>Ga0105249_10000130_pt1 | contig 99880 bp, 82 predicted proteins | sample KBSS44metaG_FD_81522 | JGI IMG/M metagenome (GOLD analysis project Ga0105249, IMG submission 81522) | Switchgrass rhizosphere microbial communities from Kellogg Biological Station, Michigan, USA - KBS S4-4 metaG | ecosystem: Host-associated > Plants > Roots > Rhizosphere > Soil | place... | reverse complement strand
GCGTCCTCGTGACGCGCCTGCGCGGTGAGCCAGAACGCGTACCAATGATGCGCCGTGGCGTACTGGGGGTCGAGCTCGATGGCGCGACGGAACTCGCGTCGCGATTGCTCCCAATCCCAATCGTACGCGAAGAGACTCCACGCGAGCGACGCATGCGCTTCCGCCACCGTGTCGTCGAGCGCCAGCGATTTGCGCGCATACGCCTCGGCGAGTGCGAATCCCTCCGCCACCGGGACGTTCCGGTAGTCGAGCTGCAACGAGTACGAGTCGGCGAGGCCTGCGTACGCCTGCGCATACTCGGGATCCTCGGCGATCGCCTGCTCGAAGTATCGGATCGCCTCGGTGACCCCCTCCTGCGTGCGCTTGTTCCACGCAAAGCGTCCCTTGAGGTACAATCCGTATGCGGCAATGCTCGACGTGCGGCGCGTCAACGCAGGCTGTGCAAGCTCCACGAACGAGAGCGTGCGAAGGGTCTCGACGATCGTTCGCGCGATCTCCTCCTGGATCTCGAACACATCTTCGAAGGTGCGATCGAATCGCTCGGACCAGAGCACGCGCCCCGTGTCGGTGGTGGTGAGCTGCGCCGTGATGCGGAGCCGCTGACCGGCGCGTCGCACCGTCCCCTCGAGCACCCACGCCGCGTCCAGCATCGCGCCGATCGCGCGCACGTCCTGCGCCTTCCCCTTGAGCGCGAATACAGAAGTTCGCGACGCGACACGCAGCCCTTCCACTTTCGTTAGGGCATCGATCAGCTCGTCGGTGATCCCATCGCTCAGGTATTCGGTGTCGGGCGCCGAGCTCGCGTTCACGAAGGGCAGCACGGCGATGAATCGCCCTGCAGCCGGCGCTCCAGCCGTCGCATCGCCTGCTTCGGCATTGAGTGCGGCGATGAAGTCGCACACGCTCGCGAATCGCTCCGCCGGATCTTTCGCGAGGGCCCGCATCAGCGCGCGCTCGATCCGGAACGGCACTTCGCTCCGAAGCGTGCGCAGAGGCCGCGGCACCTCGGTCACCTGTTTCGCCATCGTGGCGCGCGCGTTCACGCCGCGCAGCGGTGGCTCCCCCGCGAGCATCTCATATGCGACGCAGGCAAGGCTGTAGGTGTCGCTCTCCACGCCTGGCTCCTGCTCGCCCGCGGCCTGTTCGGGGCTCATGTACTCGGGGGTCCCGAGTACGACGCCCGCATCGGTGATCGCCTCCGGCGCAGCTGTGCACAGCGCGCGCGCGATCCCGAAATCCGCGAGCACGGCGTGCCCGTCGGCGAACAGGATGTTCTCCGGCTTGACGTCGCGGTGGACGTATCCCTGCCGGTGCGCGTAATCGAGGGCGGCGCCCACTTCGCGCGCAATGCGGAGCACGTCGGGCAACGGGAGGCGACCCCCCTCCTCGAGTCGCCGCCGAAGCGAGCCCTCGTGCACGTACGGACCCACGTAGTAGAAAAATCCGTCCGCCGCTCCGGAGTCGAACAGCGGCAGGATGTGCGGGTGCGCGAGCTGCGCGACGATCTCGATCTCGCGCAGGAAGCGCACGTCGCCGAGTGCTGCGGCGAGCTGAGGCCGCAGCACCTTCACCGCCACCTTGCGATGATGCTTCACGTCGTCGGCAAGGTAGACGGTGGCCATGCCTCCGCTACCGATCTCAGCGGAGATCGCATAGCGGCTCGCGAGCGCCGCTCTCAAGCGCAGATCCCACTCGTCCACGCGGCGCTACTCCGTCGGGCCTTCGCGCAACGTATGCGTGCCGGGCGCGCTTTTCCAGTTGGAGTGTGGGAAGCCGCGGCCGCGCGCTATCTCGCTTCTGCGCCCTCCGCCGCCGGCGTCACGAGCACCGGCAACCCGCGCTCGATCTCCGCACGGTTCGGCTCGAGCCACGGCGGAAGAATCAGTTGCGTTCCGAGCGCATCCGCACGTTCATCGATCTCGAATCCGGGTCCGTCCGTCGCGATCTCGAACAGCGCGCCACCCGGCTCGTTGAAGTAGACGGACTTGAACCAGAAGCGGTCGATCACCGCGGTGGTCCGCGTTCCCGCGTCGTGCAACTGCGCGCGCGCCGCGAGCTCGGCGGCGTCATCGTCCACCCGCCACGCCACGTGGTGCACGCGTCCCGTTCCCCACGCGCCGCGCGCGACGTTCGGGAGCTCCTCGACATCGAGCACGCGCCCCGAGCCGCCCGCGCCGAGCGCGTAGCGTTTCCACCCATTCTCCTCGGCGAGGAGCGTGAAGCCCATTCCGGTCGTGAGCATCGTTTCGGTGGTCGCGCGACTTCGCTCGGACATGCGCACGGTGTGCAGTCCGCGAATCTGATGCTCTACCGGCACCGGGCTGCCACTCCATGGCGTGAACTCGCGAGCATCGCTCGTCTCGACCAGCGCGAGCGCGAGCCCGTGCACGTCGGTGAAGGGAAGCGCCTGCTCGCCGAAGCGCGTGACCTGCGTGCCGACCTTCACGCCGTGCTTTTGCAACCGCTCCGCCCAGTACGGGAGCGATCCGGCCGGAACCGCGAGCGAAACCTCGTTCGTGAGCCCTGTCCCGTCCCGCCCCGGCGGCATGTGTGCCCACGGGAAGAAGGTCAGATCGGAGCCGGCGTGCCCCGCGCCATCGGCGTAGAAGAGGTGGTACGTGGACGGATCATCCTGATTGACGGACTTCTTGACCAACCGCATGCCGAGGATGCCCGCGTAGAAATCGAGATTTTCCTGGGCCGGCCCAGCGATCGCGGTGACGTGATGGAGACCCTTGATGTGTGACATATGCTGTGCTCACTGACGAAGACGCGTACCGAATTATCTTACTACTAAGATAAACGCGCCTTCCCTTTGGGTCGTTCCCGCGGCGTTGGCTCACGCTCGGCGCCCTTGCCGAGCGTGCGGAGCATTCCGGCGAGGCGCTTCTGCTCCTTCGGAGAGAGCGCGCCCATCACCTTGGTGAGCCGCTTCGCGTGCCCCGGGAAGATCTGCTTGATCAGCGCGCTCCCTTTCGGCGTGAGCACGGCGAAGCGCGAGCGCTTGTCGCCTGGAAAGCTCTCGCGCGTGAGCAGCCCCTTCTCGGCGAGGCGATTTACGAGGTAGGTAATGCCTCCACTCGTCACCAGAATCTTTTTCTGGAGGTCGCCCAGGAGCAGCGGGCCCTTGTGGTAGAGCGCCTCGAGGATGCCGAACTCGGACGCGGTGAGATCGTGGCGCGCGACGTCGGCGGCGACGTGTCTCGAGATGGCGAGGTAGGCTCGGGCGAGCACCACCCAGGCCTTGAGGGCGGGCGCCGACTCTGCGGCAGTCTTGCTTCGTTTGGACGCCGCAGCCGAGAGCGGCGCGGCGTCATCGGTTGGCGCAGTCATCTTAGTACTAAGATAAACACGGGGTCGCCTGAATGGCGACCCGGGCGCCTCACGTCGCGGACTCGCCCCCGTTCTGTGCGGCGGTCTCCGTCGTCACTCGGCGCTGCTCGCCACTCGTGCGCTCGAGGCGCTGGCGCTTCCGCGCGAAGGCTTCCTTCGCGTAGCCGCGAACCGCCTCCCAATCGCCGTGCTTCGCGCGAATCTCTTCCGTCCACCCGGTACGCAGGTCGCGCTCGACGCTATCGAAATTGAGCCCGTTGTACGCCGGGTTCGTCCCCGCGATGTGCCCGATGAGATACGCGGGGCGCACCACTTCGTACGAGCGGTCGGCGAGTCGCGTGGGCGAGAAGTCGTAGTGCGCGCGGTACACGACGTCGTCCTCGAACGTCACCTGGCGCACTGCCGCCGCCACCTCACGCTCTGCCCACCATCCGCCCACGCCCTGGCCGATCGCATACACCAGTTGATCGACGGAGCGGCCGAGCGCAGTCACCTCGCGCTCCTGCTCGGGGCGCGCCGGATGCTCACTCGTGCGGCGATCTTCCGTCGCGCGCCGCTCTTCATGTCTGCGCTCCATAACACCTCTACGTTCTTTGTCAGAGCAATAATGCTTGCAAAGACGGGACCGGATGATCACGAATGCGGACAGGCTTACCGACGTCCGAAGTCAGAGCGCCCGACGACGATCGCCCATCGGATGCAACATAGCGAACAGGAGGCGATTCGCGCCATTGCAACATTGCCCGTTGTCTGCCACGATTTGTTGCATGTCTCCAGTACGCCTGGGCACGCAGGGATGGAATTACGACGCGTGGGTCGGCCCGTTCTACCCCGATGGCACGCGCGCGCCCGATTACCTCGCGTTATACGCGCGCGCGTTCGACACCGTCGAGGTCGACTCCACCTTTTACGCGATCCCGGCATCGAAGGTGGTGCGCGGATGGGCCGCGCGCGTCCCGAACAATTTTCTCTTTGCGCTGAAGCTTCCGCAGGAAATCACGCACGAAAAGCGGCTGCGCGGCGCGGAGGACTCGACGGCGCTCTTCTTCGACCGCGCGCGCGAGCTCGGCACCAAGCTCGGCCCGGTGCTCATCCAGCTCGGTCCCGACTTCGGGCCCAACGAGCTTCCCGCGCTCGCCTCGTATCTGCCGACCCTTCCGCGCGACGTGCAGATCGCGATCGAGTTCCGCGACAGGCGATGGCTGAACGACGGCGTGCTCGCGCTGCTCGCGGAGTATCGCGTGGCGCTCACGCTCACGGATGCGCGATGGGTACCGCGCAAGACGATGCTCGCGCTCGCGCAGCGTCCGACGGCGGACTTCGCCTACGTGAGATGGATGGGGCCCGATCGCGACATCGTCGACTACTCGCGGCTGCAGTTCGATCGCACGCGCGAGCTCGAACAATGGTCGGAGGCGCTGCTCATGCTCATTCAGAAAGTGACCGCGGTGTACGGCTACGTGAACAATCACTTTGCTGGACACTCACCGGCGAGTGCGCGCCAGCTGCAGCGGCTGTTCGGACAGTCGCCGGTGGATCCGAACGATCTGGGAGAGCAGATCAGTTTCTTCTGAGTAATGCGTTCACGATTGCGCTTATAGCGACCGCTATTATTCGCTCATGAAGCGACGCAACGTGCTTGCCGCCGTGTTCGCGATCGTCACGGCGCTCATCTTCGCGCGACTCGGCGTGTGGCAGCTCCAGCGCCTCTCCGAGCGCCGCGCGCGCAACGCCGCGCTCGCGTCGCGACTGCACACGCCGGCGCTCCCACTCGCGCAGCTTCCCGCGGACAGCGCCGGCGCGCACTGGCGGCGCGTGATCGTCGTCGGGAGCTACGACTTCGATCATCAGATCGTGCTGAGCGGGCGCACGCACGACGGCTCGCCCGGCGTGCACATTCTCACGCCGCTGCACCCGGAGAGCGGCGGCCCGGCGGTGCTCGTGAATCGCGGCTGGATCTACTCGCCGGACGCCGCCACCGCGGATCTCGGCAAGTGGGACGAGCCGCCGCACGCGAGCGTGTCAGGGTACGTCGAAGATTTCGTGCGCGGCGGCCGCGGGGTGGCGAAACTCCCGTCGCGCCAGAACGCGTGGACGCGTCTCGATGCGGACGAGCTCCGAGGCGCGTTCCCATTTCCCATCGCGCCATTCTACGTAGTCGCGCTCGACACGCTGGTAGAGTACCGCGCGGCACACGAGCTCCCCACAGTCACCCCCGTGCGCCTCAAGCTCCCGGAGATGGACGACGGCCCGCACATGAACTACGCCATCCAGTGGTTCACCTTCGCCGTGGTGGCGCTGGTGGGTGTCGGGACGCTCATCGCACAGGACATTAGACGCCGCTGAGGCGCCCGCCGCGCTCTCCGGGCAACGTTTTCCCTGTCTCCGATCGTCCTACGGATGGTAACTTTGGGGACACACCAATCCTTCTCTCGAGACGCACATGGGAAAGATCACGCAGGAGCTTGCGACGGAGCAGGAAGCGCGCGATGTCGCGGAAGCGGCGCGCGAAAGCGACTGGACAGAGCCCAGTTTTCTTCGCGAGCTCTTCCTCGGCCGACTCCGCCTCGACCTGATCCATCCGTTCCCGCCAGAAAACGATGTCGAGGCGGCGAACGCGCGACCCTTCATGGATAAGCTGCGCGCGGTGCTCGATACCGTCGACTCCGATGCGATCGACCGCGACGGGCACATCCCCGAAGAGGTCGTGCAGAAGTTCCGCGACATCGGCGCTTTCGGGATCAAGATTCCTCGCGAGTACGGCGGGCTCGGGCTCTCGCAGGTGAGCTACATCCGCGCGATCGGCATGGTCACGTCGAAGGATGGCTCGCTCACGGCGCTGCTCTCCGCGCACCAGTCGATCGGGCTGCCGCAGCCGCTCAAGCTCTTCGGCACCGACGCGCAGAAGAAGAAGTACTTCCCGCGCCTCGCGAAGGGAGCGATCTCGGCGTTCGCGCTCACGGAGACGGACGCCGGCAGTGATCCGGCGAACATGCGGACGAGCGCGACGATCAGCGACGACGGCACGCACTACGTGCTCAACGGCACGAAGCTCTGGTGCACCAACGGCACGCGGGCCGAGCTGATGGTGGTGATGGCGCGTACGCCGGATGCGATCGTCAACGGCAAGCCGAAGAAGCAGATCACGGCGTTCATCGTCGAGACGAGCTGGCCTGGCGTCGAGATCGTGCATCGCTCGCGCTTCATGGGGCTCAAGGCGATCGAGAACGGCGTCATCCGCTTCAACAACGTGCGCGTGCCCAAGGAGAACATCCTGTGGGGCGAGGGGAAGGGGCTCAAGCTCGCCCTCGTCACGCTCAACACGGGGCGCCTCACGCTCCCGGCGAGCGCGGCGTACGGTGCAAAGGCGATGCTCCAGATCGTGCGCGAGTGGGGGAACGACCGCGTGCAGTGGGGGCAGCCGATCGGCAAGCATGAGGCGATCGCACAGAAGATCGCGCTCATGGCGGCCAACACCTTCGCGATGGAGTCGATCGCCGAGCTTGCGAGCGCGATGGCGGATCGCGGCGGTTACGACATTCGCCTCGAGGCCGCCATCGCGAAGCTCTGGAACACCGAGGCTGGGTGGCGCATCGTCGATGACGCGCTGCAGATCCGCGGTGGGCGCGGCTACGAGACCGCGGACTCACTCAAGGCGCGCGGCGAGGCGCCGATCCCCGTCGAGCGTGCGATGCGCGATTTCCGCATCAATCTCATCTTCGAGGGCTCGTCGGAGATCATGCGGCTGTTCATCGCGCGCGAAGCAGTGGACCACCACTTCAAGACGGCGTTCGACGTCGTCAATCCGAAAGCGTCCGGGAAGGAGAAGTGGAACGCGCTCGTGCGCTCGGCCAAGTTCTATCCCACCTGGTACACGACGCGGTGGATGGGGAATCTGAAGGGCTACGGCGAGTTCGGCGCGCTCGCGAGTCACGTGCGATTCATCGACGCCACTACGCGCAAGCTTGGGCGCGCGATCTTCCACGCGATGGTGCGCCTCGGACCGAAGCTCGAACGGCGGCAGATGGTGCTCTTCCGCGCGGTGGACATCGGCGCGGAGCTGTTCGCGATGAGCGCCGCGTGCACGCGCGCGCAGATGCTGAAGAAGTCGGGCGACGCGAACGCAGTCGATCTGGCGGACCTGTTCTGTCGCGAGTCGCGACTCCGCATTCGCGCGCACTTCGACAATCTCTTCGGCGTGAACGACGCGGCGATCTATCGCGTCTCGCAGCAGGTGCTCAAGGGAGAGTTCGAGTGGCTGGAGCACGGGATCATCGACGCGCCTGAGCCGGAGCCGAGCGGGATGGCGCCGGAGCAGAAGCGGGAGAAGAGGCCGGAGCCTGCGACAGTGTAAGCGCGGGCGATTGTCAGAGAATTGAAAAGGGCTGGTCGCGCGAGCGACTGGCCTTTTTCTTTTGAGGAAGCGAGCGCTGGACGCTTGCGGATCAGAGCTCGACGACGTAATTCCGCCGCAGCTCAAAATCCAATCCCCTCGAAGTAGCTCGCCTCCCATTCCGGAACGCGCGTGACGCTCGCGTCATCGCTCAAACATTCGTTGTTCGCGCTCGTCGTGCCGCTCGCGATGCACGCACAGTCGCTCGCGCCCGACGTTGTCCCTGTGCGCGACGCGCACGCGCGCGCCCTCGTGAACGCCGTCGCGGTGCGCACTGCGACCGCGCCCACGCTCGACGGCAAGGACGACGACGCGATCTGGCGCAGTGCCCCCGAAATCACCGCCTTCCAGCAATTCTCCCCGAACAGCGGTGCGCCAGCGTCGTTCCGCACCTCCGTGAAGGTGTCGTACGACGATCGCTACCTCTACGTGCTCGTGCGGATGTACGATCCGCACCCCGACAGCATTCGCGCGTTTCTCAGCCGCCGCGACGTCGCGACACCGTCGGATCGCGTGAAGATCATGATCGACTCGTACCACGATCGGCGCACCGGCTACGAGCTCGCCGTGAATCCGAAAGGCGTGAAGAGCGACTTCTACACCTTCAACGACAGCGAGGAAGATCCGTCGTGGGATGGCGTTTGGGACGTCGCGACCTCCATCGATTCGCTCGGCTGGATCGCGGAGTATCGCGTGCCATTCAGTCAGATGCGCTTTCCTCGCGGCACGAGCCACGTCTTCGGGCTCGGCGTCGTGCGCGACATTCCGCGGCTCAATGAACGCGACAGCTGGCCGCTCATCAGGCGCGACCGCGCGGGGATTGCGTCGCAGCTCGGCGAGCTCACGGGCATCGAGGGGCTCGGCGCGCCGCGCCATCTGGAGGTGATGCCCTACGCGGTCACCAAGAACATCACGACGACGACACCCTCGCTCGTGTACGGCCACCAGCAGCAGCTCACCGGCGGCGCGGACATCAAGTACGGCGTGACGACGAATCTCACGCTCGACGCAACGGTGAATCCGGATTTCGGGCAGGTGGAGGCGGATCCGGCGGTGCTCAACCTCTCCGCGTTCGAGACATTCTACCGGGAGCAGCGCCCGTTCTTCATCGAGGGATCGGGGATCTTCCGTTTCGATCTGCAGTGCCATGCGGGGAGCTGCAGCGGCCTGTTTTATTCGCGCCGCATCGGCCGCGCTCCCGAGATCACCGACACCTCGACCACGGCGCTCCTGCCCACGAGCACATCGATCCTCGGCGCGGCGAAGCTCACTGGACGCACGCAGAGCGGGCTATCCGTGGGGTTGATGGAGGCGGCGACGCAGCGCGAGGTGGGATCGCTCGGCCAAACCGTCGAGCCGCGCGCCAACTATCTCGTGGGGCGTGTCGCGCAGGAGCTGAGCAACGGCAACGCGAGCATCGGCGCGATGCTCACCGCGGTGAATCGCCAGAACGACGCCTTCTCCGGCGACTCGCTGCGCAACAGCGCGTACACCGGCGGGCTCGACTTCCGGCGCGAGTTCCACAATCACGATTATCGCATCGCGGGGTATCTCGCGAAGAGCCAGGTGGCCGGCACGCCGCAGTCCATCGCGATCACGCAGGCGAACAGCACGCACTACTACCAAAAGCCGGGGGACGGCGAGAGCTACGACACGACGCGCACCTCGCTCGCGGGCGACGCCGAGCGGCTGACGTTCGAGAAGATCAACGGGACCTTTCAGTTTCAGGAAGCCTTCATCCGCTACTCGCCCGGCTTCGAAGTGAATGACATTGGCTTCCTCACTGAGGCCGGCGAGCAGCATCAAAGCACCTGGGTGGGGCTCAACCTCGTCAAGCCGACGGCGCTCTACCGCCAGCTCTTCGTGAACGCGACGCAGGACAACCAGTGGAATACCGCGAAAATCAGCGCGTCTGATCTCACCGACAACTCCGCGGGGCTGGCCGAGGACGCCGAGCTGACGAACGCGTGGTGGCTGCACTCGAACATCACGTGGCACCGTTTTCTTCCGGTGTACGACGATCGTGCGTCGCGCGGCGGGCCGGCTCTCCGTCGGGTGCCGTACACCGATGCGTCGATCTCGCTGGAAGGCGATCCGCGGCTGCGCCTCCTCCCATCGCTCGGAGTGTATGCGTGGCGCGCGAAGGGCGCGCAGTCGTGGGGATACGGCATCGATCCGTCGCTCAGCTTTCGCATGTCGCGCAGCTTCACCGGCACGATCACACCGCACTTCGAGCACAACTCGGACAACAATCAGTGGATGGACAACCTGATCTCGTCCGACGGCACCGACACGGCGTACACCTTTGGCCACATCGATCAGAACACGGTATCGCTCACCGCGCGCGTGGATTACACGTTGAGCCCCACGCTGTCGCTGCAGATGTACGCGCAGCCCTTCGCGAGCAGCGGCCGCTATACGAACTGGCGCCAACTCAGCGATGACCCGCGCAACTACGACTACAATCTTCGCTTCAAGCCGTACGGCACGCCGGAAGGCGCGGCTGAGTACAACTTCGACGTGGCGGAGTTCAACTCGAACGTCGTGCTGCGATGGGAGTATCGTGCCGGCTCCGCGATCTACGCCGTGTGGACGCAGGGGCGCAGCTACGAGAATGATGGGTCTGCCTACGGCAACTTCAACGTTCATGGAAGCGCGCACGATCTTTATGCGATTCACCCGGATAATACTTTTCTCATCAAGGCATCGTACTGGTTCAGCCTGTGATGCGCGCGGATCCGTGATCATATTGTCCGTATGACACGCGTCGCTTATCTCGGGCTTGGCGCGATCGGCGCGCCGATGGCCAAACATCTCGCGCAGCCGCCCTTCGAGCTCGCGGTCTGGAACCGCACCGCCGCCAAGGCGCGCACCTTCGCATTCTCCGCGGGCACGGGGGTGCGCGTCGCCAAATCGCCGGCCGACGCGGCGCGCGGCGCCGAGTTCGTGGTGATTTGCCTGCCCACGTCGCAGGATGTCGATGCGCTGCTCGACGGCGCCGAGGGGCTGCTCGCCGGAATCGCGCGCGGATCGATGGTCATCGACTGCACCTCCGGCGATCCGACGACCTCGCGACAGATCTCGGCGCGCCTCGCCGCGATGGACGTTGCCTACATCGACGCGCCGGTGAGTGGCGGCACCGCAGGCGCGGAGAAGGGGACGCTCACGGTGATGGTCGGCGGCGACGATGCGCTGCTCGAGCGCGCGATGCCTGTGCTGCGCGCGTTCGGCGAGAAGATCGTGCTCTGCGGGCCCACGGGCTCCGGCGACGCCGTGAAGGCCGTGAACAACGCGATGCTCGCGGTGCATGTGTGGGCGGCGGGCGAGGGGCTCGCCGCGCTCACGAAGGCCGGCGTGCAGCCGGCCGTCGCGCTCGATGTCATCAACTCCTCGAGTGGAATGAGCCGCACCACCGAGCGCCTCTTCCCCGAGCGCGTGCTCTCGCGCGCCTTTCCGCGCACCTTCCGTCTCGCGCTCCTCGACAAGGATGTGGGGATCGCCGCGGGCGTCGCGCGCGAGCAGAAGGTGCCGTCGCCGCTGCTTCAGCTCACCAGCGAGCTCTTTCGTGCCGCGCACGCCATGCTCGGCGAAGAAGCCGACCATGTGGAGGCCGTGCGGCTGATCGAGCAGTGGGCGGGAGTGGAGATCAAGTGACTGCTGCCGCGGTGAAGCTGGCCGCGACTCGGGCGCCCGGTGTCGAGCAGATCCGCGCGAACTTCCCGGCGCTCGATCGCGTGCACGGCGGACACCATGTGGCGTACTTCGACGGGCCTGGCGGCACGCAAGTGCCCACGAGCGTCGTCGATGCGATGCGCGACTACCTGCTGCACCACAACGCGAACTCGCACTGGGCGTATCCGACGAGTCTGGAAACGGACGTCGTCATCGACGCAGCGCGCGCGGCAGCGGCGGACTTTCTCAATGCCGCGCCGAACGAGGTCGTCTTCGGCGCGAACATGACGACGCTCACCTTCTCGCTCTCGCGCGCGCTCGCGCGCACGCTGCGCGAGGGCGACGAGATCATCGTCACCGAGCTCGATCATCACGCGAATGTCGCACCGTGGACGCGACTCGCGGCGGAGTGTGGCGTCGTGATCCGCACCGCACGCATGGATCCCGCGTCGGGCACGCTCGACTGGGCGAGTCTCGAGCAGCAGTTTGGCCCGCGCACGAAACTGCTCGCCATCGGCGCGTCGTCGAACGCGCTCGGCACCATCACCGACGTCGCGCGAGCGACAGCGCTGGCACACGCGCACGGCGCGCAAATATTCGTGGACGCGGTGGCGTACGCGCCGCACGCCCTCATCGATGTGCGCGCGCTCGACTGCGATTTCCTCGCGTGCTCGGTGTTCAAGTTCTACGGGCCGCACGCGGGAATTTTGTACGGGCGCCACGAGCTGCTCGCCGAGCTCGATGTGGCGAAGCTCGCGCCCGCGCCCGCGCAGGCGCCCGATCGCTGGGAGACGGGGACGCTCAACTTCGAGGCGCTCGCGGGCACGACGGCGGCGATCGATTTCCTGTCGTCGCTCGGCGACAAGAGCGTCGCTGGCGGTTCGCGTCGAGATCGTCTCGCGAGCGCATATCACACACTGCACGAGCGCAGCGTTCTGCTCCTCGAGCAACTCTGGAACGGGCTCGCATCGATTCGCGGTGTGCAACTCTACGGACCGCCGCCGAGCGATGGGCCGCGCGCGCCGACGGTCGCATTCACGGTGAACGGCGTCGACTCGCGCGTCGTCGCGACGCGGCTCGCCGCGGAGCAGGGCGTGTTCGCGCCGAATGGAAATTTCTACGCGGCCACGGCGGCGGAGCGGATGGGAGTCTCCGCCTCCGGCTGGCTACGTGCAGGATGTGCGTGCTACACCACCGCCGACGAGGTCGAGCGCCTCGTCGGCGGCGTGCGCGCTATTTCGGCGTAGTCGTCGCAGGAGCCGGCGCGGGCGCGGGCGCAGGCACGTCCGCGACCTTGGCCACGGGCTTCGCGCCCGAGACGAACGGCTTCTTCCGCGACACTTCCTTCTTCTCGAGCGCGGCGAGGAACGGCTCGTACACTGAGCCCGGACTCCACAGCACCCAGCCGTCGTAGCCCGCGTCGTACACCGCGCGCTTCTGCTCGGAGAGCTCCGCCGCACCGTACTTCGGCGTCATTCCCTTGAGCGAGAACGCCTGCAGCCAGGGACGCACGTGGTTCGCCGCGTTCACCCCGATCTTGAGATCGCGCTCGTGCGCGCGATGGATCGCCGCATATACGACCTTGTACGGCTCGGCGTTCGGCTTATCGATGCCGAATGAGCCGTGCGGATAGTGCGACGGATAAACCATGGGGAGCAGCACGTCGCTGTGCGGCGCGAGCTCTTCCCATTGCTGCCCGATCTCCAGTGCCCCGGGCACCGTCGTCACTAGCCCGAAGATGTCTGCGGTGCATCGCGCGCCCGCTGCGTGCACGCGCGGACACGCTGCCTTGAAGTACTCGGCCAGCGCGTGCGGCTTTGTCACGCCGTTCGCGTCCTTGAAGACCTGCTCGGGGAGACTCTTGTACGGCTCGGGGAAGCGGATGTAATCGAACTGCACTTCGCCGAATCCCATCTTCGCCATTTCCACGGCCACGCGGATGTTGTACTCCCAAATCTCGTGATCGTACGGATCGACCCACGTGAGCCCCTTCTTGTCGTGCCACGGGGTGCCATCCGGCTTGCGAATCACGTGCTGCGGGTTGTTGCGCGCAGCCACCGAGTCCTTGAAGGTCACGAGCCGCGCGATCGCCAGAATGTGATGCGCCTTCAGCGTGTCGAGCAGTTCCTTCAGGTGCGGCACCTTCCCCGAGTTCCCTGCGTTGCGCTTCACCATCGTGTCCGCGCTCTCGAAGTTCAGCCCGAACTCGTCCTTCATATCGATCACGAGCGCGTTGATCTCCGTCGAGTCCGCAATCGCGATGAGTTCGCGCATCCGCTTGGGGCTCTGCGATGCCCAACGGTTCACGTACAGCGCGCGCACGATCTGCGAGTCGTCGGCGAAAGAGTGCGCGAGCGTGTCCATCTTCGCGCTCGCGCTCTTGAGCGAGGTGTCGGTGGAGGTGGCGGCGGCGGTGGGGCGAGCCGGCTGCTGGGCGACGGTCGTACTTTTTCCTTCACTGGCGCCGCAAGCCGCGAGCGTCAGGAAAAGGAGGGGAATGCTGCGCATGTCTTGGAGGATGCTCTGCTGGAGGATGAAGCCGCGACGTTGCGACGCGGCGACGGTAAACTACGACGAACCTGCCGCTTCCGTCACACGCTATATTCCGCACCGCATGCCACGCCCAGCCGTCTCCGCCGTCCTGGCCCTGCTCCTCGCCTCCACCGCCTGCCGGCGCACGCCCGCTTCCCCTCCGGCCGGCGAATTTCTGGTGCTCGCCGGCGACTCCACCTTCTGGGTGCATACCGGCGCCGAAGGCATTCGCGCGCGCGGATCCCCGTTGCAGCTCGCCCGCTACCGCGGCCGCTTTTACGAGGTCTACATCACCGACGACGACCGCTCCTACACGGATGCGCTCATCGTCGGCCAGCAGATGTACCGCCGCGACCTTCTGAGCGACGACTCGGCCCTCGTCTTCGAGGACACGACGATCAGCCACATCGCGCGCTGGTACGGGCACGAGCATCCGAACGACCACCCGCTCGACACGGACGACGAGCCGGACGCCGATCCGCATGTGTCGGCGCAGAGCGAGCTCAATACCGTCGCGCAGCATGGACAGTATCTCTCGTACGAGTACAAGGCCGACCTCTCGGTCACCGGCAGCGAGGAGTGGCACACCGCCCGCCGCGGCGTCGTGGACCTGCGCGATGCCGCCGCGCCCACCGTCGCCGACATCTTCGGGGAGAGCAACGGCCAGTACATCCTCCGGCGCGGGCGCACCCTTTTCGCGCAGGCGCGCGACTCGCTGCGCGCGTCGAGGGGCTCGCTGTCGAGCGACGCCGCGCGCGCGATCGGCGACTTCCGTTTCGACGACGCGAGCTTCAACATCGCCGAGGTGAACGGTGAGCCCGCGGTGAAGTTCTACGCGCCCGGGCACGGCGCGCGGGCTGGCGGGTACGCGCTCCCGCTCCCCGCGATCCCGGTGTCCGCGCCGGGATGGTGGGAGGATGCCCGCGAGGGCCTCCCCTCGGGCGGCGACAAGTCGGGGATCAGGTGGTCGCATGCCGGCTATCGCGTCCTCGCCCGGCCATCTCACGACGACAGCGCGCTCCTGTCGATCGTCGACAGCACGGGGCACGAGTGGCGCATCGCCGAGCTCCCCGCGCTGCCGCGCCGCATCTTCTGGGTCGACAGCGTGAGTGCCGACAGCGCGACACGACACGCGCTCGCGCGCGCCTTCGACGAGGCTGCGCTCTACTCCGATGAGGCCCGTGCCGCATCCGCCCCTCTGAAGCCGCGCGTGCGCCCGGGCCGGCTCCGGCTCGCGGCCGACTCGCACGTGCCGGAGCGCGTCGTTCCCAGACGAGGACGCGACCTTCCAATTCGCACCAGGGCTCTTCCATGACCGGCTCCCCCAAAACGCCTCGCCAATCCGAGGCGATCATCGCCGATCTCATGATGCCGCAGCACGCGAACGGGCTGCGCATCCCGTCGGTGTTCGGCGGAGTGATAATGAGCATGGTCGATCGCTGCGCCGCGCTCAGCGCGATGCGTCACGCCGCCGGCCAGGCGACGACGCTCTCGATCGACAAGATTCTCTTCAAGGAGCCGATCTGGGTGGGAGAGCTCGTCGAGATCCGCTCGCGCGTCGTCTTCGTGGGCAACACCTCGATGGCCGTGCTCGCCAACGTCTACGCGGAGAACATCGCGCAGGGGAGCCGGAGGCACGCCAACGAGTGCTGGCTCACCTTCGTGCACCTCGCCGCCGACGGCAAACCCGCTGCGGTGCCTCCACTTACGCTCGAAACGGCGGAGGATCGCCTGCTGCACGAGGTCGCCGAACGGCGGCGCGCGCAGTCGCTCGCCGAGCGCCGCTGAGGGGAGCTGTTCGCTAGGGGAAGGGGTTAGCGGTTCTCGATCTCGCGCTCGCCGGGGACCGCGCGTGTCGCGCGTCCCTCGCCCGGATGTGCCTTTGCCTCGTTGAAGCGATTCCCCTTCAACTCGAGCGCTTCTATGAACAGCGCGAACTCTTCAGGCGTCTGTTCGTCCGCGATGGCAGGTATTAGCCCCTTTACAAGCGTCACGCGCTCCGCGAGGGTGAGGCGGTTGGCATCGTCGACCAATCGGCGAAGCTCCGGGTGATTCATCCAGTCCGTGCGGCTGCTCGTGGTCATCTAGCGCTCCAATTCAGGGTGTACTCCTCCCGCGACTGCCATCTGCCAAAGGAGAGTCTTCATGCTCCGTGCCGCCTCAAGTGTTTGATACACTCGGCCGATACTCTCTAGGTGTCTGAGATCGCTTCCACCCCGGCTGGGCAGGAAGTTCCGCGTCCGACGAAGGGATTGGGCTCACTCCTCCGATCGCACGCCGTCGCCATCGGCGCGCTCGTCGCCTATGCCGTCTTTCGCGTCGTCGTCAACGCCGGTCGCGTCTCCGAAAACGGTTCGCTGACCTTCGATTGGCTGATCTTCGTCGCTGCCCATCTGGCGATGGTCTATTGGGCGTTCGCCGCGTATCGCGCCACCCAGGACGAGCCCGGCACTCATCGCGCGTGGCTGCTGATTGCGCTCGCGACGATTGGAAGCACCGTTGGCGCCGTCGCCGCGACGATCAGCCAGGCCGTGACGGGCTCGAGCGTGCTGCCGCTGTGGGTGCACGTCGACTTCGTGCTGGTCTACGTGATCGTCATCTTCGGGCTGCTCTCGTTCCCGATCGCCCCACGCCGCCGCGCCGATCGCATTACGCTGCTGTTCGACATCGCCACGATCGCGTTGAGTGGTGTGATGATCTTCTGGTACTGGAGCGTGAGCACTGGCGTCTTCACTACCACGACGACACTCGCGAGCAAGGCGAACGCCATCGGCTATCCGTCAGCCGATCTCGCGGTGGTGCTCGTCTCCACGATTCTCCTCGTTCGCTCCGCCGACAGTCGCAGCCGAAGCATTTTCGGCTACATGGCGCTCGCCTATCTCTGTTCGTCGATCGCCGACTTCTGGTACGGCTACCTGGAGGCGGGCGCCGATTTCCAGCGCAATACGGCGATCGACCTGTGCTGGTTCGCGGCCGTTCTCTTTCCGATCTTCGCCGCGAAGTCGCAGCTGGAGCATTCCGCGGAGCCAGGCCCGCCCAGGCGGGAGACCGACCGATGGATGGCCGAGATTCCCTTCATCGCCGTCGGTCTCGCGTTCGCCATGTTGTTCCTGGCCATCCGCGACAACCGGGAGAATGTCGAGGTCCAGCTCGGCGTCGGCGCCCTCTTAATCACCATTCTCGCCATCGCGCGCCAGCGCATCTCGGCGCGCGAGGCCGCGCGACTCATGTCGGAGCGCGCCTCCCGCGATGCGCGCTTCCGCGCGCTCGTGCAGAACTCGAGCGATGTCGTGATCGTGCTCGATGCATCGCTGTGCGCGACGTACGTGAGTCCGGCAATCGAGGGCGTATTGGGGCACACGCCGGAGCAGCGGCTGGGGCGCGCGTTCGTGGAGATGGTGGCCACGGAGAACCGTGGCGAAGCGGCCGAGCTGCTCGCGCGCGTGGCCGCCTCGCCATTCGCGGCGGAGTCGCTCCGCTGTCGCATGGTGCACGCCGACGGAACGGTGCGCACGATGGAGACGCTCGCGAGCAATCTGCTCGAGGATCCGGCGGTGACCGGGATCGTGCTCAATTCCCGCGACATCTCGCAGCGCGAGGCGCTCGAGGAGCAGCTGCAGCACACGCAGAAGCTCGAGGTCGTGGGACGGCTCGCCGGCGGCATCGCGCACGACTTCAATAATCTCCTGATGGTCATCGGCGCGAACGCCGAGTTCGTGCTCAGCGACGACAGCGACATGGGCGCGAAGCGAGAAGCCGCCATCGAGATCCAGGAGACGACGAAGCGCGCAGCGGCGCTGACCAAGCAACTGCTCGCCTTCAGCCGCCGCCAGGAGTCGCGCCCTGCGGTCATCGATCCCAACGACATCGTACGCCATGTCGAGCGGATGCTTTTGCGCCTCCTGATGCACGCGACGCGATTCCAGACCGATCTCACGGATACACCGATCGCCGTCAACGTGGATCCGGGCCAGCTCGAGCAGGCGCTGCTGAATCTCGCGGTGAATGCGCGTGATGCGATGCCCGTGGGCGGACTGCTGCGGCTGCGCACCCGCAGCGTCCACCTCGCGGAGCGCACGCAGGTGGAGCGCGGCACGCTCCTCCCGGGCGAGTACGTGACCATCAGCGTCGAGGATGAGGGCGCAGGAATGAGTCCCGAGGTGCGCAGTCGCATCTTCGAGCCGTTCTTCACGACGAAGCCGATCGGCTCCGGCACCGGGCTCGGTCTCGCGATGGTGCTGAGCGTCGTGCAGCAGGCTGGCGGACAGGTGCACGTGCAGAGCGAGCCGGGAGTGGGGACGACGATCACGCTCTATCTGCCAGCGGTCGCGAGCGTCGCGAAGAGGGAGTCGCTGCGCCCGCACGCGGCCGCCCTGCGAGGCACCGGCCGCATTTTGGTGGTGGACGACGAGGAGGGGGTGCGCACCGTGCTCCAGCGGCTGCTGCGCCGCATCGGCTACGAGGTGGATGCGGTCGGCGACGGCCACACCGCGCTCGCGATGCTCAGGGTGGAGCCGCTCCGTTTCGATCTGGTACTCTCGGACATCCTGATGCCGAACATGACGGGGCTCGAGCTCGCCGAAGAGATCATCGGCGCAAAGATGCCGATCTCTATCGTGCTCATGACAGGCTTCGCCGACAATGCGACCGTGCGCGAGGCGACCGACACGCATCGCCTGCCGGTGCTGCGGAAGCCGTTCGAGGTGGACCAGCTTGCCGTGATAGTGGAGGATGCGCTGGCTCGCACCTTCGCGTTGCGCGCCGCCGACTGACGTGCCCCTTGCCCGGCGGCTGTCGCGAGAGGCAACCTTCCGGCGATGAAGAAAGTCTTCACGCTCGCCGACGCGAATCGGACTCTCCCGCTGGTCAGCCGCATCGTGCGCGATCTCGTCGCGCGCTATCCGGCATGGCGCGAGCTCGTGGATGAGTACGAGCTGATGAGCTCCCGGCAGCGCGTCGACGACCCAGATCCGCAACTGGCACAGCTGGAGAGCGAGGTGACCAGCCTCGCGCGGGAAATAGACGGCTATATCCGCGAAGTCACGGAGCTCGGAGCGGAGGTTCGCAGCCCGCTCGATTCCGGACTCGTGGATTTCCCCGGCATTCACGATGGCCGGCCGATCTTCTTTTGCTGGCGGCTTGGCGAAGAGGTGATCGAGCACTGGCACGAGCGCGACGGCGGATTCGCCGGCCGCCAACCGATCGACGCACTGGAGTTTGCAGACCGATGAGCGTGAAGACACGCAGTTACACGTCGCCCGACGGAACCGACTGGGTAGTGCAGGTGATGCTTCCGGGTGCGACCAACGCGATGATCGTGTTCGAGCACCCCGATGGCGGGAGCTCGCGGCGCGATCGTTACAACTGGGTGAATATCGCCGGACCGGGCGCGCGGAACGTGACGTCGCGCGCCGAAGCGGCCGCGGTGCTGCGCGAGCTCACCGATGTGCAGATCGCGCTGCTATTTCGGCGGTCGATGCCAATCAGCGCCGGGGCGAACTAGCCGGATCTTCCGCGGCGCTCGCGGCACGAGCGCCAGCGTCGCTGTCATCGCGCTCGTCGGGGAAGGGAATCTCGATCTCCATCCCGTCGCGCGCGAGCACGACCTCGTCGAACACCTCGCGCGCTTCGCGCAGCAGCTCTCCCGGATCGCGGGAGTAGCGCGCGGAGAAGTGCGTGAGCGCGAGCCGTCGCACGCCTGCGGCCAACGCGACGCGCGCGGCCTCTCCCGCCGTAGAATGTCCCGTCTCCGACGCGCGCACCGCCTCCTCATTCGCGAACGTCGCCTCGTGGATGAGCAAGTCCGCGCCGCGCGATGCCTCGATGGTCGCCTCGCTCGGGCGCGTGTCGCCGGTGATGACGAGCGTGCGTCCGGAGCGCCGCGGGCCGACGAGCATCCGCGACTCGATCACGCGGCCGTCCTCGAGCGTCACGCTTTCGCCCTTGTGGATCTTCCCCCACAGCGGCCCCTCGGGGATGCCCAATGAGCGCGCGAGCTCGGGATCGAAGCGCCCCTTCCGGTCCTCCTCGGCCAGCGTGTAGCCCAGCGATGCCTCGCCCGAATGTACAGTGGCGAACGCAGTGATCGAGTAGCCATCGCGCGCGATGCGCTGTCCCGGCACGAGCTCCGTGATCTCCACCGGAAAGCCAACGCGGTCGACTCCGAACTGCGCGGCTCCGCGCAGCACGCGCGCGGCCCCGCGCGGGCCGAACATGCGCATCGGCTCCGTGCGCCCCTGTAGCGCGAGGGTGCGAAAGAGCCCGATCACACCGATGATGTGGTCGCCGTGAAAGTGCGTGATAAAGACGTCGTTCAGCGCGAAGGTGATGCCGTAGCGCATCATTTGGCGCTGCGTGCCCTCGCCGCAGTCGAAGAGCAGCGTCTCGCCCTCGCGGATGACCGCGATGGAGGAGACGTTGCGCTCGACGGTGGGGCGCGCGGCGCTCGTGCCGAGGAAGCGTACGGAGAGTGACATAGCCCGGAATATACCGCGTCCGGTGCGGTGCAGGTTGACGAGATGCTCACAAAGGCGTCGCGGTGGCACCCGTCCTGAAACCGTCTGCACGTCTCGCGAGTTGACCAGATCAAGGCGCCCTTCGCCCGTCTCCCGCTCACTCTCGCAGGCTGGTGGACAGGACATGATGACGCTTCGCTCCCTCCGCACGAGGATCAGTGCGCGCAACAGCGCGAGCGCTACTGCATCGCGTGTACGTCATTTGCCGTACGATCCGTCGCGTGGCTGGCGCTCGAGCGCGAACGAGCCAGCGCCGGGCGGATCTCCAGCGCAGTGGCGGCACGCGCCGCGTGACTACGTGCTGCTCATCATTTTCTCGACGTTCATCGGTCGACTCATCCTCGCCTCGACGATCGGCCTTGGCGTCGATGAATCATATCAGGCGTCAGTTTCGCAGCCGCTCTCGTTGAGCTACTTCGACCATCCGCCGCTGTCGTTCTGGATTCCCGGCGTCGTCGAATTGTTCACCGGGAGCGCGTCAGGGGTGCTGCTTCGACTGCCGTTCATTCTGCTCTTCGCGGGCACGACGTGGATGATGTACCGTCTCACGTCGCGATTGTTCGGTGAGCGCGCCGGGGCGATCGCCGCGCTCATTCTCAACGTGACGCCGGTGCTCAGTTTGAGCAGCGGCGGATGGGTGCTGCCCGATGGGCCGCTCATGTTCTGGATGCTCGCATCCGCGCTGTGTCTCGAGCGGGTGCTGCTTCCGCCACGCTCGGAGCCGAATACGGTGCGATCGGTTACCGCCTGGTGGATGGCGGCCGGTGCGTGCGCCGGACTCGCGATGCTCTCGAAATATCATGGCGCGTTTCTGTTCGCGGGCACCGGACTGTTCTTGCTCACCGATCGGCACGCGCGCCGATGGCTTCGCCACCCCGGGCCATATCTCGGCGCGCTGGTGGCGGCGTCGGTTGTTTTTCCAGTTCTGTTCTGGAATGCTCAGCACGACTGGATCTCATTTCGCTTTCAAGGCGGGCGCGGAATGCGCGAGGGACTCCATCTCGCGCCGCTGCTCCAGAACATCGGCGGACAGCTCGGCTATCTGTTGCCGTGGATCTGCATCCCGCTTGCGTGGGTGCTGGGCGTCGTGCTGATGGAATCCGTGCGCAATGCATGGGGGCACGTGCCTCGTGATGACGAGCGCACGTCGGCTGCGCGCTGGTGGTTGTGGTGCCTCGCGATCGGACCGATCGCGGTCTTTACGCTCGTCGCGTTGCGAGGCCAGCACGGACTTCCTCACTGGCAAGCGCCAGGGTGGCTCATGGTCATCCCGCTGCTCGCCGAGCGAGTGGATACGCGACTCGCGCGGGGATCGGCACGCGCAGCGCGTCGAACGCGACTGTGGCTCGTCGGATCGTCCGTTGCCTTCGCGCTCCTGCTGCTGGCGCTCGCAACGCAGACCGCGCTTGGCTGGGCGAACCGCCTATCGCCCTCGCTTTTCGCCAAGGGTGATCCGTCGCTCGAATTGCTCGACTGGAGCGATCTCCCCACCGCGATTGCGCCGCTGCTGCGCGACGACAGCGCACACCCGGGCACGCGACCATTCGTCGCTGCGACCAACTGGTTGGACGCAGGAAAGATCTCGTACGCACTGAACGGACGCGCCGAGGTCGTCTGCCTGTGCAGCGAGCCACACCACTTCGCCTACGTGCACGATTCGCGAGCATATCTCACGCGAGATGCCGTGATCGTCGAGCGCGCGAGACTGAGACCGCCCTCCTCCGTTCCACTCTCGAAGAATTTTCAATCGGTGACGCCGCTTGGTTCGACGGTAATGCGGCGGAATGGCTCGCCTGCGACCACCCTTCTGCTCTATCGCGGCGAGACGCTCGTCGCCGAGGTTCCCGCACGCGTGCCCTGAGCACCGTATTTCTCGACGAGCTTTGCGTGCTTCTCCGGGTCGATGTTCGCGCCGCTGAGCACGACGACCACCGGGCCCACTGGCTTGTAGACCTTCTTCTGGAGCAGCGCTGCAACGCCGACTGCGCCGGAGCCCTCGACCACGAGCCCCTCGTTCGTGTAGAGCCACGCGATGGCGGCCTCGATCTCTTCCTCGGTGACGATGGCGAGGAGATCGAGGGAGTTGCGGCCGACGTCAAGCGCAAACTCGTCAATGTCGCCGGCGAGTCCGTCGGCGAGAGTGATCTCGTGCGGCACGGGCACCACTTGGTTCGCTTCGAGCGAGCGCGCCATCGCGGCGCTGCGCGTCCCCTGCACGCCGACGATGCGTACCTGGGGGGCGATGTCGCGCAGAAACATCCCGAAGCCGGCGAGCAGTCCGGCGCCACCCACGGGCACGAGCACCGTGCGCAGCGAGGGCTGCTCCTCGAGGATCTCGAGCGCCGCCGTCCCCTGTCCGGCGACGACATCGAGATTCTGCGTCGCGCTCACGAACGGAATCGACTCGCGCTCGGCGTGCTGCATCGCGAGTACGAGCGCGGCTTCGTAGTCGGGAGACGACGCGTCGATGGTGGCGCCGAGCGCGGCGATGCCATCGCGTTTGACGTCGGGCGCGGTGGAGGGAATGTAGAGCGTTGCGGGGATCGCGAGCGCGCGCGCGGAGTATGCGATGCCGAGTCCGTGATTGCCGGCGGAGGCGGCAACTACTCCGCGTGCGCGCTCGGCAGCGGAGAGTGACGCGAGTGCGTTGTACGCACCGCGCAGCTTGAACGAGCCGGTGATCTGCGCGCACTCGAGCTTGAGATAGACATCGGTGCCCGTGATCGCGGACAGTGCCTCGGAGCGGCGAAGCGGAGTTCGCCGGGCGACGTCGCGAATGCGATCGGCGGCAGCGTAGACGTCTTGCGAGCGCAGGTCGGCGAACGAGGGGGAGGGCATGGGGGCATCGTATCCCGGTGGCACGCATGTAGCAATAAGGAGTTGCGTTACCAACTGACCGACGATGCGTCTATATGACGTAACTGCAGTGTGCTTGCTTGCTCTGCTCTCGCGTATTAGTTTTAATTGCGTGAGGGGAGCCCCGAGCGATCGGGGCTTTTGTGATAGAGCGAACGGGATGTGTTCCTGATGCGTTCTTCACCGCGGGGCTGTAGCTCAGCTGGGAGAGCGCTGCATTCGCATTGCAGAGGTCAGGGGTTCGAGCCCCCTCAGCTCCATATAGAGAGCCAGCTTCCGGCTCCAGCAAACTTTCGCGATGGTTTGCGCCCTGGTTCGGTAGGACGGATAGTTCCAATGGCCAGGTGTCGCACCCACCGCGATTCGGTGATTGCCCGCCGCTGTTCGGTAGGACGCAGAGTTCCAATGACGGCGCGCGTGGCATAGCGCAGGAAGAAAAGACAAACGCCCGGCGAGTTATCTCGCTGGGCGTTCGTGTTTGGGAGCACAAAGACGGAGCTAACTAGTGGTGTGAGACCACAAAGACGGATTCAACGGACAGAAAGGGAGAGAACCAGAGTCGCACATTCCGTTATTGTCAGTTTGTCTTCCGTTTGTGTCGTTTCACCAAGCTGTTAGCGCTTGTTTTCCGCGACCCCCACGTGCGACTGCAGCACCGTGCTCGCCACGCCATCCGTGAGCGTAAGCTCGAGATCGCTCGCCGCAGTCTCCACCGTCGCGCTGCCGCCGCGCGCGAACGAGAGAATCTCCCCCGTCGTTGCGTCGCGCACGACCACAAGCGGATAGCGCGCGGCGTTCCAGGTAATCGCTGCGTTGCTGCCTGCGCGTCGCGCCGAGACGGTGCTCGCGTCGACGAGCGGGCGCTCTCCCGCGACCGCGCCCGCGGCGAGCGCCGACGCATCACGACGCGCGCTGCCGCGCGGGCCCGCGAGCACCAGCGACGCGATGGGTTTCCCCGCGCGCGTGAGCGGAATCGCGTACGAGAAGCTGCGTCCCGCGCCCGGTGCGTCGGCCACGCTGTCGCCATCGAACGAGAGCGCGAAGAGCTGCGCGCCGGTCGCGTCGAGTGCGCGCAGTGCGTACGCGCCGCTCCGCGCGGGGAGCGACGGATGCGTGAGCGCCTGGAACGACGGCTCGAGCACGACCTGTCCGTCGACGATCCGTCCCCACACGATGATGCACGGCTGGAGATCCGCGTGCACGAAGTCGGGCGCGCTCGGATGTCCGACGCGCCAGTTGTAGACGCCCGTGTACGTGTAGTCGCTGATCCACTGCGGATGACAGTAGCTCATCACGTCGGCCGTCGACGGTGGATACAGCGTGACCGTCGAGACATCCATGCCGTAGACGCCGATGTTGCCCGCCGGGTACGGAAAGCTCGGATCGGTGCTGCCGCTCACGCCGCACGGCGCGTGCGAGCGCCCCCACGCGTGTCCGAGCTCGTGCGAGACGATCTGCGCTACGCTCGTGCCGTCGTAGCCCACGCTCGCGCCGCCACCGATGTACGAGATCCCCACGATCCCCGAGCTGTACGAGGTCCTCACGATGCCGAAATAGTTGCGCGGGCTTCCCTCAGCGACGCGCAGCGCCTGCATCTCGGAGAGGATCGATGTCCACGCGCTGTTGGCGTTGTCGGCGGTGAGCGCCGGGGCGCTGGTGGTGTAGAGCGCGTGGACGTCGGCGCCGTAGGTCGAGATCGGATGGATCTTCACCGTCGTCACCATCATCGCGTCCTTGTTCGAGGTCGAGACGTTGCCCGTGAGGCCGTTGACGCTCTGCTTCACCGGAACGAATCGGAGGAAGAAGGTCGAGAGATTCTTGACCACGAGCGCCTGCGGCGTTCCCGACAGGGGAAAGCTGTTGTTCCCGCGCTGTGACTCGGCCACCGCATGTGAGGGGTCGACGTCGGCGAGAATCGAGAGCCCGGGCGCGATCATCGATCCAGGAACGGCGAGGTTCCAGGAATTCGAGAGCGCGCTCTGATTCACGGACGTGGGCACTGAGTGCGACGGCGCGTCGATCATGACGGCCGAGCCCTGTTGCGTGCCGTTGATGTAGAATCGGACGCGAACCTGCGGTGCAACGCTGTTGGCCTGATTCGCGACGACGAAGACGCGGAGATAGCCGTCGCGATTCTGCACGAGCGGGACGGCACCGGTGAGCGTCTGCGTGCTCTGCGTGAGATACATCGCGCTGATCGTGAGGTCGAGCGTCGACAGCGTCTTGGAATAGACGACGGTGGCCGACGCTGGCTCGGCGCCCGCGGCGACGGCGAGCGTGGCCGTGGCCGGGGAGGGCACGTAGTTGGTGTCGTGCGACGCGACGGTGGAGGCAGTGAGCTGGTAGCTGCCGGGAGCGAGATTCGCGAGCGTCGAGCTGTGCGCGATGCTCGAGGAGTAGCCGCCGGGGCCCGTGACGGTGACCGACGCCGCCGCGCCCGAGGGGAGCCCGCTGACCGTGACATCGAGCGCGCCAGTTCCAGGCTGCGTCGGCGTGCCGCGATCGCCCGAACAACCGCTCGCGATGAGCGTTACGGCGGCGAGAATCGAGGCGAGGGCACGAGTGCGTGCTGGCGCGGAAATGGGCATTTCAGAGTGATTGGCGTACGAGCGAGCGTGCGGTCCTGGCTCTGTGGCTCTATGGCAAGGACGGCTCTCGGGTATGCCGTGTCACGGCAGGGTCCGGTATAAAGGCGGGCGCAGGCGGGAGTTAGCACCGTCGGGGTTGCCGGAGGGCCGTGTGACCAATAAAATTGTGCTCTCGGCGCGCATGGGAACGTCTAATGCGTTGCAGAGGTCGTACTGCCCCTTGGTGTAACTGGCAACACGTCTGCCTCTGGAGCAGAAGAGTCCTGGTTCGATCCCAGGAGGGGCAACTTCAACGCGCGCCGTGGCTTATGCCTCGGCGCGCGTTGTGTATGGTGCAACGCGAGGTGGATTCGCTGGGTGCTACCCACGCGAGCTGATATCGGTGTCTTTGGTCTCGCGCACGAACAGGCTCCCGATCACGAGCGTGATCGCCGCGATTGCCACCGGATAGCGGAGCCCCGCATAAATGTCGCCGGTGGCGGCGACGATCGCGAAGGCGGTGGTCGGGAGGAAGCCGCCGAACCACCCGTTGCCGATGTGATACGGGAGCGACATCGACGTATAGCGGATGTTCGTGGGAAACATCTCCACGAGCATTGCGGCGATCGGACCGTACACCAGCGTCACGTACACGACGAGCAGCCAGAGGAGAAGCACCACGCGCGGCTTGTCGATGCGCGCCGGATCGGCGCTCGCAGGGTAGCCAGCCGCGCCGAGGGCCGACGCGAGCGCGGCGTCGAACTCGCTCGCCCGTGTCTTCGCGTCCGGCGCCTTGGCGTCGTATGACGGGATGGCGATCTTGCCGATGCGCACCGTCACGTCGTGCTCGCTCGCGATCGTCTCGTTCGAGTAGGGGACGCCACGCTTCACCAGCGCCGCCTTCGCCACATCGCACGGCGAGGTGAACTTGCTCGTCCCCACCGGATTGAATTGGACGGAGCACCCGGCCGGCGACGCGGCGACCACCACCGGCGCCGAGCGCTGCGCCGCCTCGAGCGCGGGGTTCGCGTAGTGCGTGATCAGTCGGAAGACGGGGAAGTAGGTGAGCGCCGCCAGGAGACAGCCGAGCATGATCAGCGGCTTCCGTCCCACCCGATCGGAAAGCACGCCTATCACCACGAACAGCGGCGCGCCGAGCACCAGCGCGATCACGAGGAGAATGTTCGCGGTCTGGGGATCCACCTTGAGCGTCTGCGTGAGGAAGAACAGCGTGTAGAACTGTCCCGTGTACCACACCACGGCCTGTCCCGCCGTGAGGCCGAACAGCGCCAGCAGCACGAGTCGCGCATTGTCCCAACGCGCGAACGATTCCGTGAGCGGCGCCTTCGACAATCGTCCTTCCTCGCGCATCGCGTGGAACAGCGGCGACTCCTCGAGCTTGAGCCGGATCCATACGGAGATGGCGAGGAGCACCACCGAGAGCAGAAACGGAATCCTCCAGCCCCAGGCATCGAATCGCTCGGCGCCGAGCGTGGTGCGCGCCGCCAGGATCACGAGGAGCGAGAGGAGGAGCCCGAGGGTGGCGGTGGTCTGGATCCACGACGTGTACGCGCCGCGCTTTCCGGCGGGCGCGTGCTCGGCCACGTACGTCGCGGCTCCGCCGTACTCGCCACCGAGCGCGAGCCCCTGGAGCATCCGCAGCACGATGAGAATCACCGGCGCCGCGATCCCGATGCTGGCGTACGTGGGGAGGAAGCCGACCGCTGAGGTGGAGAGTCCCATGATCACGATCGTGATCAAAAAGGTGTACTTCCGACCCACGAGATCGCCGAGCCGGCCGAACACGAGCGCGCCAAACGGGCGCACTGCGAAGCCCGCGGCGAAGGCGAGCAGCGCGAAGATGAACGCCGCGGTGGGGTTGACGCCGGAGAAGAAGTGCCGGCTGATGACGGCGGCGAGCGACCCGAAGAGATAGAAGTCGTACCACTCGAACATCGTGCCGAGTGACGACGCGAAGATCACGCGGCGGATCTCACTGGCGGTGAGCGTGCGCGGCGGGGCGGGGGAAGGCACGCGTGCGGCGGCGCTGGTCATCGCTCACGTCCCCGCGGCCGCCGTTTCCGAACACAACGTTGTCTTCCGTTTGCCATTTGTGCTCACCGTGAGTGAGAGACGCTGCCGCCGTGGAGATGCGCATGTACTCACGCCGTGTCAACCAATGCAGATCACCTCGAAGCGCGAGATGCCGTTCCCCTTTACCCCTCCGACTCCGACAGCAGCCTGTCCAAACGGTCGTATCGGCGTTCCCACGATGCTCGACGATCCGCCACCCACTTTTCCAGTACGGAAAATCCGTTGGGATCGAGATGGCAGGTTCGCACGCGTCCCCGTTTTTCCGTGCGCACCAGTCCGCTCTCTTCCAACACCTGCAGATGCTGGACAACGGCGGAGAGTGAAATGCGGAGTGTCGCCGACAAACTCGACGCCGGTACCGGGCGATAGCTCAGCCGCTCGACGAGCGCCCGCCGCGTCGGATCGCCCAACGCCCGAAAGACGCGATCGGCACGTTTCGTTGTCGTCATCTAGATCGTGGCCAACGAAGTCGGCGCCGCACGCCGATCTGATTGCCCTTCGGCGCGCAGACGTTTCCGCCACCCGTGATGACTCGCCAACACACATCCCAGCGCGATCACCGGAAAGAGCAGATGCGCGCGCGGTGCACCGATGGCCACGAGCGAGATGAACGCCGAGCATACGTCGAACGTCAGTCCCGCATATGCCCATTCGCGCAACGTTCGCGGTACCGGCGCGAGGATCGCAGCGACGCCACAGAGTTGCGCCGTGCCCAGTAGCGTGGCGAAGTACGCGGGATATCCAAGACGATGGAAGACCTCCATGGACGATGTGGCGTGCGTGATGGAACTGAGTCCGCCAAATGTCCAATTGAGGGCAACGAATACGGTTGGAATCCAATAGGCGAAGCGTGCGGCACGTGTCTGCCCCGTATGCGTCGCCGCTGAGCGTGTGTGTTGGAACAGCATGGTCACACCTCTCCAGAAGTCGATGATGATTTCCTACGCGTCGAGCGCTAACAGGCGCTCCAACTGATCGAGCAAGCCACGTGTGCCTTCCTGACGGCCAGCGGCTTGATCGATGCCGTCGAAGAAGACGCCTTGTTCCGTGTGAATGAGTTTCGTGCCGCGGCCATCGGCGACGAGTTGGATGGTCGTCTGTGACGACGAGACACGCTTGGCGCCGAAATCCATCGTGTAGACAAACACCACGCGTTGGTCGGGGACGATCTCCTGGTAGCGAGTAGCGTTCGAGATCAACTCGCCCCCGTTGAACCGAAAAGTCCAGCGCTCGACGTGGTCGACACGAAAGTCGGGTTGGAAGCTCTCGATTTCAAAGCCTTCCTCCTCGCCACCAAGCCAGCGTCGCTTCTTCGCGGAATCGGCAAAAAAGGCGAAGACCCGGGCGGGGGCGGCGTCATAGTGACGCTCGATCACAAAGGTGTCGTGCATGACGGACCGGGGTTCCATGCTTGCTCCAGAACGGGGAAGTAATAGTTTCGTGTGCACTTAAGTGTTTGGCCGCGTCAGAAATTTGTCAAGTGCGCACTTAAGTGTTGAGGTGATGGCTGCAGGTCACGGGGCGTTTCCAGGAGTGGCAACTCCAGAACCCGCATCGCCTAGGCTGATGCGGGTGCATGACGGTCCGGCCTTACGGCCCCGCCAGCGGCCGCCGACGCCGCAGAAGGTAGAGGAGCGACGCGACTCCCAGCACCGCAGCCGCAGCGAGAAACTCCGCAGCCCGCGCGCTCGTGAGCAGCCACACCACCACCGCGCACGCGAGCAGCGGGACGACCGGCCCGCCAGCGATGCGGAATGGCACGCCCTCCGCTCGCACGTCGCGCCGGCGCAGCTCGAGCACCGCGAGGCAGCACGCCAGATCGACGAACAGAATGCCGACGGCCGAGAGTACGGCGAGCAGGCGAAAGGATCCGCTCAGCGCTACGGCGCAAGAGAGTGCCGCGTACACGATGATCGCGACGTGCGGCGTGCGGAAGCGCGAGTGGACCGCGCCGAGCCGCGCGGGAAGGAGCCCATCGCGACCGAAGGCGAACAGCAGGCGCGGGCTCGCGAGCATGTCGCCACTCACGTAACCGAGTGCGGAGACGATCGCAGCGACGAGGATGAGCGTGCGCCCCGGACCGCCGAGCGCGCGCTCGGCGACGGCACCCAGAGGAGCATCCGTGGTGAGGGCGAGCGCGGGACCGAGGACGCCCTGGCTGACGACCTGCAGTCCTGCATAGAGCAACGCGACCACGCTCAGGCTGAGTAGCACGGCGCGCGGTACCGTGCGTGCGGGATTCCTCACCTCACCGCTCGAGGTGAGCGGGCCCTCGACGCCGGTGAATGCGAACATCAGCACGAGCGATGCGCGCCCGATGTCGGAGAGGTGGGGAACAGCGGTCCACCTCAAATACGCCGGATGCAGCACGAACAGTCCCGCGACGACGAGTAGCACGAGCGGCACGAGCTTCGACGCCGTGAGGAGCTCCATGAGACGCGCGCCTGCGCTCACGCCGCGCACGTTGACCATCGCCAGCGCGGCGTAGAGCAGAATCAGCAGCGCGGCGCGCATGGCGGCTCCGCCGCCCGGCAGGAGCGCGCTCAGCGAGCCAACGAAGATCGTGGCGACGGCGGCACTCGCGACCATCTCGGCGCAACCAAGCAGAAGGCCCGCCGAGAAGCCCACGTATGGACCGAACGCTGCTTCCACGTACGCGTACGCACCGCCACTCACGTGCACGCGGCTGCCGACCTCGGCGAAACAGAGTCCGAAGAGTGCGACCAATGCGGCGCAAACGATGTACGCAACTACGGCGGCAGGGCCGAGGATCGCGGCGACAACGGCGGGAAGTACGAAGATCCCGGATCCGACGATCGTGTTTACGATGTTCGCGGCGAGCGCGCGCACTCCGAGTGCGCGCACGAGTGTTGGTGCGTCTTTCACGCTTCTCTCTGTGTCAGTGGGAGTTCTACATCACACGCGTGCGGAAGGCGGGCATTCCACACAGAGGCGGTAAGCAACAGCAACGTGCCTGCACCGATGAAAAGCTTCGCGATCGACCCGTGCAGGTAGACGACACCGGCGACGAGCAACAACGCACCAGCGAATCCGAGTAGGAGAGGTATCAACGAACCATGGACGCGCCGACTTCTCCAGAAACCCCAGAGCGCAACCACCAGAGCGATCGCGATGACGGGAATCAAAATCGCGTCCTTCCGCAGGAAACTCAGTCCGGTGGCAGCGAGCACGGAAACGACGATCGGCGCCCCCGCACAACACAACGCCGCGCACGTGGCGGCCAGCACTCCCGCTCCGCCCGCAAGGCGCCCCACGTCACCTTTTACTGCTTGCATGAGCTCCGGGGTTTTTCAATCGGGACGGCGATTCCCCTGCAACACGAGTCGCCGCTCTGCATCGGCGGACACGGGACGCTGCCGTAGGAACAGAACACGCAACAGTCACCGGCTTTCGGTCGGATCAATGCCCGGCACGCCGAACACTCGTGAAAAAAGAGACACGAGTCCACCGGCATCATCATGGCAGCTACGTGTCCGCAATGCGGGCACGTCAACGCGGACTCGAGTCGAGTGATAGTCACTTGCGTGCTGGTCGGGATTCGTCTCGCACAGTAGCGGGGTCCTCATCGGAGGCCTCTGTGTCCCAACAATCTATCAGGCGCCTGCTGGGGCTGCTGCCTTCTGGCGCTCAAACGAAAGAGCAGTAAAGTAGATATGTAGTGGTGCCGTTTAGCCGGGAGGCGTACAACCATGCGCGCCATTGCCGTCACGCTGATTCTGCTCGCGCTTGGAGCTCGAGCCGCCATCGCGCAGCACGATGCCCATCCCGCCGCGCCCCGCGCCAAGCTCGGCACCGTGCACTTCGCGACGTCCTGTCGCGCCGATGCCGCGCGCGACTTCGATCACGCCGTCGCGCTGCTGCACTCGTTCGAGTTCGGGGCGGCAATCCCTGCCTTTCAGCGAGTTGCCGCCAGTGACTCCACCTGCGCGATGGCGCATTGGGGCATCGCAATCAGCTACTGGGGAAATCCGCTCGCGGCCGGCGCGCGTTCTGTCGCGCAGCTCGAGGCGGGGCGCGACGCCATCGCGCGTGCGCGGAGTGTGAGCGCACGCGCCACCCCGCGCGAGCGTGCGTACATCGATGCCGTGGGGCAACTCTTCGCGCGCTACGACTCCGTGCCGCAACGCGCGCGCGTCGTTGACTACGCGCATGCGATGCAGCAGGTCGCGAAAAGCAATCCGGAGGATTCGGAGGCGCAGATCTTCCACGCGCTCTCGCTGCTCGCCGCCGCCGATCCCGCGGACAAGAGGTACGCGAACCAGCTCGCCGCTGCGGCGACCCTCGAGCGACTCTACGCGACGCAACCAGATCATCCGGGGCTCACTCACTACCTCATCCACGCCTACGACGCGCCACCCCTTGCGTCGCGAGGGGTCGCCGCGGCGCGCCGCTATTCCACGATCGCGCCCGACGCTGCGCATGCGCTGCACATGCCGTCGCACATCTTCACGCGCGTGGGCTCGTGGGACGCGTCGGTGGAGTCGAACTCGCGGGCGATCGCGTCGGCGATTGCCGAGGGATCGATGGCGGAAGCGCTGCACGCGTCGGACTATTCGGTCTACGCGTATCTGCAGACCGGACAGGATCGTGCGGCGCGCGAAATTCGCGATGGCTTGCCGGCGATCGTAGCGAAGTGGGACTCCAAGGCGATTGGTACCGGCGCGCCGCCGGCCGCCGGATTTTTCGCGCTCGCCTCGATTCCCGCGCGCTATGCGCTCGAGCGGCGCGCGTGGCCGGAGGCGGCGGCGCTCACGTCGACGAACAGCACGATTCCCTGGGTGCAGTCCGCTACGCACTTCGCGCGCGGACTTGGCGCGGCGCACGGCGGCGACCTCGCGACGGCGCGCGCGTCGCTCGATACGCTCGCGCAACTGCAGGCGCGCCTCGTCGCGGCCGGAGAAGGCTACTGGACGGAGCAACTCGCGATACAGCAGCTGGGCGTGAAGGGGTGGGTCGCGCACGCCGAGCATCGCGACGACGACGCGCTCACCGCGCTGCGCGAGGCGAGCACGCGCGAAGACGCGACGGAGAAAAACGTGATCACACCGGGACCGCTCATCCCCGCGCGCGAGCTACTCGGCGAACTGCTGCTCGAGATGCATCAGCCCGCGGCGGCGCTCGCCGAATATCGGAAGACGCTGGCGAAGGAGCCGAATCGCTTTCGAGCGCTGTATGGCGCGATGCGCGCGTCCTCGCTTGCGGGGGAGCAGCCGGCGGCGAAGGAGTACGCGGCGCGACTGCGCGAAATTTGCGCGCACGGCGACGCGGACGGGCGCGCGGAGATGAGCGAGATTCGCGCGCTTCGCTGACTCACTACCGAATGTCGATCGAGTACTTCAGGAAGCCGCTGTGCGGCGTGTACTTGTCGTAGAGGATTCGGCCGACGTAGTTCGTTTCTTTCGTGTTCCAGTACAGGCGCGACCACCCCTCGCGCCTCGACTTCGCGAGCAGCCAGTCGATGAGCTGCCGCCCGACGCCGCCTCGCCTGCGCTCGGGGTCGACGAAGAGATCCTGGAGATAGCAGACGGGCGTGAGCTGCGTCGTGTTCTCGTGAATGACGCAATTCGCGATGCCGATGACCACATCGTCGGCGTCGACGGCGACGATTCCGAACACCTGCGACGAAGGATCGTGCAGGCGCTGCCACAGGTGGCGCGTGATCGGTTCGGAGGGCTCGCGCTCGTAGAAGCGCGTGTAGCCGTCGAAAAGCTCGCGCCAGCGAGACTCATCGGCGTGGCGGAGCGGTCGGATGTTGATGGGCGCGGAGTTCATTTGTTCAAGAAATTCGCGCTTTGGCGTGCTACGACGGTAGCGCCAGTTGCGTCGAATTAGTGAACGGACTGGATGCTCCACGCACCGGCGCAGCGGGAACTCCGCTGGCCTTCAAGTCATTGCCTTCGTTGGCGCCGAGGATCAGACGCGCTTTTCACTGAACCCATTGGATGCAGCATGGCTACGTTTGTTTTGATTCCCGGCGGCTGGCACGGCGGCTGGTACTACCAACCGCTCGCGGAAGCGCTTCGTGCGCGAGGCCATCGCGCCTTTCCAGTGACTCTGACGGGACTCGGCGATCGTCGCCACTTGCTCAACGCGAGCGTCAATCTCGACACTCACATTGAAGATGTGGTGCGAGTGCTGGAGGATGAGCAGTTGTCGGATGTAGTCCTGCTGGGACACAGCTATGGCGGAATGGTCCTCGCCGGAGCGATCGATCGCGCAGCCGATCGGATAAGGGCGGCGGTCTACAGTGATACCTATGTGCCGGAGAACGGGCAGTCGTGCTTCGAGCTCACCAGCGACTTCTTTCGGCAGATGTTCCTGGACGGCGCGAAGGGCGACGGCTTCAGCGTTCCGCCGACACCGGGCGGCGATCCGCGGAGGACTCCGCATCCCTTGGCATCGTTCCTTCAACGAATCAAGATCGCCAATACGCCGCCGCGGATTCCACGGGGATATCTCTACCTGAGTGGCTGGCCAAACTCGCCGTTCACCGCGCTCTACGAACGCCTGCGCCAGGACCCGGAATGGCAAACCTTCTCGCTGCCAGTCGGACACAACGTGATGCGCGAGGCGTTCGACGAGCTGCTGGAGATCATGCTCCAGTTCGCGTGACGAGGGCGCTCCTCACACTCTAGCGCGCCCCCTCCGCATCCCTCGCGACCAACTCTCCCCGCAGCACCACTGCCCGAATCCGCCTCGTGTTCCGGATGTCCACGAGCGGATTCGCGTCGAGCAGCACGAGATCCGCACGAGCACCGGGCGTGATCGTGCCGCTCGCGCCGGCGTGAAAGTGCTGCGCGAAGAATTCGCCGGAATTGGCCGTCGCGGCGCGCAGCGCCTCGTACGGCGTGAGCCCCGCGCCCACGAGGAGCTGCATCTCATCGTGCAGCGACCACCCCGGCACCATCGGTATCGAGCCGCCCGCGTCGGTGCCGGCGAGCAGCGTGACGCCGCTGTCGCGAAAGGCGCGCACGAGGCGCTTCTGCATCGCGAGCCCGAGACGCAATCGGCTGAGCGGCATCGGAGCGCCCAGCTTGCGCGCGCGAGCGTTATCGGCTGCATACCAGCCGCGCGACTTCTTCACCTGATCCGACACGAGGCGCATTTCGGGCTTGGCGAGCACCTCGTCGAGGTTTGCGGCCTCGTCGATGATCGATGAGTACGCGATCAGCGTCGGTGTGACGGCCACGCGCGCCGAGTGCGCCGCGTGCGCGATCTCGGGGATGTGCGTGGCGTCGAGTTGCACCGCGCCGCTGTGTGGATCGACGTACTCCAAACGGAACGGCGGATTGTAGAGAAACTCTTCCGCGTGCACCACGCCGACCGCGCCGCTCGCGAGCATCGCCTGCGTTCCCACGCGCTGCGGAATGTGCCCGACGACCGGAATGTCCGCTCGCTTGGCCGCCGTCATGATCCCGCGAAATCCGTCCGCCGACAGAAACGAATACACCTTGAGAAAGTCGTAGCCGTCGCGCTTCGCCTTCGTGGCCGCGGCCGTGCCCTGCGCCTCGGTCATCAGCGAATCGTTCAAGCAGGGCGGCGACGTGATCATGGTCGGACCATCGACCTCGCCGCGCGCGATCGAGTCTCGCAGCGCCAGGTTCTTCGACGATCCGCACAGGTTCATCACCTCGGTCACACCCGCCGAGAGGAAGAGCCGCGAGAACTCGGCGTTGATCTCGTCGACGTGCGGGTCCTTGCCGGCGGCGTCCTCGTCGTAATGCACGTGCGCGTCGACGAGCCCAGGAATGAGAAAGCGCCCGGTGCCGTCGACCTTCATCGCAGACGAGGGGATCGCGACCGTGCGCGCGGGGCCGACCGCAACGATGCGCCCACCGCGGATCAAAACCGTCTGCCTGTGCAGCACGCGCTCGCGATCCATCGGGATCACGGTGACGTTCGTGATGGCCAGGGCGCTCTCCACCTGCGCCGCGGCGCGCGCGGGTGCGAACACGGAGCTCACGCCCGCGAGGCACGCGGCAAGCGCGACAATTCTGCTGAAATGTTGACTCATGGTTCAGCTTACGCGCGCGGGCGGCGCCGGGTTTCGTGCGCCCGGCGCCGCGAACAGGGCTTGGTGCGTGCGTCCCCTACGGCGTGGCGGACCCCACGATCACTATCTCCACGCGCCGATTCGCCTTGCGCCCCGCAAGCGTCGCGTTCGACGCGACCGGCTGCGCGTGCCCCATCGCGCGCGACTCGATGCGCCCCGCATCGAGCCCGCCCGCCACGAGCGCGTCGCGCACCGCCTGCGCGCGCGCGTCGGCGAGCGCATCGCCCTTCTCGATGCGCGCCGTCGAGTCGGCGTGCCCCTCCACCAGGATGTGGTAGTTGGCGTACTCCGCGACCATGGGCGTCAGGCGACCGAGATCGCGCTTGGCACTCTTCTCGAGCGTCTTCGGTCCCGCCGCCGTGGTGCCATTGACGAACGAGGCATCGCCCACCGTCACCACCAGACCACGCGGGGAGAGCGTGGGCGTGCGAAGTGTCGGCGCCGTGCGGCTCAGCTCCGACACGCTCGCGCTCATCTTCGTGCGTCCCTCCACATCAGTACGGAGCGAATCGCGCGTGCGCGATGCCGATGCCGCCTCGCTTCGGAGCGAGTCGACCTGTTTGGCCGACGCCGTGGCAAGTGACTGCACGGAGTCACGTTGATGCTGCGTCTGTGCCGCTGAGCGCCGCAGCGAGTCGAGCCGGAGATTGCCGAGCGAGTCCGATCGCTGGCGCTCCGCCGTCGATTCCTTGAGCGATGCACGCACGGATGCAGCGCGCATCGAGTCCGCCAGTTGCGCGGCGAGGGCCTGCGATTTCTGCGTCGAGTCAGCGCGCAGTTTCTCCAGAACCCTCGTTTGCTCGAGCACGGCAGTCGTGATCCGAAGTGAATCCTGCGAGCGCGCGACCAGATCCGACGTCGCCCGCACCGAATCGCGCGCGCGCAGCGAGTCGCGCATGAAGGCGCTCCGCCCCACGAGCCGCCGCAGCGAGTCGGACTCCTGCGTCGCCATGCGCGCCACGCGCTGCAGCGAGTCCGTGCGAAGCCGCTCGGCCTCCGTCTCGACGCGCGAGGCCAGCTGGTTCGCATAGCGGATCGAGTCCACCTGTCGCTGCGCAAGATCGGCGACGGCGCGGAGCGAGTCGGTCTGGCGTCCCGATGACGTCCGCACCTCGATCGCCGCGGCCTGCGCGATTCGAAGCGAGTCCTGCTGCCGCACCTGCTGCGCCTGCATCACGCGCGCGGAGTCCATCTGTCGCGCGCCCAGCTCCTGCGCGCTCGCGGCGGCGGCCTTGAGCGAGTCCACCTGCAGCCGGAGCGAGTCCGCCTGCGTCACCGTCAACAAACTCTGCGCGCGCAGATCCACGATCTCCGCATGCGAGAGCTGATTCTGCTTGAAGAGCTCATCGCGCTGCCGCTGCGAGAGTGCGACGAGTTGCGTGAGGCGATACGCATGCAGGCTGTCCGCGACCTGTCGATCGTGGACGCGACTGTTCGCCGCATCGGCCGCCTGCGCATCGTGCAGCGCCTGCGTCGCCATCGCATCCGTCGTCGCCATGTCGTGTCCGTTCACGGCCGCGGAATCCGCTGCGCCGATCGATGCGCGTGCGCGCGCCATCTCCAGCGACACGCGATCTGTTCCACCGGTTGCATCGACGGCGGCGTAAATCGTCTTTGCCTGGTCGAGCGAAGTACTCTGTGCGACCGCCTGAGTTACGCAGGCGAACGAAAACGCGAAGGCGCAAAGCGCCGAGGTCCGTAGGCCCGACATAACCACCTTCTTGATGTGAGAATCCCGGGAGATCGAAGCGAACGCATCGATTCTCCTTCCCGGAATGTCACACTATCCGCACGCTATGTCACCGCCTGTTTTCTCCTCGAGCTACGCCGCGTCCAGCGTCAGTCCCCTGCGCGGCAGCATCCGCATCGTCAGTCCGTCACGCGGACGGAGCGTGACCAGCGGCTCCGGGATGGGCGCGCCGGGCTCCTCGTAGCGCATGCGCCACCGCTGCGCGATCGTCGCCAGCACGAGAATCCCCTCCATCCACGCGAAGTGCTCGCCCACGCAAATGCGCGTGCCGGCGCCGAAGGGGAAGTACGCGAACTTCGGCCGGTCTCGCGTCGTCTCCGACCACCGCTCGGGGCGGAAGCGCTCCGGCTCTCGCCACCACCGCGGATCGCGATGCACGAAGTACTGGCACGCGAGAATGACGGTGCCCTTTCGAATCGTGTAGCCGCCGATCTCCACGTCCTCGATCGCGCGCCGCTCCACCGCCCACGCCGGCGGATAGATGCGCATCGACTCGGCGAGCACCTGCCGCGTGTACGGCAGATTCGGCAGATCCGCCGCCGTCGGCACTCGCCCGCCGAGCACGCGGTCCAGCTCCGCATGCAGCGTCGCCTCGGCGCCCGGGTTCTGCGAGAGCAGGTACCAGGTCCACGTGAGCGCGTTCGCCGTCGTCTCGTGGGCGGCCATCATCAGGGTGATCAGCTCATCGCGCAGCTGCTGGTCGTTCATCCCCGTGTGATCGCCTTCGTCATCGCGCGCGCTGATCAGCATCGAGAGCAGATCGCCGCGATCGCGCTCTTCGGCGCGGCGCTCCTCGATCAGCCTGTGGATGAGCGCGTCCATGCGGCGGCGAGCGCGGTGCAGATCGCGCACCCACGGAATCGGCGCATACTCGAAGAGCATTCCCATGGGGAGAATCGCGCGGTTGAACATGCGCAGCGACAGCTCGAGCGCCTCGGCCACATCGTGCGCATCGCCGTCGACGTCGGCGTCGAAGAGTGTGCGCCCGGCGATGGCGAGCGTCACGCGCATCATCTGCTCGTGCACATCGAGCTGCTCGTTCGCGCGCCAGTTGCGCTGGAGCCGGTCGGCGAGGTCGGTCATCGCCGCGCCGTAGCTCGCGAGCCGCTCCTTGTGGAATGCGGGCTGGATGAGGCGACGCTGCCGAAGGTGGTGCTCGCCCTCGCTCGTGAGCAGCCCCTCGCCCAACAGCACCTTCGTCACCTCGAGCGCCCGCCCCTTCACGAACGACTTCTGCTTGCTCACGAGCATCGTCTGGATGTCATCCGGATGCGAGAGCAGCGCGACGCGCTGGGGGCCGAGCATGATCTGGCTGACGTCGCCGTTTCGCGCCATCGCGCCGAAAAGGCTGAGCTTGTCAGTGGCGAGGTTGACGAGAAACTGACCTGGGTAGCGCGAGCGCGGACCGGGCGGCTGATTGGTATTGCCAAGCCGAAAGCGGGATCCGAACGTGGACGCAACGGACATGTCGGGCCAGTGCTCCGCCGGCGCTCCGGCGAGTTAGGGTGCCGCGCGAGCCCGCAACGATCGGCTCGATGCCCGCGCAGGGGGCTGTCGCTCATTAGACACCACACCCGCAGCCAACCCCTACGTTTTGAGTCGCCGGAGCTGACTCTCGGCGGATGGAATCGCGATCACAGCGCTCCCTTGTCCCGAGAGTATTTTTTTAGCAAAAGTTCTGCAGTCGCGTAGGGGAGGGTCGGCGCTTGGCGGTACTACCCAAGCCGGTGCTGTGCTTAAAAGGCGCTAACCGGTGCGCTCGTCCAATCGCTCGACGTCGAAGCATCATCGAACTCGTCCCCCATTCGCGTGCGCCGACCCAGCACGCGGAATTCGATAAACGTCACGCCACGGAGCCCCTCGGCTGCCGCGCGCGTTTACTGCGTGCTTCGTATGACTCTCGCCTACATCGCGGAGCTGGACACCGAACTGATAGCGCGGATTCGCGCCGGGGAGGAAGGCGCCTTCGAGCAGCTCTTTCGCCGCTACTATAGAGAGTTGTGCGTGTACGCCTCGCGTATCGATCGCGTGGGCGGATCGGCCGAGGAGATCGTGCAGGAAGTCTTCTTCCGCATCTGGATGCACCGCGACCGGCTGCTCCTCATGGAGTCGCTGTCCGGCTATTTGTATGCGGTTACGCGCAACGTCTCGCTCAATCGCCTTGCGCGCACGCAGACGGAGGACCGTTGGAGGGCGGAAGCGCAGGTGCAGGCGCTCGAGCCGCCCGGCGAGAGCGGGAGCGCGGACGTCGCGGTGCGCGAGACGGAAATGGCGCTTGCGATCGATCGAGCGATCGCGAAGCTTCCGCCGCGCTGCCGCGAAGCCTTTCTCCTCCGCCGCCAAAAGCACCTGAGCTATCTCGAGATCGCGCAGGCGATGCAGACCTCGCCCAAGACGGTCGAGATCCAGATCGGCAAGGCGCTGCGCCTGTTGCGCGCCTCGCTCGCGGAGTGGCTCTGATGTGCGTCGTAGGGGTGCACGTCCCCGTGCCTGTATTCACGGCATGACGCGCCCGACACCTGCGAATCAACTTCGCCTCATGAGCGCCGAGCCCGACTGGCTACTCGTCGACCGCTATCTGAGCGGCGAGTGCACGCCGGAGGAGCAGCAGGCGATCGACGCGTGGATCGCGGCCGACCCGTCGCACGCGCTGTTGATCGCGTCGATGCGCCGCGTGTGGACGGAGGCGGCGACGCCGCTGCCATACATCGATGAGACGGCCGCGTGGCGCGCGCTCGAGGAGCGGCGCAACGTCGCGAAGCGCCCGGCGCGTGCGGGACTCGCGATGCCGCCGAGTCTGCGCAAGTCGAGTGGGCCGCGATTCGGGTGGCGCGCGCGCGCCCTCGCCGCGGGGCTCGTGGCGGCGGTGGCGCTTGGAGCGGCGGGGTGGTGGAAGCACACGGAAGAGCTGCGCGTCGCCGACGAGGGTCCGCCGCGCGAGTACGTCACGGAGCGCGGACAGCGCGCCGAAGTGACGCTCCTCGACGGAACGCGCGTGTGGCTGAGCGCGGACAGTCATCTCGAGGTGCCGCAGAGCTATGGCGCGACCTCGCGCGATGTCACGCTCGACGGCGAAGCGTATTTCATAGTGCAGCACGATGCCAAGCGCCCATTCCGCGTGCATGCGGGAGAGAGCGTGTCGGAAGATCTCGGTACGGAGTTCGATGTGCGGGCGTATCCGGGCGATTCCGGAGCGACCGTGATCGTGTCGTCGGGGCGTGTCGCGCTGCACCATGCGGCTGACTCGGGGACGCAGGTGCACACGACGCAGCTGTCCCGCGGACAGATGGGTCGTCTCGATCGAAACGGCGCGGTGAGCGTCGTCGATAATGTCGATGTGGATGCAACGCTCGCGTGGCGAAAGGGCCGCCTGGCGTTCGAGGAGCGGCCGCTCCGCGACGTCGCACGGGAGCTCGAGCGCTGGTACGACATCGATATCGCACTCAATGACTCGGCGCTCGCGAACACACCGCTCACGGCGTCTTTCACGAGTCAGTCCGCAGACCAGGCGCTCTCGATCGTCGCGGGTGCGCTCGGCGCTCACTATGCGCGCGATGGTCGAACCGTTCGCTTCACGACGACGCGTCCCTAGCAAGCAAAGCGGTCGCGGGTTAGCGGGGCGCAGTCACGTCAATCGAATCACACGAATTTCGCGCACTCCCACACACGGAGGCAGGACACGTGCGTCGTACGGTAATACTCTGGTGTGCCGCGGGGATCCTTCCGTGGTGTAGCGCGATGCTCGGAGCGCAGTCGACCGCGCAGAAGGTGCGCAGTGCAGCAACGCCGGCATCGGCGCGCGGAAAATCCGCGACGGCCGATGGAGATGCGGCCGCGGAGGAGCTGCCGCTCGATCGAAAGATCTCGCTCGACCTGAGCAACGTCACGCTGCGCGAGGCGCTGAAGGAGATCGATCAGAAGGCGCAGCTCGGACTCGCGTACACGCCGCGCATCGTGCCGGTGAACAAGAAGGTGTCGATCAAGGCAGACAGCATCACGGCAGGCACGGCGCTCGAGCGTGTGCTCGAGGGTACCGGCGTGGTGGCGGTGATGACCACGAGCAACACGGTCATGCTCGTGAAGCAGGCGGGGAAGCACGCCGAACTTCCGGTATCCGACTCGAGCGGTTTTGCGTACGTGCTCGTGCACGTGGTGGACACGGTCAGTGCGAAGCCGATGGATGGCGCCGATGTCGGGATCAGGGGATCGAAGTTCGACGTCAAGACCACCGACCAGGGGTATGCGGTGCTGCAGCACGTGCCCTCGGGGCTGCGGACGCTCACGGTGCGATTTCTCGGCTACTCGCCGATCGAGCGGCCGATCGTGGTTCCCGACACCGGCTATGTGCGGATAGATGTCGCGATGCGGATGGGCATGACGCGGCTGCAGGAGGTGGTGACGACGGCCGCGGGACAACAGCGGCGCCTCGAGCTCGCGAACGACATCACGATTCTTGATGCGGACTCGATCGTGCGGACGCAGCCGATTTCGAGCGTCACGCAGCTGCTCGAAGGGAGGGTGCCGGGGCTCACGGTGGAGCACACGAGTGGAGCGCCGGGCGATCCGAGCCGGCTGCGGTTGCGGGGGGCGAGCAGCATGCTCAAGAACAATGATCCGATCGTAATCGTGGACGGAGTTCGCGTCTACGCCAAGCAATCGGATTCCACGAGCGCCAATCTCGCGTCGGGAAGGGGCACCGCCGGAGACGGAGCGGGTTCTGGCGGAACGGAGTTCACGAGCGCGCCGTCGCCGCTGGATCAGATCGATCCGCAGGCGATTCAAAAGGTCGAGGTGTTGAAGGGCCCGTCGGCGGCAACGCTGTACGGGCCCGACGCCGCAAATGGCGTCATCGTGATCACGATGAAGAAGGGGCAGTCGGGGCCCGCACGCTGGAATGTGAATGCGACGCACGGATTGTCGTACATGCCCGGCAAGTATCCCGAAGGCTTGTTCCGATGGGGAACAGATCGTCGCACCTACCTGCCCATACTCTGCCCGCTGCAGGCGTTCAACTGTCGCGCCGACAGCGTGGTTTCCTTCCAGGCGCTCAACAACGACAAGTACACGGTGCTGCACCAGGGCAACGTTTCGAGTATGTCGCTCGGCGTGTCCGGTGGAAGCGACGCGCTCACCTATGCGGTATCGGGAAGCTACGACAACGAAGAGGGGATCCTCGGCCTTCCCGAGGTGGTCGCGCAGCAATTCGAGACGGACCATGGGATGGCGCCCGAAAGTTGGATGACGCGCCCGCAGCAGCTCGAGCGGTGGAGCGCGAACAGCCGGCTCACGGCCAAGCTGAGTCCAAAGGCCGACGCATCGCTCACGACGATGCTCACACGCGAGAAGCAGCAGCGCTCCGATCTCGAGAACGACATCTCGGACTTGATGGCGACCTACATTGATGCGGGGACGGGGCAGTACTGGCGAGCGGACAACACGTCGCTCAACAGGACGAACGTGCTCATTCCCGACTTCTACCAGAAGTCGACGGATGATGCGACGAACTTCACGAACGCGGCCACCATCAACTGGCGTCCGTTGAGTTGGTTGACGACGAGCGCTGATGCGGGCATCAACGTCATCAATCGCCAGGACGATGTGTTGCTCCCGCGCGGGTTTCTGCAGACGCAGGACAGCATCGGCTTCCTCCATACGGCATCCGGAAACACGGTCCAGAGCACCGTGAACCTGCGCGCGACGGGGACGTTGCCGATGCCCTGGGGATTTCACCTCCAGCTTTCTTCGGGCGCCAACTACTCGCGAACGGCGGAATCCGACGTCGGCACCGGTGTGAGCGGTCTTGCACCGGGCACCACGTCGGTGAATGGCGCCGAGCAGATCACATATTCCTCGCAGGCCGTCACGGACATCACGAGCTTCGGATGGTACGTGGAGCCGGACTTCGTGCACGATCGATTCACGATCTCGACGGGGCTTCGGATCGACGGGAGCTCGACCTTCGGCTCGAACGTGAGCATTCCGATCTTTCCGAAGATCGGCGTGTCATGGCTCATCTCGCAGGAGCCGTGGTTTCCCATCAAGCACTTCTTCGACGTGTTGCGCGTGCGTGCGGCGTACGGACGCGCCGGCGTGTGGCCGGGGCCGTCGGACCAGCTTCGCCTCTATCACAGCTCGCGGCCCTTCGACGATGGTGGTTTCGTCGACGTGACGCAGGTGTCGACGATCGGGAATTCACAGATTCGTCCCGAGCGATCTGACGAGACGGAAGGTGGCTTTGACGCCGACTTTCTCGACAGCCGCCTGTCGGTTGGCTTCAGCGGCTACCGCAAGATGCGCTACGACGCGCTCGAGTTCGTGCCGGTCGCGCCTTCGGTGTATGGCGGGCAGGTGCAGCAGATGCAGAACATCGGCACGGTGCGCAACACGGGAATCGAGGCGACGCTCACCGCGCAGCTCGTGCGCACCGATCCGATTTCGTGGACGGCGTCCGTGAACGTCAGTCGCAATCACAACCTCGTGACGGCGCTCGGCCCCGGCGTACGTCCCTTCGGACCGGACTTCCAGCGCGTGGTCGCCGGCTACCCGCTCTTTGGGCGTTGGGCGCGGCCGATTCTCGGATTCAGCGACATCGATAAGAACGGCATCATCACGAAGAACGAGGTGCAGCTGGGCGACTCGCTGGTGTTCATGGGCGGCAGCGATCCGAACTACGAGGCGAATCTCTTCTCGACGCTGTCGCTCTTTCGCAGCACGATCACCGTGAGCGGCAGCCTCGCCTATCAGGCCGGGCTCACGCAAGTGAATCAGACCGTCGGCACGACGAGCCAGGTGGTTTTCTCGCCGGGGGCAAGCGACCCGCACGCGTCGCTCGCCGAGCAAGCCGCCGTCGCCGTGATGAATGAGACGATGTACGGGCTGATGCAAACCGTCAGCACGCTGCGCCTTGGCAGTTTCTCGGTGGCGTACAACTTCTCCGCCGCGGCCGCCGCGCATTTCAGGGCGCGCTCGCTCTCGATTGCGCTGCAAGGGACGAACATCGGGTTGTGGACGAACTACAAGGGCAAGGATCCAAACGTCAATGCGTATTCGACGGGAAACAATACGCTCGACACGGGCGTGCTGCCGCAGCCGCGTGCGTGGTCACTCGCGGTCCACGCCACTTACTGAGCCGGAGCTCACATGTCGATTCTAAATGCGTTCCGGAGCAACACGAAGGGCGGTGCAGCAGCGGTACTCGCGCTTGCGATCGCGGCCGGGTGCGCGCTCGCATCGTGCTCGCCAGAAAATCTCGTTGGCAATGCGCAGCTGCCGCCGGACGTGCCCGATCCGGGACAGACGCACACGGCGGCAGGGGCCGTCGAGGCATATCGCGGCGCGCTTCTGCTCTTTCGAAGTGCGGTAGGCGGCGATCCCAATTCGATGGTGCCCGTCTCCGGGTTGCTCGCGGACGAGCTGCGCGCGGGTGATCTCGGACAACAGGGAAACATCAGCGACGGGATGCGCGTCGACAGTCGCTTCATGCCGGAGTACAGCGGCTCGGGCGACGACATCGTTACGCCAAATCCTGCGCGAGTCGCCTACGAGCTGTTGCAGAAGGCGCGCGGACAGTCGCACGAATCGCGCGGCGCGTTGATCGCGTATCCGCCCGCGGGCTCGGCGGATCTACAGGGGCATCTCGATGCGATCGAGGCGTACTCCGATGTCTATCTCGCCGACTTGTTCTGCTCCGGCATTCCACTGAGCACGCTCGATTTCGGCAAGGACTTCACCTATCAGCCCGGGTCGTCGACGGAGCAGGTCTATCAGAAGGCCGTCGCATTGTTCGATTCAGCGCTCACGCTCGCGGTGGACAGCGAGCGCGTGCTCAACCTCGCCCGCGTGGGGAAGGGGCGTGCACTCCTCGCGCTCGGCAACTATGCCGATGCCGCGACGGCCGTGGCGAGCGTGCCGGATGAATTTCAATACGTGCTGCACTACGATCAAACCGCCAGCCCCGGCCCGAACGACGGCAATCTGAACCGGAGCTTCGCGTTTGCGGATTTCGATCGGTTCTCTGGCGCTACCGGAATTCCGTTGACGATGGTGGACCGAGATGGAGAGAACGGCCTTCCGTTCATGTCGAGCAATGATCCGCGATCTGCGTGGGTGGACGATGGCACCAACCAGTTCGGTCGTCCGCAGATCCATCCCGCGAAGTACTCCATCGCTGGCGATGGCCCGCTCGTGATCGCGAGCGGGGTCGAGGCGCGACTGATTCAGGCGGAGGCGGCGCTCAAGGCGGGGAGTGGGAGCTGGTTGACGACGCTCAACACGCTGCGCACCGACGGCACCTACGACACGCAGCCGGACTCCGTCGATTCATCGAAGACGGATACGCTCTGGCACGCCGGCACCGGCGGTGTCGCGGGGCTCAAGCCGTTGTCGGATCCGGGTGATGCGAATGCGCAAGTCGATCTGTTGTTCAGTGAGCGCGGATTCTGGCTTTTCCTCACGGGCTCGCGCCAGGGCGATCTGCGTCGGCTCATTCGCCAGTACTCGAGACAATCGAATCACGTGTATCCCACAGGGACGTATCCGGGCGCGTACAACACCTACGGCAACGACGTCACCGCGCCGATCGAGGGTGCGGAGCGGATCAGCAACCCCCTCTTCACCGGCTGCGCCGGACGAGGAGCCTGACATGAAACATTTCTCGCGTCGTTCACGTGATCTCGCGCTCGTTGCGACGATCGTACTCGCGATGGCCGCGTGCGGCGGTGATCCGGCGGTCACGCCGCCGCCGCAAAACGATCCAGAGACGATGTACTGGCAGCTCACGCTCAACGTGCGCGCGGCGACAATGTCCACCGTGGCGCCGTACGACACGCTCCAGCTCGTGGCCACGCCGCGCACCGTGCACGGCGCGCCGATCACCGATCTCGCCCGCCCAACCTACACGTCGCTCGATCTCGATCGCGTGCAGGTCGATTCCAGTGGGCATGTCCACGTGATCGGAAGTGGGGATGGGGTGCTCGTCGTCGCCTCGCTCGAGGATCACAACGTCCTCCACGCCGACACGCTCGTGCTCAACATTACCGACGAGGCGTCGCCGCCGACGATGGCGACGTTCACGATTCACCCGGCTCCCGGCGACAGCGCGAAGGTGGGATCGACGTCGAGCGCCACGGTGACTCCGCGCGCCTATACCGCCGGCGGTGACTCCATCCCGGAGATATCCACGTACTTCACGACTTCCGATGTCACGGTTGCCACGATCGATCGGAGCACGGGATTTCTGAATCCGATGCAACCTGGACACCTGGATGTCTACGCGACGACGACGACCTACGGCGTAACCAAGGTCGACACCCTCCCGTACACGATCGGCTATCCGGTCATTGTGCTCATCGATATCCCGCCCAAGGTGCAGGCGAACGGCCAGAGCATCCCCGTGTTCAGTCCGGATTCCGTGGTCTTGGGGCCCGGCGCGCGAGTGCTCTTTAGCAACGAACTTGGCCCCGCCACCGATGTCACCTTCGACGATCCGACGAACGTCGCGCAGGACGACCAGTACTGCCCGCTCGCACCGGTACTGTGCGGGAGCGGAAACATCGCGCCGTTCGTCTACGATCCTAACGATCCGACGGGAGTCTCCGGCTTTCGCGCGCGCGACTTTCCCGTTCCCGGCACGTACACCTTCCACTCCGCGCTGTTCGGCTCCACGGGCATCATCGTGATCGTCGACGAATCAACCCACTAAACGGCATCTCATGTCCCTGAATCGACGCCTGTTCCTCAAGACCGGTGCAGCTATGGCAGCCATTGCCACAGTGCCGCGCCCGCTCTACGCGCAATTCGATGGCAAGCCCGAGCCGCTCCCGCCCATCGAAGATCCGCGCCTCGCGACCCTCGCGGCGCGCGCGCTCGAGAGCGCCAAGAGCGCCGGCGCCAGCTACGCCGACGTGCGCCTCTCGCACACGCGCACGCGCCACTTTTTCCCGAGCCTGACGACCGACGAGGAAGACATGGAGGTGGGCGTGCGCGCACTCGTCCAGGGGTATTGGGGCTTCGCGAGCGGGCCGGTATGGAGTCCGGATGAAATGGCCCGTCTTGGAAGGGAAGCCGTTCGCCAGGCCAAGACCAACGCCCTCGGCAAGCCACGCCTCGTGACGCTCGCGCCAGCGCCCGTCGTCCAGAAAGGGAACTGGGTGATGCCGGTCAAGCTCGATCCATTCGAAGTGTCGCCATTCGAGATCCAGGATCAGCTCGCAGCACTCGATCTGGTGGCGAGCAGCATTCCGCACGGCGGGCTCGTGAAAAACGATGCGATCAGCATCCTGCAGGAGAAGGCCTTCGCCTCGACGGTCGGCAGCTACTGCACGCAGCGAACGTATCTCACCATGGGCAACCTCGTTGTTCAAGTCGATCTTTCGTCGAAGCATCGTCCAAATGCGGGTATGGTGCTCGACTGCGTGTCGCCCGCGGGCATGGGTTGGGAGCTCTATGCGGCGGACAGCATTCCGCGCGTGCGCGACCATTCGCTGCAGGACGAGCTCGTACTTCGCGCGGAGGAAGCTCGCGCAGACGGAATGCTTCCGGTCAAAGCCCTCGAGGTCGGACGCTTCGACACCGTGTTCGCTGCGGCCGGCGTCGCCAATCTCATCGATGGCACGCTCGCTCATGCCACTGAGCTCGATCGCGCGCTCGGCTATGAAGCCAACGCGGGCGGCACGAGCTACCTCTCCGATCCAACAGCCATGCTCGGCGTGTACCAGGCCGGCGCTCCGCTGCTGACGCTCACTGCGAATCGATCGGAAGCGGGCGGCGCCGCCACCACGAAGTGGGACGACGAAGGCATTGTGCCGGATGACTTCACGATCGTGAAGAACGGACTCCTCGTGGACTTTCAAACCACGCGCGAAAGCGCGGGCTGGCTCCAGGAGGTCTACGCGAAGAAGGGCGTGCCGATGCGGTCGCATGGATGCGCGGCCGCGCCCTCAGCGGTGGATGCCCCCATGCAACACGTTCCCAATCTCGCGATCGCTCCAGGCCACGACGCGGGCGGCGACTTCGACGCCCTCGTCAGCGACATGGCCGATGGCATCGCAATCAAACAGGCGAGTGTCGACATGGACTTTCAAGCGGGAAGCGGCATCGGATTCGGAGACGTGTACGAGGTGAAGAAGGGCAAGCGCGTCGCGAAGTATCAGTCGGCCGGCTTTCTCTTTCGCTCCACTGATTTCTGGAAGTCGCTGCTGGGCATTTCCTCCGATGCGCAGATGCGGCGCATTGGATTCTCTGCGCAAAAAGGCGAACCGGCGCAGACGTGCTTTCATAGCGTGACCGCCGCACCGGCGGTCGTGAAGGGGCTCACGATCATTGATCCGATGAGGAAGGCATGAGCGGCCGCAGCGATCGACTCATCCGGCTGAGCGACGATGCTCGCATCCTCTCCGAGCAGGACTGCAACGCACTCGCGAAGCGCGTGTTCGCGCTCGCGCGCGGGCCTGGCGAGACATACGTGGATATTCTGAGCTGGTGGAACGGTGAGCTGCGCTGGGCGCGCAACCGCACCAGCCTCGCCAGCGACCGCCGCGACATTCGCATTCAGATCACTCGCGATGTCGGCCTGGGACGCGGATTCGTGGAGACGAACCAGCTCGACGACGTCTCGCTCGAATCCGCGGTGCGCGCGGCCGAACGCGGTGCGGTGGTGTCACCTGCCGTTCGCCACCCGCCATCTGTGCATCCGCCGCTCCCGAAACCCGAACGGCCGAAGCCCGCCATCTGGAGCGACGCGACGTATGCCGTCACCCCTGAAGTGCGTGGCGAGGCCGCGCGCAGTCTGATTGAGCCCGCGGAGGCGAAGGGAATGTCCTCGGCCGGTTACCTCGAGATGCGCGCAGGTTCGCGTGCGGTGCTGAGCTCAGAGCGCATGGGGAGCACGCCGGCGCCGTGGGACGTGCCATACGCCGCATGGACACAGGCGCAATGCTCGATGACGGTGCGCGACAAGGAGGGCTCCGGCTCAGGTTGGGCGGGCCTGTCGAGTTACGACTGGGCGAAGATCGATGCGCCAGCGCTCGCCTCTCGGGCATTGGAGAAGTGCATCGCGTCGCAGCATCCGGTCGCGCTCGAGCCGGGGCGCTACACCGTGATTCTCGAGCCGCAGGCAGTGGCCCAGATGATCGCCATCCTCGAAGTGTCGATGTGGCGCGAGGCCGCCGAGCTCGGTGATGGGCCGTGGGCGCTCGCGCCAGATGACGTGCTCGGGCTCTGGCGCACAAAGCTCGGACTCAAGGTGCTCGACGAGCGCATCACGATCAGCCACGATCCCACCGATCCGATGCTCGGAATCTTCCCCGAGCCGTGGATGGAGCCGATCACCTGGTTCGATAAGGGTGTGCTCACCAACCTCGCGTTTTATCGCGACTACGCGCTGCAAAAGCTCAACGTCAACGCGGCCCGGCGCCCTCTCATCGGCTATCGCATGAGTGGAGGGCCGACGTCCGTCGAGGAGATGATCAGGACCACCACGCGCGGTCTGCTCGTGAGCCACTTCTCGAACGTTCGCATGCTCGATAGCAAGAGTCTGCTCTCCACCGGGCTCACGCGCGACGGGCTTTGGCTGATCGAACACGGCAAGATCTCGAAGGCGGTGAAGAATCTCCGCTTCACCGAGTCTCCACTGTTTGCGCTCAACAGCGTGGATCAAATGGGCGAGCCGGTCCCGGTATTCAGGCCCGCGAAGAATCCGTACGAGATCGAGAGGCCAATGACGCCCGCGATCGTTCCTCCGATCAAGTCTCGCGATTTCAGCTTCACGGCGACGATCGATGCCATCTAAGGGAGAAGGAACAATGCGCAACACCGTTTCGATCGCTCTCGCACTGATCGTGCTGGCGGCCTCGCCCGCCTCTGCGCAGACGCGATTCCAATGGCCCGATACGTCGTCGCGCGTCGCGAGCTACACCCACGTTGAAGAATGTGTCGCGGCGAATAGACGCGTGTATGGGGCGTTCTTGCGGAGGGGTGAGCTCACCGAATGGCGTGACACGATGCCGTACGATGCTCACCAGGGGCTCGAGCCGCTGCCCCCCGAGGTCACGCAGACGGCGAAGCGGTGCGCGGCGCGGATCGACCTTGCGAAGATCCAGCCTCGCGAGTTCGCCAACACGATGGAGCTCTTGCTCGAAGCCGGACGTGACAGCGATGCAGCGGCACTCGTCGAACACCGCCTCGCCGCCATCCCCGCCACGAGTAGGCTCGAGCGCGGCAGCATCGTCGACACCGCCGTCACGATCTATTCATTCGCCAAGCCCGTTCGTCTCGATGCGGCCGATGCGCTGCTGTTGAACAGAGCGAAGACGACGAGCGATCGAATCGAGCGTTTGAAAACGTACTCGACGATGTTGCTCGCATCGAACAACGTCGAGGATTCGTTCCACTCAACTCGCGCCGCAAAGCTCATCATGGGCATCGCGGATTCGCTCACGGTCGCCGAGCGACAGTCGGATGAGTACGAGCGGATGCGGGACGGGTACGGCGGGTCGCTCCTCATCTATGACGCGCTCGAATACCTCATTGGCAAGAAGACCCGGATGGACAGCCTCCGGAAGAGCACCGTTGCGTACGGTGCGCTCGATCGCGGTCTGATGTCGAAGGCTACCGGCGAACGGCCGGAGGCGCTCGAGTTGCCAATCGCGCAAAAAGCAGCCCCGCTCACGGCGGACGTCTGGTACCCGGCGTCAGCGGCGTCCACGCCACACCCTGGTCGCGGTCATGCGAGCCTGGTGCTCTTTCTCGAGCACACGGGTTGTATCGTCGAGCCATCGACGGATAACGCAGCGCGGATTCCGCAATGCGCCATGCGGTTGGCCGAGGTGCGTCGGCTCGCGCAACGCTTTCCGAACCTCGAGATCGATATCGTGATGTCGACGCACGGGCAGTTCATGTATTCGCCGCCCACCGCGCCGGCCGAGGAGGCTCTGCTCATCAAGCAGCTGGTGGACAGCGCGCACATACCAGGCGCGATCCTCGGTGTGACGACGACGCCCTTCTGGCGACTTCCCGATCCCGATTCCAGGCGAATCGACAAGATCGTCCCAAACAACGCGAACTACAGCTTCGGGAAAACCTGGAGAGTCGGAAGCGGCTCGATGTTCCTCGTCGATTCCGATGGATTGATCGCGGAAGCGTGGCGGCTAAGAGAAAAGGAGTTGGGGGAACTCATCGAGCTGCTGATGCAGCGACAGACGAAGGGGAACTGACAATGGTCCGACGCACACGCATCCGCGCGGTCGCGAGCGCATTCGCACTCGTTGCTGCCGCCATCACCTACTCGGCCGCTCTCGCAGTCGGCGCCGTCCCCGCCTCGTCGCGCGCAAGCGAAACGCCGGCTCGTGACGCTCACTCCGTCGCGCATCCTCGTGCCGCAAGTGACTCCTCAGTAGCTGCGGACGATACGCTGCGCGATCCGGCGCTCACGGTGGGCACGCTCCCCAACGGGCTTCGCTACTACCTGCGCACGAATGCGATGCCCGCGCACCGCATTGAGCTCCGCGTTGCGGTGAATGCGGGAAGTCTGCTCGAGGATGAGGATCAGCGCGGCTACGCGCACTTCCTCGAGCACATGGCCTTCAACGGAACGACGCACTTTCCGCACGGCGATCTCGTCGACTTCATCGAGACGAGCGGGATGCGTTTCGGCGCCGATCTGAATGCGTACACGAGTGAAGACGAAACCGTCTACATGCTCACGATGCCCACCGACGATCGCAAGATTCTCGATCGCGGGCTCACCGTGTTGCAGGACTGGGTCGGCGGCGGCATCACGATCGACACGGGTGAAGTGACAGCCGAGCGCGGAGTGGTGATGGGCGAGTGGCGCATGCGCCTCCCCGACACGGCCTCGCAGCGCTACCAGGACCATATCGACACAGTGTTTTACGGCGACACGCGCTATCGCGTGCGCCATCCCATCGGCGACACCACACTCATCGAGACCGCGGTCGCCGCGCCCATCCGTCGCTTCTACAAGGATTGGTATCGTCCGGACAACATGGCGATCGTCGTCGTCGGCGATTTTGATCGCGTGGCGATGGAGCGCGAGATCAAGACGCGCTTCGGCTCGATTCCAGCGGCGCCGACGAAAGCGCGTGCGCGCCCAGTAACCACGCTCCCGGCGAGTGCGACGCCGGTCGTCGATGTCTTCCAGGGAAATATCACTCCGACGGTGGAGGTCCTCTGGCCGGCTCCCGCAACGCCCGCGCACACGCGCGAGGCGGTGGCGCAGGGGATCGTTCAGGATCTCATCTCGCACTCGGTCGACCAGCACCTGCTGCGCATCCGCGAGCATCCCTCGCGTCCGTTCATTTTCGCGCAGCTGGAGCAAGGACGGCTCGTACGGCCGCTGAATTTCGTCGGCGCACAGTTGATCGCGACGCCCGACAGTCTCGAGCGCTCGCTCACGACGGTGCTCACCGAGTTCGAGCGTGTCGCACAACACGGCATCCCCGAACCGGCACTCGCGCACGAGAAGGCGGTGCTCCTCAGCCATCTCGAGCACGCCGCCGCAAGTGAGGCGGGGCTCGCGTCCAAATCCTACGCGGATAGCTACGTCCAGAATTTTCTCACCGCCGAGAAGCCGCTATTGAGCGCGGTTCAGCAGCTCGCGCTCACGCGGCAGATTCTGCCGTCGATCACCCCCGAGCTCCTCGCGAAGGCGGCACAGCAGTGGCGAGATCCAGCGGGAATGCGCGTACTCATCGCGCTCCCCGAGTTCTCGCACGTACGCCCGCCCACGCGCGAGAGCGTGCTTGCGATCATCGATTCGGTGAAGCACACCACGCTTCCATCGGATAGTGCACAGGAGTCGAAGCCCGCCCCGCTGCTCGCGAAGCTCCCGACGCCCGGTCGCATCGTGGCGGAGAAACTCGACCGCGTGGCCGGCATCACGGAGTGGACGCTTTCCAACGGCGCGCACGTGATCGTGAAGCCGAGCCAGAACGATCCCGACGACCTGCAGATGCGCGCCTGGAGTCCCGGCGGCTTCGCCTCGATGCCGGATTCGCTCTTCAATACGCCGGGGCGCATGGTCGCGCGCGTGATGACCGATGTCGGCGGCGTCGGCGGCGCGAATCACGATGCGCTCAGCCATCAGCTCGAGACGACCGGGTTGCGAGCGATGAACATCGACATCGGCTACGCAAACGAGTCGATCACGCTCGCAGGCTCGCCCAAGGATCTGGAGACGCTCTTCCAGTTGATGCATCTGCAATTCACCGCGCCGATGCTGGACTCGGCGTCGCTGGCTGGGTGGCAAAGCCTCGCGAAATGGCAGGGATCGGGATTTTCGCTCGACGATCAAGTGAACGTTTCGCTCGCGAGGGGCAACATGCGAATGATGCCCGTCTCGACCAGTCTCGCCGAGTTGGCGACGGTGAAGCAGCTCACAGCGGCGTATCACGATCGCTTCGGCAACGCGGGGGACTTCACCTTCACGCTCGTCGGCGCAGCGACAGCGAAGGAACTGCGGCCGCTGGTCGAGCGATATCTCGCGAGCCTGCCAAGCACGGAAGTGCGCGAGCACCCGGTTGCGACGGAGGACCACTCCTTCCTGCGCAAGGTCAACAGAATCTTCCCGCAACTGGAGCTTCCCAAGGCGCAAACGCTGCTCGTCTTCGACGGACCGTTCCCGGATACCTCAACGGCCTATCTGCGCGAACGTCAGAAACTCTCTGCGCTCACCGGGGTCGTGGACGATCGCATGCGGGTGCGTCTGCGCGAGCAGCTCGGCGGCACGTACAGCCCGTTCGTGTCGAGTGAGACGTATGCGATCCCCGAGGAGCGCTTTCGTTTCTTTGTCGCGTTCATTGCGGCGCCGGAGCGCATGCACGATCTCAATCACGAGATGATGAACGCGCTCGACTCGATTCGCATTCGCGGCGTGACTCCCGCGGAAGCCACGCGCGCGGCGACAGTGCAGCAGCGGCAGCTGGAAACGCGGCTGCAGGACAACGACTACTGGATGGCGACGATCGGAATCTATTCGCGACTCGGCATTCCGCTCGACAAGATTCCGGCGCCGTATCCCGAGCACGTGGTATCTCCGGCCGAGCTCAAGGCGGCCGCCACGCGGTATCTCCCGAACGACGCGTACATCCACCTCACCGCGATGCCGGAGGACAGCAGCAGCTACGCCAAGCACGACTCGCCGTAGGAGCCATTGGTACAATATTATACAGGGCTCAGCTGTAACCAGTTCGTATCGTCTAACGACCCTTCGCGCGGACTATTGCCAACGGCGGCCCGTTATCGTACGAATAGGATGTGACTCAGTTCATCGGCCGCGCGGACTTCTCAGTTCGCGCGGCGATGAGCGGTCGCCGCCAGCCGAGGTCCAAATGCATTCGGAATCCCGCAATCACCCGACATTCGATGCGTCGATCGGCGAGAGTGCCATCGGGGCCGAGAATCGTCGGCTGCGCTCGAGGCTGGAGACGGCATTTCGGGATGTGCGCGCGCTGAGCGCGGACGCGGCTCCCGAGCAGCGGCGCGAGCTTCGCGCGGCGTTGCGCGACGTGTGCGCGGAGGCGCGGCGGGCGGGGCTCCGCGCCGAACAGTTGCTCGTGCTGATCAAGGACGTGTGGGCGGGGCTTCCCGCCGGCATCTCGCGCGTGCAGACGGTGCATGGGGACGAGCGCCTCCAATACGTCATCTCGACCTGCGTCGACGAGTACTATGGTGAGCCGCGCGAGGATCCGCGGCGCGAGCCGAGCGAGGAACAGCGGCGCGGGCCGAGCGAGGGTCAAGCGGCGCACGAGGCCTCGCCATAACGCTCGAGAGCTGCGGTTGAGCTCCACCATCCCCGTCATCATCAACGCGGGCGCCGGGAACCACCACGCGACAAGTCGCGCCAACACGATCGCGGCACTCTTTCTCGCGGCCGGCATCGAAGCGGACGTTCGCTTCGCCGAGTCGGGCCCCGACCTCGTTGCGCTCATGCGCGCAGCAGTGAGCCAGCGCCCGCGGACGCTCGTCGTGGCCGGCGGCGACGGAACCATCAGCACCGCCGCGGGCGCTGTCGCAGGTACACCGATCGCCCTCGGCGTTCTCCCCTTCGGCACCCTCAATCACTTCGCGAAAGACCTCGGCATCCCGCTCGAGCTCGAGACGAGCGTGCAGAACATCATCGACGACAACGTCATCGCGATCGACGTCGGCGAGGTGAACGGGCGCGTCTTCATCAACAATTCGAGTCTCGGGATGTACCCCGACATCGTGCGCGACCGCGAGCGACAGGAGACGCGGCTCGGTCGCGGGAAGTGGCGCTCGATGGTGTGGGCATCGCTGTCCGCCTTCCGACGTTCCCCATTTGTCACAGTGCGCATTGAGGTCGGCTCGGAGAAGCGCCTCTTTCGCACGCCGATCGTGTTCATCGGCAACAACGTGTACGAAATGGAGGGGTTCAAGATCGGCGGGCGCAGCTCGCTCGAGAGCGGAGTGCTGAGCATCTACATCGTGAAGAGGCCGGGGCGCATGGCGCTCGTGCGGCTCGCGCTCGAAGCGCTCCTCAGCCGTCTCGATCAGGATCGCGCCTTCGAGACACTCACCGCCACCGACATCGTGATCGAAACGCGCCACAAGCAGATTCTGGTGGCGGCCGATGGAGAGGTGCAGCGCATGAGCTCACCGCTGCACTACCGCACTCGACGGCGCGATCTTCGAGTGATTGTGCCGCGCGTGGTGGGGTGAAATACACGAGGGGCAATCAGCCGAAGCTGACTGCCCCCGTGTTACATCTGACTATTGAGCCAGATCAGCTGACGGGCGATCCGTTACGGCACGGCGGAGTGTCCGGTCCACCGCACAGTTCGTTACCTGTTCCACCGCCGATTCCGCAGATAGTGAAGCCATCTGTGGTCCCGTTGAAACCGACCTGGGTCAACTCGCGGAACGTGCCGAACCGTTCCACCTTCGGCTTTTGATACACCGCGCCTCCATGTCGAAGGGTTCTGCCGGGCCGCTTGCCCGGTCGAAGTCGGGGCCACTGTGGCCTCCATCGCATTACTACTAGCGAGGATAATGCCACACTTCGAGCGAAAACACAAGCAGACTCAGCCTCCATTAACTGGCGCCTTATTGGCGGCTGAGTGCGCTAGTTAACTCCCAGCGCCAGCGCTATTACGATCGCCAGAGCGCCGATACCTGCCACTGCTGCAATCAATCGGCCTGCGCTGCGTATCCATAGGTCATATCTCACACCGGCAGCGGCCAAAATCGCCATCAGGGCGCCATTCGTCGGCGTAACCAGCTCGCACATTCCCGCGCCATACTGATACGCAAGAACGGCGACCTGACGCGACATGTGCAGCAGGTCTGCAACGGGAGCGAACACAGGCAGCGTCAGCACGGCCTGTCCACTCACGCTCGGCACCGGCACATGGATGGCCACGTGCGCCGCCATCATCCCGAGCGCCGCGACCGCAGTCGGCAGCCCCGACAGCGACGCCGCGATCCCGTTGACCACGGTATCGATGATCAGCCCGCGCTCCATCACTATCGAGATGGATCGCGCGAAGCCGATGAGCAGCGCCGCGTACGCCATCGACTGAAAGCCCTCCACGAACGCCTCTGCCGTGCCAGTCACGCCGAGCCCGCCAACGATCCCCGCCACGATGCCCATCGCGAAAAAGAGCGCCGCCTCCTGGTCGAAGTCCCAATGCAGTTTGGCCACCCCATAGACGAAGATCGCAAAGGCGACGAGAACGATCGCGAGCACGGCACGGGCCCGTCTCCCGAAGCGCGACGCTTCCGTATCGTTCTCCGCGGGAGCCACCGCGACCCGTGTCCGGTGCGCGTGTCGCATGGTGCCCAGTATCCAGAGGAGCAGCGCAAGCGCGAGGAACACCTCGCGGTATCCACTCGCGGAGAGTTGCGGCACACCCGCGACCTTTTGCGCGATCAGAACCTGGAAGGGGTTGATCGGGCTGAACGCCGAGCCCACCGCCGCCGCGCCGAAGCTCATCTCGGCGACCGTGAGCCCATCGAAGCCGAGCCGCTGTGTGAGCACGAGAAGCGCGGGGATCAGCGCGATGATCTCCTCCTGCATGTTCTCGAACGCGCCGCCGGCAGCGAATGCGAGGCAGACGATCGGTATCGCGAGGATGCCGCGATCGCCGAGCCGGCGCACGAGCCAGTCGATGCCCTCGCGGAGCGCGCCCGTCTTGTCGACGACGCCGAACGCACCGCCCACGAGAAAGACGAAGGCGATGACGGACACCGCGTCGATGATCCCATCGGGGATCGCGACCACCGTGTCGAAGGGGCCGAGCGGGTTCGCGTCGACGCGGTGATAGGTGCCGGCGGTGACGATCTTACGCCCCGTGGCCGGATCCTCGTGGCGATCGAACTGCCCCGCGGGGAGGACATGCGTGAATGCCGCGGCGATGATCGTGCACGCGACGAGGAGTGTGAGCGGATGCGGGAGTTTCATTTGGCGGAGGTCACCACACCAGCGGTCTCCAGCGCGCGCAGATACTCGGAAATCAACGCCATGTCGACGGGTCCGTACTCCGAGCTCACCGCATCGCGAATCTCGCGCGCGGTGCGCTTGCCGTCGACGAAGTTGAGCACTTCGTAGCCGTACTCGTCACCGTTGCCGCGCAGCCCCTGATAGTCGAGCAGCTTCGGCGCGGGCTTGCCCTTGAGATGGTCGGCGAGATAGTCGTAGCCGAAAACCACCATCGGCCCGCTCACCTTTGCGTTGCGCGTGTAAATCACTGCACCCTCGCCGCTCGGCTGCTCTGGCGCCGCAGGCGCGCCGGTGATGGTCTGAAGGCGCTGGAAGAACGCTGTGGCGGCGATGCGCACGCTGTCCGGAATCGCGGCGAATGTCGCGATCGACTCGAATGCCTCGCGTTGCTGCGAGAGAAAGGTGCGCGTGAGCGCCGCGCCATCCGCGGGCGAGAGTGTCGCGCGGCGATCGAGCATCGTTGCCGCGCGCCGCAGCGTCAACGACTCCATCGCTGCCCACAACGCGGCCACGTCCGACGACTTCAGATTCGCGAGAAAGAGCGCGCTCGCCGCGCCGATGAATGCGGAGCGCTGCAGCTTCGTCGGATCTATGTTCCCCGGCGTGTCGAGGTTCGTGTGAATGTATCGGTCAGGCCAGTCGTTCATGTAGACCCCCGGGATCTTCCACGACGCTTCCTCGTACAGCTCGTGATCGCTCCCCATTGAGAACTCTGCGAGGTCGCCGAGCAGCGGCTCCTTCCCGCCTTCGCCGGAGACGAGCGGATATTTGCCGCCCGTTCCTTCGGCGTACATCTGCGACTCGAGATTGAGAAAGGCGCCGAAGGTCTGCCCCACATCGTACACGAACGATGGAAGGCTCGCGGGCCCGCGCGTGATGTGAAATATCGCCTTCGTCACCGGGCCGCCGCCCACCATGTCCATGTGGATCACGGCCTTGAAGCGCGCGCGCATCTCGGGTTGCGAGTGGAAGAGCGCGAGCGTGCACTCCACTTCACATGGCCACACGAATCGAATGCTGCGCGATGGACGCGGGATCGCGCCGTCGGCGATGAGCTTCGAGAGAGTGCGCGCGACCTCGAGGATGGAGGCGCATCCGCTCGCGTTGTCGTTCGCGCCAGGGCGTTGATGATCGAGGTGACAGCTCAACACGATCTCTTCGTTCTTGTTCGTGCCCGGGATGAGCGCGGTCACCGGATTGTACGCGGCCGGGTGACGCGAGGCCCGTACTATGGCGTGCAACGTTATCCGCTCACCCGACGCGAGCCGCTCCTGCAGGGCGCGATACTGCTTGAGCGAGACCATGAACGCGAAGGTGTGTCGCGCCTCGAACGAATCGAGATGCCCCCACCGGATCGCGTTCACATCTTCGCGCGACCACGCGTTGGGCTGGTTCTGCGCGGCGCTGATGACTCCCTTTGCGCCGAACTTGTCGATTGCGAGCGGCACCACGCCGCCTGGCGCCTCGGAGGTGAGCACGAGCTTGCCGCGAACGTCCTTCCCGGCGTAGTCCTTTTCCGATGTGCCGGCGCCGACGTCGACGAGCGTCGTCGTCACGTCGGCGCTGTCGCTGTCCTCCGCCAGCACGACGGGCGTGTCCTCGAAGCTCGCGATGCGCAGCACCGGCGCGATGCGCCCGGCCTCGGCGCGCATCTCCCAGAGCTCAGCGAACTCGGGATCCCATGCGAGACGCGCCTTCTGCGTGCCGTACATCGTGTGCCCATCCGCCGGGAACTCGTGCACCGTCACCTCCTCGAGCCCGTAGAGCTTCGCCTGTGCCGCGACGAACTCCGCCGCCGAGCGAAAGCCCTTCGATGCGCGCATGCGATGCTGTCGCGTGATGAACTCGAGGTTGCGCTTGGCCGATGCGCCGGAGAGCTCGTTCGCGAGCGCCGCGACGGTGGGCTCGGGGAGGAGAGGCACCGTTGCGGCACGCTGTGCAGCGATGGCGGACGGGGCAGCGGACAGCACGAGAGCGGCGATCGACGGACGAATTCGCATGTGGAAGGGACCGGGGAGTGGGGGCTGCGGCGGCAGATGGGCGATCTGCGCGATCCATGCTGCTCTCGGGTGCATGCCGCGTCAAGGCGATGCAAACCATCCGCGGCACTCGTGCATCCAACTGGTGAGCGGGGGAGGAGCGGCAACACCGTCGCCATTCACGATGAAACGCGGGCAGAGCCGATGCACAATTCTCTTTGCGACAGACCAAGGCCTGCCGGCCACTTCATCAATCGCCGCGGCGCAACGGCGATCGCCGTGCTGCTCCTCTCGCTCGGCGTTGGCGCGTCGACGGCGGCGTTCACGCTCGTGAACGGCGTGATGTCGCACTCGGCTCCCTTCGTCACCTGCGAGACGACGGTCGAGTACGCGGGCGGCCTGCCGAGCGTGCCGGCGCTCAGCGTGGCCCGCATCTCCGACGCGTACGAGACGAGCTACGAGGCCGCGGGCGACGCGGTCGACGCATGGTCCGACGCCGCGAGTGACGTAGGCGAAGGAGTCTTCCCGGTGATGCTGATTGGGGGCGCGCTGGCGCTGCTCGTGGCCTGCGCGCGCGGCGCGGCGCGGACGCTCGCTGCACCACGCGCATCCATGCTCGTGGCGGGCGTCGCGCTGGGCGCGCTCTCGGTCGCGGCGCTGCTCGCGAGCGCGTTCGGTCTGCCGGCGCTCGGGATGAGGGCCGTCGCGTTCACGGTTAGCGTGTCGGTGGTGGCGGCCTTTTGGGTGCGGGCGGAGCGCACGTCGCGGGAGGGATTAGTAAGTGCCACGGGCGGACGCTAACGATTGGATACGGACAAGAACGGAGTTGAGAAGACACACAAACGGAGACTGCTAACTGCGAAACCCAGCGCCGCTCGGCTCCAGCGCGCCACGATGCTCGCCCCGCGCTGGGTTCGATTCCGGCCTTTTTTTGCTTTTTTCGTGCTCGTAGTTAGAAGTCTCCGTTTGTGTCCGCTCCTTCCGTTTTTGTCCGTATCTCACCGTTGGTGCCTGTATTCCGCGCCTCCCCGCCCGAATCCCTCGGATGAATTGACTCGCGACGCCCCCGCAATTCATAATGCGAGCACTTGATCCCGATCACCACGAGGGAATGAAAATGCCCGTATTGAAATCCCGAATTTTCTACGTCGGAGTCGCTGCGCTGCTCGCGATCGTGCCTCGCATTTCCGCGCAGACGCCGGCGGCGAGTGTCACTATCGAGAAACCGAAGGCCCGCACGGCCAACAACGGCTTTTGTCGCGTTTTGAGCGACGGTACACTCACCGGCAATTGGGGGCGCAGCGACCTGCCGATGTTTGCCTTCACCATTGGCCCAAAGGCCACGATGGCGAAGGAGATGCACGCGAGCCTCGCGCCCTTCACGGGCCCGGGACGCTATCCCAACGAGATCATCGCCGTATACCTCGGCGCGACTGCGCTGGTTGATAGCTACGCCGGACTGGGGACGGTGACGATCAATGCGGACGGCCACACCGGCAAGTTTGTGCTGAACAACGGCAGCGCGTCTGGCCACTTCGACTGCGGCGCCGCTCCGAAAAAGTGACTAGCGAATGATCCCGGGGTAGAGTCGCGCGCCAAGCGCGACGAGCGCCACGAACACAACTGCGAGCACGGCAAAATCCGTGGGCAGCCCGGCTGGGCTCGACCCACCCTGCACCATGAGCGCGCGCAGCGCGTTCACGAGATAGGTGAGCGGATTGACGCGAGCGATCACCTGCAGCCAGCGCGGCATCATCGTGAGCGGATAGATCGCGTTGCTCGCGAAGAACAGCGGCATCGTCAGCACCTGCCCGATCCCCATGAACCGCTCGCGTGTTTTCACGAGGCACGCGATGACGAAGGAAAATGTCGAGAAGAGCGCGGCGCCGAGCAGCACCGCGACAATGAGTCCCGCGATGCTCAGCGGATCGAGGCGTAACGGCACGCCGAGGATCCAGGCGAGCATCATGATGATCACGCCCTGTGTGAGCGCACGCATGCCGGCACTCACCGCTTTTCCGAGCACGAGCGACGCGCGTGGCGAGGGGCTCACGAGTAGCTTCTGCACGATGCCGAGGTCGCGCTCCCAGATCACGGCGATGCCGTAGAAGATCGCGGAGAAGAGCACGCTCTGCGCGAGCACTCCCGGCGCCATGAAGGCGAGGTAGCTCATCGAGCCCGTGGGGATCGCGCGCGTGCGCGTGAACACCTGGCCGAACACCAGGAGCCAGAGCGTCGGCTGCACCGCGCGCGTGAGAATCTCCGTTGGGTCGCGCGCGACCTTGCGCAGCTCCACCTCGGCGATCGCAACGGCATCGCGGAGGAAGGCGCCGACCGTTTCTCGCGCGCCCGGGGCGCCGCGATCAGCCGAGGCGGCTGGCCGTGCGACGTGCGTTGCGGACGTCACGATATCTCCCTCCTCCTTCTACGGTGCCGACACCAAAGTGTGCGAAGACTTCGTCGAGCGTTGCGTTCGGTCCTACCTGATGCTTGAGCTCCTCCGGCGACCCCTCCGCCGCGACGCGCCCCGCCTGCATGATCGCGAGACGGTCGCACAGCTCGCCCGCCTCCTCCATGTCGTGCGTGGTGATGAGCACCGTCATGTCGAAGCGCGAGCGCGACTCGAGGAGCCGCTCCCATACGGCGTGTCGCGCAACCGGATCGAGCCCGATCGTCGGCTCGTCGAGAAAGAGCACGGCGGGGCGGTGGAGCATCGCCTGTGCGAGCTCGAGGCGGCGCACCATCCCGCCCGAATAGGTTTTCACGAGCGCGCGCGCCGAATTGAGCAGCCCCATGAACGCGAGCGAGTCGTTGATGCGATCCGCGCGCTCGGCACGCGGAATCGCGTAGAGCTTGGCGGAGAGCATCAGATTCTCGTAGCCCGTGAGCGAGCCATCAGCGGAGAGGAGCTGCGGGACGTAGCCGATGCATCGCCGCACCTGCGTCGCCTCGCGCTCCACGTCGAATCCCGCCACGCGAGCTGCCCCCTCGCTCGGCGCGAGCAGCGTCGTGAGAATCTTTATCGTCGTGGATTTGCCGGCGCCGTTGGGTCCGAGCAGGCCAAAGATCGATCTGCGCTCGATCGCGAGATCGACGCTGTCAACGGCGACCAGTGCGTCGAATCTCCGTGTGAGGCCGGCGGTTTGTACGGCGAGCTCGGAATCGATCGAAAATGGAATGTCCACTGCCATGAATACGTACGGGCACGGGTGATCCGTTGAACACCGAATTCCGATGCCGCATGAGCGAAGCTTTGTGCACACATTAAAGCGAGGATGACTACGACGAACGCCGAGCGCGCGCGGGAGTTGGTGCTGGAGCACGGTTGGAATGCCACTGCGTACCAGATCCTCAACCCGGGGATCGCGCACTGGTTCTCGCGCGCGGGCGATGCTGTGATCGGCTACGTGAGGCGCAGCGGCGTGCGCGTCGTCGCGGGCGCGCCTGTCTGCGGGCCCGATCGCCTGCGCGACGTGGTGGCGGAGTTCGCGGCGGATGCGCGCGCGACTGGCGATCGCGTGTGCTACTTCGGCGCGGGCGCGCGACTCGAGCGCGTGATCCGGAGCGCGGGCTCGTGCGGCACCGTTGGACTTGGCGCGCAGCCGAGCTGGGATCCGCGGCGGTGGCAGGAAATCATCGCGCGTCGGGCCTCGCTGCGAGCGCAGCTCAATCGCGCGCGGAACAAGGGCGTCGCCGTCGCGAGCTGGAGCGCCGAGCACGCGCGAAACAGCCCGGAGCTCGCGCGACTCCTCGCCGAGTGGCTCGAGGGGCTCGGGCTTCCGCCGCTCCACTTTCTCATCGAGACGGATACGATCGCCCTCACGCGCGACCGGCGCATTTTCGTGGCGGCGCGCGGCGAGCGCGCGATCGCGTATCTCGTGGCGTCGCCGGTGCCCGCGCGGCGCGGATGGCTGATCGAGCAGATCGTCCGCGGGCGCGAGGCGCCGAACGGCACATCCGAGCTGCTCGTCGACGCGGCGATGCGCGCGCTCGCGAGCGAAGGAGCCGAGTACGTGACGCTCGGCCTCGCGCCGCTGTCACGCCAGTCGCACTGGGCCGATCCCGCGGTGCCCGCCTGGCTCAGGCTCGTGCTGCGCTGGGTGCGCGCGCACGGCCGCCGCTTCTACGACTTCGACGGCCTCGATCGATTCAAGACGAAGTTTGCACCCGAGGAGTGGGAGGAGATCGTCGCGATCGACGATCAAGCGCCATTCTCGATGCGCGCGCTGTGGGCGATCGCGGCCGCGTTCGGAGGCGGCTCTCCAGTGACGCTCGGCGCGCGTACGGCTGCGCGCGCCATCGCGCAGGAAGTGCGCTGGCTGGCGCGGCGGTGATCGCGCGCGCGATCAGCCGTGGTCGTTTTTTTGCGGCTTGTGCGGCCGTCCGTCCTCACCCTTCTCGGCGGGTTTCGCGACGACCTCTTCTTCCTTCTCCTTGTTTCTCAATTTGGCCATGTCCGCATTGCTCTTCTGGCCCTGCTGTCCTTCGATGTGATCGTGACCGCTGTGTGGGTCGTGACGCTGCTTCGACATGTCGCACCTGTTCGAAATGAGGGTTGCGACGTTGATTCCGATGCAAGAACGAGCCCGATCGCGGCTCGCGGGCACCGTCTTTTCTCAGATCGCGAGGGCGTGAATGAGTGACGAACAGGAACTGAAAGGCCCGGATCTCGCGGCCGGCGTGTCCGTCTCCACGGTTCCGGAGGGCGGAATCCTTCTCGGTCACGCGCAGGGGCAGGCGGTCCTTCTCTCGCGACGTGGCAAGGAGATTTTCGCGATCGGCGCGACGTGCACGCACTACAGCGGCCCGCTCGGCGAAGGACTCATCGTCGGCGAAACGGTGCGATGCCCGTGGCATCATGCGTGCTTCAACCTGCGCACCGGCGAGGCGCTGCGGGCGCCCGCGCTCAGCCCCGTGTCGCGATGGGAGATCGAGCGCCGCGGCGACACGGTGGTGGTGACGAAGGAAATCAAGGTCAAGGATGGTTCGACGCTCATGGAACCATTCTCGACACTTCCAGCCGACGTTTCGCGCGTGCTCATCGTCGGCGCGGGCGTCGCCGGGAATGCCGCGGCCGAGATGCTTCGGCGTCGCGGCTTCACCGGCACCATCTCGATGATCGGCGCCGACCCCGCGGGACCCTATGATCGCCCGAATCTGTCCAAGGACTATCTCGCTGGCACCGCGCAGGAGGATTGGCTTCCGCTGCACTCAACGTCGTTCTACAAGCGACACGAAATAGAGCTGCTGACGGCGACGCGCGTGAAGTCGATCGATGTGTCGGCGCGCGAGGCGACGCTCGAGAGCGGCGAGACGCGCGACTACGACCGCCTGCTGTTGTGCACGGGCGCCGACCCGATCGCGCTCAAGGTGCCAGGGGCGGAGCAGAAGCACGTCTTCTATCTGCGCACGCTCGCCGACAGCCGCGCCATCATTGCCGCCGCAGCGACGGCGAAGCGCGCGGTCGTCATCGGCGCGAGCTTCATCGGGCTCGAGACCGCCGCGTCGCTGCGCACCCGCGGGCTCGACGTCACCGTCGTGGCGTCGGACACCGTGCCGTTCCTGAAGATCTTCGGCGAAAAGCTCGGCACGCACATCAAGTCGCTCCACGAACAGCACGGAGTGAAGTTCGCGCTCGGGAAATCCGCCACGGCCGTCGGCGCAGCGGACGTGTCGCTCGACGACGGCACGAAGCTCCCCGCCGACATCGTCGTCGTCGGCATTGGCGTGCGACCGAGCCTCGATCTCGCCAAGCAAATGGGGCTCACCGTCGACAATGGCGTGATCGTCAACGAATTCCTCGAGACGAGTGCAGCAGGGGTCTACGCGGCGGGCGACATCGCGTCCTTCCCGTATCGCACCGGCGACCGCATTCGCGTCGAGCACTTCGTCGTCGCCGAGCGGCAGGGACAGTTCGCCGCCGAGAACATCCTCGGCGCACGAAAGAAGTACGAGGACATTCCATTCTTCTGGACCGCGCAATTCGGCACGGAGATCCGCTACGTCGGCCACGCCTCGAAGGCCGAGGAGATCGTCATCGGCGGCGACGTCGAGAAGGGCGATGCCATCCTGGCGTACAAGGAGAAAGGGAAGACGGTCGCCTTCGCCTCGCTCGGGCGGGACCTCGCGTGCCTCATGGCTGAGCGCGCGCTCGAGGCTGACGATTGGCGCGCGATGGACGAGCTGACGGCGCGGTAGTGACGGACAAATAAAACTGCGAACTGCCAACTGCGTTCACGAATCAAACCAATAACGACGAATCGAACCTGGCGCGGAGCGAGGTCGGCCCGCCGAGATGAGGCCAGTGATTACATGATTCGATTGGTTCTGATTGGTTTGATTCGTGTACGCAGTGAGCAGTTTGCAGTTTTTGTTCGCGTCCGTTCAACTCAGTTTGTGTCCGTAGCTCATCGTTAGCGCCCGCCCGGGGCAGTCACTCGCTCGCGACGCGACTCGCTATCGGCTCAGCGCTACTCGCTCCCCTCAGCCCTCCGGCACCACCACCGGAATCGGCATCGTCACAACCGGCGGACGCTTGAGTGCTACGATGCAGATCGCGGCGCATGCGACCCCCGCGAGCGCGCCGCCGAGGACGTCCGTGGGCCAGTGCGCGCCGAGATAGACGCGCGCGATCGCCGCCGCTATCACGAACAGCGCCGACGCGCTCACCGCCGCGATACGCACGCGCGGCGCGCGTATCGTCGTGCTCAAGAGGAGCGCTCCGAGTCCGAAGATCACGACCGCGAGCATCACGTCAGCCGAGGGATACGCGAGACCGCCGGCCGCCGTGAGTCGCGGACTCACGTTGTGCGGACGCGCGCGATCGACGCCGTGCTTGATGACTGCATTCAGCAACTGCGCGGAGATACACGCCACCACGTAGTAGGCCGCGGTGCGGAAGCCATTTCGCCGGTAGAGCGCCACAGCGAAGAGTATCAGAGCGGGCACCGCGAGCCGTCCCGATGTGAACGTCACCGCGAGCAACAGTGCCGTGAGCAGCGGATTCGTGCCCGCGTGCATCGAGAGGATCAGATCGCGATCGAAAACGGCGGTGTCCTGCGCAACCACCAGCACGGTGAGCATCGCGAACAACGCCGTGGCTGTGAGCGCCACGTACGAAACGGTGGGGCCGTTGACGAGCGGCTCGAGCAGTCGGTCTGCCATCGTACGTGAATATAGTCATGGCACAGCTCGGCAATGGCATCTGAAAGGTATTCTTTTCGTAAAGCCCTAGATTCAGGTCCTGTGATCGCCCATTAGTAGCTTCGCGACCGGAAATACGATGAATCGCGGGAATACGGGCCCTGAGAACGCCACGAACTTGTTTACGAAGCCGGTGACGAGCACCGGCTTCCCCCTCATCATCGCTTCGTAGCCCGCGCGCGCGACCTTGGCCGAGCTCATCTTCGGCACGAGTGCGCTCTTAAACAGCGGCAGCTTCTCCGCGCCAGACTCCGCCGCGAAACCGGTGATCGTTGCGCCGGGACAAAGCGTCGTGATCGTGACGCCGGTGCCGCGAAGCTCGCGCGCGAGCGCCTCGCCGAGGCTCAGCACGTACGCCTTCGTCGCGCAGTACGTCGCCATGTTCGGGCCCGGCTGAAAGGCTGCGGTCGATGACAGGAGCATGACGCGCCCACGCCTGCGCTCGACCATCCCGGGCAGAATCGCACGCGTGAGCACGGTGAGCGACGCCATGTTCACCTGAATCATCGTGTCGATGCGATCGGGATCTTCACGCACGAATGGGCCGACGTCCCCAAATCCCGCGTTGTTCACGAGCACATCGATGCGCATGCCGCGCCGCTCGATCTCCGTCGCGAGCTCGCGCGCCGTGCCGGGGACGCCGAGATCCTTCACGATCACCGTCGCCGCGGCGCCGAGCACGCGAAGCTCGTTCGCGAGCGCCTCGAGCTCCGGCGCGCGCCGCGCGGTAAGTACGAGATCGTGACCGTGGCGCGCGAGCTCGCGCGCGAGGTCCGCGCCGATTCCGCTCGACGCGCCCGTGACGAGCGCAAGCGGACGCGAGGCATTGTCTTGCATGCATGCTCCTTCGAAGATAGACGCAGATCGTTTCGATAGCTGCAGCTTACATTCGCACACATACTGAAGATGCGCACCCGCCAACTCGGTTCCAGCGGTCCCTTCGTCTCCGAGCTCGGACTTGGCTGCATGGCCATGTCGGATGTCTACGGCCCCGCCGACAGAAACGAAGGGATCGCCACGATTCATGCGGCGCTCGATGCCGGGATTACGCTGCTCGACACCGGCGATTTCTACGCGATGGGCGCGAACGAGATGCTCGTGCGCGATGCGCTCGACGGTCGGGATCGCGGCACGGTGCAGCTCAGCGTGAAGTTCGGCGCGCTCCGCGATCCCAACGGTGCCTTCCTCGGTTACGACGGGCGCCCGAACGCCGTGAAGAATTTTCTGGCGTACTCGCTCCGCCGGCTCGGCACAGAGTACATCGACGTCTATCGCCTGTCGCGCGTCGATCCGAACGTGCCGATCGAGGAGACGGTGGGCGCCATCGCCGAGATGATCGAGAAAGGGTTCGTGCGATACGTGGGGCTGTCGGAGGCGAGCGCGGAGACGATCCGGCGCGCGCACGCCGCACACCCGATCTGCGATCTGCAGATCGAATACTCGCTCTTCTCGCGCGGCATCGAGCAATCGATCCTGCCGACCACGCGCGAGCTCGGGATCAGCGTTACGGCGTACGGCGTCCTCTCGCGCGGGCTGTTGAGCGGGCATTGGCAGGGGAGCAAGCCAGGTGCGCGGGATGGTCGCGCGAACTATCCGCGCTTCGCCGAGGCGAACGTTGCGCAGAATCTGGCGCTCGTGGAGTCGCTTCGGGCAATCGCGACCGAGAAGGGGGCGACGGTCGCGCAGCTCGCGATCGCGTGGGTCGCATCGCGGGGCGTGGACATCATCCCGCTACTCGGCTCTCGCACGCGAGCGCAGTTGGCTGAGGCGCTCGGCACGCTCGACCTGCGTCTCACGAGCGAGGACCTCGCGCGCATCGAGCACGCGGTGCCGGCGAGCGCCGTGGCGGGTGATCGATATCCGACTCCGCTGATGAAGCATCTCGACAGCGAGCGCGGCGCGAGCGCCGCGAGCTGAGCGTCAACGTGGCGCGGCGAAGCTCCAGCCGAGCGTCGCGCCGCGGCCGTCGATGCTCGGCGACACCGTCGGTATCGCGGTGAGCAGCCAGTGGTTCGCGCGGTTGTTCGCGTGGGTGAGGTGATTGTAGCGGAACACCTTGAGCCCCGTGAGCGTGCCGATGCCGGCGCCCATCACGACGTCGCTCGCCCAGTGCGCGTTCGAGTAGAGTCGCGCGACACCCACCATCGAAGCGCCACCGTACATGATCGGTGCGATGAACCAGGTGGACTTGGGCCACCACCGATGTGTCTCGAGCGTCACGACGGTTGCGGTCGCGAAGGCGGCGGTCGCGTGCCCAGAGGGGAATGACGAGCTCCCTCCGGTGGTGAAGCCGGCGCCGAACTTGAAGTCGTCAGGATCGTTCACGCCCGCGTGACTCGGTCGCTGGCGCCCTGCGATTCCTTTGATCACGTACGTGAGCCCCGCACTCACGACGATCGCCTCCGTCGTGTGCAGGCCGAGATCGGCGACGCGCTCGAAGTGCCCGATGCGCCCAACGCCATACATCGCGACGCCCGCGACGAGCGTCCCCGGACTTCCCAAAAAGTTGAACGCCTTTGCCGCGTGACTGGCCGTTGCGTTGTCCTGCGACTCCGGTTCGCGAATCTCGTTCGCGATCTGCTTATCGAGCGGGCGCATCGCAGCGGCGCCGGCGATGAAGGCGCCGAGGATGAAGGGATCAGCGCGCGTGAAGAGGGAAGGGCGGTGCGTCGAGTCGGAAACCGTTGTCGCTGCGGGAAGTGGCGACTGGGCGCTCGCAACTACAGGCGTGCACGCGACGATCGCGGCGAGCGCCATGCTCCTCGAGCCCTTGGCGCGCTTCGGCATCATGCTGCTCACCCGCTCGCAGCGCGCCGGAAGTCGCGCCCGCGAATGGCCACGAGAAGCGTGGGCACGAGGTAGAGCGTGATCGGAGTCGAAAGCGCGAGCCCGCCGATGACCGCAATCGCCAGCGGCTTCTGCAGCTCGCTCCCCGCGCCCAGTCCGAGCGCAAGCGGAGTCAGCCCCGCGAGCGTGCAAAGCGTCGTCATGAGGATGGGGCGCAGGCGCACCCGCGCGGCGTAGCGGATTGCGCTCTCCAGCGGCTCGTCGTGTTCACGCATGCGAAGATCCGTGAAGTCGAGAAGAATGATGCCGTTCTTGACGATGAGGCCGATGAGCAGGATCAGCCCCATCAGACTGGACACGTTAATCTGCGTTCTGGTAACCCACAGCAGTCCGATTGCTCCAACGAACGATACAGGCGCCGCCAGCACGATCAAGAGCGGTTCAATGAAGGACCGAAACTGGATGAGCATGATCGCCACCACGCTCACCGCGGCGAGCGTCAGCACGATCATGAGTGCGCGGAAGGATGCGCGCTGATTGGCGTACTGCCCCGCGATCTCCACGCGCACGCCAGCTGGCGGCTTCTGCTGTGCCAGCACCCGCTTCACATCCGCCATCACCGCGCCCAGCGATCGGGTACTGACATCCGCAGTGAGCGAGACTACCTGCTGCTGATTCTCGCGATGGTACTCCGCGCGCGTCACTGTGGGCGTGACCGTCGCAATCGACGCAAGCGGCGTCGTGCTGCGGGTCGCCGGATTGTGGATCGGAAGCACCTCGAGATTCGCCGCCGCGTACCGAAAGGAGTCGGGCGCGCGCACGCGAACATCCATCGTGTGATCTTCCAGTCGAAGCGCCCCCGCGCGAACGCCGAGGAGCGCTCCGCTCACTTCGGCGCTCACCTCCTGCGGATCGAGGCCGATGCGCGCCGCCTCTGCTTCATTCACCCGCATCTGCAGCTCCGCCGCCGGCTCGCTCACTCCGTCGTAGAGGTCCTCGACTCCGTCGATGGCCTGCAGCTTGGGAGCGAGCGCAGTGGCGTAGTGCTCGAGTGTATCCAGCTGCGAGCCGAAAAGCTTGATCTCCACCGGTTTCGCAGCGCCGGCGAGATCGTTGATGACGTCCGAGAGAATCTGCACGAACTCGATGTGGAGCCGCGGCACGGCACGATTGATCTTGACGCGCACGTCATCGATGACTTCCTGGCTCGAGCGCGAGCGGTCGCCAGGGGCCTTGAGACGCACGACGATGTCGCCGCTATTCTGCTCCGTCGCAAACAGCCCGAGCTCCGCGCCGAGTCGTCGTGACGTGCCGGCCACCTCCGGCTCGCTTGCCAGTATGCGCTCCGCGATTCGCAGCTCCCGGTCCGATTCCTCGAGCGGCGTTCCACCCGGCGTGAAGTAGTCGACGACGAACGCGCCCTCATCCATTTCGGGGAGAAAGCCGCTTCCGACGAAGCGTTGTATCAGAACGCCGACGACGAGCAGCGCGACCGCGCCGCCGATCATGGCGCGCGGGTGCTTCAGCGCGGCGGCGAGTGAGCGCGCATATCGATCGGCAAGGGAATCGAGGGCGCCGGTGACCGGAGCGTGCTCCACGAGCAGCGCCTCCGCGAGCAGCGGGATAATCGTGAGGGCCAGCACGAGCGAGACGAGCACCGCAATGCTCAGCGTGATCGAGAGCGCCGAGAAGAACTGTCCGACCACGCCGGACAGCAGCGACAGCGGTGCAAAGACGACGACGGTCGTGAGCGTAGACGTCGTGACGGGCCAGATGAGCTCCTGCATCGCCTCGCGCACCGCCGCGTGGCGATCCGGGGTGAGGCGCATGTGGCGCACGATGTTCTCGGTGATCACGATCGCGTCGTCGACCACCAGCCCGATCGCGATCGCCATCGCGCCCAGCGTCATCAGATTGAAGGTCTGGCCGAGTCGCGACATCACGCCAACGGTGATCGCGAGAGTGAGCGGAATGGAGGACGCGGCGATTGCCGTCACGCGCCAGTTGCGCAGGAAAACGAACAACACCACCACCGCGAGCAGGGCGCCGATCAACGTTGCGTCGCGCACCGATGTGAGCGCATCGCCCACGAGCGACGCCTGATCGTACACCGGCACCAGTCGCACGCCCGGCGGAAGCGTTTTCGAGATGCTCGCGGCGAGCTTCGAAATGCTGTCGGCGATCGCGACGGTGTTTCCACCGATCTGCCTCGTCACGTTGATGAGCACCGCCGGACGCCCATCGCCTGCGATCACGCTCACACGGTCGGCGGTGCCAATCGCCACGTTGGCCACGTCGCGCACGCGAAGCCCGTGTCCGATGACGATGCCGCCCACACTGTCCGCCGAGCGGATGGCCTGATCGGCAACGACGAGATATTGCGAATAGCTCTGCGTGACGCGCCCCACGGCGTCGACGGCCAGCGAGTGGTCGATCTCCTGCGCGACATCGCTGTAAGTCATCCCCAATGCGGCAAGTCGCGCCGGGTCGGCAACCACCTCCACCTCGCGCACCGCGGAGCCCTGCACATCGACGCGCCCCACGCCGGGCACCCGCGACAGCTCAGGCCGGAGCTGGTAAAGCGCGAGATCGTAGAGCGTCGCCGGATCGCCGCCCTCGAGATTGTACGAGAGAATCGGGAACACGGATGGAGACAGCCGCTCGACTTCGATGTGCACATCGGCCGGCAGCGCCTGCCGCGCCTGCGTGACGCGCTGCTGCGTTTGCTGGAGCGCGACCTGCATGTCCATCTTCTCGTCGAAGTAGAGCTGGATCTCGCTGCTCCCTCGAATCGATCGTGACGTGACGCGGCGCACGCCCTGCACGCTCGTCACTGCCTCCTCGATTGGTCGCGTGACAGAGAACACGACCTCGCGCGCGCCAAGTGCCGTCCCTTCCGCAACGATGGTGATGCGCGGGAAGAGCAGCTCGGGGTAGATCGCCGAGGGAAGTGTCAGCGTGGTCCAGATGCCGGCGACGGTCGCGATCGCGACCGCGAGATAGATGAAGCGGCGCTGCGCCGAGAGCAGATCAAACAACTTCACGGTTTGGGGGCGCCCACGGGGAGCGTGGTGCCGCCCGAGCTCTCCGAAGTCGACGTCACCTTTGCGCTGTCGGCCACGCCGTACGCGCCGTACGTCACGACCGTCTCGTCTCCGCGCAGCCCCGACGTGATCTCGGCGAAGCCCGCGTCGCGCGCTCCGACGGCGACGGGGGTGGCATGCGCCACGTGAGCGGCGTCGACGACGAACACCTTGAGTCCTTCGCCCTCGGGTACGAGCGACTCCGTCGGCACCGCGATGACATTCGCGTGCGCAGCAAGCACGATCCGGGCGAACACGGTCTCGCCAACGCGCAATTGACGCGTCGGGTGCGTGACTCGCGCCCGCACCACCACCGCGCGCGCTGCGCTATCGATCGTTCCGCCGATCTCGGCGACGATCGCCGTTCCGAGCGCCTCCGCGTCGGTGCTCGAACGCGCTGCGAGGTCGACGATCGCGTCGCGATGCACTCGCGCTGCTGCGTCGGGCGGGACGGGCATCAACACGTCGAGCGACGAGAGGTCCGCCACCTCGATCAGCGGCTGTGCCGGATCGACGGTCGCGCCGAGCACTGCGGACATCGTCGTCACCACGCCAGAAATCGGCGCGCGCAGCGTCGCGCGCGCCTGCATCCGATCGGCGGCGATGGCATCGGCGCTCGCGCGCGCGAGATCGCTAGTTGCCTGATCGAGATCCTTGCGCGGCGCGATGCCCGCTTCGACGAGACTCTTCGCCCGCTCGAGCCCGCGTTGCGCGGCGGCGAGCGCGCTCGCAGCCGCCGCGGCTTGCGCGTCGAGCGGTGCCCGGTCGAACGACACGAGCGGCGCTCCCTCGCGAACCTGCTGACCCGCCGTCACGAACACTTTCGTCACGCGGGTGGTGGCGGGCGCACTCATTTGCGCTACGTGGCCCGGTTGCGTCGCGATCGTCCCGATGCCATCGAGCGTCTCGTGAATCGTTCGACGCCCGGCGACCGCGGTGCGGATGCTCACGTTGGCTTGCACGGAGTCGCCGGCCGCTTCCGGATCGGCTTTTCCGCAGGCCACGGCAGCGAGGGGCACCAGCATCAGGAGCGCTGCGAGGCGTCGCGATCCGACTTCGAAGGAATCGTTCATTGCGGCGCAGTCTCCGTGTAGAGCCGAAGTGCCGCCGCGGCCGTATTGGCCGCGACGAGATCGTCGATGAGCTCCGACAACGTATCGCGCGCGTTCCGCTGCGCGTCGAGTACCGTCGTCAACGGATATTGCCCCTCGACATAGGCCCGCAGCGACAATCGCGCGACACGATTCGCGGTCGCGACCAGCTGCCGGTCGCGCGCCACGCGGGCAGTCGCCGCCGCGAGCTCGCGACGCGCGCGCGTCACCTGCGCGTCGCTCTCCCGCTGCGCCGCCGCGAGCTGCACCCGCGCCCGGTCGCGCTCGGCCACTGCCACCGCGATCGATCCCTGTCCCTGGCTGAACAACGGCAGCGGGATCGACACGCCGACGGTGGGCAGAAGTCCCGGTTCCGTGCCGGTGGGGTCGTGATTCTCCACGCCGGCCTGCAGCGCGAGCCCGCTCCAGATGTTGCGCTTCTCGAGCGCCAGCGCCTGCTCCGAAGATTGCAGCTCGCGCTGCGCCGCGGCGACGGAGAGCGACATGGCCGCGCTGAGCGTGTCGGCCCTCGGCACATCGAGGCTGTCCGCGATCACGATCGCGGGCGCATCCACCGCCAGGCCGAGTGCCTGCTGTAGCTCGAGCAGTGCGGAGACGGCGGCCTCCGAGTCCGCGACCGCCGCGTTGCGTGCGCGCCCGGCGCTGATGCGCGCGACATCGACATCGAGGTCGCTCGCGTCGCCCGCGGTCCGGCGCACGGCGGCGACCGTGAGCAGGCTGTCCGCATCCGCCGCATTCCGCAGCGAGAGCATCGCGTGGGCGCGCCGCGCTGCCGCGAGCGTGTACAACGTGTCGGCATCAAGACGGATCGCGGCGCGCTCGAACGCGATGCGAAGCTGCGCCGCCTCGCTGGCCGAGCGCGCCGAGGCGGTCCGCAGCCCTCGCAGCGTGAGAAAGTCGAGCGGAACGTCGATTGATGCGTGGTACTGCGGCACCGCCTTGCTGTACGAGGTGGTGAGAAGTGGATTGGCGAGCATCCCCGCCTGGCGCACGCGCGCGGTGGCTGCGCGCGAGTCCGCGCTCGCGATCGCCGCGCGCGATCCGTGCGCGAGCGCGAGCGAGATCGCGCTGTCGCGCGAGATGGCGACGGGAGCTGACGATTGCTGTGCACTTGCGCACACTGGCGTGAGGAGCATCGCGAGCGCACAAGCAACGTTTGCGATGGTGCCAAGTAACGGCGGATGTCGGCTTGGCGGCATCGGGTGAACTATGAAATCGTGAGCTGTCGTGTCGATTACACGGCTCGGGCGGGGCCGAAGCGCACTGTCACGCGTGTTCCGCCTTCGCGTACTGACTCGATGACGATCTCCGCGCCATGCGCGTCGGTGATCCATTTCGCGATCGCGAGCCCAAGCCCGGCTCCCGAGGTCGATCCGCGCGCGGACTCCGCCCTGTAGAATCGATCGAAGACGTGCGGAATGTCCGTCTCCGCGATCCCCACGCCATTGTCGGCGATCACGAGCTTGGCTGCGTCGGCATCCGCGTGCACGCTGATCGTCACGACGCCGCAGTCGTGACTGAACTTGATCGCGTTGTCGAGGAGAAGGAGCGTGAGCTGGCGAAGCATCGCGGCGTCGCCGTCGATTAGCGCCTCATCCGATTCCACGACGGTGAGCTTGATCCCGCGTCGCGCGGCGATCCAGCCGGCAGTCGTCACCGCCTCGAGCACGATCTCATCGAGCTGCACTTTCGCCGGCGTGAACGTGCGCTCGTCCGCGTCCGCGCGCGCGAGAGTGAAAAGATCGTTCACGAGCGTCGCCACGCGCTCGACCTCGCCGCGCAGCTCGCCGAGCACCGCTTCGTAGGTGGCGGCGTCGCGCGGCTGCTCGAGCGTCACGTCGACTCGGCTGCGCAGCACCGCGACCGGCGTGCGCAGCTCGTGCGCCGCATCGGTCATGAAGCGGCGCATCTGCTCCATCGATCGCTCCACCGGCGCCACGGACTTTCCCGCGAGCAGCCAGCCGCCACTCGCCACGAGCACGAGTCCAAGGGCGCCGAGCGCGCCCGCGAGCCAGAGCAGCGTCTCATAGCGGTCGTCGATCACGTCCCTGTCCACCACCGCCGCCGCGACATATTGGTCCCCGTCGCTCGTCTTGAAGCGTTCGGCGTACGCCTGAAGCGTGCGATCGGCCGGTGCAGCCCATGCGCCGGAGGCCGAGCCCTTCGCCGCGGCAGCGATCGCGAGCGCGCGGGTCGCGCTGTCCGCACCGGCCGGTGTGAGCGCATGTCCGTCGAGGTCGAACAGATAGAGCTGCCGGTCGGGGATGCGCACGCCGTCGATGACATCCGTCGATCCGGCTTCTCCGCTCGCGAGCTCCTGCTTGCGCCGCTCGGTCGCACGCGCGATCTCCTTCGTCGCCGCGCGCAAGGATGAGTCGAGATCCACCGACACGTCGTGCGCGAGCGCCGCGAAGAGGAGGGCGCCGAGCGTCGCGAGCACGATCGCGAAAGTGCCCGCGTACCACGCGGTGACGCGCAGACGCAGCCTTCGAAGCGCGCGCGCGGCGGACGCGGAGGCGCGCGTGCTCCTCGCGTCTGGGGCGGCGGCAGGCGTCACGGTCCGAACCGGTAGCCGGCGCCCCGAACGGTGTGAATGAGATGCGGCTCGAAGTCGTCGTCGATCTTGCGTCGCAACCGCCGCACGAGCACCTCGAGCACGTTGGTGAAGGGATCGTGGTTCTCGTCCCATACGTGCGCAGTGATCGCGGCACGATCGACGACCACGCCCACGTGCGCTACGAAGAACTCGAGCAACGTGAACTCCTTCGCGGTGAGATGGATGTCCACACCCTGTCGCGAGATGGCGCGCGATGCGAGGTCGACGCGCAGATCGGCGATTTGATGCGTCGATGGCGCGATCGCGGGCTGGCGCCTCGCGAGCGCGCGAACGCGCGCGACGAGCTCGCGGAAGGCGAACGGCTTGATGAGATAGTCGTCGGCGCCCGCCTCCAGTCCGCTCACGCGATCGTCCACGGCGTCGCGCGCCGTGAGCATCAGAATCGGCGTCGTGATCCCGTGCTCGCGGATCCACGAGCAGAGGTCGAAGCCGGAGCCGTCCGGGAGCATGACGTCGAGCACGATGACGTCGTACTCGCCGAGCTCTGCACGCTGCCGCCCCTCGCGTACGCTCCCCGCAACTTGCACCGCGAGATGTTGTTCGTGCATGCCGGCAACGATGATGTCGGCCAGCGACCTGTCATCCTCGACGAGTAGTACGCGCATCCCCATAAGCTATGCGCTGTCCACGCATTCGGTTACCGCCCGAGCACGAGCCAGTCGAAGGGGCCCGAGTGCCGGGCGCGACCGTGCGACGGTGAGAGGGGTTGCCTCGCTATTCTTCGGGGAAATGAATTCAATCGACTGAATACATTCTTTTCGAACAGCCACTCGAGGATTCTCATGCACCTGCTGTCCACCCGCATTGCCGTCTTCGCAGCACTGTCCTTTTCCCTCACGTCGCACGCGTTCGCACAGAATGCCGACACCACGCACAAGTTCTCCGGCAGCGGGAACTTCGGATTCGTAAATGCCGCAGGGAACACGGACGTCACGACGCTCAACTTCGGCGAGAACCTGATGTACGCGCCGACGAAGAAGTTTCAGGTCTCGGAGATGGCCTCGAACGTGTACGGAAAGACCGATGGCGTCGAGTCCGCGGATCTTTGGCATGCGAGCCTCCGCACCGATTCCGACCTCGGGAATCGGTGGGGCGCGTACTCGCTCTTCGAGTTCGATCGCAACACCTTCGCGAGCATCGCTCGCCGCTTTCAGGAAGGCGCAGGCGTGCTCTATCATCCCATTCGCAGCGCCACCGATACCCTGGGCGCGGAGCTCGGTCTCGGACTCGTCGAAGAGCACACGACTTCGGACTCGGACTCCACGCAGCCGATCGGGCGCGTCGCCGGAAGCTACCGGCACATCTTCGCGCCCAAGGCCTATGGCGAAGAACTCCTCGAGGTTCTTCCCGATTTGCAGGAGGGACGCCAGCTCCGCATCAATTCGGCGACCACCGTCGTCGCACCGCTCTACAAGAGTCTCGCGCTCAAGGCGAGCTACGTCGTGAACTTCGACAACGATCCGGAGCCGGGGCGCCGCAAGACCGATCGCTTTCTGACGACGGGAGTGCAGCTCTCCTTCTGAGTCGCCGGAACGCACCTTGCGCCAGCATCGTGTTCACACTCGAACGGACGCGACCACATGGCACTCTCCGCCACACAGCTCAAACATTTCGAGAAGCGCCTCATCGAGGAGCGCAAAGCGCTGCAGCGCGAGCTGCAGCGCTACACCGGCGCCGAGGCTGCGGACGATGAGCAGGAGCAAACCGGCGATCTGAGCAAGGTGCCGTTCCATCCGGCGGACCTTGGCACGGACACCATCAATCAGGGGCTCGACGCATCGAATGCGACGCGTGAGTCGGCGGAGCTGGCGGAGATTGACGCGGCGCTGCAACGACTCTACGAAACGCCGGAGCAGTTCGGCATCGATGAAAACACCGGAAAGCCGATTTCGCTCGAGCGTCTCGAAGTCATTCCATGGGCGCGCACCGCAGCGCGTCGCGCAGGCTAGGGCTTTGCTGCGGGAGCGGCGTCCCACTTGATCACCGCTCCTTTCTGCCCTGGCTTCACATCGACAGGCGTGCCTAGCATCGCGCCGAGCGTGCTGCGCGCGGCGACGGTGACGGCTGCTGCGCTCGAAAGTGTGAGCGTGGGATTGCCGAGAAACATCGTGGTGCCGCCGATGTAGATTCGTCGCGCGTGGCCGCCGCACATCGCGCGCGCCTCGCGCCCAGCGACCAGCTCCGCCTTGAGATCGCCCGCAGGCGCCTGCACGACGTTGATCATCACCTGCGAAGCCCGTTGCGCGGCATCGCCGTTCACGATGAGGTCGACGCGCGCGCCTGAGGCGGAGTCGCCTGCCTCGGAGCCGCAGAATCCATCGAGCATGATCATGGCGGAGTCGCCCATCATCATTCCCATTTGAGCGCGCGGGGCTGCAGCAGCTGGAGGAGGAGCGGAGGCAGTCGCCGCGCTGTCCGTCGCGGCGCTGTTACCGCGTGCGCATCCGAGGCAGGAGAGAAGTGCGATCGCGATCGCGAGTGAGGGAGAGGGAAGGGCGGCTCGTGCGGGCATCGGTGCTCCAGAGGGGAGAGAGTCGCGGAGAAGGTACGGCGAGTGATGGGAAGAAGGCCAGCGCCGCGCCGCCCTGAGACCGAGGAAGCGAACAGAACCTTGCGTTTTTGGGGCCGTGATTTAGGCTAGTGCGCCGATATTTGGCGATCTCATCCTTTATCACGTATTTGGAGGCTCTCATGCGCCGGTTCGTGCCTAGCTGCTCGGTACTCGTTGCGCTTTGCGTTTTCGCTGGGAGTGCCCAGGCGCTCACGCGGCACAGGGACGACATGTGCAGCGAGCCGAAGACGAAGACGGACAAGTGGAAGTCGCGCCCGGAAGTCGCGGGGATGACGATTCTCATTCCCCCTGGCTTCGTTGCGAGTGGAGGTGACAACGGGGCCCATTACTATGTCAACGGTGACCACAGGTCGATCACCATTGGCGAGGGACGCGGGATGGGACTCATGCGCTATAGCGACGTCAGTGAGATCGGCGAGTGCGAAACCGTCATCGCTGGTCGTCGCGCGACCATCACGCTGTATCACTGGGTCGTAGAAGACGCCCACCTCTCCGCATCAGGAGATGCTGGAGCTCACTTCGGTGCGGTGGCACGCTTCTACCCGACCGGGTCACTTCGTGAGTCGTACGTACAACTCGTCTCCAACAATCAATCGGACCTCAAGTATTTCCGGGAGCTCTTCTGGACCGTCTCCTTCGCCGGCGCGCCCGCGTCACCGGTCGCGACCTCGGCGACGCCCGCTACGTTGGCCGCTGCAACGCCGGCGCCCGCGAGCGACGCGCCAGCTGCCACGCCATCGGCTGCGTGCGCTCCCGCTGCTGCCGCTTCAGCGCCGCTCCCCGCGCCGAACGCTGTTTTCGACAGCAGCGTCGTTCACATGCTCCTCGCCGACGTGCCGCCCATCCCCAAGGGGTTCGAGGTGTTGGCGCTGCAGTTCTCCGGCACGGGCGAACTGTCCGGGCTGTCGGTCGCACAGAGCGATCTTCCCGATGAGGCGCAGCATGAGCTGTCCGCAGTCGTTGCGAGCAACCTCAAGCCGCACGATGCGCACGCGCCATCGACATTTCTGCTGCGCATCGACTCCGGCGACACCGGACTTCGGTACACGGTGCTTCCGATGCCCGCTTGCGCGCACTGATCTCGACACGCTGATCGCGCGGGCGAAAAAAAAGAGCCGGCCCAGAAATGGGCCGGCCCTTTTTCGCTCGCTGCACTACCGCGTTCAACTACCGCACGCCGTAGTTAACGGGCCCAGTAGTTAGCGTGCGTAGAACTCGACGATCGCAGCCTCGTTCACGACGAACGGAATGTCCGAGCGCGACGGCGAACCGATCACGCGACCCGTGAACTTGTCGTCCGGATCGAGCGCGAGGTAGCCGGGAATGCGAACCTGCGGACCGCGCGTCACCGACTCGAGCACACCCGCGCGCTCGCGAATCTTGCCCTCGGGGAGCGACACCGTCTCGCCGACTTCCACGAGGAAGCTCGCACGATCGACCTTCTTGCCGTTCACGCGCACATGTCCGTGGGACACGAGCTGGCGCGCCGCAGGGATCGTGGGCGCGAAGCCGAGTCGGAAGACGGTGTTGTCGAGCCGGCGCTCGAGGAGCGCGAGCAGGTTGTCACCCGTCTTGCCGGGAAGGCGCTGCGCTTCCGCGAAGTAGCGGCGCAGCTGCGTCTCCGTGACTCCATAGTTGAAGCGAACCTTCTGCTTCTCCTCGAGGAGGCGGCGGAACATGCTGGTCTTCCGGCGCTTGGACCCCGTGGGGCCGTGCTGGCCGGGAGGATACGGACGGCGCTCGCCATCCTTGCGGGTAAGACCGGGGAGCTGAACGCCCAGGCGTCGAATGACCCTGAGACGGGGACCGCGAATCGGCATGAAGGAGCGTATGGAGTTGTGAAAGACAAACGCGTACAGCTTCGGATGATAACTGAAAAACCGCGGTCCGGCAACTGACGGATTGCTACGAAGCGCTATCCGCCGCCGCCACCGTCCCGTCATCCGTCAGCACGCGCCGAGCGCCGCGCCACTTCTTGATCCCGGCGACCTTCGGGTTCATCAGGTCCGTCTCGATCACCTCGTGCGACTTGACGCTCGCATGGATGATCTTTCCATTGCCGACGTAAATCCCGATGTGCGACACGGCGCCCTTGGTCCCGCGCCCGAAGGTGATCAGGTCGCCAGGCAGCAGCTGCGACGTATCCCGCGGCACCGGCACCCCGGCAAAGGCCTGCTTGGCGGCCGTACGCGGCACCGTAATGTGAAGTGCCGCAACGATATAGCGCACCAGGCCGCTGCAGTCGAAGCCGCTCGTCGGGGTCTCGCCGCCATGCACGTACTTGGTCCCCACCTGCGCCCGCGCCAACGCCACAAGGCTGTCGCGCAGCGACATCGCGCTCTTGCTGAACGCCGCGAACGGCTTCGGTGCGTCCAGGGCAGTCGAGTCGAACGCAGGCGTCTCACGCGCTCCTTCCTGCGCCTTCGCAGCCACCGGAACGATGAGCAGCGCACCCATCGCGGCCATAAGCCGGAGGGAACGCGTCATCGAACGAAGGCGAAGGGAATGGAAGAGCACGCTTGGATTATTCATGCGGGTACAAGACGAACCGCCCAGAGCTCCAGCAACGCAGGAACTAAGGGTGGCAGAAACTGCCGGTCGAGCCGGGAAAATGCTAACGCTTGCTTCGGACGCGTGCAACCGCGGCAGTCGAGAGCCACCCGGCATTCTGCTTTGCAACAATCGTGACTCTGCCCAGCGACACCGCCGATCACATCGGAATTTTGCCGGCCTGGGGAACGGATCATGCGAAAGATGCCCGCATGATTTCGGCGCATCGCTCTCGCGACGCCGCTCGACGTGTGTTGGTCGAGCGGTTCGGGCACGAGGAGTTTCAGGAAGGACAGTGGGAGTCGATCGAGGCGCTGCTCGCGGGGCGCGACGCACTCGTCGTCATGCCCACCGGCAGCGGCAAGTCACTCGTCTACCAGCTGCCCGCACTGATGCTTCCCGGGCTGACGGTCATCGTCAGCCCGCTCATCGCGCTCATGAAGGACCAGCAGGACAAGCTCGCCTCGCATGGCGTGGATGCACTTGCGATGCACTCGCATCTCTCCACGGCCGAGTCGCGCGACACACAACAGAAAATGGAAGACGGCACCGGCGAGATTCTCTATCTCACGCCGGAGCGCTTCAAGGATCGCGATTTCTTCGAGCGGCTCCTCACGCGCAAGGTCAGCCTCTTCGTCGTCGACGAGGCGCACTGCGTGAGCCAGTGGGGGCACGACTTCCGCCCCGACTACCTCGTCCTCGGCTCGATCGCCAAGCGCCTCGGCAGCCCGCCGATCCTCGCGCTCACCGCCACCGCCACCGACACCGTACGCAAGGACATCGCACGACAGCTCGGCATGCGCGACCCGCACATCACGATCACCGGCTTCGCGCGCCCGAATCTGCGCTTCGAGGTTCGCCGCACCGTGAACCAGCAGGTGAAAGACGTGGAGCTCGAGCGCATCCTCGACAACACTCCGGGCAGCAGCATCATCTACGTCGCGACGATCAAGGAAGCCGAGCGGCTGTACGAGAAGTTCAAGGACAACTATCCGATCGGGCTCTATCACGGAAAGATGCCGTCCGCCGATCGCAAGAAGATGCAGGACGCGTTCATGGCCGACGAGATCATCGCGATGATCGCCACCAACGCCTTCGGGCTCGGCATCGACAAGCACGATCTCCGCTTCATCGTGCACTACCACTTTCCCGGCTCGATCGAGGCGTACTATCAGGAAGCCGGTCGTGCCGGGCGCGATGGCATTTCCGCCACGTGCACGCTGCTCTATCGCGTCGAAGACCGTCGCATCCAGTCCTACTTCCTCGGCGGCAAGTACCCCGAGGTGCAGGAGGCCGCGCGCGTCGCGCTCGTGCTCGAGCAGTACCCGACGCTCACGCCCGTGACGCTCACCGAGCTCGCGAATCGCGCGGACGTGCCGGCGCGCAAGGCGCGCATCTCACTCATTCTGCTCAAGCGCCACGGACTCGTCCGCGAGCATCGCGGCGGAAGCTGGGAGCGCCTCGCCGATCGGCTCACGGCGGTGGACCTGAGCGCCGATCTGCACTCGTACGAAGAGCGTCGCGAGCGCGATCGCCGCGCGCTGGAGACGATGATCGAGTACGCGCAGACGGCGCGATGCCGGACGCGGAACATCCTCGAGTATTTCGGCGAAGAGGTGGATGCCGACTGGCGCTGCCACCACTGCGATTCCTGCGACGCGATCGATGCGTGGACCGACGTCGCGCCGGAGCGTGACCGGGAGCGACTCGTTACTCGGACGGCGTGACTGTGGGTGGCTCGTGTCGCGCGACCGTGCAGTGCTCGCTGCATCCGAAGCGATAGCGATTGCGCGCGAAGATCCGATAGCCGCGATCCGCGAGTGCGCCAAACGTCGGCAGTCCCCAGAGCCAGCCGAGCAGCCAACCGAACGGGAGTATGCGCAGGAGCTGTCGCGCGGCGGCGCCCCCGCTCCACGTTCGGCCGTCCGCGGCGATCACGTACATTGACTCGTCGAACGCTTCGCGTGAGATCCACGGGAATCGCGTTGCCACGGTATCGTTCTGTGATGCGACTGCCTGGATCACGTGGCGCGTGTCCCACTTTTGCACGCGACGCACGAGGCGGCTGCACACGTTGCACGATCCATCGTACACGAGCGTCCAGGGACGGCCCCCGGATTGGGGTCCCGCGCGCATTACATCCGCCCTTCGCTTCGTGGTAGGCATCTCGCTCCTCTCTCCATTCAAGATACCGTGCAAGAGCTTCAATCGAACACCCTGACCGCCTGGATCACCGCGCTGATCATCTTCGCGGCGGTCTTTACGGCCTTCTACCTGCTCAAGACGGTCGTTCGGCGCCGGGCGGCGAGTCGCGCGGTGCCGCCGTCGCACCTGCAGGAGCTGTTCACCGATCTCGTCCGGCGGACGCGGATCTACTTCATAGTGATCGTCGCGCTGTGGGCGGGTTCGCTCGTGCTCACGCTGAACCCGCACCACGAGCACGTCTGGCATCTCGTCGTGCTCGTCGGTGTGCTCCTGCAGGGCGGCGTGTGGGGCGGCGGACTCGTGGAGTTCTGGGCGGAGCGCTTCGCCGAGCGGCGCGAGGCGGACCCGGGCACGCGGATGACGATCAACGTCGTCGCGATCGCCGCGCGGGTGCTGCTCTGGGCGATCGTGCTGCTCCTGGTCCTCGACAATCTCGGGATCAACGTCACCGCACTCGTCACGGGGCTCGGCATCGGCGGCATCGCGATCGCGCTCGCCGTGCAAAACATCCTCGGCGACCTCTTCGCGGCGCTCTCGATCGTGCTCGACAAGCCTTTCGTCGTCGGCGACGCAATCAACGTCGGTGACGCGTCGGGAGCGGTGGAGCACATCGGGCTCAAGTCGACACGCCTGCGCAGCGACAGCGGTGAGCTCATCATCATCTCCAACGGCGATCTGCTCAAGAGCCGAATCCGCAACTTCCGCGGACAGGAGAAGCGGCTCGTCATTCTCAAGCTCGGGATCGCGTATGGCACGCCGCCGGAGAAGCTCGCGCGCGTGCCGGCGATCATTCGCGCGGCGGCCGAGAAACAGACGAGCGTCAAGTTCGACCGCTCGAACTTCACAACCTTCGGAATCTTCGCGCTGATTACGGAATCGGTGTACTCGGTCTACAAGTTGAGTTATGCTGAGTACATGAATACGCAGGAGCGAATCAATCTCGAGATCTACCGCCAGCTCAGCGCTGAGCAGATCGAGATCGCGCATCAACCCCCGGCCGTGAGCGCCGCACCCGGAGAAACGGCGAAGTGATGAAGACGCACTCCTTCATTGTCGCAGTGCTTGTAGTGATGGCGCCTGCCGCGCGCGCGCAGGACGGCGAGAAGGCGCATCTCGGCGTCGACCGCTTCGGCAGCTTTCTCAGCTGGGCGTGGACCGACCATGGCACTCACGGCCACGAGCTCGGCGCCGATCTCGATATCGGGTCGATCTTCACGCCGAAATTGCGCCTTTCGGTGGGGCTCAACTACTTTCACGCCGACATCGATCGCCGCGACCATCTCGGCGATCCCGTCGACGGCACCTTTCACGATTTCAGCGTGCACGGCGAGGCGAGCTACGAGATCGTACGCATCGGGCGACTCGGGCCCTACGTGGGCGCGGGTGCCGGCGTGCACTGGCGCGGCAGCCACATCGATGACGACATCGACGACACGGGCAGATTGTACAAGGGCGCGGTGATTGGCGGCGACTTCTTCGGCGGAACGACGTTCGCGCTGACGAAGTCGCGGCGGTACACACTTTATGCCGAAGCGCGACGGGTGGAAGCGCAGAACGTGGAGCGCTCGCTCGCGCGGCTCGGAATCATCATCAGGTTCAGGTAGCGATGCCGGCGCCCGCGAGCGAACGGGAGATCACCTTTCCCTCGGGCAATGCCACGCTGCACGGGATTGTGTCGATCCCGAGTGCGCCGAAAGCGATGGTGGTGCTCGCGCACGGCAGCGGGAGTAGCCACAGGAGCAAGCGAAACAGCGACACGGCGGGCGTACTATATGATGCCGGCTTCGCGACGCTGCGTGCGGATCTGCTCACGGTGGAGGAGTCAGCGCTGGACGAGCGCACGGGGCAGTATCGCTTTGATGTCGCGACGCTGTCCGAGCGCGTGCTCGCTGCGAGCACTTTTGTCGGGACGGTGACGGAGGCGCAGCTGCTGCCGCTCGCGTACTATGGCGCAAGTACCGGCGCAGCGGCGGCGCTCATCGCTGCGGCCAAGCGAAAGGATGTCTACGCGATGGTGTCGCGGGGCGGACGCCCTGATCTCGCGATGAGCTGCCTTCCCGATGTGCGCGCCGCAACGCTGCTGATCGTTGGCGGGGCGGACGTGCCGATCATTCCACTCAACGAAGAGGCGCTCAAGTGCCTGAGTGGCGTGAAGGAGCTCGCGATCGTTCCGGGCGCGACCCATCTCTTCGAGGAAGCTGGCGCACTCGAAACCGTTGGCCGACTTACAGTGGAGTGGTTCACACGGCATCTGCCTCGCGCACGCGGCTAAGCTATGCTCTTCCGAAATCGAGCGGAGGCAGGGCAGCTCCTCGCACGTGAGCTGCTCGACGCGGTTCCCGCGCTGATCAGCGAGCCGGTGTCCGTGCTCGCGATCCCGCGCGGCGGAGTGCCGGTGGCCGCGCCGATTGCGCGACTGCTCGACGCTCCGCTCGATGTGTTCATCGCGCGCAAGCTCGGCGCGCCGGGGCAGGAGGAGCTCGGCATCGGTGCGATAGCGGCGGATGGCACGCGCGTGCTCGACGACACGCTCGTGCGCGTACTGCGCGTGAGCGATGCGTACCTCAGGGAGGTCACGAAGCGCGAGCTCGCCGAGGCGAAGCGCCGGCTCGCGCTCTTTCGCGGTGGGCGCCCGCCGGTGCCCGTGAGTGGACGCTCGGTGATCCTCGTCGACGACGGACTGGCGACCGGCGGCACGGCGCGTGCCGCGCTCACCGCGCTGAGCGCCGAGCGTCCCGCGCGATTGATCTTCGCGGCACCAGTGGCGAGCATGGACGGCGCCGAGTCGATCGCGGCGATGGGCATCGGCACCGTGTTCTCCGCGGTGCCGAAGCACTTTCATGGCGTCGGCGAGTGGTACGAGGAGTTCGAGCAGGTGAGCGACGGCGATGTGCTGGAGCTGCTCGCGGAGGTGAACGCGCAATGATGCTCTGGCGCCGGCTCGATTGGCCGGGACACGAGGCCGCGGCGATCACGCAGCAGCGAAACCGTTGGAACCTTGCCGGCGTCGCGCTCTTCGCGATGGATGGACAGCCGTGCCGGCTCGACTACGAGATCGAGTGCGACATGCACTGGGGGACGCGCGACGTGAGCATTCGCGGCGAGATCGGCGGCGCGCCCGCGGCGCTGGCGCTCTCGCGCACGCCCGAGGGCGAATGGATGTCGGACGATCGTCCGCTCCCCGACCTGCACGGATGCATCGACGTCGATCTCGGCTTCAGCCCGTCGACCAATTCACTTCCGATTCACCGGCTCAAGCTCGCGGTGGGCGAGAGTGCGCAGGTGCGCGCGGCGTGGGTGAAGTTTCCCGGGCTCACCGTCGAGGTGCTCGAGCAGACGTACAAGCGCGTGTCCGAGTCGGTGTACCTCTACGAGAGCGGGGGCGGAGCGTTCACGCGCGAGCTGACGGTGAACGAGGACGGGTTTGTGGTGGACTATCCGGGGGGGTGGCGGGAGGAGGGGGGTAGGAACTGCGATGGGTGATGCACACAAACGGACACTGGCGGAAACTGCGAAGCGGAAAAGACACTGCACACTGCGGACACGAATCAGACCAATCAGAACGAATCGAATCATGCTAGAACTGGCACGATCGTGGCGGGCCGAAGTCGAACCGCGCTAGGTTCGATTCGTCGTTATTGGTTTGATTCGTGTCCGCAGTGAGCAGTTTTCCCGGTTGTATCCGTTCAATCCGTCTGTGTGGTAGTTCAAACGCGTTTTCTACACGCTCACACACTTATCCCAACAACTACCGCCCCGCGGGCTGCTGCTGCGTGAGACAGTGCAGCGTGCCGAGCCCCCACACGAGATCCACCGCGTGAATTCCGACCACCTCGCGCGCCGGAAATAATTCCGCGAGCGTGTTCAACGCCTCGCGATCGTTTCGATCGTTGAAGGTGGGCACGAGCACCACGCCGTTCGCGATGTAGAAGTTCGCGTAGCTCGCGGGGAGTCGCTCGCCCTGCATCATCACCGGACGCGGGAAGGGAAGCGGCACCACGCGCAGCCCGCCTGGCCAGGTGCTCGCCGCGAGCTCGAGCCGCCGCAGGTTGTCCATCGAGCGCTCGTGATTCTCGTCGGTGGGATCGTGCTCCACCGCGAGCACGATCGTGCGCTCATCCGTGAAGCGTGCGATGTCGTCGACGTGGCCATGCGTGTCGTCGCCGACGCATCCCTCGCCGAGCCAGATCGTGCGACGCGCGCCCAGGTAGTGCTCGAAAGCGCGCTCGTAGTCCGCGCGGCCGAGCCCCGGATTGCGCACCTGCGTATCGGAGAGCAGCCACTCTTCCGTCACGAGCAGCGCGCCCGCGCCATTCGTCTCGATGCCGCCGCCCTCGAGCACGAGCCGGCCCGGCCCATCCGGCCGAATCGCCTCCTCGCGATTGAGCCCCGACAGCTGAGACACCGACATTCCGATCAGCTCGTCCCGTCCGAAATTCTCGTACTTCGCCCACCCGTTGAACTTCCAGCTCACCCAATGCACGGCGCCGTTCGGTGCCATCACTGCCGTGGGCGCGGAGTCGCGCAGCCACACGCGGTCGGTGCCCACTACGTGCAGCCGCACGCGCTCGAGATTCACGCCGTGCGCGACGAGCGCCTCGCGCGCCTCCTCCACCACCTCGGGGCTGTCGCACAGCACCTCGACGTGCTCGTGCCGATGCAGCACGCGCACGATCTCCGCATACACCCACGGAATCGGCTCGAACTTTCCGGGCCAGTCAGGACGATGATGCGGCCATCCAATCCACGTGGCCGTGTGCGCCTCCCACTCGGCCGGCATGCGCTGCGCGGGAAAGTGCACGCCGTCGTCACGACGGGCGTACGATGAATTCTCCGGCTGCGTCACCCGATGTAGCGGCTGAGGATCGGACCGTACGCATCGATGCGACGGTCGCGCAGAAAGGGCCAGTTGCGCCGAGTGTACTCGATCGCAGCGGGATCGCAGACTGCCGTGAGAACCGCGGGATCGGTGCCCGCTTCGGTGATCATCCGGCCGTACGGATCGCACACGAACGAATGTCCGAAGAACTCGAGTCCATCCGTCCCCGGCTCCGGCTCGAAGCCCACGCGATTCACGGCGGCAACGTACACGCCGTTCGCGATCGCGTGCGCGCGCTGCGCGGTGCGCCACGCGTCGGCCTGCGCTGCGCCCCACTCTTCCTTTTCCTTCGGGTGCCAGCCGATCGCCGTTGGATAGAAGAGCACCTGCGCGCCCATGAGCGCCGTGATGCGCGCGGCTTCCGGGTACCACTGGTCCCAGCAGATCAAAATGCCGATCGTCGCGATCTTCGTCTTGAAGACGCGGAAGCCGCTCGCGGGAATCGTCTCGTCGTGCTGATAGATCTCGCCCGGCGTGAAGTAGTACTTCTCGTGATACAGCGGGTCATCCGGGATGTGCATCTTGCGATAGATGCCGAGCAGCGCGCCGTCGGTGTCGATGACGCCGGCGGAGTTGTGATAGACGCCGGGGCCGCGCTTCTCGAAGATCGGGACGATGATGACGACGCCGAGCTCGCGCGCGAGCCGCTGCATGCGCTCGGTGATCGGACCCGGGATCGGCTCCGCGAGATCGAAGCGCTCCGCATCCGTCACTTTGCAGAAGTAGGGCGCGTCGAAGAGCTCCTGCAGGCAGATGATCTGCGCACCGCGCGCCGCCGCCTCGCGGATGCCGCGCTCGGCGTCGTCGATCGCGGTCGCCTTGTTCGGCGAGACCGCCTGCTGCACGAGCCCGATCGTGAAGGGAGGGGGAGAGTCAGCCACTGGTTCCGATTTCTATTCGATGATCTTGCGGAAGGAGCCGGAAAGTCGCGCGAGCGATTCGGCGGGAGTGAGCGATGGATACCTGCTCGCCGGCGGCGCGCACACGCCGATGACGATGTCCATCACGTTGGTCGCGGTAAGATCGGTTCGGAGCAGTGCGTTCGCCGCATCGAGTGCGGGATGCGAATCGTGCGCCGCGAGATCCGCGTCGGGATTTCGTCCCGCCTTTTCGATCGCGCCCCACGTTTCCTTGTCCACCACGCCGCCGGCCGCGTCCGTTGGGCCATCGCGTCCGTCGGTGCCGCAGGCGAGCAACGTCGCGCCGCGCGCGCTCTTCGCCGTTGCGAGCTCGCGCGCCGCCGCCAGCACGAGCTCCTGGCACCGCCCGCCCAACCCCGTGGCATCTCCCATCGTCACCGTCGTCTCTCCCCCCCAAAGGAGGCAGCATTGCACTGGTCGATTGGTCAGTGGCGATGCCCCTGAGCCACAATAACTTATTAATGTCGTCGCGAGTTTTTTGCCGACGGCTGCCGCTTCCCCCGCGAGCGCAGCGTTGAGTATTCGAGGCTCGTAGCCAAGCTGTTTGGCGCGGGCGGCCGCAGCGTCGAGTGCGACGCGATTACTGGCGATGATCTTGCGCTCTACGTTGGCGAAGATTGTGTCGCCAGGCTTTGGAGTTTCGCGTGACGGATCGTGCTCGATGGCTGTGATGTGGTGCCTGAGCGCTCCGGGCATGCGATCCCACAGCTTCACCGATTGGAGCAGCTCTCGAATCTCTGTGGCCGTGCTGGGGTCCGGCGAGCAGGGGCCCGATCCGATGGCGGCGAGATCGTCGCCGATGACATCGGAGACGATGAAGTTTCGTGTTCGCGCGTTGTTCAGCGCGGATGAAAGGCGGCCCGCGCCCCAGCGGGTGAACCGTTTGCGGATGAGGTTCATGGTCGCAATGTCCAACCCCGAGCCGAGCAGGAGCTCGAAGATCTGCATCATCTCTTCTTGCTTCGCCGATCCATCCGGGGCGGCGATGAGGCTCGACGCGCCACCGGAGAGCAGCACCCATGCCTCATCCTCGGGCATCACCTGCCTCGCGATCTTCCCCACCGCCTCTGCGGCCGCGTACGAGCGTGCGCCGGGGATGGGATGGTCGCCGGCAGCAAAGTCGAGGCGCGGATGCGGCGTCGGCAGCATGCGCGGCGCGACGACCACGCCGCCAGCTGGCTCGAGCTTGTGCTCCGTGAGAAAATCAACGGCCGCGGTGGCCATCGGATTCGCGGCCTTACCGACCGCGATGATCCAGATGCGGCGGTGTCCGATCTCCTTCGCGATGCGCTCGAGCGCAGCAGTGAGCGCAGGCCCGGGCGCAACCGCGCGCACCGCCGCCCAGTACAGCTGGACGAGTGCCATGCGCGAATCCATCGGTCGTCCCGCGGGCATCACCGCCCACTGCGGTTGGCTCGGTGTTTTCATCGATCGTAAGTTCGCGAGTGATCGCGCCTCGCGCGAGTGTGAAATTCTGATCCCGTCTGTGAGCTGCTAGCACTTTTTCCTGGAGCGTCGCGCATGTCCGGTCGAAATTTTCTGTTTGTCCCAGGTCCCTCGAACGTGCCCGACCGAATTCTCAATGCGATGCATCGGGCAATGGAGGACCATCGCTCGCCGGTCTTCCCGAAGCTTCCTCTCAGCATCTTCCCCGACCTGAAAAAGGTCTTTCGCACGACCGACGGACAGCCGTTCATCTTCGCCGCGACGGGCACCGGCATGTGGGAGGCGGCGCTCGCCAACACGTGCAGCCCTGGCGACAAGGTGCTCGCCTTGCGCTACGGCCAGTTCAGCCATCTCTTCATCGATTGTGCGCAGCGCCTCGGTCTGCAGGTAGATATCATCGATCTTCCGTGGGGAGAAGGCGCATCGCCCGAAAAGATCGAGGAGAAACTTCGCGCCGACACGAAGCACGAGTACAAGGGTGTGCTCGTCGTGCACAACGAGACTGCCACCGGCGTCACGAGCGACGTCGCCGCGGTGCGCAAGGCGATCGACAACGCGAAGCATCCGGCGCTGCTCTATGTGGACGGTGTGAGCTCGATTGGCAGCCTCGAGTTTCGCATGGATGAGTGGGGCGTCGATCTCGCGATCACCGGATCGCAGAAAGGATTCATGCTCCCCGCCGGACTCGGCCTCATCGCCGCGAGCCAGAAGGCGCTCGCGCTCCGTGAGAGCGCGAAGCTGCCGCGCGTCTTCTTCGACTTCGGCGACCAGATCAAGGCGAACGCGACGTGCTACTTCCCGTACACGCCCGCGCTCACCCTTCTCTATGGGTTGCGCGAGTCGCTCGACATGCTTCTCGAGGAGGGGCTCGACAACGTGCACGCGCGCCACCGTCGTCTCGCGTCCGGCGTTCGCGCCGCGATCAAGGCGTGGGGGCTCGCGCTGTGTGCAAAGGATCCGAAGCGGAACTCCGACACCGTTTCTGCGATCATGACGCCCGCCGGCGTCGACGGCGCGCAGGTCATCGCGACGGCATTCAAGAAGTACAACCTCGCGCTCGGCGCAGGCCTCGGGCAGATGGCCGGCAAGCTCTTTCGAATCGGCCACCTCGGCGATCTCAACGAGCTGATGCTGCTCGGCGCGATCGCCGGTGCGGAGATGTCGATGCGCGATGTCGGCATGTCGCAGATCGTTCCCGGCAGCGGCGTCGGCGCGGCGTCGGAGTACTGGCGCACGGGCGGTGGTGCTGCGACTAACTCTGCGCCCGCGGCGAAGAACGCCGAGAAGCGCAGTGAGCCGGCCGTAGCCGCTCGATGAGCTTCACCAGGTACGAGCCGGCTCGCGTTCGCCTGCAGCGCAGCGAGCTCGCGGTCCCCGGCTCGCGCGTGGAGATGTTCTCCAAGGCCGCGGAAGGCCCGGCGGACTATGTGTTCCTCGATCTCGAGGACGCCGTCGCTCCGAACGACAAGGAACAGGCGCGCCTCAACATCATCGAGGCGCTCCGAATCATCGACTGGCGCGCGCGCGGCAAGACGATCAGCGTGCGCATCAACGGCATCGACACGCACTACATGTATCGCGATGTCGTCGACGTCATCGAGCAGGCGGGGCAGTTCGTCGACACGGTGCTCATTCCGAAGGTCGGCGTGCCGAGCGATGTGTACATGGTGGATGCGATGCTGACGCAAATCGAGGATGCGAAAAAGCTTCCGCGAAAAATCGGCATCGAGGTGCTCATCGAGACCGCACTCGGCATGGCGAACGTCGAGGCGATCGCGCAGTCGAGCAAGCGGCTCGAGGCGATGCACTTCGGCGTCGCGGACTATGCGGCAAGCGTGCGCGCGCGCACGACGAACATCGGCGGGCTGAATCCGGACTATCCCGGCGATCAATGGCACTTCGGCATCTCGCGCATGGTCGTGGCGTGCCGCGCCTACGGGCTGCGTGCGATCGACGGGCCCTTCGGCGACTTCAAGGATCCGGATGGATTCAGGCTCGCCGCGCGCCGCGCCGCCGCGCTCGGATGCGAGGGGAAGTGGGCGATTCACCCAACGCAGATCGATCTCGCCAACGAGATTTTCACGCCGTCGCCGGAGGAGATGTTGAAGGCGAAGCGGATTCTGGAGGCACTCACGGAAGCGGAGGCGCAGGGTAGGGGCGCAGCGTCGCTCGACGGTCGGTTGATCGATGCCGCGTCGGCGCGGATGGCGCAGAACATCGTCGTGATGGCGGGCGAGATCACGGCAAAGGCGGAAGCATGAGCACGATATCTGGCTGACATCCACACCGAGCACTCCATGGACATTCACGAGTATCAGGCGAAAGAGTTGCTGGCTGGCTTTGGTGTCGCGGTGCCGAAGGGCGGCGTCGTGTACACCCCTGATCAGGCGGTGTACCGCGCCGAGGAGATCGGCGGTGGTCGGTGGGTCGTGAAGGCGCAGATCCACTCGGGCGCGCGCGGCAAGGCGGGCGGCATCAAGCTCTGCACCACGCCCGAAGAAGTGCGCGCCGCGGCCACCGAGCTGCTCGGCAAGAAGCTCGTCACGCATCAAACGGGGCCCGCGGGAAAGATCGTGCATCGGCTGTACGTCGAGGCCGCGGTGCCGATCAGGCGTGAGCTCTACATCGGGCTCGTGCTCGATCGCAGAACCGAGCGCGTGTGCGTCGTCGCCGCGCCCGAAGGTGGAATGGAGATCGAGGAGATCGCGGCGAGATCCCCCGAGTCGATTCTGCGCGAAGTGATCGAGCCCGCGGTGGGCATGCAGCCGTTCCAGGCGCGCGAGCTTTCATTCGGACTCGGGCTCAGCTCCTCCGAGATGAATCAGGCCGTGAAGGCGATCCTCGGCGCGTATCGTGCCTTCCGCGATCTCGATGCGACGATGGTCGAGATCAATCCGCTCGCGATCACGGAGAGCGGCCAGGTGCTCGCGCTCGACGCGAAGATGCAGTTCGACGACAACGCGCTCTTTCGTCGCGCCGGCGTCGCCGAGTTGCGCGATTATGCGGAAGAGGATCCGCGTGACGCGGAGGCGGCCAAGCACGGCTTGAATTACATCGCGCTCGAGGGCTCGATCGGGTGCATCGTGAATGGCGCCGGCCTGGCCATGGCGACGATGGACATGATCTCGCACGCCGGCGGCGAGCCGGCGAACTTTCTGGACATCGGCGGGGGCGCCTCGCCGGAGCGCGTTGCCGCTGCATTTCGCCTCGTGCTGTCGGATCCGCGCGTGCGCTGCGTGCTCGTGAACATCTTCGCGGGGATCAATCGCTGCGACTGGGTGGCCCAGGGTATCATTCAGGCCGCGAAGGACGTGAACGTTCCCGTGCCAATCGTCGCGCGGCTCGCCGGCACGAACGTCGAGCAGGGGCGCGCGATTCTGCGCGACAGCGGACTCTCGATCATCACCGCGAGCACCCTCGCCGATGCCGCGGAGAAGGCCGTCGCGGCGCTCAGCGCACCGGTGGGTCGCACACTACGGGAGAAGGTGTCGTGAGTATTCTCGTCGACGACAAAACGCGCATCGTCTTCCAGGGGTTCACTGGAGACAAGGCGAGCTTCCATGCGAAGGAAGCGATGGAGTACGGCACGAACATCGTCACGGGCGTGACGCCGGGCAAAGGCGGAACCAGACATCTCGATCGCCCCGTGTTCGACACGGTGAAGGAAGCAGTGAAGGCGACGGGCGCGACCGCGAGCGGCATCTTCGTTCCCGCTCCCTTCTGCGCCGATGCCATCATGGAAGCCGCCGACGCAGGAATGGAGCTCATCGTCTGCATCACCGACGGCATTCCCGCGCAGGACATGATGCGCGTGAAGCGCTACATGCTTCGCTACCCGCTCGAGACGCGACCGACGCTGATCGGCCCCAACTGCGCCGGCGTGATCTCACCGGGGAAGGCGATGATCGGCATCATGCCGGGGAGCATCTACACGCAGGGGCGCGTCGGCATCGTCTCGCGCTCGGGAACGCTCGGCTACGAAGCCGCATCGCAGATGCAGGCGCTGGGCATCGGCGTGAGCACGAGCGTCGGCATCGGCGGCGATCCGATCAACGGAAGCTCATTCGTCGACATGTTGAAGCGGTTCGAGGCAGACGACGAAACGGACGCCGTGATGATGATCGGCGAGATCGGCGGCCCGCAGGAGGCCGAGGCGTCGCTGTGGGCGCGGGATAACATGACGAAGCCGATCGTCGGCTACGTCGCAGGACTGTCGGCGCCGCGCGGCCGACGGATGGGGCACGCGGGCGCGATCATTTCGGCGTTCGGCGACAGCGCGCTCGAGAAAGCGGAGATCATGCGCAACTCCGGACTCACCGTTGCGGCGAGTCCGGCGGAACTCGGGATGGCAATGCAGCAGGCACTTCTAAAACCTTCACAACGAGTGGTGTTGGCCTGAGATGGCGAAACCGAAAGTAGTCATAACGCGCAAAATTCCAGCTGCGGCCGAAGAGCGCGCCGAGCAGCTGTTCGACGTTACGCTCAATGCGAGCGACACTCCCATGGATGCGGCGGCGCTCGCGAGCGCGCTGCGCGAGGCGGACGGGTTACTGCCGTGCGTCGCCGACAAGATCACGGCCGAGCTGCTGGCAACGCCGGGGCGCAAGGCGAAGATCGTCGCGAACTATGGAGTTGGCTTCAACAACATCGATGTCGCGGCCGCGAAGGCGAACGGCGTCGTGGTCACGAACACGCCGGACGTGCTCACCGAGGATACGGCGGATCTCGCGCTCACGCTGATGCTGGCGACGGCGCGCCGGGCCGGCGAAGGGGAGCGCGAGCTGCGCAGCGGCAGGTGGACGGGGTGGCGGCCGACGCACATGCTCGCGACCCAGGTGCATGGCAAGACGCTCGGACTGATCGGCATTGGGCGTATCGGCCGCGCGGTCGCACGACGCGCGCATCACGGCTTCGGAATGAAGGTCGTGTATCACGATCCGTTTCCGCTGAGCGATGCCGATGCGCAGGCGATCGGCGCCGAGCGCCGCGACTCGATCGAGGCGGTGCTCGCCGAGAGCGACTTTGTGTCGCTGCACTGCCCGGCGACGCCGGAGACGAGGCATCTGATGAACGCCGCGCGCTTCGCGCAGATGCGAAAGGGGGCGATTCTGATCAACACTGCGCGCGGCGATGTCGTGAATGAGGGCGACCTCATCGCGGCGCTCGAGTCGGGGAAGATCGCGGGGGCGGGGCTCGATGTGTTCGAGAAGGAGCCATCGGTGCCCGCGGAGCTCACGCGCATGGAAAACGTCGTGCTCCTGCCGCACCTCGGCAGCGCGACGATGGAGACGCGCGTGGCGATGGGGATGCGCGCGATCGACAATCTCGAGGCCTTTTTCGGAGGCGCCGCGCCGCGGGACCGCGTCGCATGAACTAGATGGCCACCCGCGCGCATTTCCGCGCACCGCCGGCCGTCCCAACTGGGGCGACGGCGATGGAGCTTCCGACGCCGGAGTCCGGCGCCGAGCGGCTCCTCGTGGAGATGCTGCGCGAGGTGGTGATGCGCCGCTCGCCGGAATCGGTGGGCGCGCTCGAGGGCGGACGACTCGACGGAGACAGCTCCGGCGAGTCGATCGCGCGCTCGCTGCAGACGGTCGGGCTCCTGTCGCAGATCCTGCCGATCGCGGAGCTGCACGACGCCATGAATGCGCGGCAGCGCGTGGAGCGCGAGCGTGGCTTCGAGTCGCTCGCCGGGACCTTCGCGAAAGTGATCGCCGAGTGGAAGCAGCTCGGCGTGCCGGCCGACACTGTGCGCGAGCTGCTGCGCACCTTCCGCGTGGTGCCGACGATCACGGCGCATCCGACGGAAGCGAAGCGCGTGACGGTGCTCGAGAAGCTGCGCGGGATGTACTCGCTGCTCGTCGCGCTCGACGGCCCGCTCGTCACGCCGCGCGAGCGCGCGCTGCTCGTGGAGGAGCTGCGCACGGAAGTCGACCTGTTGTGGATGACGGGAGAGCTCAAGCTCGAGAAGCCGACGGTCGCGCAGGAAGTGGCGTGGGCGCTCCATTTCTTCGATACGACGCTGTTCAGCCTCGTGTGGCTCCTGCACGACTCGCTCGCGCTGGCGCTCGCCGAGCAGTATCCGGGTGAGCATTTCGATCTGCCCAACTTCATCCAGTTCGGGAGTTGGGTGGGCGGCGATCGCGATGGAAATCCGAACGTCACGAACGAGGTGACGCGCGCGGCGGTGCACGAGTATCGCGAGAAGTCGCTGCACCGCTACCAGCGCCGGGTGGCGGAGCTGACGCGATCGTTGAGCATCGCGGAGCGCTCGGCGAGCTTTTCACCGGAATTTCGGCGCGCGCTCGAGCGGGCACTTGCGGCAAGCGGCGATGGCGAGCGGCTCGCGGCGCGCAATCCGGGGGAGCTGTGCCGCCAGTGGCTGAGCGTGGTGCAGCGGAGGCTCGCGGCGACTGTCGACGAGAGTCATCGCAAGCGAGGCAGCGAGGGGCTGACCTCGCCGCCGTATGCGGCCGCGGAGGATCTCGTGGCGGATCTCAAGACGCTCGAGAGGGCGCTGATCGAGGCGGAGTGCGGAGCAATCGCACGCGCGACGGTGGTGCCGGTGCGGCGCGAGGTCGAGGCCTTCAGGTTCTCGACGGTGCGGCTGGATCTGCGTCAGGGGTCAGGCGCGTACAATGCGGCGGTGGAGGAGCTTCGAACGGCGCGGGGTGCAAGCGAGGGCGCGTCGTGGGTACGCGATGCGCTGGCGCGGCCGCTGCGCGAGGGGGAGCCGAGCGTGACGTCGCCCGCATCGGTGGAGACGCTCGGGATGTTCACGCTCGTGCGCGAGCTGCGCGCGAGCGTGGATCGGAGGGCGTTCGGAAGCCTGATCATCAGCAACACGCAGTCGGCGTCGGATGTGCTGAACGTGTATCTGCTGGCGAAGGAGGCGGGGCTCTTCTACGACGCGGCGGGTGTGGAGAGCTGCACGCTTCCGATCGTGCCACTGTTCGAGACGATCGAGGATTTGCGGAAAGCGCCGGCGATCATGCGCGAGCTGTTTTCGGTGCCGGTGGTGAAGCGCAGCGTGCGCGCGCAAGGCGGCGTGCAGGAGGTGATGATCGGCTACTCGGATTCGAACAAGGACGGCGGATTTCTCACCTCGAACTGGGAGCTGTATCAGGCGCAGAAGAAGCTCGCGCGCACGGCGCAGGAGTGCGGAGTGGAGCTCTCCTTTTTCCAAGGGCGCGGCGGCTCCGTGAGCCGCGGTGGCGCACCGACGCATCGCGCGATCGCCGCGCAGCCGCCGGGGACGATTCGCGGGCGGATGCGCACGACGGAGCAGGGGGAGGTCGTCTCGTTCAAGTTCGGCTATCAGAACGCGGCGCTCTATCAGCTCGAGCTGCTGGCGTCGAGCGTGCTGGAGTACTCGTTGCCGAGCGATGAGGCGGTGCCGGTGCCGGGGCTCGAGGAGGCGATGGAGGCGCTGAGCGGCGCGGCATTCGGGGCGTATCGCGGGCTGATACAGCACGCGGGGCTCATCGAGTACTACACGGCGGCAACGCCGCTCGAGGAGCTGCAGCTGCTGAACATCGGCTCGCGTCCGGCGCGGCGCGGGGGCACGCGCTCGCTCGCGGATCTGCGCGCGATTCCGTGGGTGTTCGCGTGGACGCAGAACCGCCATCTCGTGCCGGGGTGGTACGGCGTGGGGAGTGCGCTCAGCTCATTTCTGAACGTGCGCGGCGAGCGCGGTGAGGCGATGCTGCGGCGGATGTTCGCGGAGACGCCGATCTTCCGTTTGATCATCGACGAGGTGGAGAAGACGCTCGCGCAGGTGGATCTCGCGCTGGTGCGCGCGTACGCGAGCCTGGTGCCGAATGAGCTGGCGCGTGCGGGGGTGCTCGCGCTCATCGAGGCGGAGTACGAGCGCACGGTGACGGCGGTGCTGCATCTCACGGGGGAGAGCGCGCTGGCCGAGCGTTTCCCGCAATTCCGGCGGCGCATGACGCGTCGGCTGGGGATGCTCGAGCGCGCGCACTACCAGCAGATCGACCTGCTGCGGAGGGTGCGGGGGAAGGGGGCGGAGGGCGTGGAGCGGGAGGACGATCTCGCGGCGTTGCTGCTGTCGATCAATTGTATTGCGGCGGGGTTTGGGACGACGGGGTAGGGGTGGGTCGTGGGCCGCGGAACACAAGCATCAACGATTGGATACGGACACACCTATAAAGCGTTGCCAGTCAAGAGGGCGTAGCCCAGCTCCCTCGTCGAAGCGTGCGTCGGCGAAGTGATGCGCGGGTGAGGTTCGACCAAGATCCCTCATAT
>Ga0105249_10000127_pt1 | contig 102392 bp, 63 predicted proteins | sample KBSS44metaG_FD_81522 | JGI IMG/M metagenome (GOLD analysis project Ga0105249, IMG submission 81522) | Switchgrass rhizosphere microbial communities from Kellogg Biological Station, Michigan, USA - KBS S4-4 metaG | ecosystem: Host-associated > Plants > Roots > Rhizosphere > Soil | place... | reverse complement strand
GCCGTCGCCGGTCAAATTGTCGTTGAAGCCGGTGCCGATCAGATTTTCGATGCCGGCCAGCGTGTCGCCACCGGCACCGCCCGTGCTCTGCGCCGTCAGGATCGTCAGGTTGACGTTCACGCCAGCGGTCGCGGTGAAATAATTGGCGGTGTCGATCCCGTTGCCGCCGCTCAGCGTGTCGTTGCCGAGGCCGCCCACGAGGACGTCGTCGCCATTGCGGCCGGTGAGCACATTGGCGAACTCGTTGCCGGTCAGCACGTCGGCGAAGCTGGTGCCGATCACATTCTCGATGCCGCGGACGGTATCGGTGCCGGCGCCGCCGGTGGCCTGCGCCGACTGGTTGATCAGGTTGAGCGTCACGCCCGCACCGATCAGCGAATAATCGAGCGTATCGACGCCCGAGCCGCCGTCGATGCCGTCATTGCCGAGATCGCCGCTGATGCTGTCGTTGCCGGTGCCGCCGACGAGGCTGTTGGCATTGGCATCGCCGGTCAGATTGTCGTTGAACGCCGAGCCGGTCAGTCCCTCGATGCCGATCAGCGTGTCGCTGCCCGCACCGCCGGTCGCCTGCGCACCCGCAATGAGCAGGCTGACGGTGACGCCGCTGGCCGCCGCGGCATAGGAAGCGACGTCGGTGCCGACGCCGCCATCGATGCTGTCGTCGCCATCGCCGCCCTGCAGCGTGTCGTTGCCGTCGCCGCCGGCCAGATTGTCGTTGCCGGCGAGGCCGTTGAGGATGTCGTTGCCAAGACCGCCGGTCAGGATGTTGACGCCGACGGTGCCGGTCAGCGTGTCGTTGAACGCGGTGCCGGTAAGGTTCTCGAAGCCCGATAGCGTGTCGACGCCGGCACCGAGCGTATTCTGCCCGGCGACGAGGCCGAGATTGACGATCACGCGCGCCGCCGCCGACGCATAAGTGACGGTGTCGGTGCCGTCACCGCCCTGCAGATTGTCGGCACCCGTGCCCGATCCGCCGTCGACCAGATCGTCGCCGGTGCCGCCGGCTAGAATGTTGCCGCCACTATTGCCGGTCAGGACGTCGTTGAACGCCGATCCGGTGACGTTCTCGATGCCGGTCAGCGTGTCGGTGCCGGCGCCGCCGGTGTTCTGCGCGGCGGCGGTCGCGAGGCTTACGGTGACGCCCGCCGCCGCACTGGCATAGGTCGCGGTGTCGATGCCGATGCCGCCGTCGATCCCGTCGTCGCCCGCGCCGCCGTCGATCAGGTCGTTGCCGACGCCGCCGATCAGGCTGTTGGCGCCGGCGTCGCCGGTCAGCGAGTCGGCGAAGTTCGAGCCGGTCAGATTCTCGATGCCGATCAGCGTGTCATTGCCCGACCCGCCGGTCGCGGAGCCGGCGACCAGGCTGGCGACCACGGCCGCGGTGGCCGAGGTGAACACCGCGCGATCGGTGCCGGCGTCGCCGTCGAGCGTGTCGTCGCCGGTGCCGCCGTCGAGCGTGTCGTTGCCGGCCGCACCGGACAGGATGTTGGCGCCGGTGGTGCCGGTCAGCACGTCGTTGAACAGGCTGCCGGTGATATTCTCGAAGCCGGAGATGGTGTCGCTGCCCGCGCCGCCGGTCGCCTGCGCCGTCGTCAGCGCGAGCTTGACGGTGACGCCCGCCGCCACCGAGGCATCGAGATAGGTCAGGGTATCGGTGCCGGCGCCGCCCGCCATCAGGTCGTTGCCGAGGCCGCCGAAGATCAGATTGGCATTGGCGTCACCGGTCAGCGTGTCGGCGAAGCTGGTGCCGAAGAGCGCCTCGATGCCGCTCAGCGTGTCGATGCCCGCGCCGCCGGTGTTCTGCGCGCTCGCCAGCAACAGGCTGACGGTGACGCCCGCGGCGCTGCCGCGATAGTCGGCGCTGTCCGCGCCGGCCCCGCCGCCGAGGACGTCATTGCCGGCACCGCCCGCCAGCAGGTCGTCATCGTCGCCGCCGAGCAGCGTATCATTGCCGTCGCCGCCATAGAGTTCGTCGCCGCCGGTCACGCCAATGAGCGTGTCGTCGCCGCCCGCGCCGATCAGCACGTCGTCACCCAGAAGGCCGCTGAGCGCGTTGGCGCCGCCATCGCCGGTCAGGATGTCGTCGAATGACGAACCGTTGAGGTTCTCGATCCCGATCAGCGTGTCGACGCCGTCGAGGCCGACATTCTGGGGCCCCGCGACCGCCAGCGAGACGGTGGCCGCGGACAGAAAGGAAACCGCATCGATGCCAGCGCCGCCATCCAGCGTATCGTTGCCGAGCCCGCCGACCAGCACGTCGTTGCCCGTGCCGCCGAGGATCTGGTTGTCGGCGTCGTTGCCGACCAGCATGTCGTCGAACCCGGATCCGGTGACGTTCTCGAACCCGGCCAGCGTGTCGCTGCCTGCCCCGCCACTGGCGCTGCCGGCCAGCAGACTGACCGAGACACCCGCCGCGGCGCTCGCATAAGTGACGAGATCGGTGCCGGTGCCGCCATCGAGCAGGTCGTCGCCGGCGCCGCCATCGACCTGGTCACTGCCACCAGCCGTGCTGATCGTGTCGTTGCCGGTGCCGCCGAAGACGATGTCGGCCCCCGCGCCGCCATTGACGGTGAAGCCGCCGGCGACGCCGGTCAGGTTGAGCGTATTGCCGCCGGCGTTGAGCGCGAAGGATGCGGCGGTCACCGTGGCGCCGGTCAGGTCGACCGTGCCGGTCGTCGTCAAGGTCACGATGCCGGCGGCCTGGACGAAGCTGAATGCATCGAGTTGGGCGGCGGTGAGGCTCACCGCACCGGCGGCGATCAGCCGCTCGATATCGCTGTCGACGATCGCCGCCGAAAGCGCGAGCGCGGCGGCGGTCAGCGTCTGCAGCGTATCGGTGCCGGTGCCGCCGGTATAGGTCTCGCCGGCGTCGATCGTGCCGTCGATCCTGATCAGGTCGTCGCCCGTGCCGCCATTGACGACGTCGACGCCGGCGCCGCCGGTGAGAATGTCGTTGCCGTCGGCGCCGTTGAGCGTATCGGCATTGCCTTCGCCGTTGAGCGTGTCGTTGCCGTCGCCGCCGTTGAGCACGTCGACGCCGTCGCCGGCATTGATCAGATCGTCGCCGCCGGCGCCCTGCAGGACATTGTTGGCGGTGCTGCCGGTCAGCGTATCCCCGAAAGCGGAGCCGAGCAGATTCTCCATGTTGGTGATCGTATCGGTGCCCGCGCCGACGGTGTTTTGCGCGGCGGCAGTGGCGAGGCTGACGGTGACGCCGCTGGCCGCGCTGGCATAGCTGGCGGTGTCGGTGCCGGCCTGGCCGTTGATCGTGTCGTTGCCCGCGCCGCCTTCAATGATATTGTCGCCGGCGCTGCCGGTCAGCGTGTCGTTGAAGCCCGATCCGATGATGTTCTCGATGCTGGTCAGCGCGTCGGCGCCGCCCGCGCCCGAGGTCGTGTTGGTGGTGAGGTTGATCACCACCGTCGCGGTTGCCGCCGAGTAACTGGCGGTGTCGCTGCCGTCGCCGCCGTCGATACCGTCGTTGCCGACGCCGCCCTGGAGGATGTCGTCGCCGTCCCCGCCGTAGAGGTTGTCGACCGCCGCGCCGCCGTCGAGATTGTCGTCACCGCCCTGGCCATAGAGCGTGTCGGCATCGGCGCCGCCGCTCAATATGTCGTTGCCGTCGCCGCCATCGAGCAGGTCGCCGCCCGCGGCGCCGGTGAACGTGTCGATGCCGCCATTGCCATAGAGATAGTCGGCGAGCACGCTGCCGACGACGATGTCGTTCCCGGCATTGCCGTTGATCGTATAGTTGGAACTCGAGATCGCGCCGGTGAGATCGATGCTGTTGCCGGCGGCCGCGAGGTTGTAGGCGCCGACGCTGTTGGTGAAGCCGCTCATCGAGATCGCGCCGCCGGTGGTCAGCGTGATCGATTGGGCGGAGGCCGAGGTCAGCCCGTCGAGCTGTGCCGCGGTGAGCATGATGTCATATGAATAATAGGCTTGCTGCAGCGCCTCGATTCCGGTCAGGCTGGTTGCCGACAGGTCGCTGTTCGACTGGAAATAGAGCGACAGCGTGTCGGATCCGGTGCCGCCGTCATATTGTTCGCCGGCGACGATGTCAGCGGCCGATTCGACATAGATGATATCGTTGTCGGCGCCGCCGCTGAGAATGTCGGCGCCGGCGCCGCCATAGAGCGAGTCGGCTCCGGCGGCGCCGTTGAGCGTGTCGACGCCGCCATTGCCGTAGAGAATGTCGCCGCCGATGCTGCCGGTGATCGTGTCGGCACCGGCATTGCCGTTGACGACGACGCTGCTTCCCGTCGAACCGGTCAAGTCGAGGGTGTTGCCTGCTGCCGCGAGGTTGAAGCTGCTGACCACGACGTTGGCACCGGTCAGGATGACGGACCCCGCGGTCGTCAGCGTGAAGCTCTGGCCATAGACATAGCTCAGCGCGTCGAGTTGCGCCGCTGTCAGCGCTGTATCATAGCTGTAGAAATTCTGCTGGACGCCTTCGACAGCGACCAGGCTGGTCGCAGACAAATCGACGTTCGCGGCAAAGTTCAAGTAGAGAATGTCATTGCCGGCGCCGCCGTCATATTGCTCGCCAGCGACGATGTCCGCCGCCGCATCGACGTAGATCTGGTCGTCGCCCGCGCCGCCGTTGACGATGTCGGCGCCTGCGCCGCCATAGAGATAATCAAGGTCGCCGCCGCCGTTGAGCGTATCGATCCCGTCGCCGCCATAGAGCGTGTCGGTGCCGGCGGCGCCGTTGAGCGTGTCGGCGCCTCCGTTGCCGTTGAACGTGTCGTTGCCGATGTCGCCGGTGATCGTGTCGGCACCGCTGTTGCCGTTGACGGTGAAGCTGCCTGCGGCGCCGGTCAGATCGAAGACATTGCCCGCTGCCGCGAGGTTGAACGCGCCAACGGTGATGCTGGCGCCGCTCAGCGACACCGACCCGCCGGTCGTCAGCGTGAAACTCTGGCCATAGAGATAGCTCAAAGTATCGAGCTGCGCCGCCGTCAGCGCGGTATCATAGCTGTAATTGTTCTGCTGAATACCCTCGATGCCGGTCAAAGTGGTCGCCGAGAGGTCCGCATTGGCGGCGAAGAGCAGATAGATCGTGTCGTTGCCGGTTCCGCCGTCATATTGTTCGCCGGCGGCGATGTCGGCAAGCAGATCGATATAGATGGAGTCGTCGCCGGCACCGCCGCTGAAGATGTCGGCGCCGGCATTGCCGGACAGAATGTCGTTGTCGTCGCCGCCGTCGAGCGTATCGACGCCGGCGCCGCCGTAAATCGTGTCGTTGCCACCAGCGCCGCTCAGATTATCGGCGTTGGCATTGCCATATATCGTTTCGGCGAGACCGCTGCCGACGACGACATCGATCCCGGCTCCGCCATTGATCGTAGGGTTGTAACCCGTAGCGCCAGTCAGGATCAGCGTATTGCCGCCAGCGTTGAGATTGATGTTCGTCGTATAGATCTGCGCGCCGGTCAGGTCGGCGGTGCCGGTGGTGGTCACCGTTATGCTGCTATTGCTGACATCGACATAGCTGAAATTGCCGAACTGGGTCGCCGTCAGGCTGACCGCCACATTCGCGAATTCCAGCGCTTCGACGTCGGTCGCGATCGCCAGCGCCGACAGGTCCACCGAGACCGGGCCATAGGTGGTGGAGATGCGGTCGAAGCCATCGCCGCCGTTGATCTGCTCGCCCGCGACGATATCGGCCGCTGCATCGAAATAGACATAATCGTCGCCGGCGCCGCCATTGATGATGTCGGCCGCGCCGCCGCCGTGCAGATAGTCGGTGCCGGCTCCGCCGATCAGCGTGTCGGTGCCGGCTCCGCCGAACAACTGGTCGTCGCCATCGCCGCCGTTGAGCGTGTTGGCGGCCGAGTTGCCGGTAAGCATGTCGCCGTAGATCGAACCCGTCAGATTCTCGATTGCGCTCAGCGTCTTGTTGCCGGCGTTGGTCGCCTGGGCGCCGGCGACAGCGAGGCTGATCGTGATGCTTGTCAACGTGTTGGCGAAGCTGGCGGTATCGTTGCCAGTGCCGCCGTTGAGCACGTCGTCGCCGAACAGCCCTTCGAGGCTGTTGTCGCCGCCATCGCCGATCAGCGTATCGTTATAATTCGACCCGATCAGATTTTCGATGCCGGAGAGGGTGTCGGTGCCGCCGCCGCCGGTGTTCTGCGCGGTCAGCGTATTGATATTGACGGACACGCCGATGCCGCCGGTCAGGTCACCATAGGCCGCGGTATCGTTACCGGCGCCGCCATTCAGCGCGTCGTTGCCGAGGCCGCCATAGAGCGTATTGTCGCCGCTGCCGCCGTTGAGCGTGTCGTTGCCGTCATAGCCATAGAGGCCATGACCATAAACGCTGGCGACCTCGATCGCGTTGCCGACGGAAATGACGTCGTTGAAAAGCGTGCCGGTCAACGAACCATAGCGTTCGAATCCCTGGATCGTGCCGCCGCCGACGACCAGCGATCCGCCACCGAACACAGTGCTGAAATCGAGATTCAGCGCAGAGCCGAAGGCGAGGCCGTCAACGGACAGCGTATCGGTGTCGATGCCGCCATCGAGATTGTCGCCATAGCCGCCCCAGACCGTGTCGTTCCCGGCGCCGCCGGCAAGCGTATCGGTTTCGTTCGCGACATCGGAGCCAAAGATAAAGGGGCCGACATAGTTGATGACGTTGGAAAATATCTGATCGTCGCCATTGCCGCCATTGAGCGTGTCGAGACCGGATTCGCCGTCCAGCAGATCATTGCCGTCATCGCCGTTGAGCGTGTCGTTCTCGCTGCCGCCATACAGCGAGTCGTTCTCGGTGCCGCCATTGAGAATGTCGTCGAGGCTGAAGCCGTACAGCGTGTCGTTGCCGCCGAGACCGTTGATCGTGTCCTGCGCCGCGCCGGCCTGATCGCCCTGCAGCGTGTCGTCATTCGGCGAGCCGTTATAGGTTGGCATGGTCTATCCCCCAAGAGCCTGTGCACCATGGACCCCAAATCCATGGTTCCTCATCAGCGGACCCGAATCGTGCCGACGAATCGAAAGCCCGCCAGCTTGGTGCGATGAATATCAGAAAGTGGCCCGCGGCGAAGTGTAAATTCGCACAAAAGCCGTGCTGTTGATCCATGTTGCACGGACCGATACGGCAGGCGGCGACAAGCTCCGGGAGCAACCCTCTCATCGCCGGACGCGAAGCCTGCGCGGTGATTTTGCGGCTGGCGATGGCGGCCCTCGCCTTGTCATTTCGGTTGCGGAATTGCTGCTGCGAGGGGGTGCAATATTGCCTTCGATCGACCCGCAAGGCCCTACAGCACCCACGTCCCCGTCAGCGCCGTCACGTCGCCGGTGAACAGCACCGAGACGTCGGCTACCCCGTCGCCATTGGTATCGCCAAGCAAGGTCGTGGTGTTGCTGCCGCCGTCGAACGCCAATGTGAACTGGCCGGCGACGCTGGAGAAACTGCCGACCTGGGTGAAGGCGTCGTTGGTGCCCGTGTTGGTGGCGTCGGCATCGATGCCCGACAGGTCGAGGATGTCGCCCGCGGCGAAGTCGGCGATGCGATCGGCATTGGCGCCGACCGCGCTGTCGGCGGTGGCGAGATAGACGAAGCGGTCGTTGCCCGCGCCGCCGGTGAGGCTGTCCTTGCCGGTGCCGCCGGTCAGCACATTGGCGAGCGTCGAGCCGGTCAGCGTGTCGGCGAAGGCGGAGCCGAGGATATTCTCGACATTGACGATCGTGTCGCTGCCCTGGCCGCCGCCCACCGCCTGCGCGGTCGCGAGGGCGAGGCTCACCGTGACGCCCGATCCGGCCGCCGCATAGCTGATCGTGTCGAGATTGGCGCCGCCGTCGATGCTGTCATTGCCGGTGCCGCCGGTCAGCAGGTCGTCGCCGGTGCCGCCTTTCAGCGTATCATCGTTGGCGCCACCGTCGAGCGTGTCGTTCGAACTGCCGCCATCGATCAGGTCGTTGCCGTTGCCGCCGGATATGACGTTGATCTGGATGCTGCCGGTCAGCGTGTCGGCGAGTGCCGACCCGACCAGATTCTCGATGCTCGACATGGTGTCGCTGCCCGCGCCGACGGTGTTCTGCGCGGTCGTCAGCCCGAGGTTGACCATCACGCCCGACGCGGCGCCGACATAGCTGATGGTGTCGGTGCCCTGGCCGCCCGACAGCGTGTCGTTGCCGAGTCCGCCGAGCAGCGTGTCGTTGCCGCCATTGCCGGTCAGGACATTGTCGCCGCCGTCGCCGGTGAACTGGTCGTCGAAGCCGGTGCCGTTGAGATTCTCGATCCCGCTCAGCGTGTCGCCGCCGGCGCCGACCGTGGTCTGCGCAGTCAGGATCGTCAAATTGACCTTCACGCCCGCCGTCGCGGTCGCGTAATTGGCGGTGTCGAGCCCCGAGCCGCCGTTCAGCACATCGTTGCCGAGTCCACCGACCAGCATGTCGTTGCCGTCACCGGCGGTGAGGGCGTTGCCGAATTCGTTGCCGGTGATCGTGTCGGCGAAGGCGGTGCCGATCACGTTCTCGATTCCGCGCACGGTGTCGGTGCCGGCGCCGATCGTGTTCTGCGCCGACTGGCTGATCAGGTTGAGCGTAAGGCCGGCGCCGACAGCCGAATAATCGAGCGTGTCGACACCCGAGCCGCCGTCGATGACGTCATTGCCAAGATCGCCGCGGAGGGTGTCGTTGCCGGTGCCGCCGTTGAGCGTGTTGGCGCCGGCATCGCCGATCAGCGTGTCGTTGAACGCCGAGCCGGTCAGGCCCTCGATGCCGGTCAGCGTGTCGGTGCCGGCGCCGAGCGTATTCTGCGCGCCGGCCAGCAGCAGGCTGACCGTCACCGCCGATCCGGCGGCCGCGTAGCTGGCGATGTCGGCGCCCGCGCCGCCATCGATCGTGTCGTCGCCATCGCCGCCCTGCAGCCCGTCATTGCCGTCGCCGCCCAGCAGGAGGTCGTTGCCGGCCAGGCCGTTCAGCGTGTCGAGGCCGAGGCCGCCGGTCAGGACATTGGCGTCGGCGGCGCCGGTCAGCGTGTCGTTATAGGCGGTGCCGGTCAGATTCTCGAAGCCCGACAGCATGTCGCTGCCGGCGCCGAGCGTGGCCTGGACCCCGGTCAGCGAAAGATTGACCGACACGCGCGCGGTCGCCGCCGCATAGGTGACGGTGTCGATGCCGGCCTCGCCCGACAGGCTGTCATTGTTGGCGCCGCCCGCGACGATATCGTCGCCATTGCCGCCGAAGACGAAATCGTTGCCGGCGTCGCCGGTCAGGCTGTCGGCGCTGTCCTGGCCATAGAGCGTGTCGACCCCGTCGCCGCCATGCAGCGCGTCGCCGGCCGCGCCCGCGACGATATAATCATTGCCGCCGAGGCCGAACAGGCTGTTGGCGAACACGCCGTCGCCGAAGATGCTGTTGGCGAGCGCATTGCCCTGGCCGGTCAGCCCGTCGCCGAACATTTGCAGCAGTTCGACATTGGCGGCGAGGATCGTGTCGGTGGAGGCGTAGACCGTGTCGTAACCGCCATTGGCGGCTTCGTTGACGACGTCACCGGCCTCGCCGACGATATAGACGTCGTCGCCGGCGCCGCCGGTCATGCTATCGTCGCCGGCGCCGCCATCGAGGAAATCGCCGCCCGAAGCCGCCGACAGCGTGTCGTTGCCGGCAAGGCCGAACAGCCGGTTGTTGCCCGCCAGCCCGTCGATGATGTCGGTGACCGAAGAGCCGCGGATCGCGTCGTCGCCGGCAAAGCCGGTCTGCGTCAGAACCTGCGTCGCCGCGTTCCAGCTCCACGCCGACACCGCCGCATTGGCGCCCGATGCATTGCCGGTGACGACCGCGCCGGTGCCGGCGGCGCCGTAGACGAAGGCGGCCGCATCCGCGTCGAGCTGGTGGAGATGGACATCGTTCGCGGGCGTGCCGTCGCCCACCGTCGCCATCACCGTCAGCGCCGGATCGTCGGAGACCAGCACCTGATCGTGGACGACCACCGGGTTGGCGGCGAAATCGGTGACGATCTCGGTCGGATGCTTGAGCCCCAGCGCGTGGCCGATCTCGTGCAGCAGCGTGCCGTAATTGACGGTGCCGCCGCCTGAGAATTGCGCGTTCATGAAGACGTCGCCGGACAGGTCGAGGTCGCTGGAGAAACTGGGGTAAGTGAAAAAATTCCAGTCGCCGAACGGATAGAAGCCGATGCCGCCGGCGCCGGCATAGGATGGGCCGCTGGTGGTGTCGAAATCGATCACCTGGAAATTGATGTCGCCATCGCCCGGGGCGACTTCGATGAAGACGATAGCCGAGGCGGCCGCCCATTCGCCGAGCGCGGCGCGCGCCTGACTCTGTTCGGCGGCGTTGAAGGCCGAGAAACTGGCGAGCGTGCCGGCGGTGAAGCCGGGCGTGCCGGCAAGATAGTCGGTCGGTGTGGTCGGGAAGGAATAAGTGACGATCACCGGTTTGCCGGTAACCTCGATACCGTTCCAGTATGAGCCGCTGAGAAGTGCGGTGTAATCGGTAACGGTCGGCATATCCTGCTCCCGGCATCCGGTGCCTGGGCGGGATGGGGCATCAGTATGGGTCGCGGGTCAAGTCCCGAGACCTTTGGGGGAAGCGGCATATTCTCCCCTCTACCGCTTGCGGGAGAGGGACAGACTCGCGAAGCGAGTCAGGGTGAGGGCCTGAGCGGGGCCCGCCCTACAGGCCCTCACCCTCGCCGCCTTCGGCGTCTTTCCCTCTCCCGCAAGCGGTAGAGGGCAGGAACATGCGGCCCCCGAAAATCCTCCTCGAGCCCTGCTCGGGGAGGATCGTCATCACAGCACCCAGGTCGACGTCAGCGCGGTCACGTCGCCGGTGAACAGGATCATCATGTCGGCCACGCTGTCGCCGTCGACGTCACCCTTGAACGCGGTGGTGTTGGCGATCGAGTCGAACACCAGAGTGAACTGGCCGGCCACCCCGCTGAAGCTTTCGACCTGCACGAACGCATCGTTGACGTCGTCATTGGTGATGTTGGCGTCGATCGCCGACAGGTCGAGGATATCGCCGATGGTGAAGTCGGTGATCCTGTCGGCCGAGCTGACCCGGCTCTCGATGATGTCGAGATAGATGAAGCTGTCGTTGCCGCCGCCGCCGGTCAGCGTGTCGGCCCCGACGCCGCCGGTGATCGTGTCGTTCTGCGCGCCGCCATCGATCGTGTCGTTGCCCTGGCCGCCGACCAGCACATCATTGCCGAGACCGCCCTGCAGCACGTCGTTGCCTGCGCCGCCGTCGATCGTGTCGTTGCCGGCACCACCGTCGACCGTGTCGCTGCCGGCGCCGCCGTTGATCGCATTATAGGAGGCGCTGCCGGTCAGCGTGTCGGCGAAGCCCGATCCGGTCAGATTCTCGATGCTCGACAGCGTGTCGCTGCCGGCCGCGATCGTATCCTGCGCGGTCGTCAGCGCGAGGCTGACGGTCACGCCGGTGGTGGCGGTGGCATAGCTCGCGGTATCGGTGCCGGCGCCGCCGGTCAGCGTGTCGTTGCCGAGGCCGCCCGCGAGCACGTCGTTGCCATTGCCGCCGGTCAGCACATTGGCGCCGCCGTCGCCGGTCAACGCGTCGTCGAACGCCGAGCCGATCAGATTCTCGATCGCACTCAGCGTGTCGCCGCCGGCCGCGCCGGTCGACTGGGCGGTGGCGATCAGCAGGCTCAGCCGGACGCCGCCCGATGCCGACGCATAGCTGGCGGTGTCGATGCCCGCGCCGCCGATCAGCACGTCGTTGCGCAGACCGCCGGACACGATGTCGTCGCCATCGCCGCCGTCGAGCGTGTTCATGGTATCGCTGCCGGTGAGGATGTCGTTATACGCCGAACCGATCACATTCTCGACGCCGAGAATCGTGTCGGTGCCGCCGCCGCCGGTGCCCTGCGCCGTGGTGAGGCCCAGATTGACGCGGACCAGGGAGGCCGCACCGGCATAGCTGATCGTGTCGATACCGGCCCCGCCGTCGAGCATGTCGTTGCCGAGGCCGCCGACCAGCAGATCATTGCCGCCGCCGCCCAGCAGGGCATTGGCGCCGGCAGTGCCGGTCAGCGTGTCGCCGAAATTCGATCCGGTGACATTCTCGATGGCGATCAGCGTATCGACGCCCGCGCCCAGCGTATCCTGCGGCACGCCGAGCGCCAGGCTGACCGCAACCGCAGACGCGGCCTTGGCATAGCTCGCGGTGTCGATGCCGGTGCCGCCGTTCAAACCGTCGTCGCCGAGACCGCCGTCGAGCGTGTCGTTGCCGGCGCCGCCGTTGAGCAGGTTGGCGCCGTCGCTGCCGGTCAGCACATCGTCGAAGCCCGAGCCGATCAGATTCTCGAACCCGCTGATCGTGTCGTTGCCCGAGCCGGTCGACTGCGCGGCGGTGACCGCCAGGCTGACCCTGGCGCCGGTGATTGCGGACGCATAGCTCAAAGTGTCGATGCCGGCGCCGCCGTCGAGCGTGTCGGCGGACAGGCCGGCGCCGCCGTCGACGATGTCGTCGCCGTCGCCGCCGGTGATCGCGTCGGCGCCGGTGCCGCCCTTCAGCCCGTCATTGCCGAGGCCGCCCTCGATCGTGTCGTTGCCGTCGCCGCCATCGATCGTGTCGTTGCCGTCGCGGCCGAGGATCGAGTCGGCGCCTGCATTGCCGATCAGGACGTTGTTGGCCGCATTGCCGACGATGATGTCGTCCCCGCCGCCGCCGGTGGCATTCTCGATCACGACGCCGTTGGCGATGGTGAAGCCGCCGAACACGCCGTCGACGAACGAGATCACGCCGGCACCGGTGGGCGAATAATCGAGTGTCGCCGCGGTCAGATCGATCAAAGCCGCCGCCGATCCGGCCTGGACGATCGTGTCGATGCCGCCGCTGTCCCAGATCGCGGTCCAGAACGTGCCCGGCGCGTTGACGGTGGGCAAAGTGTAGACGGTGTTGCCGGCGTTGCGCGCCGGATCGGCGCCATATTTTTCCTGGACGACGGCGATGTCGAACGCGCCGGGGCCGCCCTGATAGCCGTAGCGGGTGGGGAAGCCGATCGGGAAGCCCTGCACCGCATCGGGATGGAGCTGCCAGCCGTCGTTGTAGGACATCGTCGTGTAGACGCCCTGGTTGAGATCGAACACGCCATAGCTGCCGAACGGGCCGTCGACGCCGGCCATGATCGTGGAATTGCCACCATTGTCGTGCGGGTGGGCGAGACCGAGGCCGTGGCCGAACTCATGGATCAAAGTGATGAAGCCATAGCCGCCCTGTTCGAGGCCGCCGGTGTCGTTCCAGCCGGTGCCGTTGGTCGCGAACACACCGATGCCCGAGCCCGAGCCGGTGTCCGGCGGGCCGAAGAAGCCGAGGAATTCGTCGGACTCGGTCGTCACCAGCTTGAAGGTGGCGTTGGCGGGGCTGCCGGTGATCGAGAATGTCAGATCGGTGACGGCGCCCCACGTCTGCAGCGCGGCCATTGCGCGGTCCATCTCATACTGTGTCCAGCCGAGCGACTCGTTGCCGTCGAACACTTCGCCCGCCTTGGCGAAATAGACGGTGACGTGGGTCGACGGCAATTGCGTGCCCCAGTCGATCGAATCGAGCGGGTCGAGCGTGCTGATGTCGGTTTCGGTGACGTTGAGCGCATAGCCGGCGCCGCTGTCATGGGGATAGGCGGCGACTTCGACGAAATAGGTGCCGTCTTCCTCGACGAACAGGCTGGTGCCCGAACTGATGTCGTCGGGAAACGCGAGATCATCGTTGCTGGCGACGACATTACCGTCCGCGTCATAGATCGTGATTACGGTGTCGAGCTCGCCGGGCGGCAGATCCGTATAGTCGGATGCATAATCGGCGCCGCCGGCGAGGCCGAACGAATAGAGCAGGCCGCCGGTGACGTCGATCTGGTAGACATCGACATCGTCGCTGGTCTGGAGAAAGCCGAAATTCGCGCCGAGATCGAGCGTGGCGGTGGTGGTGAAATCGTCGGGAATATTGTCGACGCGCTGCAGTTCGACATTGATCGTGTACTCGCCGAAGCCGCTGCCGTCGCCATTGTCGAAGGCGCTAGCACCGAGTTCGTAGGTGCCGCTCTCGGTCGGCGTGATCGTGATCAGCGACCAGGTGCCGACATTGCCGTCATCGTCGAAATCGACGAGGTTGCCCGACGGATCGTAAATCTCGAGGAAGGTGTCGGCGAGCGGGTTTGCGCCCGTGCCCTGCATCGAGATCAGATAGGTGCGTCCCGCGACGAGATCGACGCTGATCGTGTCGACGTCTCCGACCGGGTCGATCAGCGCGGTGACCGCGCCGCCGACGGCGACGGTGAGGCCCGATTCGTCGGCGATCTCGCCGGGCAGCGGGCCATTGGCCTTCGTGATCTCGGCGGCCAGTGCCTTCTGGTCGTAGAAGCCGGTGTCGGAGGGCTCGCGATAATAGGGCTGGGCCGTCCCCTGCGCATTGACCAAATCTGCCGATTTCGGCACCGAATAGTCGACGCGCGCGAGATTTCCTGTTCGAGTCATGAAGTTACCCCTTTGGTGAACACGAGTCGGCGAGACTCAATGCGCGAAGAGATCATGAATGAGTCGCCCACACAAGTTTCATCCTCAACGAAATTCAGGGTGTGTTCAAAAAGCCTCTGTCACCCCCCGCATGATGCGCGTGACACGGAGAATCGGGGTCCAGACGGCGGTCATCATCGCCTTGGCGGCAGCCGCCTTCATGCAGCCATCGTCCGCGCTTGCCGGCGATCGGGGCAAAGGCCAGAAGGCGGTGATGGACGATGACCGGACCCCCGAGGCGGAGCGCGCCGCCCTGCCGTTCGCGCAGGGGCGGACGTTCGCGACGCTCGACGCCTATCTCGCTTTCCTCGAGCGGCGCGGGGCGATGGACATCCCCTGGTATCGCGAGACCAGCCCCGGCGTCTACGAACTGGTCGGGCGCCGCACGCCCGGTGCTCCGCCGAAAATCTTCACGCGCAAGCAGTTGATGGAGCGCTTCGGCTTCAGCCGCTGAGGCCGGTTCGCGGTGCGATCGACCCAAAGTGCAATTTCGGCCTGGGCGTCGCGCCCGCAGGACGGCCGCATCTCAACGAAGGATGCGATCATGGCGCGCGGGAAACATATGGCGATGATGGTGCTGGCGTTGGCGACGGCCGCCTGCGCGCCGAGCGCTGAGAAGGGCACGGGCGGGGTGGTCAACGAAACCGACACTGTCGCCGCCATGCCCGAGGTGGAGGCTGCCAATGTCGCGGTCGACAATGGCATGACCGGGACCGCGACGATCGCCGCCAATGCTTCGGCGGATACCACCGCGAACGCCGCTGCGGAAGCCGACGATGCGAAGATGGCTGCGGCGGCGGCTGACGCGGCGAAGAAGGCGGAAGAGGCGGCGAAGAAGAAGGCCGAGGAGGAGAAAGCGAAAATCGTGGTGGCCACGGTGGTCGCGCCGCCCCCGGCAACGTTCGGCCGCTGCGCGGTCTGCCATGATGCGACCAAGGGTGGCCCGAACAAGCTTGGTCCCAACCTCTATGGCATCTACGGCAAGTCGGCGGGCGTCCATGCCGGGTTCGGCTATTCCGACGCGCTGAAAGGTGCGGGCCTCAAATGGGACGATGCAACGCTGGACAAATGGATGGAAAATCCACGCGCGCTGGTGCCGGGCAACATGATGAGCTTTCCGGGGCTGAAGGATCCGGCCAAGCGGCAGGAGATCATCGCCTATCTGAAGTCGCTGAAATAAAGCGGGGATCCGGCTCCCGCCGCGCCGGCATGTTCGTCTTCGAATTCGAACGGATCTGACGGTGGGGGCAGGACGAGGGACCCGAACGCCGTCACGTTGGTTGATGGCCGATGGACTCCTTCACCGATCTCGCCGCGATCTGGGGCCTGCGCGTGCTGTACGCCTCGGCCATTCTTGCCGTCGGGCTGTGGCTGGCCTTCTTCGTCGCAAGGATCGCGCGGAGACAGGCGGAGAAGAATCCGCATATCGACACGACCCTGGGCGCCTTCCTGTCGCGGATGGTGCTCTATGCGATCATCGTCATCGTCCTCATCGTCGTGCTGCAGATGTTCGGCGTGCAGACCGCGAGCCTCGTCGCCATCCTCGGCGCCAGCGCGCTGGCGATCGGCCTCGCCCTGCAGGGCACGCTCGGCAACGTCGCCTCGGGCATCATGATCGCGCTGATGCGGCCCTATCACATCGGCGACTTCGTCGAGATCAACGGCAAGGAAGGGCTGGTGGTCGATCTCGACCTGTTCTTCACCGAACTGATGACGCTCGACGATCGCAAGCTGCTGATCCCCAACGGCTCCGTGGTCTCGAATCCGATCACGAACTTCACGATGAAGGGCGGACGCCGCCGCTGCGTGATCGGCTTCGGGATCGGCTATGACGACGATATCGACCAGGCGTTCAGGGTGCTGCGCGAGACGATGGCGATCGACCCCAGGGCGCTGCAGGATCCGCCCGCCTGGTTCGGCGTCGAGACTTTGGGCGATTCCGCGGTGACGGTCAGCGCGCGGGTGTGGATCAAGACCGCCGACTATCTCGATTACCGCGCCGACATGCTGAAGGCGGTCAAGGAAGCGTTCGACCGCGAGGGTATCGAGATGCCCTATCCGCACGCCGTCGAGATGAGCAAGGGTGAGATCGCGCCGCGCTCGCCCCCGATCAAGCCGGCGCGGCAGGTGATGGAAGGATAGTCGCGGACGCGCCAGCGTGTGGAATCGAAGACCGTCGTTGCAAACCGCTCCCTTCGCGTCTTCGCGTCTTCGCGTGAACCAATCATGTTTTCCGGCGGCGAAGTCGCGGGTCGAGCGCACTCAATATTCACGCGAAGACGCGAAGACGCGAAGGCGTGAAGGGCGCTTGCGGATGTGGTGCGCTTTCGACGAACCTTCACGCAATTGCGCGATCAAGTCTCCAGCGCCAGCAGCGCGAAGGTCGCGAGCCAGTGGGCGCCCATATAGTCGTCATGGAGATGCGGAAGGCTGGCGGCGAGATGCTGGTCGGCGGTGGCGATTGCCGGCCTCGTGACCGGGTGGTCCGCGCCGAGCGCTTTCGCCAGTCCGCGCCAGCACCAGGCGCGTGAGAGGTTCAGGCCGTCGAGATGGGCGATCTTGCCGTCGCTGCGGTCGGAGACCGTCGCGGGAGTGAACAATGTGGCGGGGCGGCCTTCGGCACAGGCAGGCAGGAAGGCTTCGAACCATGCGCGGAATTCGGTGGGCGGCAGGATGCGGCTCATCAGCAGCGCTTCGGTCAGCGCTGGCGAAAGGAATTCGTCGCCGCCGGGTTCCCATGCCTGGCAGTCGCGGTCGGCGGCGAACAAGTCCTGGGCGCGATCGTCGATCAGCTTGGCCAGGATTGGATCGTGCGCCGTTGCCCAGTCGCGCGCCAGCACCAGCGCGAAGGCGGTGTTGAAGTGGGTGCCGGTGCGGATCGGATAGGTCAGCTTGGGCAGATGCGCGATGAAGCGGTCGGCGAAGGCGCGCGCGAGCGGGGCGATCGCGTCGGCCCGGCGCGTGCCGGCATGCAGGCCGAGTTCGTCGTGCAACGCCAGCAGCCATGCCCAGCCATAGGGGCGCTCGAAGCCGCCCGCCATCGGTCTGGCGAGATAGGCGAGCTCGCCGGCGACCTTGTCCGGCACCAGCATGCGATCGGCGCGGGCGCGGATTTCGGGCGCCTGGGCGAGATCGGGGAACAGCCGCGCCAGCCGCATCACCTGCCACCAGCCATGGACGCAGCTGTGCCAGTCGAAGCTGCCATGGAAGATCGGGTGAAGATCGACGGGCGCGCGGACATCCTCGGGGCCGCTCATCACATGATCGAGCTTGTACGGCCAGCGGCGTTCGAGATGGTCGAGCGTCGCGGTGGCGAAATGGCCGGCGATCGCCGCAGTCAGCACGGTCATGATCTGAAACCCACGAAATAGACCAGGGCGATGTTGAACGCGAGCAGCGGCAAGGCGGTGGCGATCTGCTGGCGGATCACGGCGTTGCGGTCGCGCAGTTCGAGCAAGGCGGCGGGGACGAGGTTGAAATTGGCCGCCATCGGCGTCATCAGCGTGCCGCAGAAGCCGGCGAGCATGCCGGTGGCGGCGATCAGCGCCGGATCGCCGCCATAATGGCGGATCAGCAGCGGCACGCCGATTGCCGACGCCATCACCGGGAAAGCGGCGAAGGCATTGCCCATCACCATCGTGAACAACGCCATGCCGAGCCCGTAGGCGAGGACGGCGGCGAACAGGCTGCCCTCGGGGATCGCACGGCCGGCAAGCCCGCCGACGACGTCGCCGACGCCGGCCAGCGCGAACACCGCGCCCAGCGCCGCCAGCATCTGCGGGAGCACCGCCGCCCAGCCGACGCCGTCCATCAGCCGCCGCCCTTCCTCGAACGGCGTCGCGGGGCGCGGCCGCAGCCAGGCGTAGAGGATGGCGAGCGCGATCAGCACGCCGAGGGTCAGCGCGACCAGCGTCGCCTGTTTCGGATCGACCAGCCACGGCAATGGCTTGAACGCCAGCGCGCCGATCAGCGCGGTCGCCGGGATCACCAGCGCGGGCAGGAACAGCCGGTTGCGGTAGCGATCGGCATCGGCGCGGCGCTCGGCGGCGGTCGCGCCTTTCGCGCTGTCGCGACCCATCGCGCCGGTGCCGGCGATCGCGACCAGCGACAGCACCAGCAGGCCATTGCCGAGATTGCCGAGCCGGTCGCCGGCAAGAAAGCTCAGCGCGATCAGGCCGTAGAAGGCCGCATTTCCGAAGCGTTTGCGATTGTCGCGGTCGATGGCGCTGAGCACGGCGAAGATCAGGAAGGTGATGCCGGCGGCGGCATAGATGAAGCCGGTGCCGATCATCGCCGTGTCTCGACCTTGCGCCCGAGCTTGCGGTCCAGGAGCAACAGCCGTGTGCCGTGGACGACGAAGGCGGCGATCGCGGTCGGGATCGCCCAGACCGACAGCTGCAGCGGCTCGAGCATGATGCCATAGCCTTCGAGCACGCCCTTCATCAGCAGGATCGATCCGATCGCGATGAAGATGTCCTCGCCGAAGAACAGCCCGACATTGTCGGTCGCGGCGGCCATCGCCTTGACCTGCTCGTCGTCGCGGTCGCGGTCGGGCGCCTGGATGTCGGCAGCGGCCTCCGCCATTGGCGCGACCAGCGGGCGGACGGTCTGGGCATGGCCGGCGACCGAGATCAGGCCCAGTGCGGCGGTCAATTGCCGGAACAGCAGATAGGCGATCAGCAGCCGGCCGACCGTGGCGCCGCGGGCGCGTGCGATCAGGTCACGGGCGCGCTCCTGCAGGCCATGGCGTTCGAGCAGGCCGATCACCGGCAGCACGATGTAGATGATCGTGACGTAGCGGCTGTCGTTGAAGGCCTTGCCGAACGCGGCAATGATCGCGAGCGGATCGAGCCCGGCGGCGAGGCCGGTGACGAGCGCCGCCGCGGCGACGACGAGCAGCGGATTGAAGCGCAGCAGGAAGCCGGCGACGATCACGGCGATGCCGGCGAGGACCAGCATCAGGCGGGACGCCTGGCGTGGGCGCGGGGCAAGGGCGGCGGCGAAGCATTCATGTCGGTCGCCGTGATCGCAGCAATGACGCGACGGCTCAAGCCGGACTCGCCAGCGCCCGCGCCAGTGCGCCCGCAAACCGATCCGCATCCGCGGCACCGGCATCGCCGAACCCGATCACCAGCCCCGACTGCCGTTCACCCAGGCACAGGCCCGACAGGAAGGGCACACTGAACCCGTCGGCATGCAGGTGCCGCGCGACCTCCTGATCATCGACCGCAGGATCGAACCGCGCCAGACTCTGCAGCCCGCCGTGCGACGGCGCCATCGTCACCGCGTCGCCACAGCGCGCCGCGATCGCGGCGACGAGCGCGGCGGCGCGCGCCTCGTAGATGGTGCTGATGCGGTTGAGGTGGGTGCGGTAGTGGCCGCCGTCGATGAAGTCGGCGAAGGCGGCCTGGGCGTGGACATTGGCGAGCAGGCCGAGATTGCGCTGGATCGCGACGAGCTTCGCCGAGAGGGCGGGCGGTGCCGCCAGCCAGGCGAGGCGCAGGCCGGGCAGCAATGATTTGGCGACGGTGCCGAGATAGATCACCTCGCCGGCGGTGCTCAGCGCCTGCAGCGCCGGGATCGGGCGGCCGTGCCAGAGGAATTCGCTGTCATAATCATCCTCGAGCACGATCGCGCCATGCCGCCGCGCCGTCTCCAGCAGCGCGAGGCGACGTGGCAGGCTCATGCGGACGCCTGTCGGATATTGGTGCGACGGCGTCGTGTAGATCAGGCGCGGCGTGCCGGCCATCGCTGCCGGGTTGGCGCCGTCGGCGTCGACCGGCATCGGCGCCAGCCTGGCCGCGCCGAAGGCGGCGCGGGCGCCGAGATAGCCGGGATCCTCGATCCAGATCGTGTCGCCGGGATCGGCGAGGCAGGCGCCGAGCATGGCCAGTGCCGACTGGATGGTGGGGACGATATGGAGATGTTCGGGCGCGACCGTCACGCCGCGGGCCTCGGCGAGATAGAGCGACAGGATCGTGCGCAGGGCCGGCAGGCCCTCGGCATGATCGTAGAGCAAGGACCGGTCGGGCAGCATGCGCGCGGCGCGGCGGAGCGAACGGGCCCAGAGATCCTTGGGAAACAGCGACACGTCGGGCTGGCCGGGGCGCAACCGACCGTTACTGCCGTGATAAACCGACTCGTTGCGGTCGCGCGCCATCAATGTGCCAAGCGCCGACAGTCTGGTCTCGGCCGGGTTCGCGGCGGCGACCGGTAAAGCGGAGGCCTGTCCGCGCGATCGCGGCGCCGCGCCGGCGGTGACGCAGATGATCGCCTCGCCCTGGAGCAATTCATAGGCGGCGGTGACGGTGTTGCGCGATACGCCGAGCCTTTGGGCGAGACTGCGCGATGAGGGGAATAGGCTGTTCTGCGCGATGCGGCCGGTGCGGACCGCATCGCGGATCTGCCGGTAGATCTGTTCGGCTAGCGGCACGCGCGCGCCGCGATCGAGGGCGATCCATCCGTCGAGCATGACTGGCACCCCAATTTTCTCGAAAGCTGATCTTGTCTCAGGCCAGTTCGGTGCGCAAGGGGCGACGACCGCAATCTGGATCAGAGCCATGACCCAAGCCATCGACACATTGCCCGCTTATGCCATCGCCCGCCAACGCCGCCGCGCGCGTTATGACGAAGCGACCGTCCACGCGATCCTGGACCAGGGCCTCGTCGCGCATGTCGGTTTCGTCGCCGCGGGGCGGCCGATGGTGATGCCGATGGCCTATGGCCGCGACGGATCGACCCTGTACATCCACGGTGCCAGCACGACCCGGATCATCAAGGGCGTCGACGTGGGCTGTCCCGTCTGCCTGACCGTGACACTGGTCGACGGCATCGTCGCCGCGCGATCGGCCTTCCACCATTCGATGAATTATCGCAGCGTCGTCGTTCACGGCGGTGCACGGCATGTGACCGATGCCGGCGAGCATGAACATGCGCTGCGCACGATCACCGAACATCTTCTGCCCGGCCGCTGGACGGAAGTGCGGCCGATGCTGGCGAAGGAGCGCAAGGCGACCGGCGTGCTGGCGCTGCCGATCGAAGCGGCTTCGGCAAAAGTGCGCGATGGCGGGCCGATCGACGAGGATGACGATTATGATCTACCGATCTGGGGCGGGGTGGTGCCGGTCACCACCGCCCTGGGGCAGGCGATCGACGATGGCCGCAATGTGGCGGGGACGGAATATCCGGGGTCGCTGCTGGCGGCGCGCCGCAAGTTTGCGTGAGGGGCGACGCAAGACGCGGCAGACTGTCGTGTAGATCGCGATGACGTTCTAAAATGCGATTTCTGTGCTGGCTTATTGGTCCTGGCCTTATCAAAATCCGGGGCTGCGACCACAACCAGGATCTTTCATCCTTTCAACATTGAACGTAATCGAGCCTGCTTTCGACTCAGCGAGCGCGGCGTGCTGCTTCGACCCGCTCGGCCTTGTCGGCAAGTTCGCGCCAGCCATGCGCCGAACGCAGGCAGCGATCGCGAACATTGGCGAGTGTCGTGGCATTGGCCTCGTTCATCGCCTGCTCGACGCGGTTGCGGTAGAATGATGCGGTTCCGGTTGGGGCGACCTGCATATGTCGGCTGTCCTTATCCTTGGCCTTGTTTCTGGCCGCTTATCACGTGCGGCGGCGTCGATCGTTCAGGCGGCGTCGCCGGGACGCAAGCCGCGGCCGGCGCGGATCAACGAAGCCTGCTGGCGATGATGGAGATAATCGAGTTCTTCCATCGGAAGCGCTCCCTTGCTGGCAAGCTGGGCACTCTACGACGCGAACGCTTGCGGGCAATATTCGCGCGATGTTGCGAATTTACCACAATGCAGATGCGATGTCGCGCGATTTCAGGAGGCCGTTTCGAGAGGCCGGTCAGGATAATGATGCTTTGCCGCGCCGGATCAGTTCCTTGGTCAGCGACTCGATCATTGCTTCGTTCCGGCCTCGATCGCTCCAGGATGGACGCAATTCATCGCGGCGTGGACGATCGCGCGATCGTACGACGGCCGCGGCAATGCGGCGGCCGGTTTGCGGCAGGTCGTTCGCATGGACCGGCCGAGCGAAATATCGGCACGTCCGTCATTTGGGAGTTGCGACTTTGCTGCAAGTGCGAAATAAAGGTGTCGCCGTGCTTGCTCGATTGTGCGGTTGGACCGGCGGGCAGGGATTTCCCTGTCCGTCGGTCCTTCGCAGGCGCAATATATCCGGCCTGCGAGCGCGGTCGTTTCCGCGGCCGGCGTGCCGATGGTCGTGCATGAGGGTGACGGATTCATATGATAGCGGGCACGATCTGGTCGAAGCATGATCGTCGATGATCCGGATCGATCCGTTGCGATCGCGGGCCGGGGCCGGCGATACTGCCGCGGCATAGACCGATCGGAATGCGGACCCGACGATTGTCGCGCCACCAAATTGGTCGGCACAAAATTGAAAAAAGGCGACTCCGCGCCTCGGACGGTGATTTTCGGCACCATCATCTTCATCTTTCTGCGCCAAGACAGCGCTGCGACCCGATGGTGGCTTCGGCCACCATCCAACTGGGCGGCCGGGACTCAGGTCCCGGCCGCCATCCTTTTGGATAAGATATCGGGACGGTATCGCGACCCTATCGGTCCGAATTCATCGCCGCCATGAAACCGGACATTGTCGTGCGGGCGATACTGGGCCGCGATTCGTACCGGCGAGACCGGCTTCCTCGACGACAGATGGTGCGTGGCCGAAATATTGGCCGGAACCTTATTCACGCTACGGCATTCTTGCGCGATTGGTCGATCGGACCATGCGATCGGTCAGGGCTTGCCAGATGCGCCGGACAGTCTATTTGCAGTGCCCGCGCAATATGTTCGGAGGCAAGCAAGGCGGCATATTCCGGCCCGGATCTGGCCATTTTCGATCATGGCGGGGACAGCGCGGAAGGCAGATATTAACCCATTGCTGGCCATTGGCTGGAGGCCGTGATAAAGTTTATTGATCTTGGTCGAAATATTTGGCATTTGCATATCAAAATGGACCTATCGAGGAGAAAAAATGTGTCCGACACCACCACCCTTACCCAGTTGACCGCGGAAATCGCCGCGGCGTTCGTCTCCAACAATCGCGTTGGCGTGACAGAAATCGGCGGCCTGATCGGCGCCGTGCATGAAGCACTTGCCGGCCTGGGCGGTGAACCGGCGCCGGTCGAACCAGAATATATTCCCGCGGTGACGCAGCGCAAGTCGTTGTCCGATCCTTCGCGCATCATCAGCATGATCGACGGCAAGCCCTATAGTTCGCTGAAGCGCCATCTGACCAGCCATGGACTGACCCCGGAAGAATATCGTCAGCGTTTCGGCTTGCCTTCAACCTATCCGATGGTTGCACCTGCTTATTCCGAACTGCGTAAGGAACTCGCAAAGAAGCTTGGTCTCGGCCGCAAACCGAAGGCTGCAGTCGCTTCCGAACCGGCACCCGTCGAGGAAGCCGCACCGCCGGCCACGCCGGCGAAGCGCGGACGCAAGCCCAAGGCCGTCGCCGAGGCGCCCGCGGTCGAGGCTGTTCCCGAGGTTGCGGAGCCCGCGCCGGCAAAGCGTGGCCGCAAGCCCAAAATTGCTGCCGTCGCGCAGGAGGCGGCACCTGCGCCCGCAGTCAAGCGCGGCCGCAAGCCGAAAGCGGTTGCTGCCTGAAGCCAAACCGCGGCGGATGCCTCGGCATCCGCCTACGGCAAAGAAATCGCCGCATGGTGATCTGCGGCACAACAGCGATCACCCGCGCGCCTTATTCAGGCGTTGCGACCCGAGGGTGATTTCGGTCACCGTCCACCTGGCGGTCGGAGCTTCGGCTTCGACCGCCATTTTTTTTGCGCCATTTGGATCCATCGCGCTCGATCGATAAAAATCTTCGACAAATCAGCATCGGACAGCAGATCGAGCGGATTGATCGCGATCGATATTCGGGCCTTCGATCTCCGCGGACTGCGCGTGAACAATTCAGTCTCTTCGGCGGGTAAATTCGGCAGTCGAACTGGTTTTGTTCTCACGCGATGACGCGAAGAGCGTGCGACTATGGCAACGCGCTCCAGGTTGATCAGATGGTGCTTCAGACATTGCGATGCTGTGCGATCGGTCCAAGACGATCGCGCCACCGATTATCGCTGCGCTTTCCACGCCGCCCGTTGATCGTCGCTCTTCAACTGGTGGAGCAGGATCGAATTGCCCTCCGAATCACGGCAGACCGCCATCCGGCACACCGGGCTGTCAATATTGTCCGCCTTGAACGTCACGCCTTTGGCTTGCAGATCGGCAACGAGCGCATCGAGATCTTCGACCTCGAGTGCGATCGTGCCGCCCGCACCTGCGCTCGGCTCCGATCCGGAATGGACGGTGAGGGCGAGGCAGCCGCCGCCAGGCAGATCGAACTCGACCCAGCCATGCTCGATCGATCCGGTGCTCGTTCCCAACCCGAGCGTCTGCGCATAGAAATGTTCGGCGCGGGCCATGTCGATGACCGGATACATGGTGAACGCCACTTTGCTGAACATGATCGCTTCCTCGCGGCGAGTGGTTTCGGCCAGGCCGTGACAGCGCGATCATAGTCGTTTTATGTGGGTTCGACCATAGGCCGCCGATCGTCGACGCTACAGCAATTTGAACAGGAGGCCGAGCGCGGCGCAGGCGCCCAGTATCGCGAAGACGTTGAACTTGAAGCGCAGGATCGCGACCATCGCGGCGGCCGACAATGCGATCGCGACGAGATCGATCGTCGCCGGATCGGGGACGGGCAGGTGCACGGGCCCGGTGACGATGTCTTCGATATGGCCGAACCAGAAATGCAGTGCGAACCACAAGCCAAGGTTGAGGATCACGCCGACGACCGCGGCCGTGATCGCCGCCAGCGCCGCCGCCAGCGCACGATTTTCGCGCAGCCGCTCGACGAACGGCGCGCCGAGGAAGATCCACAGGAAGCAGGGCGCGAAGGTGACCCAGGTCGTCAGCAATCCGCCCAATGTACCGGCGAGCAGCGGCGACAGCGTGCCGGGGTGGCGATAGGCGCCGAGGAAGCCGACATATTGCGTGACCATGATCAGCGGCCCCGGTGTGCTTTCGGCGAGTCCGAGTCCGTCGAGCATTTCGCGCGGCGACAGCCAGTGATAGGTTTCGACCGCGGCCTGGCCGACCCAGGCGAGGACCGCATAGGCGCCGCCGAACGTCAGCATCGCCATCTGTGAGAAGAATATCGCGATCTGGCGGAACGCGCTGTTGGCGGGGGCGAATATCAGAAGCATGATCACCGGTATCAGCCATGCCGTCGCCAATGCTGCCGCGACCAGCGCGATCCGGCCGAAGCCTGCGCGGGCATGGACGGGAATATCCGTACCGAGTGCGCTCTCCGCATCGCTGGTCGTTCCGGGCCTCGCATTGCCATGGCCGCCGCCGCCGCTGAAACCGGGAACGCCGGCCTGCCAGGCGGCGAAGCCGATCAGTCCGGCCGCAAGGATCACGATCGGAAAGGGGATATGGAGAAAGAACAGGGCCAGAAAGGCAAGGCCGGCGATGGCGAATTTCGCGGGATGGCCGAGCGCGCGGCTGCCGATCCTGACCACCGCCTGGAAGACGATCGCGACGACCGCGGCCTTCAGCCCGAACAACAGGGCAGCGACCGGCGCGGCATTGCCGATGAGGACATAGATCCAGGACAAAGCCATGATCGCGATCGCGCCCGGCAGCACGAACAAAGTGCCGGCGACGAGGCCGCCCTTCACTCGATGCAGCAGCCAGCCGATGTAGATCGCCAGTTGCTGGGCTTCGGGTCCCGGCAGCAGCATGCAGAAGTTGAGCGCGTGGAGGAAACGTTCCTCGCCGATCCACTTCTTCTCGTCGACGAGGATGCGGTGCATGACCGCGATCTGGCCGGCCGGTCCTCCGAAGCTGAGCAGAGCGATGCGCAGCCAGACGCGCACCGCCTCGCCGAACGCGATGCCATGAGGTTCGTTCTTGTCGGTCATCAGAAGGTCGCCGTCAGTGCGAGGGAAGCATAATGGGTGTCGCCGGTCGCCGGCGCGTTGGGTGCATCGCGCAGCAGGCCGCGCTTGATCAGCCAGGCCGCGTTGAATTCGGCGCGCAGCCTTTTGTCGAGCAGCCAGTAGCGCAGCCGCCCTTCGAGCTGGTGGCCGGCGAAGCGGCCGGACGCACCGCTCGCGTCGCGCACGCCGGTGGTCGAAAAAGCGTCGGTCGCGGAGGCCGCCCAGAGCGCGCGATAGACGGCGAAGCCGTCGAGGCGCTTGGTCGGGCTGGCCTCGATCCGGATGCCGGGTGTGCTGAGATTGGTCCGGCCGAGTGCGGCGTAGATGCCGGCGGGTGCGAGATCGGCACGGCGCATGCCGAACAATGTGTCGAAACGGCCGAAGCGGCGGCCGCGACCGTCGCCGCTGGCAAAATCGAACTCGATCGAGACGCGCGGTGTCCAGGCGCTTGCGAAACTGTAGCCGGCGTCGAGATGGATGAACCACGCGCCGACGTCGAGCTTCGCAGCGTTGGCCGCGGTGCTCGCGCTGACCGTGCCGAACTGGCCGATTGCTTCCGCCTCCCAATCGAACTTGCCGGGGGCCGGATCGGCGATCAGCCGCGCGCTGATGCTATGCAACTGGCGGTCGCGCGTCGGCCGGCCGGGGGCGTCGCGTTCCTGCAGGCGGAAATAGCCGAGCTCGGCCATCGTCCGGCCGAATGCCTTGGGCTTCGCGGCCAGACCGCCCCACAGGCGGAGGTCGAAACTCTCGCGGTCGAAGTGGATCCGGTTGTCGAGGATCGCCGGCTGGTCGTCCGGCAGACGGATCTGCGGCAGCGTGTAGATGAAGGTGGCGGTGCTGCCGTCCTTGCCGCGCCAGTCGGCGCGCAGCCCGGTATAGCCGTTGGTGGTGTTGCGATAATCGTCGGCCGCGACCAGCCGCCGCGAGCCGAGATTGAGCGTGAACCGCCCCGCCTGCAGACTGGCCTTGCCGCGCGCGCCGAACGGATCGGCGACATCGGCGCCGACATAGGCCTGGACGAATTCGAACGCATTGACCTCGCCGGTGCCGATCGCGCTGCCGGGTTCGCCGCCATAGGAGCGGCTGTCGTAAAGCTCGGCGCCGACGCGCAACGGGCCGTGGCGATATTCGGCGAGGATCGTCGTGCGGATGCTGAAGATATCGTCCCTGGCATCGAAGCCGGGGCGGAACTGGCCATCGAGCGCTTCGTAGCGCAGGCGGACGCTGCCGGAGAGGTCGAAACTGCTCGTCGGCGGCGTGGCGGGCTTGTCTTGCGCGCGGGCGGGCAGGGGAGCAACGGCCGCAAGACCAATCGCAATCAGCGACATCTTCATGATTGGACAAAGCTTTCGTACAGATCGTTGAAGATCGCCGATGCGCGTGCGATCCTTTGTTCGTCGGCGCGGTCGGGCGCGCAGACGCCCGTCAGCAACTGGAGCATGCCGGCGGTTTCGGCGCGGCCGAACTTGTCGTCCTTGAGATCGATGTCGTGGACGATCTCGGCAATCGCTGCGAGCGCGCGATCGTCGGCCAGCCCGGCGCGGCGGATCAGCACCTCCATCGAACAGCGATCGCCCTCATGGCCGATCTCGCTCTCGAACATGTCGAAGCGCAATTCGCCGGGCTGCGAACGATAGGCGCGGTCGGTGACGAATTTGAAGCGTGCGGCGGGGTCGACGAAGCGCTTGACCACCCAGGCGCAGGCGAGACGATCGACGAAGACCTGGCTCCGGGTGACCCAAACCCGGCCGCCGAGATCGGCGGCGGTGCCGGCGGCCGCTTCACCCGCCTGTCCGGTGGCACGGTCCTCCAGCTTCAGCAGCAGCCGCTCGACCTGTTCGCGCCGACGCGCCGCGAAGAAGTCGAGCGCCCCCTGCTGCGCGAACCGCTTGCGCAGCCGCGCGACCGCGGCGGGGCCGGTGTCGTCCGCCGCCAGCAAAGCCTGCGCCTCGTCGATCAGCTCGGCATAGGCTTCGTCGCGGGCGGCATTGAACTGCGCCTCGACCTCGTCGTCGCCGATGCCGTCGATCAACCGCGCCTCGCACACCGCGGCCTCGCCGCCGCCCTTGACGATCTCTTCGACCAGCCAATGGAAATCCTCGCGTGCTTCGTCGCCCAGCGGCAACACCCACGCCGAAGCGCGGACCGACACAGCGCCCAGTGCCTGCAAGCGCCGCCAGATCTTGGTGCGCAAATAGGCCGGCTGGGTGGGGAGCTGGTAGAGCAGCACGAGCCATCGGCAGGGGCTGTCGGGTTGGGGGAGAGCAGGCATGGTGATATAGATGTACCAATACGATATAAAATTCGCAACGATTGTATCGTCTGATTCTCAAACGCTCGCGTGAACCCCTCGACCGCAGGGGATCGCGGTCAGGCCGCGCCGCACGAGAAACCGGATGTCATCGGCCCGATCGCGCGATACGAAGCGACTGGGTCCGGTTTCGGCCGTTAGGCGCTGTGGATCAGTGAAAGGAAATGACGATGCGGATATCGCGGGCTTTGACGGGATCGCTGATGCTGGCGGCGTTCGCCGGCGGATGGAGCGTGGCGGCATCCGCGCAGACCGATCCGATGACGCCGGACAGAGTGGAAAATTATGACCCCGTTCGCGCGCAGGCCGATTATATCCGCCGCGAAGTGATGATCCCGATGCGCGACGGGGTGAAATTGTTCACGGTCATCGTCATGCGCAAGGGCACCAAGGGCGGCCCGATCCTGCTCAGCCGCACGCCCTATAATGCCGGCAAATCGACGATGCGCAATCGCAGCCAGAAGATCGAAGAGATATTGCCGATCGCCGACGCCGAATTCGTCGACGACAATTATATCCGCGTCTATCAGGACGTGCGCGGGCTCGACGGGTCGGAGGGCGATTATGTAATGACGCGGCCGCTGCGGGGACCGCTCAACAAGACGAATGTCGATCACAGCACCGATGCTTATGATACGATCGACTGGCTGGTGAAGAATGTGCCCGAGAGCAATGGCCGGGTCGGCATCACCGGCTCCTCCTATCTCGGTTTCACCTCGCTGATGGCGTTGATCGATCCGCATCCGGCGCTGAAGGCGGCGGTGCCGCAGAGTCCGATGGTCGATGGCTGGATCGGCGACGACTGGTTCCACAATGGTGCGTTCCGCCAGCCCAATTTCGCCTACACGCTGGGCCAGACCGCGAAGAAGGGCGGCGGCGCCGTCCCTTATGGCACGGCCGACGAATATGACGCCTTCCTGCAGGCGGGATCGGCCGGCGATTTCGCGCGCACTTACGGCCTCGATACGCTGCCGTTCGTGCGCAAGATGATCGAGCATCCCGCTTACGATGATTATTGGCGGCAACAGGCGGTCGACACTTTGCTTGGCCAACGCAAGCTGACCGTGCCGACGATGCTGGTCGTCGGCCAATGGGACCAGGAAGACAGTTATGGCGCGCCGGCGGTCTACAAGGCGCTCGAGCCGCAGGACAGGAAGAACGACATGGTGTCGCTGGTGATCGGCCCGTGGCGGCACAGCGGCGTCAATTATGACGGGTCGAGCCTGGGTGCGCTCGATTTCGCGGGCGACACCGCGCTGGAATTCCGCCGCGACACGATGAAGCCGTTCCTCGACCATTATCTGAAGAGCGATCCGCCGGCCGGCTACAGGATACCGGGCGCATTGACCTATGCGACCGGTGTCAACAAATGGGAGATCACACCGAAATGGCCGGTAGGCAAGGCGACGCCGCTCTATCTCCAGGGCAGTTTCGGCCTGTCATGGGACAGGCCCGGCACCGCGGGACGCGATGATTTTGTTTCCGATCCCGCGAAGCCGGTGCCTTATCTGCCGCGCCCCGTGCGGCCCAACGAGAATGATGCGTGGCGAACATGGCTGGTCCGCGACCAGCGCTTCGTGACCGACCGGCCCGACGTGATCAGCTACACGACCGCGCCGCTGACGAAGGATGTCCACATCGCCGGCGCACCGATGGTCGACCTGTTCGCCGCGACGACGGGCACCGACAGCGACTGGGTGGTCAAGCTAATCGACGTCTATCCGCAAGAATATTCGAACGTCCCCAAGATGGCGGGTTACGAACTGCCGATCGGCATCGAGATCTATCGCGGCCGCTATGTTCGCGGCGGGTTCGACAAGCCCGAGGCGCTGGTGCCCGGCAGGGTGGAGAATTACAAGTTCGGCCTGCCGAATGTGAACCATGTGTTCAGGCCGGGCCACCGGATCATGGTGCAGATCCAGTCGACTTTGTTCCCGCTCTACGACCGAAATCCGCAAAGCTTCGTGCCGAATATCTTCGACGCCAGCGCCGGGGACTATAAGGCGGCGACGCAGAGCGTGGTGCATGCGCCGGGGCAGGCGAGCGCGGTGTGGCTGCCGGTCGTGGAGTGAGGCCGCAGTTCAGACGCTGCCTTCCAGACAGGGCGCGAGCGAGCGTGGTGCAAGTTCGCTGGGTCTTGCGAAGTGGCGCCGACCCATAGAAATGTGTCCCGGAATATTGCACCACCTTCACGCCGATGATCAGGTGATCAAGTTGCACTTGTGACCGGCGGCACTGCACATCACAACGCTTTCCTGCAACGGACGCTTCTGGCGTGGTCGTGCGTCGCCCCGAACCGGTGAAGGAGGTCGTCAGTGATTTGCGCGCACATTGCGCACTCCGTCCAGGCCGCACGCGCTCGGGTGACCTCGCTCGCGATGATCGCGGCGATTGCTATCGTCCCGTTCGTGGCGGCGGGTCCGGCTCGCGCCGAATTTGCGGTGGCCAAGGATGATCGTGCGGCGAAGACCGGAACCAGCCCGAACGCCAGGGTCGGACAGTCGAAGCGCGTGCCGAAGGCCAGGGTGAAGCGGCTCAAGCCGGTCGCCGTCCCGACCGTCCCGCCGGTCGCGGTGGTGCCGCTGACACCGCCGCCGCCGGCCGTGCGTCCGATCTGGCCGGCACCCGCCGGCTGGGCGCTGTCGCAGACGGGCGCGGTCTGCACGCTGCAGACGGCGGCGGGCGATTCCGGCGTGATCCGATTGCTCGACTGGAAGACGCGCGAGTTCACGCTGCAGGATCTCCAGGACGGGCTGACTCCCGAAGTGCATGCCCAGCTGCAGATCGACCTTGCCGGCGCGAACGCATCCCAGCCCGCTGCAAAGCCATCGCCGGCAAGCGCGGTGGTGGGCCGGATGGAGCTTCAGATCGGCGAAGCCCGCTTCGCATTGCAGACGCGCGCGCCCGGCGAGCCGATTTTCCGTGCGTCGGTTACGCCCGCTCTCCTCGCGGGGCTGGCCGGCGGCGGCAAGGCGCGGTTGACGATCGATGGGCGCAAGGGGACGAAGTTCAGGATCGCCGATGGCGCGGCGGCGCTTGCCGCGCTTGATGCGTGCATGGCGAATGCCCGCATGCAACCATTGTCGTCCGCAGCGGGGCGCGCGCGTTGAAGGTCAGTCGACTCGACATCGAAGCGGCTCCCATCGATACGCCATCAGGTGGAGCGCTGATCGAATCACGCGCCGAACCGATTTGATCCGACAATTTGCGTGGATCCCCGCCAATTCCTTTCATCCTTCATGGCCGAAAGTGTGGAGCGCAATTCGGAGAGGCGGAATTGCGCAGCAGAAATCATGGCATGAAGATCTTCGTTGCTCTGTTCCTGCAGCAACGATCTGAACCTGGCGAGCGTTTCGGTGTCGAGCGGGTCGTCTGGCCCAGCCCCGTTCAAATTGCCGAATCCCATGGGACCTCTTTACGGTAGGAGCGACGGCCGGCCGCAGCCCGCCACCTTGTAAAGCGATATGCTAACGAGATCGACCACCAAGAGCGCTACGTAATTTCCCGTAGAGTGCCATGCTGAGAGACGCGTAAAGCCGTCAGCCTCTGCATCGTCCGGACACGGTCAAACGATGCCGAGTGCATCGCCCTGCTGCGAGCCGCTCAGGATGTTCGCGACCACGTCGAGACCCGCGCTGAGCTCCGCACGCGACGACGGCGATCCCACGCACAGCCTGACACCCGAGATCGACGCCGCATCGACGACCGGCGCGCCCGGCGGCGTCAGGTCGACATCGTTGCGTGCCGCGCGCGAGACGAGGCGTTCGGCATCGAGTTCGGGCAGTTCGAGCCAGAGGTGCGGACAGCGCGCATCGGCGGCGGCGACCGCGGCGCCCAGCCGCGCGCGCGCCATCGCCGTGCGCGCGGCGATTTCGGCGGCCATTTCGATGACGATCTCGTCGGCGGTGCCGTCCTCGATCCACTGCGTCGCGATCATGCTGCCGATCGGCGGCGGCGCGTAGTTGAGGGCGCGGACCACCGCGATGATGCGATCGAAAATCGCCGCGTCGGGCGCGAGCAGATAGCCGGTGCGCAGGCCGGGGGCGATCGTCTTGGAGAGGCCGTTGATGTAGATCGTGCGCTCGGGTGCGAAATCGGCCAGCGGCGGCGGCGCTTCGCCGAGCAGCAGCGCGCCATAGACATCGTCCTCGACGATCAGGAGATCGCGCTTGCGCGCGACCTCGGCGATCGCCCGGCGGCGGCCGGGAGAGGCGATACGGCCGGTGGGGTTCTGCAAACTGGGCATAGTATACACCAGACGCGCGCCGGACTGCTCATTGGCCCGGGCGGCGCGGTCGAGCGCGTCCGGCAGCAGGCCCTGCTCATCCATCGCAACGCCGACCACCTTGCAGCCGGCATGTTCGGCGAGGGTCCGCACGCCGAAATAGGTCGCCGCCTCGACGAGGATTGTATCGCCCGGCCGGGACAGTGCCAGAACCGTCAGCGCCATCGCATTCTGACCGCCCGATGTGACGATCAGGCGACCGGGATCCACATCGGACGGGCCGCCGGTGCGTGTCAGCCAGTTCCTTGCGGCCTCGCGATGTGCAGGCAGGCCCGCCGCCGGCGCATAGCCGAGATGGTCGAGCAGGTCGGCGCGTTTCTGCACGCGCGCGAGCGCGGCGGCGAATCGGCGCTGGGCGGGGGCGAGCGGCGAGACGTTGTGCGACAGCGCGATGCGCGCGGCTGCTGCCATTGGCCGGTGTCCGGACGCAATGCCTGAGGCGATGAACGTGCCGCTGCCGACCCGTGCCTCGACCAGCCCGCGGCGCGCGGCTTCGGCATAGGCCGCGGTCACCGTGCCGATGCCGATGCCGAGCGCGTGGGCGAGATCGCGGTGCGTCGGCAGCTTCGTACCGGCCGGCAGGATGCCGGCGGCGATGTCGCGGCCGAGCGCGTCGAGCAACCGGCCGCCGAGCGTCGGCGCGGCGCCATCCAGAACGGGTGTCCACATGCAAAACCTCATTGTCACAGTGACAATTTTGTATTTGACGCCTTGATTGTGCCGGTACAAGTGGAAATCGTCTCAGCTATGGCGATCATGTGATGCAAACCGAAATCCTCCTCGCTCTGCTATCGTTCTGCCTGGTCTCGACGATCACGCCGGGGCCGAACAACATGATGCTGCTCGCGTCGGGCGCCAACTTCGGCCTGCGCCGGACGGTGCCGCACATCCTGGGGATTTCCGGCGGCTGCCCGGTGATGGTGTTCGTGCTGGGCTGGGGCCTCGCCGGCATTTTCGATCGCGCGCCGGCGCTGTATGTCGCGCTTCATATCGCATCGACCGCCTATCTGCTGTGGCTGGCGTGGCGGATCGCGACTTCGACCGGGCCTGGCGAGGCGGCGGTCCGCGGCGAGCCGCTGGGCGCGCTGGGCGCGGCGGCGTTCCAATGGGTCAATCCCAAGGCCTGGGCGATGGTGCTGGGCGCGGTTGCGAGCTTCGCGCGCCCCGGTCATATCGTGATGGACGTGCCGGTGATCGCGATCGTGCTGATCATCGTCGGCCTGCCCTGTATCACCTTGTGGGCCGGATCTGGATCGATGCTGAAGGGTGTGCTGGCGCGGCCGGGCGCGTTGCGGCTCTTCAATTGGTCGATGGCGGCGCTGCTGGTGGCGTCGATCCTTCCCGGCGTCTGGCGCGGCCTCGCGCCCCTGGTGTCGGCATGATCGCGGGGCTGTCCCTCGCCGAGATCGAGTCGGCGCGCGCCGAGCTCGGCGATCGCGTGGTCACGACGCCGGCGGTGCCTTGGGACGTGCCGCTGGTCGCCGAGCAACTCGGTGCCGATGCGCGCGTGGTGCTCAAGCTCGAACTGCTGCAGCGCTGCGGCAGCTTCAAGCTGCGCGGAGCGCTGCTGAACCTGCTCGCGCTCGACGCCGGCCAGCGCGCGCGCGGCGTGACGACGGCGAGTGCCGGCAACCACGCGGTGGCGATCGCTTTTGCCGCGCAGCACATCGGCGTGTCGGCGAAGCTGGTGACGTTCGGCAGCGCGAACCCGCTGCGGCGCGATCTGTGCCGGCGTTACGGTGCCGAGGTGCTGATCGCCGAGACGCCGAAGGCCGCGTTCGAGATGGCGACGGCGATCGCCGAGACCGAGGGGCGGCTCTACATCCATCCGTTCGAGGGCGGGCGGACGATGCTCGGCACCGCGACCGTCGGTCTCGAACTGTCGCGGCAGGTCGAGCCGCTCGATGCGGTGATCGTGCCGGTCGGCGGCGGCGGGCTTGCCGGCGGCATCGGCGCAGTGCTGAAGGCGGCGTGGCCCGATTGCGCGGTCTATGGCGTCGAACCGGTCGGCGCGCCCACCCTGTATCGCAGCCTCGCGGCGGGCATGCCGCAGGCGCTCGACCGCATCGAGACGATCGCCGACAGCCTCAGCGCGCCGCGCACGATGCCGATCAGCTTCGCGGCGTGCCGCGAGGTGCTGGCCGGGGTCGAACTGGTCGACGACGGCGAATTGCGCGCGGCGATGCGGATCATGCTCGCCCAGTGCAAGCTGGCGGTCGAGCCCGCGGCGGCGGCGGCGATGGCGGCGCTGCTGGGGCCGCTCCGGTCGCGGCTGCGTGGCGCGCGGGTGGGGTTGATCGTGTGCGGGAGCAATATCGATGCGGCCAGCTATGGGCGGCTGATCGCGGAGGATTGAGGGTGGACGTCCCGAACTCCGGCCATCACTTCACGCGAAATCGTCCTTGAACTCGATCTCGCCCTTGCTGACGTCCCAGCTGCCATCGGCGTGGAGGCGGGGCGCGCATTCGACGCCGGGGCCGTCGCTGTCGCCATAAGTCTCGACATGTTCGATGGCGATGCCGTTGCCGACTTTCACATGGCTGATCGCCACCCAATAGGAGGTCTCGACCGGGTGGAGCAAAGGGATCGTCACTTCGCTGCCGTCCTGATCGGTGATGATCATTTTCGGCCGATAGCTGGCGAAGGCGCCTGCGCCATTGTCGATCGCGCTATAGGCAGCGAACAAAGCGAAACGCAGAGCTTCGGGTTTGTTGAGGATGATCTCCTCCTCGCCCGCGCTCATCGAATCGCCCGAGAGCGTGATGAACGGCGCGGCGTCGTCCTTGCCGTGATCGTTCCAATAGACCTTGCCGCAAATCCCGTCGGCGAGGACGTAGAAGCAGTAGAAATCGAGATCGCCTTCGCCGTCGGGACCGTCGCCGAGCCAGATCAGCCGCGCGCGGATCGCGCCGGCGCCCTTGCGCAGGCTGACGGTCTGCGCCTTGGCCAGGGTGATCTTGGTGAGGTTGATCGCTGGCGGGGGCGGGGGCGGGGGCGGGGCGGCCGGTGCCGGTTCGTCGGCCACCTCCATGCCGAACGACCGCGCGAGCGCGGCGAGACCGCCGGCAAAGCCCTGGCCGACCGCGCGCAGCTTCCACTGGCCCTGGCGGAGATAGACCTCGGCCATGATCAGCGCCGCCTCGGGCGCCCCGGTCATGTCGGCGCGAAAGCTGTGCGCGCCGTTGCGGATGGCGATCGCGCCGGCGTCGGCGAGCCGGGCGGCGGGATCGTTGCTGCCGTCGATCGCGGCGCAAAAGGCGATGCGCACAATCGCCGGATCGATCGCGGCCGGCGCCAAGGTGAAGGTCGCGCCCTGTGGTCCCTGTTTCATCGTCAGGCCGGGAACGGCAAGCTGGTTGAAGAACAGCATGTCCTGGTCGCCGCGGACCTTGCCGCCGTCGGTCAGCAGATAGGCCGAGATATCGATCTCGGCGCTGCCGGGTGGCCGCTCCCAGCTCAGGTCGAAGGTGGTGCCGTCGATTTCGGCGTTGGCGCCGCGGGCAAGGTCCATGATTACTCTCCAGCGGGCGGGCTTGCGACCTGCTGTCCCGCGCCGATCATCGCGGCGCGCGGCCGGCTTGTCGAGTGCCGCTGTGGCGCCAGGAATGCCCGGCGGGCCTGTGGCGGAACAATCGAATCGGTCCCATCGGACTCTCTTGCACCGCCAGTGCTCCCGCGAAGGCGGCACTTATTTGAAGTCGGATACTTCGGTCGCCGGTTCGGCGTGCCGTCCCCGATCCGACATGTTGCGCTGCGGGCAACAGTCGTCGCCCGATCGTCGATACCGCTCTCGCCATCGCCGCCGCTAATCGGCACCCGGGATCACCACCGGGGGGTCGCGATGAAACGCCTTTTGCCGATTGCACTGACTGTCACCGCCTGTTCTGGCGGCGGCGCCTTCGCCCAAACGCAACCCGATGATCAGGCCGATGACATCGTCGTCACCGGCACGCGATCGGCCGGCCGGGCCGCACTCGACTCGTCGGCACCGGTCGATGTCGTCAGCGGCGCGGCGATCGCCGATACCGGCTATCCGGATCTCGGCCGCGCGCTCAACTTCCTCCAGCCGTCTATCAACTTTGCGCGCGCCGCAACCACCGCGACCGCGGCCAATACCAAGCCGGTGACGCTGCGCGGCCTCTCGCCGGACCAAGCCCTCGTGCTGGTCAATGGCAAGCGCCGGCATGCCAATGCAGTGCTCAACGTCAACAACAGCATTGGCCGCGGATCGGCAGGTGTCGATCTCGACACGATCCCCGAAAGCGCGATCGCGCGGATCGAAATCCTGCGCGATGGCGCGGCGGCGCAATATGGATCGGATGCGATCGCCGGCGTGGTCAACATCATCCTGAAATCGAACGCGTCGGGGGGCGCCGGCGAACTGCTCGGCAGCATCACCGAGGCGGGCGACGGCGAGACCGGTCTCGCGAGCATCAGCGGCGGCCTGCCGCTGGGCGCCGGCGGCCATTTGACGCTGAGTGCCTCGGCCCGGCACCAGCAGCCGACCAATCGCGCGCTGATCGATCAGCGCTTCGGGCGGGTGACCTACCGGATCGGCGATCCCAAGGCGACGGTGGCGAGCCTCGCGCTCGACGCGGCGCTGCCGCTGGGCGGCGCCGAACTCTATGGCTTTGGCACGCTGACGCGCAAGATCTCGAACAATGGCGCGGGCTTCCGCGTGCCGGGCTACTCTCCGGTCTACCCGAACGGCTTCCTGCCGATCATCGAACCGCGGATCTGGGACATCGGCGCGACGATCGGCGTGCGCGGCGAATTCGGCCGGATCCGCGCCGACCTCAGCCAAAGCTTCGGGTCGAACGAAGCGAATTTCCGCGTGTCCGACACCGCCAACGTCTCGCTGGGCGCGGCCAGCCCGACCCGCTTCGATTCGGGCGGCGTCATCTATCGCCAATATGTCACCGACGTCACTTTGGCGCTGCCCCTCGACGGACTGCTGGCGGGCGGCAACATCGCCGCCGGAGGCCAGTATCGCCACGAAAGCTACACCATTCGCAACGGCGAACCCGATGCCTATTTCGGATTGGGTGCCGACGGCTTCGCCGGCTTCAACCCGCGCAATCCCACGGATGCCGGCCGCAACGCCAATGCCGGCTTTCTCGATGTCGAGCTGCGGCCGGTGCGATCGCTGCTACTGGGCGCGGCGGTGCGCCATGATCATTATGACGATTTCGGCGGCAAGACGACATGGCGGGCGACCGCACGGCTGGACGTGGCCGCAGGCGCTGCGATCCGCGGCACGATCGGCACCGGCTTCAAGGCGCCATCGCTGCAGCAGCAATATTTCAGCGCCGTCCAGGGTGCGACCAGCGCCGGGCGGCTGGTGACCGTGGGCACGCTGCCGGTCTCCGATCCCGTCGCGCGCGCGCTGGGCGCCGGTGATCTGAAGCCGGAGCGGTCGCGCAACCTGACCGCCGGCGTGGTGTTCGGTCCGTTCGACGGCTTTTCGTTCACCGCCGATTATTTCCATATCCGCATCAGCGACCGGATCGCGCTCAGCGAGCAGCTCGGCGGCGCGGCGGTGGTCGCGATCCTGCAGGGCGCGGGCATCACCAATTTCCAGCAGGTGCGTCTTTTCACCAACGCGGCCGATACGACGACCCGCGGCGTGGAAGTCACCGCGCGCTGGCAGGGCGATCTGGGGCCGGACACGCGGCTGTCGCTGACCGCCGGCTATGGCTGGTTCGACAGCCGACTGGATCGCCTGCGGCCCAATCCGGTGCTGCCCGCACTGCCCTTGCTCAGCGCCAAGTCGATCCTGTTCCTGACCGAAGCGCAGCCGAAGACCAAGTTTACCTTCCAGGGCAGCCTCACGCATGGGGCGTTCGATGTGGCGCTCAACATCGCCGCATTCGGAACCTACGCTTCGGCGCCTCTGGTCAATCGCCAGACCTTCGGCGGCAAGGAGACCGTCGATCTGGCCGCCGGCTACGAACTGCTGCAGGGTGTGCGGCTGGGCGCCGGCGTGCAGAATCTGTTCGACGCGAGACCCGATGCGATCGCCGATCAGGTGAGCGTGATCGCCGCAACCGGCGGCAGCTTCCCGACCGGCGAGGAGACGCCGATCGGACTCAACGGCCGGACCTTCTACGCGCGGCTGTCGGCACGCTTTTGATGATCGGGCGGCGTGACCTGCTGCGCAATGCGGCGGCACTGGCGGTCGCGCGGTTCGTCGCCGCCGGACGGGTCGCGCCGGCGGCGAACCCGGTCCGGCTGGTCGCCGACCCGTTCGCGCTCGGCGTCGCCTCGGGCGATCCCGCGACCGACGGATTCGTGCTGTGGACGCGTGTGGCGGGGATCGATCGCGACGTCGTCGTCGGTTTCGAGATCGCCGCCGACGATCGGTTCCGCCGGATCGTGCGGGCGGGCCGCGTCATCGCGCCAGCCGCGCGCGGCGGCGCGGTCCATCTCGCGGTCGCGGGTCTGCCGGCCGGGCGGCCCTGGCATTACCGATTCCATCTGGGCGGCGCGGTCAGCCGGATCGGACGGACGGCGACGATCGCCGAACGTCCCGATACGCTGCGGCTGGCGCTGACGTCGTGCCAGCATTGGGAGCAGGGCCGGTTCACCGGCTATCGCGACATGATCGCGCAGGGCGCCGAAGCGGTGCTGCAAGTCGGCGATTATATCTATGAAAAATCGTTCGGCGCCGGCCCCGACGTCCGCGCGTTCGGCGCGCCCGATCCCGTGACGCTGGACGATTATCGCGCGCGCCATGCGCTCTATCGCACCGATCGCGACCTCGCCGACGCGCATGCCGCGCTGCCGTTCATCGTCGCGTTCGACGATCACGAGGTCGAGAATGATTATGCCGGCGTGCACGGCGCCGCCACCGCCGATCCCGCGGCCTTCCTGCTGCGCCGCGCCGCCGCCTATCAGGCCTATTTCGAGCATATGCCGCTGCGCCCCGATGCGCTGCGGCGCGATGGCGAACTCCGGCTCTACCGGCGGTTCGGCTGGGGCGATCTGGCGTCGCTGCACGTGCTCGACACCCGCCAATATCGCAGTGCCCACGCCTGCGCGACAGCGGATGCGCGCGGCGGGCAGATCGTGACTGGCTGCGCGGCGACCGCCGATCCCGGCGCAACGATGCTGGGCGCGGCGCAGGCGGCATGGCTCCACCGCGGCCTGGGCGCCGAGCCGGCGCGCTGGAGCCTGATCGCGCAGCAGACCTTGTTCTCGCGGCTGATGCTGCCGCAGGGTCCCGATGCGCGCTACACCGATATCTGGGACGGCTATGCCGCGGCGCGCGATCATCTGGTGGCGAGCCTGTCGCAGCCCGCGATCGGCAACGCGGTGATCCTGGGCGGCGACGTTCACAGCTTCTGGATCAACGACGTCAAGCGCGATTTCGCCGATCCGGGCGCCGCGACGATCGCGACCGAGCTGGTCACGACCTGTCTCGCGTCGCGCAACGGGCCGGCGGCCATGTTCGGTGCGGCACAAGCGCTGAACCCGCATGTGCGCTTCCTCGACAATGCGCATGCCGGCTATGTGCTGCTCGACGTGGCGCGGCGGCGGGTCGAGATCGACCTGCGCGTGGTGACGGATCTGGCCGATCCGGACGGCGCCTGCGCCTCATTGGCGCGTCATGCGATCGAGGATGGTCACGCTGGCATCGTGTAGGCCGACGTGGCCCGCTTCGGGACGGCGTGTCGCATTTCTGTGACACGCCCGCGCTACGCCGCGTCCATGCTCCGCAATGCGCCGCCACTCGAATCGATCGAGATCTTCGTCGCCGCCGCGCGCGGGCAGAGCTTTCGCGCCGTCGGGCGGAGCCTTGCGCTCAGCCCGTCGGCGATAAGCCGTCGTATCGCCGGGCTCGAATCCTTCCTCGGCGTGCCGCTGTTCGATCGGACCGGTCCCTCGCCGGTGCTCAACACCGATGGTCGCCGCTATCTCGCGCTCGTCGAACCCGCGATCACGACGATCGGCGGTGCGACCCGCGCGCTACGCGAAGGCGAATCTAACCGGCTGCGCGTGGCCACGTCGCACAGCCTTGCCGCGACCTGGCTGATGCCGCGTCTCGCCGGTCTGCACCGCGATCTCGGCATCGAGGTGGAAGTGCTGCCGACGCGATCGTTCGACGTCCTGCGATCGGGCGAGGCGGAGATCGGCATCTGGGGCGGCCTCGAGGTGCCGGTCGACATGATCGCCGACCATCTGTTCGCGGCGCGTGCGATCGCGGTCTGTGCCCCGCGCCTGGCCGATGGCCGCAAGCCGCCGGCGTCCGACGCCGAACTGCCCGATTATCCATTGCTCGGCGTCCGCGCGCCCAGCGGCCTGTGGGCGCGCTTCCTGGCGGGAGCGGGCCTATTTCCCGAACGGATCGACGTGCGCGAGCATGCGACGTTGCAACTGATGTACGAAGCCACGGTTTCGGGACTCGGCGTCACGCTCGCCATGCCGCTGGTCGCGGAGCCATTCCTGATTGCGGGCAAGCTGATACCGTGCGGCGGCGCGGCACGGTCGCTGGGCGAAACCTATCGGATCTATCGCCCGGCATCGCGTATCATCCGCAGCCCGGCGGAACATCGCTTCGCCGCCTGGCTGTCAGCGGAAGTGGCGCATTCGCTGGAGCGCTTCGACATGATCGCGGCACGGGCAGCGAACGGCAAGGCCAGTCCCGGCAGCTGAGCGCCGCACGACATCCAGAACATCGATCATGTCTGCCGTGCGGCGTGTCGCAGCGCGGGGATGGCAGGATTGATCCGGCGCCGTCCCCCCGAAGATCATCGCTCAGCGTCGGGCGTCGACGCTCCATGGACCCGCGCCGGCGGCCGCGAGATAGAGAAAAATGAAGCAAAAGAGGATCGCCGGCTCGCCGCCGTTGAGGACCGGATAGAGGCTCTTGGGCGCGTGAACCATGAAATAGGCGACCGCCATCTGCCCGGCGAGCAGGAACGCGACCGGCCGCGTGAAGAGACCGATCATGACCAGCACGCCGCCGAACAGTTCGAGCATGCCGGCGGCACCGAACAGGCTCTCCAGCGGCACTTTTCCCGGAGCGGCACCGGGCGGGAAACCGAACAGCTTCACCAGGCCGTGGCCAAGGAACAGCAGTCCCGCAATGATGCGCAGGATCGAGAGGAGGCTGGGCGACCAGCGCGCCGCGGTTGCGGCGTATCGGGTTCGGGAACGCATGCCTGATATGTCCTTTTCCGGCGACCGGCGGCGGCCGGCGCGTGCCTGTCATAACGCGGCTGGGGCCATCTGCACGACGGCAATGCGCGCGGTCGGGCCGTGGCGCCTTCGGCTATGCGCGCGGCGCCACCGCCTTCATGAACAATGCCACGGTGCGATCGGCATGCGCATCGAGTTCAGCTTCGCCCGGCAGTTCGCCGATCCCGTAGCAGGCGAGCAGATGCCGCTCGCCGCGCAGCATCGACAGCAGCGCGCCGGCGGTCTCGGCGGCATCGTCGACCTCGAGTTCGCCGACGGCCGCGCGTTCGGTGAGGAAGGCCGCGACCATCGCCGAGAGCTTGTATTCAGCCTGGTTGAGCACGCTCCCGCCGAGCTCGGGGAATATCTGCGCCTCGGCGATCGCCAGCCGGTGCAGCGCGACCGTCGCGCGGTTCATCGACGAGCGGACATAGGCGCGGCCGAAGGTCTCGAGCCAGGTGCGCGGATCGGCATGCTCGACATGCGCGGCGACGAAACCGTCCATCAGCCGGTCCTGATAGCCGCGGATCACCGCCTGAAAGAGGCCGAACTTGTCGCCGAAATTCTCGTAGATGTTGCGGTTCGATCCGCCGACGCGCTTGACGATCGTCGAGATCTTGGTGCGGTGATAGCCATTCTCGATGAACACCTCCGCAGCCTCCGCGACGATCATCGCCTGCGTCACGCGCCGCTTCCGGCCGGGTCCCGGCCGCTCGATTGGTTGGTCCATCGTCGCTTCGAACCCATCCCGCGAAAAAGGGCACGATGGCGCGCGGGCCACCGTGACGCAAGTGCGACGGGACGATCGCTTGTCGCAGCGCGAGACAGGCGCTTGTCGCAGCGCGAGACAGGACGGCATTTGGCATTTATGCGCGGCGGCATGACCAACGAAACTCTCTATTATGCCTGTGCGATCGTCGCCGTCATCCTGGCGGGGCTGGCCAAGGGCGGCTTCGTCGGCGTCGGTTCGCTGGCGATGCCGGTGATGGCGCTGGGCGTGGATCCGGTGCGGGGCGCCGCGATCCTGCTGCCGATTTTGATCGTCCAGGACGCGGTCAGCGTCTGGGCGTTTCGCCGGACGTGGGACAAGACGGTGCTGATGGTGATGATCCCCGGCATGGCGATCGGCATCGCGATCGGCTATCTGTTCGCGGCGAAGGTGTCGGAGAGCGCGGTGCTGGGCGTGCTCGGGGCGATCTCCACCGTGTTCGGGTTGCACCGGTTGTGGCTGGAGCGCGGCGGCGCGATCGCCTTGCCGCAGCATCTGCCGAACTGGGTCGGCACGTTGTTCGGCGTTGCGTCGGGCTTCACCAGCCAGATCGCCCATGCCGGATCGCCGCCGTTCCAGATGTGGGTGCTGCCGCGCCGGCTGCCGCGCGACACTTTGGTGGGAACGACGGCAATCGCCTTCGCGGTGATGAACTGGATGAAGGTACCGGCCTATGCTGCGCTCGGCCAGTTCACGCGCGCCAATCTGACCGCGACCGCGCTGCTGATCCCGCTGGCCCTGCTGTCGACCCTGGGCGGTGTCGCACTTGTCCGCCGCATCGACGCCGCGCGCTTCTATGTGCTGATCTATATCCTGATGGTGTTGCTGGGGATCAAATTGATGATCGACGCGATTTTCTGAGCCTTCGGGCCATGCCTGACGAGGATGATCGCGCGGTACGAGACCCACAGCGAGGCGCATTCTCGATAAAACCGGCAGCGCTGTCTGATTTCTCGCGCATTGGCTAGGTTCGGCCGGCGTCGTCCACTGGCACTCTGCCGCCATAAGCTCGGAGGAGAGGATCATGACGGAAGCGCTGCGTCATCCATTGACCATCGACGGCCGCGATCCCGCGGATTTGCGCGGCGACGCGATCAGCGGTGACCGCTATTTTTCCAGGGAATTCGCCCAGGCCGAATGGGACCATATGTGGACGCGGATCTGGCACGTCGCCGGCCGCACCGCCGAGCTGGAAGAAGCCGGCGATTTCGTCGTCCATGATTTTATGAAGGAATCGGTGATCTGCGTCCGTCAGGAGGACGGATCGATCAAGGCCTTCTACAACAGCTGCCGCCATCGCGGCATGCGGCTGGTGGACGGCGCCTCGTCGGTCGACGCGTTCATACGCCCCTATCATGGCTGGCGCTGGGCCAAGGACGGCGTGCTCGCCTTCGCGCAGGACGCGCATGATTTTCCGCAGGGCGATCCGTGCGGCAAGCTCAAGCTCAAGGAATTGCGCTGCGACACCTGGGGCGGCCTGGTGTGGTACACGATGGACGACAAGGCGCCGTCGCTCGCCGAATTCCTCTACCCGATGCCCGAAGTCTATCGCAACTATCCGATGGATACGGCGGTGCGCGTGGTGTGGTACCGGATCGCGGTGGACGCCAACTGGAAGTTCGTTACCGACAATTTCAGCGAGAGCTATCACACCCGCACCGTGCATCCGCAGGTGCCGCCGTGGATCGACCAGGATGTCGATACCGCGCGCCACGAGATGTGGCCCGCCGGCCATGGCCGGACGGTGCAGCCGATGCGGCCATCCTTGTCGGACCGCCTGCCCGACGGCGTCGAGCATCCGTTCGATCACATCCTGCGGCAGTGGGACATCGATCCCGCCCAATATGAGTCGTTCGAACACAAGACGATGCAGGGTTGGCTCGATCTCAAGGCCGCCAAGCGCCGGCTGTGGAACGAGCGCGGCTATCTCCATTACGAGCATATGGACGACGAACAGCCGACCGACAGCCCGCACACCGTGCTGTTTCCCAATTTCACGATCTCGTTCCTGCCCGGCTACCGCATCCGCGTCAACGCGATCGCGCCGGGCGCGCACGACACGCCGATGACCCGCCAGGCGATCGCGTAATTGCCGGCGAGCGAGGCCGGCATGGAGCGGATCGAGGCGCAGGGGCAGGGGCTGCCCGAGGATGTCGCCAATCTCGTGCTGTTCCTGGCGTCCGACGAATCGCGGCAGATCACCGGCACGCATATCGTGATCGACAATGGCGAGACGATGCGATGAGCGGCTGCACGACGATCGGCGACGTCGCCGCGATCCAGGCGATCACGAAGCGGCTCGCCCAGCACAGCCGCGGCGTCGACCGCGCCGACGCGGCGATGCTCGCCGACTGCTATCATGACGATGCAACGGTCGATTACCGCTTTTTCATCGGCCCCGCCGGCCAGTTCGCCAGCATCCTCGCCGGCGCGCAGAAGGCCGGTCCGGTGAACTTGCATCGCACCGCGCAGAAGTGGGTCGCGCTGGACGGTGATCGCGCGCGATCGGAAAGCTATATCTTGGCTTATGCGCAATCGCCCGACGCGGACGGCACGGTGCGTCAGCGGCTGATCTGCGGCCGCTATCTCGATCGCCACGAACGCCGCGACGGAGGATGGCGGCTCTCGCACCGGACCTATGTGCTCGATACCAACCGCAACTGGGCCGGCGCATTTGCAAGTTCGGACCTGGGGCCGCTCGCCAGCCACGTGCCGCAGGGCGGGCATGGCGCGGCCGATCCAGGTGTGGCGCTGCTCGCCCCCGCCGCCGCCCATAATGCGATGTCATCCGCTGGAGAAAAGACCGTGAGCCAGACGATACCGGACCCTGAGTCCACCGCGATCCACGCCATCATCTCGCGCCAGCAGATCGCCGACCTGACGATGGCCTATTGCCGCGGCATCGATCGCGCCGACGTGGCCTTGCTGAAGAGCGTGTTCCACGACGACAGCGTCGTGGTGACGGGCGCCTTCAACGGCGGCGGCCAGGATTTCGCGACCGAGATCTGCCGGATCGTGAAAGAGACGTTCACGATGTGCTTCCATTCGATCGCCAACCAATGGGTCGAAGTGGATGGCGACCGCGCGGTCGGCGAGACCTATGTGATCGCGGCTTCGGATTTCGCCGGTGAAGGCGGATCGGAGATGCTGACCGGCGGCCGCTATGTCGACCGCTTCGAACGGCGCGACGGCACATGGAAGATCGCCGAACGCAATTTCGTGCTCGACTGGAACCGCACAGATCCGCCGACGTCGAGCGCCGAGGGCATGTATGCCGCGCTCGATCTGCGCGGGGCGTGGGGGGCGGTGGATCCGGTTTATGGGTTCTGGGGTGACGGGGCCTGAAAAGCCTTTGATTACGGTAGGTTACACCACCTTTTCCGTCATCCCCGCGCAGGCGGGGATCCATGGCGGGCATAGGTTGCGATATCCGTCGGGCGGACGCATGGATCCCCGCCCTTCGACAAGCTCAGGAGGCGCCCTGCGCGGGGATGACGGGTGGGGGATTTCGGCATTGAATTGATTGGGTTTTTCGCGGCTAACGGCAAAGTTGGCGCCTATGCGCCTGCGCGGGGAAGACGCACGCTTGCTCCATGCGGAGAATAGGCCCATCATTCTCCGCATGATGTGCGGTGATTATGGCCTATATCCACCAGATTGACGGTTGGCCGTCCTTTGTCTGGCGTGACGAGCGACTGTCCGCCTTGCTCGGCTCGGTGCGCCATCGGCAGGGTCGGCTGATCGGGCGGATGGAGTCACTCGGCTTCGCGCTGCGCGAGGAAGCCGTGTTGCAGACGCTGACGCAGGATGTCCTCAAGTCCAGCGAGATCGAAGGCGAAATGCTCGACAAGGCCCAAGTGCGGTCGTCGCTCGCGCGTCGCCTCGGCATGGACATTGCCGGGCTGGTTCCAGCCGATCGCAACGTCGAAGGCGTGGTCGAGATGATGCTCGACGCCACACAATCCTATGCTGAGCCGCTGAGCCGCCAGCGCCTGTTCGACTGGCATGCGGCGCTGTTTCCCACCGGTCGCAGCGGCATGTCACGCATCGCTGTCGGCACGTGGCGCGATGACGCGACGGGGCCGATGCAGGTCGTGTCAGGTCCGATCGGACACGAACGAGTCCATTATGAAGCGCCCGCCGCCGCGCAGGTGGATGAGGAAATGCAGGCATTCCTCGACTGGATCGCCGGCGAGAACACGATGGACCCTGTTCTCAAGGCGGGAGTCGCGCATCTGTGGTTCGTGACCATCCACCCGTTCGACGACGGCAACGGACGCATCGCGCGGGCGATCGCCGATCTGGCGCTCGCGCGTTCGGAACGAAGCCCGCAGCGGTTCTATAGCATGTCGGCGCAGATCCGGGTCGAGCGGAACGGCTATTACGAGGCGCTCGAGGCTGCGCAGAAGGGTGGCCTCGATATCACCGCGTGGCTGACCTGGTTCCTGGGCTGCCTCGATCGCGCGATCGATGGAGCCGAAACCATCCTTGCCGGCGTGATGCGAAAGGCCATCTTCTGGGAGGCGCACGCCACGCAATCGATCAACGATCGCCAGAGGACCATGGTCAACCGCCTGCTGGACGGGTTCGAAGGCAAGCTGACCACGACCAAATGGGCGAAGATCGCCAAATGCTCGGCGGATACCGCGCTGCGCGACGTCGACGATTTGATCCGGCGCGGCATGCTCGTCAAAGATGCTGCCGGCGGACGCAGCACCAGCTATGCGCTCGCCGAAAATGCCGCATGACCGGGGCGGCCCGGCGTCGGATTCCGGATGCCAACCAAGCCCCCTCGACGCACCGGTAGAGGTTGTTGCACAACGGCTTGGCCTTCGTTTCCGGGAAGATCGCCATGCCACGACTCACTGCGCTCCTGATCGCGGCCCTGCTGTCCTTGTTCTGGCAGGCGCCTGCGCGCGCCAGCGGCGATTTCGCCTGTGCGCCGACATGGATGCTGGCGCACGACGATCTGTCGGGCTGCGACAATATGGCGCTGCTGGGGCCGGGCAACGATACGCGGGTCAATCTGGTGCTGCTGCTGCGTGACCTGCATGACGATCCAGTCGAAGCGCGGCGTGAGTCGGCGCCCGCGACCGAGCCGATGTTCGACTGGGCGATGTTCAAGGCGCGGTTGTTCCCGCAGCCCGATGCGGTTGCCGACGGCACTTATGCCGAGGGCGAGGGGTCGCGCTGTCGCAGCAATACCAGTGGCATTGCGGACTTCGAAGCGGCGATCGAAGGCACACGCAAGCTGTCGGCCGATGAACGGACGGCGCTGATCGCCGCACGGCGGGGCCTGCAGCCCGACTGTCTCGGCCCGGGCGCCGGCAAGGCGCTGGTCGACGAGACGGCGGGACGGATGAAGTCGCCGACGGGTGTCGCGTTCGCGCGCTATCTGCAGGGTGCGCAGGCCTTTTATGGCGGCGATTATGACACGGCGGCGGCGCGGTTCGCGGCGCTGGACGCGGTCGACCAGCCCTGGCTGAAGGAGACGGCGCGCTACATGCTGGGCCGGGTCGAGGTGAATCGCGCGCAGATCGATGCGTTCGACGATTATGGCTATCCCAGGGACCCGGCGCAGGCGAACGGCAAGGTGATCGCCGCGGCCGAGGCAGCGCTGCGCGCCTATCTGAAGGCCTGGCCGGATGGGCTTTATGCGCTGTCGGCGCGCGGGCTGTTGCGGCGGGTCTATTGGCTCGGTGGCCAGGATGATCGGCTGGTCGCCGAATATGCGGCGTTGTTCGCACAGGCGCCGGCCGCGCGCGGGATCGACGATGCCACGCTGGCGCAGGAGATCGACAACAAGCTTCTGCTGCGCATCAAGCCGGAACAGGTGACCGATCCGGTGCTGCTGGCGGTGATCGATCTGATGCGGATGCGCAGATCAGGGAGCGATGCCGGCAGCAGCGCCATGACGCTTGCCGAGCTGGAGGCACAGCGCGCAGTCTTCGCTAGGAACCCGGCGCTGTTCGACTATCTGCTCGCGGCGCATGCCTTCTTCGTCGCGAAGACGCCGGCGGACGTGCTGCGCATCATACCCGACGCGGCGCGGCAGGGGGCGTTCACCACGCTGCAGTTCAGCCGCCAGACGCTGCGTGGCATGGCGCTGGAGGCGGTTGGCGATCGTAATGCGCGCGGGTTCTGGCTGGAGATGCTGCCGGGCACCAAGGCCGCGTTCCAGCGCCCAGCGATCGAACTGGCGCTGTCGCTGCACGACGAGCGCGGCAAGGCGCTGGCGCGTGTGTTCGAACCCGCATCGCCGGTGACGTCGCCCGCCATTCGCGAGCTGCTGCTGGCCAATGTCGCCGGTGCCGCTTTGCTTCGGCAGCAGGCGAAGGATGCAAGTGCGCCGGCCCATGAACGCGAGGTCGCTTTGTTCACCTTGCTCTACAAGGATTTGACGCGCGGGGCGTATCGCGAGTTCGTCGCCGATCTGGAGCTGGTGCCGGGGGACGCCCAGGCCGAGACGTATCTCTACGATTTTCCAACCAGCGAAAGGCCGCCGCTGGGATTGTTCACCCAGACCAGGACGCTGGGCGATTATGGCTGCCCGGCGCTGAAGGAGACGGCGACGCGGCTGGCGAGCGATCCGGGCAATCCGGGTGCGCGGCTTTGCCTCGCGGACTTCCTGCGCGCGAACGGGTTCGACGGCTTCGTGCTCGACAGCGCACGGCCGAACGACGAACTGGGCAGCACGCCCTCGCTGTTCGCGGGCGGACCCTATTCGCGGCTGGAGGTCTACAAGGCGATCATCGCCGATCCCAAGGCGCCAGCACCCGACAAGGCCTATGCGCTGCATCGCGCGATCGCCTGCTATGCGCCGTCGGGCAGCAACAGCTGCGGCGGTGTCGACGTGCCGGTCGCGCAGCGCAGGGCGTGGTTCCAGCGGCTGAAGAAGGAGTATCCGGCGTCGCGCTGGGCGCAGGCCTTGCGCTATTTCTGGTAGCGCCTGATGCGGCGGCTGGTGCTCGCGCTTTGCCTGGCGCTGGCCGGGGTGGTCGGCGCCGCGACGGCGGACATCCGCGTCGATGCCCGCCATTACGACGCGTTCTGGCTGTGGGCCGGGGTCAAGCCGCAGCCGGTGCTCGCGATGGCGCGCCGGATCTACATCCTACAGGGGCAGGTCGGACGCGATCCGGTCCGGCTGATCGCGCAACGCCCGGCGATCCCGCGCATCCGCGGGTCGGACGTGTGGATGGTCGTGCGGGTCGAGACGTTGCGCTGGCCGCCGCAGGTCCATGACCAGCTGCTCGGCCAGCTCGCGCGCTGGCGTGCGGCGGGCAATCGCGTGGTGGGCCTGCAGATCGATTTCGACGCCCGCACGCGGCATCTGGGCGACTATGCGATCTTCCTGAAGGATCTGCGGCGGCGCCTGCCGGCGGACTATCGGCTGGGCATCACCGGCCTGCTCGACTGGAGCGCCAATGGCGATCCGGCGGGCCTCGATGCGCTGGCCGGCAGCGTCGACGAGGTGGTGCTGCAGATCTATCAGGGGCGTCGCGTGATACCGGGCTACCGGACTTATTTGGCCAGGCTCGACCGACTGAAGATACCGTTCCGGATCGGGCTGCTGCAGGGCGGCGAATGGGAGGCGCCGGAGGGGCTGCCGACCAACCCGAACTTCCGGGGCTATGTGGTATTTCTTCGGAACGGAGATCGGTAATCGGAAACAGATCCGATAGACTGAGGGCCAGTGGCGGCATAATCGAATCATTCCCATCGGACTCTCTGGCGCCGCCAGTGCTCCCGCGAAGGCGGGAGCACAGCCCTCTACCAAGCGACTCTGGACCCCCGCCTTCGCGGGGGAACAGCCGTCCCATCGATTTCCGCAGGAAGATTGGCGAGGCGTTTCACCGCTCGCTCGAACGGTACCTCAGAGCACCCAGGTACCGGTCAGGGCCGTCACGTCGCCGGTAAACAGGATCGAGAAGTCGGCGACGCTGTTGCCGTCGGTATCGCCGAGCAACGTGGTCGTGTTGCTGCCCCCGTCGAACGCCAGGGTGAACTGGCCCGCGACATTGGAGAAGGCGCCGACCTGGGTGAACGCCTCATTGGTGCCCACCGTATTGGCATTGGCATCGATCCCCGAGAGGTCGAGAATGTCGCCGGCGTTGAGGTCGGTGATGCGGTCGGCATTGGCGCCGGGCGCGCTGTCGCCGGTCGCGAGATAGACGAAGCGGTCGTTGCCGCCGGCGCCCGCCAGCATGTCCTTGCCGGCGCCGCCGGTCAGTATGTTCGCCGCCGCCGATCCGGTCAGCATGTCGCCGAAGGTCGAGCCCGAGATGTTCTCGACATTGACGATCGTGTCGATGCCCTGACCGCCACCGACGGCCTGCGCGGTCGCGAGGCCGAGATTGACCGTCACGCCGCCCGCCGTGACGCCATAAATGATCGTGTCGATGCCGGCGCCGCCGTTGATGCTGTCATTGCCGGCGCCCGGCGTCAGCAGATCGTCACCATTGCCGCCGAGCAGGGTATCGTTGCCCGATCCGCCGTCGATGATGTCGTTCGAACTGCCGCCGTCGATCGCGTCGTTGCCGGTACCGCCGCTGATCGTGTTGACCTGCGTGCTGCCGGTCAGCGTATCGTTGAGCGTCGAGCCGACCAGGTTCTCGATCGACAGGAATGTGTCGATGCCGGCGCCGATCGTGTTCTGCGCGGTGGTCAGTGCGAGGTTGACGGTGACGCCGGTGGCGGCGGTGGCATAGCTCGCAGTGTCGCTGCCGGCGCCGCCGTTGATCGTGTCGTCGCCGAGGCCGCCGACAAGCACGTCGTTGCCGCCATTGCCGACGAGACTGTTGTTGGCGCCGTCACCGGTGAACTGGTCGTCGAAGCCGGTGCCGACGAGGTTCTCGATACCGCTCAGCGTATCGCTGCCGGCGCCAACGGTGCTCTGCGCGGTCAGGATCGTCAGATTGACCTTCACGGCGGCGGTCGCGCTCGCATAATTGGCGGTGTCGATCCCGGCGCCGCCGTTCAGCGTGTCGTTGCCGAGACCGCCGACCAGTGTGTCGTCGCCATTGCCGCTGGTGAAGACATTGCCGAACTCGTTGCCGGTGATCACGTCGTTGAACGCCGTGCCGATCACATTCTCGATCCCGCGGACGGTATCGGTGCCGGCGCCGCCAGTAACCTGCGCCGACTGGCTGATGAGGTTGAGCGTGATGCCCGCGCCGACCAGCGAATAATCGAGCGTATCGCCGCCCGAACCACCATCGATGAAATCATTACCGAGATCGCCTTTGATCAGGTCATTGCCGGCGCCGCCAGAAAGGCGGTTCGCATTGGCGTTCCCGATCAACAAGTCGTTGAACGCCGAGCCGATAACCCCTTCGATGCCGATCAGCGTGTCGGTGCCGGCACCACCGGTGTTTTGCGCGCCGACCGCCAGCAGGCTGACGGAGACGCCCGCTGCCGCCGTCGAATAGCTGGCGATGTCGATTGTGCCCGCGCCGCCGTCGAGCGCATCGCCGCCGTCGCCGCCCTGCAGCATATCGTTCCCGTCGCCACCGCGCAGCGTATCGTCACCGGCGAGGCCGGTCAGCGTGTCGAGCCCGGCACCGCCTTCAAGCACATTGTCGGCCGCCGTCCCGGTCAGCGTATCGTTGAACGTGCCGCCGGTGATATTCTCGAAGCCGGTGAGTCGATCGGTGCCAGCGCCAATCGTGTTCTGTGCCGCGGCGAGCCCCAGGTTCAGGACCACACGCGCCGCTGCGGACGCATAGATGGCAGTGTCGATTCCGTCGCCGCCCTGAAGGATGTCGTTGCCGCCGCCGCCATCGATGCGGTCGTTGCCGGCCGCGCCCGCGATCGCATTGTTGCCGCTCGTGCCGGTCAGCGTGTCGTCGAAACCCGATCCCGTGATGTTCTCGATCTCGGTCAGGGCGTCGTCACCCGATCCGCCTGTGCGCTGCACACCGGTTATGGCGAGATTCACCGTCACTCCGGCCGATGCCAGCGCGAAGGTGATCAGGTCGACGCCGGCACCGCCGAAGAGTCTGTCGCGGCCCTCGCCACCATCGAGTACGTCATTGCCATCGCCGCCACGCAAGACGTCGTTATCGAGGCCCCCGCGCAGAATGTTGGAACCCCCGTCGCCGATCAGCGTATCGGCAAGGTCGGAGCCCGTCACATTTTCTATGCTTACGAGTGTGCTCGCTCCCCCACCGTTGGAAGTGCCGGTGGCCAAATTGACCGTCACGCCATAATTCTCGGTGAAGATCGCCGTGTCGTTGCCGGCGCCACCATCGAGCAGGTCGAACCCATAGTCGCCTTCCAGCATGTCATCGCCGTCACCGCCGCTCATGATGTCGTCGAAGATGCCGCCATGCATGATGTCATTTCCTCCCAAACCATACATCTGGTTGGAAGAAGAAAAGCTGCCGATGAGGACATCATCGCCTTCAGTTCCCATATAATATGGCACGCTCACTCTCCACTCATATCAGCCACCGATGACCGTGATGAGGCCAGGCATAATCGTCTGTGTTCACGGAAGCGTTGCCCCTACGCCAGATCACCGGCGCAGTGAAGGATTGAGTTGGTCGGCTTTGTCCGCACGGGAGACCGCGATTTGCAAGTGGGGCGGCCGATCTGCTCGGCGACATAGATGTTGCAGTCAGGCCGCTGGACCATGCGCGCAGCAATGGCTGTCAGTTCCCAATCTGTCAGCAGCGATGATGGCAAGGGGTCGGCGGGATGAAGCATCAGGCTTTGCATGCGCCTATCCGCACGGCTGACGTGGGGCCTGTCAGCACCGTTCGGCCTCCCGATCGATTTAGCGTGGTTATGCGTCTCGATAGGTCGATGCGGGACGGAGTGAAGGTGCCGTCAAACTCGGTATCAAGCTTCAACCCCCGAAACGCAGGATGGGTTAACGTGCAGTGCAGTTGGGCAGTCAGTCTGCCGGATCCAATGCGTAGATCCGTGAAGCTGCAGCTCCGCGCCCCTGGCATCAAAAACCGCCCAGGCGTCACGCCCGATTGATTGCCCGTAACGCAGCGCTCCCTAACCTGCGGCTTGCCACGGAGTTCCTTGCGCCGAATGTCTTCGTCGTAGGGGATCTCTGTGATCAACGATCCAACGGTGAATCGCCAAAGTCCAGGCTCTACGGGAATCACCTCCGCGCGCTCCATTCCGATGTTGCCGCACGCGGCGAGAAAGGAGGCAGCCAGGCATGGGCTCGCAATCACGTTTATCAGTCCGCCGTTGGTCACTCGCATCCCACGCCATCCCCATCCCCATCCCGGTCGAGATGGCTACCATAGCCCGGATCGCCTTCGCGAACAGGTGCCGCGCCGGCAGCGCGAGCAGCGGCGGAGTTCCGGTATGAGCCGCCCGAGGATCGCCTTGGCGCGCTGAGAATGCCCATAGGTCGCGGCGCCGGCGCTGATGCGACGGGGTGGCAGTGGTAGCTGCCGTTCCGCCGGTCATTGTGGCAGCCTTGGGCGTTCAGTCCGCCGCCGTGGTTCATGGCTGGCGTGGCGATCGACATCGCCGCGATGATCAGTATCCCCCGCATGTGCGCCTCCCCTGATCGAACGCTATGCCTTGCAACCGACCACGAATCAGATCTCTTCTGAACAGCAGGGTGAAGTCTCGGAAGACAGACGGCGGGATTTGCGACGAGCGGACTCGCCACAGCGTTGAGACGAGTCGAGCAAATTTGTCGGCCAATTGAGGCGATAGCTCAGATAACATAGAACGATGGGCGGCGGGATGCGCTGGGTATCCCTTTCGCCTGATCGCTGCGCGCGTGAAGGCAGTCGTTTGGATGGTTGCCCGCGGATGGCGGCCTGTTCACCGGGCGATGACAAGAAGGCCAGGGCCCGCCAACCCTTTACCATACATAGCCGAACAACTCGAAGAGCGGCCGGTCAGCCTCAAGAATCTCGCCTTGATGCCGGAACGGTAATTTCAATAGCCCATACTCGGCTTGGTCGCGCTTCCGCGGAGCGATTGCCGTTCGCAATTTTAGAGACGTGGCGCACGCGAGGGAATGTGTCGGCAACTGCGAATCGGCAGCCTGAAAGAATGAGCTGGCAGCAATATCGGCCAGCTGAAGGCCTGCTCGCTGATGGTGCGGGAGAATTTCACAAGTAGATGACGAAATTACTCCGGGCGTGATCTCGCGGACGGCCAGAAACGTTGTGCCTGCGCTCGCCTGCATATTGAGCAAATCAATATAGCTAGTGAGGTGATCGTAATCATGTCCGCCGCGTTCCGAGAATATCAATCGCGCCGGTTCTACTTTTTGCGCAGCTTTTCGCGATCGCCTCGCGCACCAGTCCGTGACCCGCTCAAGGAGTAACCGCAAGCACCAGTTGTAGAACTCGCCGCGGCCTAAGCTCGACCCGAGCCGCCTATTTTGGTGGCCGCGCATGTTCGTTTTGTGGGAAGCCACCGTGAAGATGCGAACATCTTTCGTACTCAGCATCCGGCTCACACGCTCTTGGTTGGGGTGAGATAATTTGCGAAAATGCAGTGGAGTTCTCTGTTGCGCACGAACAGCCTCGCGCATGTCGCGGACCCAATCGACAACATCCTGATCTCGCTCGGCGCTGACGACGACAGCTGATACGACAAACCATTCGGAGGATTTTTGGAGCTCTACCGCTGGCTTTTGCTTCACCCCTGGCTCACCAGCCTCGTCGATGTAGATGACGTACTTGTGCGGGTCACCGGGCATCCGCCCTCAATATCGTTTAGGTGCCGTCGAGTCACTATGGGAGTGATTTCTGCGCTCAGTTGATTCGGCCGAGGAACCTCCTTCCGCAAACCCGCGCCCCGCCGTACTGCGGCCAACGCAGCGCATAGCCGTCACGTACCATTGCGCAAGACAGATCGACCCGACCGAGCGAGCACCCCGCCGCGGTCCTGCTGCCCTTGCCCCGGCCCACCGACAGACAGCGCAGCGGCTTGGCCTACACGACGATATGACCAGTCTCCTGGCGCCCACGAGGCCCGTCTAGCAGCATTACGAGGTGGTCGCGAGCATCGACGCCCGATCACCGCGGGCAGGGCTGGTGCGGCCGACAGATCCCGTCGACCTCGCGAGCAGCGATCCCGGCAAGACGGACCTTGGGACCCTCGGCGCACCAAATCGGGCCGTCGCCGTCATAAACCGCGGTCGACGTGCAAGTGAACGTCTTGCCGGCGGCAACGATGGTGGGGCGTCCCGATCAGGACAGATATGGGGCGCTATAGCACCCAGTTCGCGGTCAGCGCCGTCACATCCCCCGTGAACAGGATCGAGAAGTCGGCCACGCCATTGCCGTCGGTATCGCCAAGCAAGGTCGTTATGTTCGAGCCACCGTCGAACGCCAGCGTGAACTGCCCGGCGACGTTCGAGAAAGCCCCGACCTGGGTGAACGCGTCATTGGTGCCCACCGTGTTGGCGTTGGCGTCGATCCCCGACAGATCGAGGATATCGCTGGCGTTCAGATCGACGATCCGGTCGGCATTGGCGCCGACCACGCTGTCGCCGGTCGCGAGATAGACGAAGCGGTCGTTGCCGCCGGCACCAGCGAGCATGTCCTTGCCGGCGCCGCCGGTCAGCACATTGGCCGCCGCCGATCCGGTCAGCGTGTCGCCGAAGGTCGAGCCGCTGATATTCTCGACATTGACGATCGTGTCGATGCCCTGGCCGCCGCCGACAGTCTGTGCGGTCGCGAGGCCGAGATTGACGGTCACGCCGCCGGCGGTCACGCCATAAATGATCGTGTCGATGCCGGCGCCGCCGTTGATGCTGTCATTGCCCGCGCCCGGCGTCAGCAGATCGTCGCCATTGCCGCCGAGCAGCGTGTCGTTGCCGGAGCCACCATCAATGATGTCGTTGGCGCTGGCGCCGTCTATGATGTCGTTACCGGTGCCGCCGCTGATCGTGTTGACCTGCGTGCTGCCGGTCAGCGTGTCGTTCAAGGTCGAGCCGACCAGATTCTCGATCGACAGGAAGGTGTCGAAGCCGGCACCGATCGTGTTCTGCGCGATCGTCGTCGCGAGATTGACGGTGACGCCGGTGGTGGCGGTGGCATAGCTCGCGGTGTCGCTGCCGGCGCCGCCGTTGATGATGTCGTCGCCATTGCCGCCGATCAATATATCATTGCCGCCATTGCCGACGAGATTGTTGTTGGCGCCATCGCCGGTGAACTGGTCGTCGAAGCCCGTACCGTTCAGGTTTTCGATCCCGCTCAGCGTATCGCTGCCGGCGCCGATCGTGCTCTGCGCGGTCAGGATCGTCAGATTGACCTTCACGCCCGCGGTCGCGCTCGCATAATTGGCGGTGTCGATCCCGGCGCCACCATTCAGCGTGTCGTTGCCGAGACCGCCGACCAGCGTGTCGTCGCCATTGCCGCCGGTGAAGACATTGCCGAACTCGTTGCCGGTGATCGTGTCGTTGAAGGCGGTGCCGATGACGTTTTCGATGCCGCGGACGGTGTCGATGCCGGCGCCGCCGGTGTTCTGCGCCGACTGGCTGATCAGGTTGAGGGTGATGCCGGCACCCACCAGCGAATAGTCGAGCGTATCCAGGCCCGAGCCGCCGTCGATGAAGTCGTTGCCGAGATCGCCGGAGATCAGGTCGCTGCCGGTGCCGCCACTCAGGCTGTTGGCATTGGCGTCGCCGGTCAGGATGTCGTCGAAAGCGGAGCCGAGCAGCCCTTCGATGCCGGTCAGCATGTCGCTCCCCGCGCCGCCGGTCGCCTGCGCGCCGACCGCCAGCAGGCTGATTGTGACTCCGGTCGCCGCGGCCGCGTAGCTGGCGATGTCGGTGGTACCGACGCCGCCGTCGAGGCTGTCGTCGCCATCGCCGCCCTGCAGCGTGTCGTTGCCGTCGCCGCCGAGCAGCGTGTCGTTGCCCGCGAGACCGTTGATCATGTCGAGGCCGAGACCGCCGGTGATCGCATTGGCGGTGGCGGTGCCGGTCAGCGTGTCGTTGAACGCCGAGCCGATCAGATTCTCGAAGCCCGAGATCGTATCGGTGCCGGCGCCGAGCGTATTCTGCGCGGCCACCGTCGAGAGGTTGACGGTGACGCGCGCCGTTGCCCCTGCGTAAGTCAGCGTGTCGACGCCATTGCCGCCCGCCAGTGTATCGGCGCCGGTGCCGCCCTCGATCATGTCGTCGCCGTCGCCGCCGTTGATCGTGTCGTTGCCGCCGCTGCCGTTGGGATCATTGGCGCCGGCATTGCCGGTCAGGCTGTCGTTGAAATTGGTGCCGATCGCGCCTTCGATCGAACTCAGCGTGTCGCTGCCGATGCCCGCGCCGCCGGTGATCGTATTGGTCGCGAAGTTGACATTCACCGCCGAGGTTGCCCCGGCGAACGACACGCTGTCGACGCCGTTGCCGCCGTTCAGCGTGTCGTTGCCGGCCCCCCCGACCAATATGTCGTCGCCGTCGCCGCCCGACAGGATGTTGTTGCCGGCGTCGCCGGTCAGGATGTCGTTGAACGCGGAACCCGCGACATATTCGAAGCCTGAGATGGTGTCGTTGCCCGAGCCGCCGGTCGCCTGTGCGGTGGCGGCCGCGAGGCTGATCGTGATGCCGGCGGTCGCGCTGGCATAGCTCAACGTGTCGACGCCGAGCCCGCCGCTCAGAATATCGTTGCCGGCGCCGCCGTCGAGCGTGTCGTTGCCGCCGCCGCCATTGATGCTGTCGGCGCCGTCGAATGTGGTCAGGACGTCATTGGAACCGCCGCCGGACAGCTGGAAATTCTCGACGCCGCTGAACGTCGCCGAACCGGCATAGTCGCCGGTCAGCTTGCCCGAATAGCCGGTCGCGAGCGAGCCGGTCACGGCGACGCTGAAATAGACCGCATAGCCCGAATAGCTGCGGTCGAAGATCAGGGTGTCGGTGCCGGCGCCCATGTCGACGGTGTCGTCGCCGTTCTGGACCTTGACGCTGTCATTGCCGTCGCCGGTGTTGAAGGTGGCGTTTGCGACGATATTGCCCTCGATCAGATGATCGGCGAACGCGCTGCCGGTGACGGTGCCGCCGAACGTCTCGAAATTGAGAATCGAATTGGTGCCGCCGCTATTCTGCTGGCCGGCGAGGGTCAGATCGATGGTGACGCCGACGGCCTGTCCGGAGAGATCGATCCCCAACACGTCGACATTCGCACCGCCATCGACGATGTTGGCGCCGGCGCCGACATAGATCGCGTCATTGCCGGCATTGCCCGAGACGGTGTCGTTGCCGTCGCCGGTGGTCAGCGTATCGCCGGCGCTGCCGCCGAAGATCTGGAAATTCTCGACGCCGGTGAACGCGGCGCTGCCGGCATAGTCGGCATACAGCGTGCCGGCATAGCCGGTTGCGAGGCTGCCGGTGATGCCGACGCTGAGATAGACCGCATAACCGCTATAGCTGCGGTCGAACACGAGCGTGTCGGTACCGCTGCCCAGATCGACGGTGTCGCTGCCGTTGGTGACGCGGACGAGATCGTTGCCGCCGCCGGTGGAGAAAGCGGCGTTGACGGCATAATTGCCCTCGATCAGCGTGTCGCCGAACGACGATCCGATCACCTGCCCGGCGAAGGATTCGATGTTCATGATCGAATTGGTGCCACCCGTGTCCTGCTGGCCGGACAGACGCAGGTCGATCGTCACGCCCGTCGCCTGGCCGCTCAGGTCGATGCTCAGCGTATCGGTGTCGGCGCCGCCATCGACGGTGTTGGTGCCGCCGCCGACCGTCAGTGCGTCGTTGCCGGCATTGCCCGCGACGATGTCGTTGCCGTCGCCGGTGATCAGCGTGTCGCCCGCGCCGCCGCCGCGCACCTGGAAATTCTCGACACCGCTGAACACCGCCGACCCGGCATAATCGGCGTTATAGGTCCCGGAATAGCCGGCGGCGAGACTGCCGCCGAGCGCCGTGCTCAGATAGACGGCGTAGCCGCTGTAGCTGCGATCGAAGATCAAGGTGTCGGTGCCGTCGCCCAGCGCGACCGTGTCGCTGCCGGACATCACCGCGACCAGATCATCGCCGGTGCCGGTCGAGAAATTGCCGTTCGCGATGAATGTGCCTTCGCGGAAAATGTCGGCGCCGGCCGAGCCGACGACGGTGCCGAAGCCCTCGAAATTGCGGACCGAGTCGCTGCCGCCCGAGGCCTGCTGCGCGCCGCCGCCGATCGTCAGGTCGATCGTGATGCCGGCGGCCTCATCCGACACGTCGATCGAGAGCGTATCGGAATCGGCGCCGCCATCGACCGCATCGACGCCCTTGGCGACCGCGACGACATCATTGCCGGCGAGCGTCTCGACGACGTCGTTGCCGTCGCCGGTGGTCAGCGTATCGGCGGCGCTGCCGCTGAAGATCTGGAAATTCTCGGCGCCGGTGAAGTTCGCCGAGCCGACATAGTCGCCGGCATAGACGCCGGAATAGCCGGCGGCGACGGTGCCCGACAGCGATCCGCTGAGATAGACCGCATAGCCGGTAAAGCGATAATCGACCACCAGCGTATCATTACCCGCACCCAGCGTGGCGACGTCGCTGCCGCTCCTGACAGAGACGAGATCGTTGCCGGTGCCGGTGTCGAACGTAGCGTTGCCGGCGACGGCGGTTTCGTAGAACGCATCGTTGAAGGCGGAGCCGGTGACGGCCCCGAACTGTTCGAAATTGCGGATCGACCCGGTGCCGCCGGCCTGCTGCTGGACGTCGAGGCCGAGGCGCAGATCGATCGTCACTCCGACCGTTTCGTCGGACAGGTCGATGCTCAAACTATCGGTATTGCCGCCGCCATTGGCGCTGTCGTTGCCGCGCCCGACCCCGATCAGATCGTTGCCGCCGCCGCCCGAGACGATGTCGTCGCCCTGGCCGGTGACGATGTCGTCGCCAGCCGAGCCGCCGCTGATCGTGAAATCCTCGATGTTGGAATAGGTGACCGTGCCGACATAATCGCCGGAAACGGTGCCGGTATAGGCGCCGAAACTGCCTTGCGGTGCGCCCATGTGGACGGCGTAGCCACTGGTCGAATAATCGGAGACCAGCCGGTCGCGACCGCCTTCGCCATCGACGGTGCCCGAGGTCGCGACGATCGTGTCGTCGCCGCCGCTCTGGATCGTCGATCCCGGATCGCCGCGCCGCGCGGCGGCGCCGAACTGACCCGACCCGACCCGAGTCCAGCCATTGCTGTCCGTCAAACTGTCGATGAAGCGCATCTACTGTCTCCCGCACGCCCGGCGACGAAAGGCCGCCGGCTCCACACCATTTCCCCAGAAGCGGGAATGGCGCGGGCAGGGGGCCACCAACGGGCGAAAAAAGATTCGAGCGATTCTCCCGATTTACGTGCGCGCAGAGCGCGCGGCGCTTGGCGCGCGCGCCGTTATGGGACAGATTGCCGGGGTGTGATCCGCGGCATTGCCGAAGCGGCGTTCGTCAGGCTTCTTCAGCCATCCCGATGGGGATCGTAGTCCGGGGCGTATGCCGGGCGGTGGGGATGTCGGACGCGATGCAGCCTGTTCTGGTGGTCGATTGCTATGGCGAACTCCGGCGGATCGCGCGCCAGCTGCTGGCGCGCGAGCAGGGACAGGCGCTGATCGATCCGACCGAACTTGCGAACACGGTTGCGATCCGCCTGCTGGCGCTGCGCGACGATGCGGTCAACGACGAGGGCCACATGCTCGCGCTGTCGGCGCGGATGATGCGGCGCGAGCTGATCGACCAGGCCCGCGCGGCTTCGTCGGCGAAACGCACGCCGCCCGAGCATGTCACGACCTGGCCCGACGCGCCGGCGACGGCGGGCATCGATGCCGAGGCGCTCGACCGGGCGCTGGCGGCGTTGGCAGACTTCTCGCCCGAACATGCCCGCATCGTCGAGCTGCGCTTCACCTTCGGGCTGACGGTGGAAGAGACCGCGCGGCTGACCGGCCTCGCGGCGCGGACGGTGAAACGCCGCTGGCAGGCGGCACGCGCCTGGTTGCACGATCATCTGAACGGCGATGCGGCCGCGCTCGCCTGAAACCGAACGGCGCGCGCTCGCGTTCGTCGAACGGCTGACCGCCGAAGATACGCTGACGATCGTTCCCGACGAGCTTGCCGCCGAACCGCCCGAGGTGCAGGCGCGCGTCGCCGAACTGATGCGCGGCTTCGGCGGCGCCCGCGCGGCGATGCCGACCGAAGTTCCCGACGCGACGCCCGCCCCGCCGCCGCCCGAGCGGATCGGCGCGTTCCGGCTGGAGTCCCTGCTCGGTGCCGGCGGCATGGGGCAGGTATGGCGGGCGCGGCGCGTGGAGGGCGGCTTCGATCAACGCGTCGCGATCAAGCTGATCCATAGCGAACGCTTCTCCGAGGCCGCGGTCGGACGCTTCGATGCCGAGCGGCGCATCCTCGCGCGGCTCGACCATCCCGGGATCGCGCGGATCATCGATGGCGGCCGGATCTTCGATGAAGGCCGAGACTTCGATTACGGGACGACCGGCAACGGCCAACCCTGGCTGGCGATGGAATATGTCGAGGGGCTTCCGCTCGACGCCTGGGCGGCGGCGAACGCGCCGACGCTCGAGCAGAAAGTGGCGCTGATGCGGCGCGTCTGCGAGGCGGTGCAGGCTGCGCACGAGCAGCTGGTGGTTCATGCCGACCTCAAGCCGGGCAACATCCTGGTGCGCGCGGACGGCAGCGTCAAACTGCTCGATTTCGGCATCGCCCGATTGATCGCCGCCGACGACGGCGACGGCGTCGAGGAGATCAGCCCGTTCACGCGCGCGTTCGCGAGCCCACGCCGGCTGGAGGGCGCTCCGCCCGCGATCACCGACGATGTCTACGCGCTCGGCGTGATGTTGCGCCGGATCGACGAAGCGGCGACCGACCCGGACCTCGCCGCCATCGCCGGCCGTGCGGCGGATCCGGACGACGCGCGGCGTTATGGCAGCGTCGAGGCGCTGTCGACCGATCTCGGCCGCTGGGCGCAGCATCTTCCGGTCGCGGCGCGGCCGCTGGGCGCGGTCGCGCGCGGGCGGCTGTTCGTCCGGCGCCATCGCACCGGCGTGACGCTGACGGCAGCGGCGATGGCGGTGCTGCTGGCGATCAGCCTGTTCGCGACGTTCGCGTGGATTCGCGCCGAACGTGCGCGCGCCGATGCGGATGCCCGCTTCGCCGAGGTGCACCGGCTGTCGCGCTTCATGCTCTACGATCTCTATGACGAGTTGGGCAATGCACCGGGCACGACGGTGGCGCGAACGCGGATCGCGGCGACCAGTGGCGCCTATCTCGATCGCTTGCGGGTCTCGCGCGGTGCGCCCGCCGACCTGCTGCTCGATGCGGCGAGCGGCTATCGCCGGCTGGCGATGGTGGAGGGCGTGCCCGACGTCACCAGCCTCGGCCGGTCGCGCGCGGCGCTGCGGTCGCTCGACAAGGCCGAGGCCTTGCTCGCCGAGGGACTCGCGGCCCGGCCCGACGATCCGGCGCTGCTCGAAGAACAGGGCTGGGTCGACGCCAGTCGCTGGACGCTGCGCATCGACAATGTCCACGCGACGCAGGTCAGCCTCGCCGCGCGGCGCTGGTTCGATCGCGCGCTGGCGATCGAACCGGGCCGGCCGGGCGCGCTGCTGGGGCGCATCACCACCGAGAAGAACGAGGCCTATGACATGATCTGGGCCAATCGCGCGCGTGAAGCGATGCCGATCCTGCTGCACGCGCTGGCGCGGCTGCGGGCGATCGACGTGCCGCCGGCGCTCCGCCAGACCGCGCGGCTGCTGGAGACCAGCCTGCTCAACCGGCTGGGTGACGCCCATTATTATGCCGGCGACATTCCGGCCTCGCTGCCCTTCTATCGGCAGGCCGGGGCGATCGTCGATGCCGAACTGGCGCGCAAGGCGAACACGCCGGTGTGGCTCAACCGCAAAGGCGAGGTGGAGTGGAATCTCAGCGGCAGCCTCAACGACAGCGGACGTCCGGCCGAAGCGCTCGCCGCCGCCGACCGCGGGATCGCGGCGCTCGATCAGGTGCTGGCTTATGGTCCGGACTCCAACGCGGAGAAGCAGCTGCTGATGATCTACAACCAGAAGGCCGACGTGCTGCGGGGCATGAACCGCAATGCCGAGGCCGTGCTGCCCGCAGCGCTGAGCGTCGCGCTGCGCGAACGCCGTTATGCCGCCGAACCGGCCGATCCCGAACGCAGGCGCGATCTGGCGCTGGGCTATCCGTCCTATGCGCTGATCCTGGTTGCCGCCGGACGCCGTGCCGACGCCTGTCGCGAGATCGGCAAGGCGGCGCGGCTGTGGACCGAAATCCGCCGCGCGAGAAACCTCACCAGCCTCGATGCCGGCAAGAGCGTTCCGGAGTTCCAAGCGGTCGAACGGCAATATTGCGCAGGGTGAGCGATCGCCTGATCATTGTTAGTGCGAATGTCACAAAGATCTGCCATAAGCAGTTCAAGAGCCGGCAAGAGCCGGCCATCGGAGAGGATGCCCATGACCCGCCCGCTTCCGCGCGCCCTGATCGCATGCATGTCAGAAGGACGCCAGCCGCGCCCTCACGAAGTCGAGGCGGTCGCCGCGCGGATCTGGCGCGAGGCGTTCTGCCAGGACAGCCTGATGAACTGGGCAAGCGTGCCGCAGGGATCGAGCGACTATCGCAAGACCCTCGCGGTGGCGTCGGCCGCGCTGGGGCGCTGACGGCGCGGCGTCGCGATCGAGCAACGCCATCGGCGCGCATGGCCGGCCCGGCCCGGCCGGCCGCCGATCGCGGGCGGCTTTGACCGGCGCCCGCGTCGCTTGCCGCGCATGAGCCGCCGATCTACACCGCGTCATCGACTGCGCGCGCAGTGGAAGGCGAAGTGCCGGATATGCGCTGCCGTCGGGTGGGGAAAGACAATGGGGAAGATCGCTCTGGCCGCGCCTGCCAGCCTGTTCATGGCCGGCCTGTTCATGACGGGCACCGCCTTTGCCGGGCAGCAGGATTTCAAGCTGATCAACGATACCGGCTACACGATCAAGGAAATCTATGTGTCTCCGGCCAAGTCGGACGACTGGGAAGAAGATGTCCTCGGCCGCGATGTCCTCGGCGATGGCGAGCAGACGAAGATCACTTTTTCGCGCGACACCGATTCATGCCTGTGGGACATGAAGGCGGTCTATGAGGATGGCGATACTGCCGAATGGACCGGCTTCAATCTGTGCGAAGTCTCCGTGATCGCCGTTCATTACGACGCCAAGACCAACACGACGTCCGCCACCTACGAATGATGGCGGGGCGCATTGCGCGCCTGTGTATGGCGATCTTGACACGTCTGTGCCGCACGGCGACGATTGGCGCGATGGATCGGGGGCAGCATTGGCCGGGTTGAGACGCATTGGCATGCTCGTTGCGCTGGTGCTGGCGTGCTTCGCGTTCAGTCTTCCGGCGTCAGCGCAGATCGGGCGGGTCAAACTGGCGGTCGGCACGGCCTCGGTCCTGCGAGCCGGGCAATCGCTGCCGGCAAAACCCGGCCTCACGATTCTCGAGGGCGATACCTTGGTCACGGGCGCCAATGGCAGGATCGGCGTCACGTTCGTCGATAATACGCGCATGTCGATTGGACCGAATTCGCGCATTGCGATCTCCGAATTCGTCTTCAATCCCACCACGCGCAAAGGGAAATTCGTGACGCGGGCGGACCGGGGGGCGCTCGTTATCGTTTCCGGGCAGATAGCTCATGAGAATCGTGACGCCATGCGTGTCCGCACGCCGACCGCTCTGCTGGGTGTGCGGGGAACACGATTCGTCGTTTCCGTGCCGTAAAGCGCATGAGGGCAATCCTGGCGCTCGCACTGTCCATGCTCGCCGGATGTGCCGGGCATGAAACGACGATGATATTGTTGCCGTCGGAATCCGGCGGGCCGACGGGTGCGGTGGTGGTCATCGACCCGACGGGCAAGGGCGAAATCGTCATCGATCAGGCAAACGAGCAGGCAAGAGCGCGAGGCGGGACCGTCGTACGATCCGCGCTCTCTCCGCGGCAGATCGATCAGCGTGTCGGAGCCATGCTGCAGGCTGTGCCGAAAGCGCCGTCACTATATTCATTGTATTTTACTGCGGACACCGGGGATCTTGACCTGGCGTCTCTGGCGGTTCTGCCAGCCCTGTTCGCAGAGATCGCCAGGCGTCCCGGTGCCGACGTCGAGATCGTCGGCCATACCGATACTGTTGGTGACGATGCCTATAATGATGCGCTTTCGCTGCGCCGGGCGGACGAACTCGCCCGCGTTCTGATCGCAAAGGGTCTCGATCCGGACATCATCCGGACCATCGGCCGCGGCGAACGCGATCCGCGGGTCCTCACCGGCGACAATGTCGCGATGTCGGCCAACCGCCGGATCGAGGTCATCGTCCGCTGAGGCGCGCGGCCGGGATCCCGCTGGACGTCACTTCTCGGTCGCCTGGAACACGCCGTCCCATTCCGCACCTGGCGGGAACGCCCGATAATGGGCGATCCGGTCACGGTAGAGATCGAACAGCCGGCCGCCGAGATACGGTGCGCCGGCCGCCTCCATCGCCACGAGCGCCGCTTCGGCCTGGTTCCAGTCCATCGCGCGATAGGCCGCGAGCAGGATGGCATGCCGTTCGGCCAGGACGGCGAAAGCTTCGGTCGCGCGCACGGCGGGGCCACCGATCAGCGCATGAACGGTTTCGGGCTGCTCGCGTCCGACGACGCGCACGCGATCGAGTTCGAGCAGAGCATAGCCGTCCAGTCGCCGCGCCAGCGCATCGCCGATCGCTGCCTCCACCCCATAATATTTGGTCAGCCCCTCGATCCGTGAAGCGAGGTTCACGGCGTCGCCGATCATCGAATAGTTGAGACGATGCTCGGAGCCCATATTGCCCACGCAGATGCGCCCGGCATTGAGGCCGATGCCGATCCGGACCGTGCCCGGCCACGGATATCTGCCCTCGGCCGGCATGGTCGCATTGAGTTCGACGAGCCGTTCGATCATCGCCAGCGCGGCATTCGCGGCGTTCTCCGCATGGTGCGGATCGTCGAGCGGCGCGTTCCAGAACGCGATGATCGCGTCGCCGACATATTTGTCGATCGTGGCGCGTCCGCCGAGCAGGATGTCGGTCATCGGTGTGAGGAATCCGATCAGGAACTGGATGATCTCGTTTGGCGACATCTGTTCGGACAGCGCCGAGAAGCCGCGGATGTCGCAGAACATCACGGTCATGTCGCGCTCTTCCCCACCAAGTTCGAGCGCGCTGGGATCGCGGGCGATGCGATCGACCAGTTCGGGTGACAGATAGCGGTCGAAGGCGCGATGGATTTCCGCCCGCGCGCGCGCCGTTTCCGCAAATTTGACCGTCGCGACCGCCAGCCCTGCCGCCATCCCCATGCCGAGCGGCAACACCGGATCGAGCAGCAATTGGGCTCGATCGAACGAGAGCCAGCTCGCAGCGAGCGTTGCGGCGACGATCATCGGGGCGAGCGGCAATGCATAGCCGCGCAACCATGCCGCGCCGATGATCGCCATCAGCGCCAGCGCGATACCCAGACCGAGTTCGAGCGGACGGCCCCAGTCCGGCCGCGCGAGAATATGTCCATCGATCAGCGCCTCGACGGCCTGGGCCTGGATCATCACGCCATAATGCGGACCGAACGGAGTCGTGACGATATCGCTGGTCCCGGCGGCGCCGAGGCCGACCACCACGATCCGGTCCGTCACCATATGCTTGCGGAAGTTCGCGCGGAAAAGGTCGACCGCGCTGATCACCGTCTGTCGTTTCGGATCGCCAAATCGCAATATGGCGCTGCCATCCGCGTCGAGCGGGATGAATCGGCCGCCCAGCCGAATCCCGCGGAGATTGCCATTCGACGCCGCGGGTGCAGGGGGTTCGCCGCCCAGGGCGACCTGCGTGATCGCCGTCGCCAGCCCGGACGTGTCGGCGCCGCCGACCCTTGCCGCGACGGGAATGCGCCGCACCACGCCGTCGTCCTCCGGCGCACCATTGATGAGGCCGCGCGCGACCACCATCGCGTCGATCTCTTCGAGATTGTCGATCGACCGCGCATAATGCGCGACCGAAGGCGGCAGTGGCGCGGAAAAGGCCGGGGCATCGGCGGAGGGGCGCGGGGCGACGGCGTCGCCGGCAATGCCGACGCGGCCGGCGACCACCGGCGCCGCGCCGATCGCCTGCGAGAAGGTCGAGTCCATCGATGGCAGAGCGCGGATATCGGCCGCCGCCTGGGGCGGCAGTTCGGGATAGAGGCCGGCGATCGTCGCACCGTTGAAGCGATCCCGTTCGGGAAAGATCATGTCGAGTCCGATCACGGTCGCGCCGGCCTCGTTGAGGCGTTCGACCAGATTGGCCATATAATAGCGCGGCCAGGGCCAAGGCCCCATCTCGCTTATGCTGTCGTCGTCGATCAGCACGACCGCGACCTTGCCGTCGAGTTCGACCGGCGACATGCGCTGGAACCAGTCGAACAGCGGCCGGGAGGGCGCAGCACCTGCCGGGAGCAGCACCGCCACCGCCAGCGCGGCGGCGAGCAGTCCGATACCCCAAATCCGGAATCGCCTGAGCGCCGCCGGCATCTCCGTACCCCCAAGCCCCGATCCGTTTCGCTCCTGTTATTGGGGCGGGTGCCGGTGATGGGAAGCGATTTCATCGGCGACCGAAGCGATCGCCGTCGATCGACCGCGCCGAAGGAAAATTCATCATCCGCAACAATTGCTGAACTTCTTCCGGCGTCATCCGTGTCGGCGGGATATGGACGCCCGGCGTCGTCCGGCACAGTTCAACCATGCGCCGGATGTCGGCGATACCGGCGTCGAACCGCTCCAGCCTCGGTTGGAGCGCGCTGCGCGACGAGCGGAATTCGGACACACGCCGCTCGTCGACTGGTTGTTCGGCGAGGTGTCAGATATCGGGCCAGATATCGGGACCGTGCTGGTGTGATGGTAGACGATGCCGGCCGACGCGCCCGACGCCGTTTCGAACTCATGCCTGGACCGGATTCGCTCGCTGAACGGCGACCGGATCGATCGCAAGCCAAAACGGCGCTGGACCTGCCGGCGGCTGTGCCTAAGATCGCGCGACAATTGCAGCCGGGACGATGATGATGAAAACGCAACTCAAGATCCTCGCCACCATTGCCGTGGCGACGACGCCGCTGGCGGCGCAGGCCGAGCTCAAGCCGGGAACCCGCGCGCCGGCGTTCAGCACGCAGGCGGCGCTGGCGGGCAAGCCGTTCGCCTTTTCGCTCGCCAGCGCGCTGAAGAAGGGGCCGGTCGTGCTCTATTTCTTCCCCAAGACCTTCACCTCGGGCTGCACGATCGAGGCGCATGAATTCGCCGAGAAGACCGCCGATTTCGCGAAACTGGGGGCGACGGTGATCGGCATGTCGGCCGATTCGATCGCCGATCTCTCGCGCTTCTCGAAAGAGGATTGCCGCGACAAGTTCGCGGTGGGCGTCGCCACGCCGGCGATGATCAAGGGCTATGACGTCGCGCTGGCGATGGCGCCCGGCCGCTCCAATCGCACCTCCTACGTGATCGTGCCCGGCGGCAGGATCATCTATTCGCACAATGCGATGGAGCCGCTCGGCCATATCTCCGGCACGTTCGCGGCGGTCCAGGCGTGGAAGGCGGCGAAGCGCTGATCGACCGGCTGGCTGGAGCGGGGTCGCCCTGCGGCTTCATCGCGCCTGATTGGGCAAGAATTCCAGCCGTCTTATGCCATAGAGCAGATAGATCCGGTGGCGGACCACCCACCAGGACGCAAAATTCTGCGTCGAAAGGTCGGGCAGACGGATCGGTTGTAGGTCGACCCGCCTGACCCGGCCGCGCATCGTACTGGCGAACGCGTTGACGCAGACGGCAAGCCCGTGTGCCAGCTCGATCATCACGGCAGCACAGACGCCGTAACGCAGCCTGGTCGCGAGCGATTGTTGCTGCCGGTGCGAGAAGTCGGGCGGCGTCTTGCCCCAGACGACACGGAATTCCTCCGGCACACGAATCCATCGGGCCGAGGCGTGCGCCGATGACCGCAGCATGTCGCAGTGGCAACGACGGCATTTACTGAATGCGAAGCCCTGGGCCGATATGATTCCGGGCGCGACCGGAGAGTGATCGCGCATGTGGCACAGCAAATTCATCTTTTTCATTTCCTGCTTCCTTGCAAGATTTGTCATTCGTCATGTGGCTGGCGAGCAGCTTGAGGTCGGCCGGTCCCGTCGCCATCAACTGTTCGAGATCCCAGATCTCGAAGGTTTCGCCGGCCGCAATCAGAAAAAGCGATTCGCCGAGGCCCGCGAGCTGGCACATCAAAGGCGGAATGTTGACGGAACCCTTATGGTGCATCGTGAAATAGTCGACGAAACCATATGCGCGACGAAGGCGATCATGATGTTCGATCAATTGATCCGGCGCGAGGCGATTGCGATATTCGAAGGAATTATCGTGCTGTTTGGTCAGAAAGGATTCTTGGCAGACGACGAGGCATTTCGACGTGCGATGAAGACCGACGACAAGCTGACTGATATTTTTCTGGCAATTTGCGGTTCGACGGAATTCGGGAGGCATGACTACACCGCCACGACCGTTCATCCTGCAAATCGCGCTACCCAGATAGATCGTTCTCATGCGTACCCCGCAATTCATATGGTTAATATCTGTTCATATGAGCGGCGCTTTCTAGATCGTAGAAACACCTAGACGCCGATATCGCGCAAAAAAGATGCATCGGGGTTTCATTCGTTAAAGTCATGATTCCCGTATAAACACGTATAACATAGTATAAGATTCGAGCAGGTAAAATTACGTAGGACGTTCATCGCGCATAATCCTACGTATCATTACCTATAATGGAGCGATCAAGCTGAAACAGGGTTTCGTTTACCGAGAAGACATGCCTAAATAAGGATCGGTCGGGCGACTCGGAGTTGCCGACCCGGGAGAATTCGCTGTGACAGACCTGCAACCCATATCGATCGAAAGACTCTATCCGCACATCGTCGTGATCGGGGTCGGCGGTGGCGGTGGCAATGCGGTTGCCAACATGATCGCCAACGGGGTGAGGGGCGTGCAGTTCATCGTCGCGAACACGGATGCCCAGGCGTTGAATGGCTCGCCTTCGCACCATCGCATTCAACTGGGCCGGCACACGACCGACGGCCTCGGTGCCGGCTCGGCGGCCGAGATCGGCAGATTGGCGGCCGAGGAATCGATCGAAGCGATCGTCAGTGCGCTGCGCGGCGCGCATATGGTGTTCATTGCGGCGGGCATGGGCGGCGGAACCGGCACCGGCGCGGCGCCGGTGATCGCGCGCGCCGCGCGCGCGCTGGGCATATTGACGGTCGGCGTCGTGACCAGGCCGTTCGACTTCGAAGGGCGCCGCCGGCGGAAGACCGCCGATGCCGGCATTGCCGAACTCGAACAGCATGTCGACACGCTGATCGTGATTCCCAACCAGAACCTGTTTCGCGTCGCCACCGCCGAGACGACGTTCAAGATGGCATTCGAAATGGCGGACGACGTCCTGTCGCAGGGCGTGCGCAGCATCTCCGACCTGATGGTGGCGCCCGGCCTGGTCAATCTGGACTTCGCCGATCTCTGCTCGGTGATGGGCGGGATGGGCCAGGCGATGATCGGGACCGGCGAGGCCACGGGTCGCGATCGCGCGACGACCGCCGCCGCGCTGGCGATCGCCAACCCTCTGCTCGACGGGGTGATGGACGGCGCGCGCGGGCTGATCATCTCGATCGTCGGTGGCGACGATCTGGGTCTCGTGGAGATCGACGAGGCGGCAAGCTATATCAGCCAGGTGCTCGATCCCGACGCCCAGATCATCTGGGGATCCGCGGTCGACCCCAGCTTTATCGGCCGCTTTCGTGTGTCGATCATCGCGACCGGGCTGATATGCGGCGAGGAAACGCCTTCACTGTCGATCACCGACATCATCGCGGCCCAACACCCGGTGGTCGAGCCAGAAGCGACGGTGATCTTTGCCGGGCCGAGTCCGATGGCGCCGGCCATCGCACCACCGGTGGTAGCGCAATTGCCGCTGCCGATGCCCCCGGCGGCCACGGTCCATGTCGAAGCCGATGCAGGCGACTGCCTGTCGCTGGAGGTGGTCGCGACAGAAGTCGTTGAGCCCGAGCCCAGCGGCCTGGCACCGGCCGCGCTCCCGCTTCCCGCCGGCAGCGTCGAAATCCCCAGCCGCAGCTATCACGCCGCACCGGGATTCCATGCGCGCGAACCGCATGGCCCGAGCCTGTTCGACCGGATTTTCAACAAGGCGCGAGCGGCAACGTTCGACGATGTCGGCGCTCCGCGATCGGCGGTTGGGTCGGCGGGATCCGGGGCGACACCAGCCAATGTCGCAGGTCGGCAGCGCGGTATTCCGGTGGTAATTTCAGCCAATCGCGCGGGCACCGCTGCGGCAATCTGATCGAGAACTGGAGTCGGGCGATTTTCCACGCCAGCACTCCGTGCACAAGCAGGAGCGATTTCGATGCAATTTGAAGGATCGATCACCAACAATGTGCAGAATGCCGTTGCGAGCGCAAAACGCCTGCGAGGGCAACGGGTCTATCGCGAGACCATCGCGCATTGGAACGAGGTGCTCGCCGAGGCGCAGAGCTGCAGCGTCACGCTGGACGCGCGCGAACGTGACACGCTGGAGCAGGCGATTCAGCGTCTGGCGCGCGAGATCAGTTCCCGTTCTGCGTGAACGCGTCGCAGCCGGGGCAATGGGGGCTTTCCCCGGACCCCGGTGATCGTCTTGCGGAGTCCGGTCGAGCCTTGCCGTCCTGCCTGGAACGGCAGGGGCCGACGATCCCGTCCGGGACACGACCGCGGCATCCACGCAGGCTGAATCTCCGCATTGAAATCACCGTCAAATCCGGCTTCAAGGTGCTCAACCAGGGAGACAGCGGCACATGAAGGGATATGACGACGAGGCCGACGAACGGTTCGGACCGCTCGACGTAAAGCAGAACGAGCGGCTCGTGATCGCGGCGTCGTCGCTGGGCACCGTGTTCGAATGGTATGATTTCTACCTCTACGGGCTGCTCGCCGCCTATATCTCGGCGCAGTTCTTCTCCGGCGTCAACGAGACCACCGGCTTCATCCTGGCGCTGGCGGCGTTCGCGGCGGGTTTCGCGGTGCGGCCGTTCGGGGCTTTGGTGTTCGGCCGGATCGGCGATCTCGTCGGGCGCAAGAACACCTTCCTGGTGACGATGGGGATCATGGGCCTTTCGACCTTCGCGGTCGGGCTGCTGCCCAACTATGCGACGATCGGTGTCGCGGCGCCGTTCATCCTCGTCGCGCTGCGGCTGGCGCAGGGGCTGGCGCTGGGCGGCGAATATGGCGGTGCCGCGACCTATGTCGCCGAACATGCGCCGGAGGGGAAGCGCGGACTCTATACCAGCTGGATCCAGACCACCGCGACCCTGGGGCTGTTCGCGGCGCTGCTGGTGGTGATCGGCCTGCGGACGGCGATGGGCGAAGAGGCGTTCAAGGCGTGGGGCTGGCGGGTGCCGTTCCTGGTCTCGATCGTACTGCTGGGCGTATCGATGTGGATCCGCATGCAGTTGTCCGAAAGCCCGGTGTTCCAGAAGATGAAGGACGAGGGCACGACATCGAAGGCGCCGCTGACCGAGGCGTTCGCGCGCTGGGGCAATCTGCGCTGGGTGCTGATCGCGCTGTTCGGCGCGGTCGCCGGGCAGGCGGTGGTCTGGTACACCGGCCAGTTCTACGCCTTGTTCTATCTCGAGAAGACGATGAAGGTGGACGGCGCGACCGCCAACATCATGATCGCGATCGCACTGGCGATCGGCACGCCGTTCTTCGTGTTCTTCGGCTGGCTCTCGGACCGGATCGGACGCAAGCCGATCATCCTCACCGGCTGCGCGATCGCCGCGATCAGCTATTTCCCGCTGTTCGGCCTGCTGACCGATGCCGCCAATCCGGCGCTGGCCAAGGCGCAGGCGACTGCGCCGGTGACGGTGGTGGCCTTCGCCGACGAATGCTCGTTCCAGTTCGATCCGGTCGGCCGGAACAAATTCGACAGCACGAGTTGCGACATCGCCAAGGCCTGGCTCGCCAAGGCCGGCGTCAACTATGCCAATGTCGCGGCGCCGGCGGGGACGGTGGCGCGGGTCGATATCGGCGGACGCAGCTTCGTCGCGCCCGATCGCGGCACGGCGTCGTGGAGCGCCGACGCGTGGAAGACGGCGATCGCCGACTATCAGGGTGAGCTGAAGGCCGGGCTGGCGGCCGCGGGCTATCCCGCCGCGGCGGATTACGACCAGATGAACAAGCCGCTGGTGATCGCGGTGCTGACCGCGCTCGTGCTGCTGGTGACGATGGTCTACGGCCCGATCGCGGCGATGCTGGTCGAACTCTTCCCGTCGCGGATCCGCTACACGTCGATGTCCTTGCCCTATCATATCGGCAATGGCTGGTTCGGCGGCTTCCTTCCGACGACGGCGTTCGCGATGGTCGCCGCCACCGGCAATATCTATTACGGCCTGTGGTATCCGGTGACGATCGCGGCGGCGACGGCGGTGATCGGCATTTTCTTCCTGCCCGAGACGTTCAGGCGCAATATCGACGACTGATTTGCATCGCATTCATGGAGTGTCAGGATGTCGCATTACCGCGGTTTCGCCTATTTGGAGATCACTCGCGGCCTTAACCGGTGTCCGCTGCCCGCAAGGGAGTGACTCGCGGCCCTTAACCGGTGTCCGTTTTCCGCAAGGAACGATGAAGGGGAAGCCGCAGTGCTTCCCTTTCGCGTTTTTGCCGAAGTTGCCGCAATCGGCCCAATCATTTCACAGCTTCTCACTTTTTAGCGATCGTCTCAACGACTCCGCTTGCAATGTAGGATTTCTCCTAGCATCAGAACATAACATGAACTTCTGGTGAGTCGCAGCGGCGATGGAGGTGGCCTATGACGGTGTTGCAGGATGATCTGGCGGAGGATGTCGTCATCGACGATCCCGAGGATCGGGATGACCAATTTGACGGGCAGGCGTGGGCCGAGATGTGCCGGCGGGGATCGCGACGGCTGCTGCGGGCGATCCTCGCCTATCAGGCGAAACGGGCGCCGCTGCCGTGAGCGTCATCGCCACTGCCCTCAAGCATCTGATCGCCGCCGGGCTCTCGGGCGAGGCGCTGCTGCGCGCGGTCGAGGAGCTCGAGGCCGTGCTGCCGTCGCGCTCGGCGGGCGCGGAGCGGCAGGCGCGCTATCGCAACCGGCGCAAGGCGTCGGCGGCCGTCACGCGTAATGCGCGTGACGATGGTGACGGATGTGACGAAAGTAACGCGCGTGACGGCGCTGACGCTCCCCCCAATGATATATATTCTAACCCCCCTGTTCCCCCATCACCTGACGGTGATGGACCCCCGGTCATCGCCGATGCCGGCCCCGATGGTGCTGCGACGGCGGCACCGTTCCCGCCGCGGGCCGCGGTGGCGGTGTGGAACGAGATGGCGCAGCGCCGCGGGCTCTCGCCGTGCCGGTCGCTGGCCGGCGAACGGCTCGCCCGGCTGAAACGCCGCATCGCCGAACATGGCGAGCAGGGCTGGCGCGAGGCGGTGGCGGCGGTGGAAAAGTCGCGCTTCCTGCTCGGCGAAACCGGGCGCAGCGGCTGGAAGGCGAACATCGATTTCCTGCTGGTCCCGACGCATTTCGCCAAGGCGCTGGAGGGCGGCTATGGCAACGACGCCGTGGCCCACGCGCCCGCCGGCCGGGTGACCGCGGCGCAGCACCGGGCGACGCAGGTCGCGCGTGCCGCGCTGTACGAGCAACTGGGGCGGGTCGACGAGGCGGCGGAGATCCGGCGGGAACTGGCGGCGGGAAGCGGGTGAGGCGGGCATTGCGTCACCCGCGCACTGCGGGCAATGATGGTGGCAATCGATCGGGATGCGGCAGATCGCGCAGGGCGCCCGCCGATCTGGCGCATGGCGGCCGGACTGGCGATCGCCCCGCTTCTGCCCGCCGCCGCGCTGGCGGGCATGCGGATCGCCTGGGAAGCCTGCATCGGTTGCTGGGTCGCGCTGTTGCTGGCCTATGCGATGCTGGCGCTGACGGGCTTCATTCGGCTTGGCGTGCCGGGTGATTCGAACCTGAAGAACGTGGTGCGGGCCGCGCTGCTGGGTATGGTCATGACGGCTGCGACATCGCTCGCGGTCGTGCTGATCATGCCGCCGTTCGCCGGATTCGTGATCGCGGTGATGGGGGGACTGGGGCTGGTGAGCGGATTGGTGTTTTGGGTGCTGGTCTACGCGGCGTGGTAACACAGCCGCCTCTCGACCGGCATGCCTGGACGGAGCGGGTATCGGCATGATGTCGACAAGACATGGCTGAGCGCTCGTGGCGTACGAAATTGCTGATCCTCGCCGCGATCCTCTCGGTGTGGGTGGTGCTGCCGGTGTCCGCATTGCTGTGGATGACGGCGGTGCCGGGCCGCTCTTTTGCCGGCACGTTGCCGCCGTTGACGCCCGCGCAGGCGCAACTGGCGGTGGCGCTCGAGCGACATGTGCGGGCGGTGGCGAGCGTGCCGCACAATGTGCGTCATCCGGCGGCGCTGGAACAGGCGGCGCTGCATATCGAGGGCGCGCTCGCGGGCAGCGGTTATCGGGTCGTGCGGCAGTCGTTTCGCGCCGGGCCGCGGATGGTGCGCAACATCGAGGCGGTGATCGAGCCTGCCACCGCGGGAGCCGAAACGCTGGTGATCGGCGCGCATTATGACAGCTATGCCAACGTGGCGGGCGCCAACGACAATGGCAGCGGCACGGCGGCGGTGATCGAGCTGGCGCGCATGCTGGCGGACCTGCGCGGGCGATCGGCGCTGCGCATCCGGCTGGTGCTGTTCGTCAACGAGGAACCGCCCTTCTTCAAGTCCGACCTGATGGGCAGCCTGATCTATGCGCGGCATCTGAAAAGGTCGGGCGAGCCGCTGATGGGCATGCTCTCGCTGGAGACGATGGGCTTTTACAGCGATGCGCCGAACAGCCAGCATTATCCGCCGCCGCTGGGCGCGCTCTATCCGAAGTCCGGGGATTTCGTTGCCTTCGTCGGCACCACCGGATCGCGCGCTTTCGTGCGGCGGACGGTGGGTGCGTTCCGGGCGGCGGCACCGCGCCGGGCTTCGTTCAGGGGATCGACTGGTCCGATCACTGGTCGTTCGACCGGATCGGCGTGCCGGCGCTGATGGTCACCGACACCGCGCCGTTCCGCTATCCCTGGTATCATCATCCGGGGGACCGGCCCGACAAGGTCGATTATGCGCGGCTGGCGCGTGTGGTTTCCGGCCTGGAGCGGGTGATCAGGATGTGGGCGACGGTGCCGTCGTCGTGACTTGCCCGCGCTCCAACGGAAAACGGCGCCGCTGGCGCGACGCCGTTCCCTGCCATGGGAGGCAAGATTGAGCCTTTCGAGCGCCGGGAGCTGAACACCGTGCCCGAACGGCTCGCCGGCCGCCCGGCGAACCGGGCGACCGGGTGGGGATCAGCGGGTCACGTTTCCGACTTCGCTCGGCGCGATCTCGCCATTGTCGTCCTTGTTGTTCGCGTCTTCCTCGCCCTGCGCCTTGATGGCGTCGGCCTTGTTCTCGAGCGCGTCTTCCTGCATCTCGTTGGTCGCGTTGTCGGCCATGTCCTCATAGACCTGCGCGTTGGCCTCGGAGGCCTCCTCGATATTGTCCGCTTCCTTGCTCTGGCAGCCGGCGAGGCTCAGGGCGGCGGCGGCCACGGCCGAAATCATCATCATCTTACGCATATATCTGTCCCTCCGTTGGGTGACGTGACGAGGCGGTTCTTCTCGTGCGGAAGCCAGATCGCTTTGCTCGTCCGATCGCCATCACCGCGACAAAATGCGCCGTATCCGAAATGGTTCCCGAATTTGATCGATTGATGTTGCGTCGGGCGGCGGTGGCGGCCACCGCGATTGCGCCGGGGCGCGGGAGTATGGGCATGGCCGAGATCATCAACCTGCGCACCGCCCGCAAGGCGCGTGCGCGCGCCGAGGCGGCGGCGAAGGCGGCCGAAAACCGCGTGGCGTTCGGCCGGACCAAGGCCGAGAAACAGGCAGCGCGCGACGAGATCGCGCGGCGCGCGAAGTTGCTGGACGGGGCGAAGCGCGAGACGGGTGACGAACCGCGGCCGGATGTCGAACCGCGCTGAGGTCTCGTGCGGGTCGTGAAGTCAAGATTTCGGTCGCGCGAAAAATTACATCCATTTCGGATCGATTCGCCGGGCCGTGACTGGACGAAGATTTCGACGTCGTAACAATGGCGTAAAACCGCCATTTTAACCTTGTGACGTTGACAGTTTGCGCGGGAAAGGCAAGCGTTCGATTCTTCGGGTTGGGGTTTCGGAATGTCATGGAATTGTAACGCCGCTGGTGCGGCGTTTTTCGTGCGCGCGGGCTTGCGGCGCGTGCTGCGGCTGGCTCCGATCGCCGCTGCCCTACCGGCTGGCGATCGTGCGCCGGCAAGAACCGACACTGCAGCGGGAGGAAAAAATGGCGGTCATTGACGGAACGAACGGTCCCGAGACCTTGAACGGTACGGCCGCCGCGGACACGATCAACGGACTGGGCGGCAACGATACGCTGAATGGCGTCGGTGGTGATGACGACCTTTATGCCGGCGCAGGAACCGATTCGCTAAACGGCGGCGATGGCGACGACAGGCTGATCCTGCTTGCCGGGCAGGTGCTGGGCGGCGCGTTGGATGGCGGTGCGGGGGAAGACCGGATCGTGCTGACGGATGTGACATTCAACGGTGCTTCGGGCAGCGCGACCTTCACTGGCATCGAGCATATCGGCTATGGACCTGGCCTTGATGGCGGCTCGCTCATCGGCACGGCCGGCGCCGACGTCCTCGACCTCAGTAGCCTCAGCGCGGCGAACCTCGACGCCCATTATCTCGATATCTTCGCGGGCGGCGGTTCGGATCACGTCACCGGCGGCATGGAGAACGACACGATCGATGGCGGTGGCGGCAATGACGTGCTGGCCGGCAACGGTGCCAATGACACGCTCCATGGCGACGATGGCGACGACATATTGAATGGCGGCGATGGTGACGATGATCTGATCGGCGGCACGGGCATCGATTCGTTGTATGGCGGCAATGGCGACGACATTCTCGAATTGAACGGTGTCGTCGGTGGCGCGGTCGATGGAGGAGCGGGCCGCGACTATCTGTTCTTCTCGGCAATTTTCGATGGTGCATCGGGCAGTGCCGATTTTGCCGGCGTAGAAGACATCGGCGGGCGGTTGACGGGCACGTCCGGCAATGACGTGCTCGACCTGTCGGGCATCACGGGTCCGGCCGGATCCGACAGCATAATCGAGATCTTCGCTGGCGGCGGCGGCGACGGATTAACCGGCGGCGCGGAGCAGGACGTCGTTTACGGCGAAGGCGGCGAAGACCGACTCACGGGCAATGGCGGCAGCGATTTGCTGATGGGGGGCGATGGCATCGATTCGATCAATGGCGGTGCCGGCTTCGACTTCCTCGACGGTGGTGCGGGCGACGACGTCATCAACGGCGGTGCCGATGGCGACACGATCAGTGGCGGCGCGGGCCTGGACGTTCTAAACGGCGGCGCCGGCGATGACGGTTTCGACATCACGTTTCAGCTGGTCGATGACGTTATCGACGGCGGTGCCGGCATCGACAGCCTGTTCTTTCAGCAGGCGCTGTTCGACGGCAATTCCGGCACGGCCCGTTTCGTCGGCATCGAGACCCTTTACGAAGGAGGCAATCTGTCCGGAACCGCCGGCGACGATGTTCTCGACCTGAGCGGGCTTTCCGCTGCGACCATCATGGGCGTCGGGCTGTTCATCGCGGCGGGTGATGGCGACGACCGGATCACCGGTGGTGTCGAGAATGACGAGATCGATGGCGGCGCGGGCAACGATGTCCTGAACGGCGGCGGTGGCGACGATCGTCTCTATGGTGGCGACGAGGCGATGTTGTTTGGCGGCGCCGGCAACGACATTCTCGAAGTGGCCGGGCTATTCGTGCACGGCCTGTTCGACGGCGGCACTGGCGACGACACGCTGAACATCGGCTCCGGCCTGCCCGTCCGTTTCGATGTCGGATCGGCCAATGCGCGCTTCGTCAGCATCGAATATGTGTCCGATAATGTCAGTTTCGAGGGCACGACCGATGGCGACGTGCTCGACCTCGGTGGCCTGACCGCCGCCACGCTTGCCGGTGCGTCCTTCACTATCTTCGCCGATGCCGGGAACGACCGGGTCACCGGCGGGGCCGAGAACGACCGGATCATCGGTGGCGATGGCGACGATATCCTGAAGGGCGGCGGCGGTTCCGACTATCTCGAAGGCAATGGTGGAACTGACTCACTCGACGGGGGCGCTGGCGACGACGAATTGCTGCTGAGCGGTGATCAGCTGCTCGGCGGTGTGATCGATGGCGGAGCGGGCGACGATATTCTGACCATCGGCGGCGCCAGTTTCAGCGGAGTGGTAAATGCCGCGCGCTTCGTCAACATCGAATATGTTTCCGCCTATCTTCTCGGCTCCGACGGTGATGATCTGCTCGATCTTGCCAGTCTGTCGGCAGCAACACTGGCCGGGTCCGTCGTCAGTGTCGATGCCGGCGGCGGCGGCGACCTGATCACCGGCGGAGTCGAGGACGATCGGTTCAATGGCGGCAGCGGCAATGACACGCTCAATGGCGGCAGCGGCAACGACGAGCTCATCGGTGGTGCCGGTGACGACATGCTGGCCGGCGGTGCGGGTGACGACATACTGATCAGTGGCGTTGGCACTGACTTGCTGAGCGGCGGCGCGGGCGATGACGTGCTGCAACTCGATGGAGGCGTTTTGCGCGCCGACAGCAGGATCGACGGCGGCCTGGGGCGAGACGACGTTCAGTTCGCCGTGAACTTCGACGGCAACTCGATCGGCGCGGTCTTCAACGGCATCGAATTCGCCAGCGGATATCTCGGTGGCACGAATGGCGATGATCGGCTCGATCTCTCGACGCTGACGGCGCCAGGCGCCGCGCTGACGATAGAAGGGGCTGGCGGCGCCGATATCATCGGCGGGAGTGGCGGTCAGGACGAGATCCGTGGCGGCGAGGGCGACGACATCCTCGCGGGTGGTGCCGGCGATGATCAGCTCCTGGGCGGAAGCGGGAACGACACGGCGAGCTATGTCAAGGCGACTGCCGCGATCGATGTCAATCTGACCGACGGTTACGCAGACGATGGCGGCTATGTCGACTCGCTCTACGACATCGAAAACGTCACCGGTTCGGCGTTCAACGACCGGCTGTCCGGCGACGACCTCGACAATGTGCTCGAGGGCGGCGCTGGCAACGACCGGCTCGACGGCCGGGGTGGAACCGACACCGCATCTTATGTCGCCGCTACGACGGCCGTCACCGCCAGCCTGGCGATCACGGCCGCGCAGGCGACACGCGGGGCCGGCTCCGATACGCTGACCGGCATCGAGAATCTCACCGGGTCGGTCTTTGCCGACCGGCTCAGCGGCAATGCAGGCGCCAATGCTCTGAACGGTGGCGCCGGCGACGACGTGCTGGACGGCGGCGCGGGCAATGACCGGCTCGACGGCGGTGCCGGCAACGATACCGCTTCCTACGCGGCCACTGCCACCGGGGTGTTGATCTCGCTGAACGTGACGATCGCACAGAATAGCGTCGGCGCTGGTTCCGACGCGCTCGTAGGCATAGAGAACGTCACCGGCTCGGCATTCGACGACCGCCTGTTCGGCAATGATGGCGCCAACATCTTGATCGGGGGCGACGGGGGCGATCAATTGATTGGCGGCGCGGGCAGCGACCGGCTCTTTGGCGGGGCCTCGCACGACGTATTGCAAGACGACGATGACGCCAGCGACGACCTGTTCGATGGCGGCGGGGGCAGCGATCATTATTACCTGATCGACAATGGCGGGCGCACGACGATCGTCGATGCCGCTGAGGCCGGCTATGCCAACGTCATCGACCTGTTTTACGCTACCGCCGCGTGGGTGATCGATGCCGGCGCCGGCACGGGCATCGGCACCGGCGCCAGTGTCACATTCACGCGCGGGGCGATCGGGTGGATCGCGGGAACCGCCTTCGACGATCGGATGACTGCGGCGGCGGCGGGAACGCGTCTGGAAGGTCAGGATGGCGACGACGTTCTGACCGGCGCGGCGGGAAGCGACCTGCTGAACGGCGGTGCGGGCGACGATCACGTCGATGGCGGTGTGGGTGACGACGTGCTGGCGGGCGGTGATGGCGACGACCTGATCATGGGCGGCGCCGGGATCGACACGCTCGATTATCGATACGCCGTCGGTCCGGCGATCGTCAGCCTTGCGATCACCGCTTCACAGGCTACCATCGGCGCGGGCATCGACACGATTTTGCAGGTCGAAAACCTGATCGGCACCACCGATGACGACGTTCTGACCGGCAACGCCGGCGCCAACCGCATCGAAGGGAATATCGGCGTCGATCTGATCGAGGAGCTGGGCGGCAACGACGTGCTGATCGGTGGCGAGGAACTCAACGATCAGGACGACGCGCTGAGCTATGCCCATGCCTCCGCGCGCGTCGTCGTCAGTCTCGCGCTCGATGGCGTGGCGCAGGATACGATCGGTGCCGGCATCGACACCGTTTCGGGGTTCGAACGGTTGGTCGGATCGGCCTTCAACGACGTTTTGACCGCTGGACTCGACAGTTACCAGCTGGTGGGCGGCGCCGGCAAGGACATGATCGTTTCGGCGATCGTCACCAGCGAGCGCGGTGTAGTCTGGCTCGAGGGGGGCGATGGCGACGACATCATCCATGTCCGGGGCACATATTCCGTCGATCTGCAAGGCGGCGCTGGTTTCGACACCGCTGCATTTTCGACCGCAAGCGCGGCGGTCATCATCGATCTGACCAGCGACTATGACGTCTTCGACACCGGTGGCGCTGGCGTCGTCGGGTTCATCAGCATAGAGGGGTTGATCGGTTCCCGCTTCGACGATGTGCTGGTGTTCGGCGTCGGCGACAACCGGCTGAGTGGTGGCGATGGCAATGATCTGCTCGCGGGCGGGGCCGGCGACGATCTGCTCGATGGCGGCGCGGCGATCGACACGATCGACTATGGTCGCGCGAGTGCGGGTGTCACGGTCAACCTCATCAGCCTGTCGCGGCAGAATACCGGCGGTGCGGGTATCGATACGATCCGCGGCGTCGAGAATGTTGCCGGATCGGCATATGGCGACGTTCTGACGGGCAATGACGCCGGCAATGCGCTGAGTGCCGGCGCCGGCGACGATGTCCTCACCGGTGGTGGCGGCAACGACCAGATCGATGGCGGCACGGGCATCGATACCGCCAGCTATGCTCGGGCGGCGGCCGGCGTGAAGCTGAGCCTTCTGGTCGCGTCCGCCCAGAACACGCAGGGCGCGGGTGTCGATACGCTGGTCGCCATCGAGAATCTGACTGGATCGGCGTTGGATGACGTTTTGACCGGCAATGCCAGCAACAATGTGCTGACCGGCAATGCTGGCAATGATCTGCTGATCGGCGGGCTGGGTAACGACACGCTTTCGGGCGGGGCCGGGATCGATACGGTCAGCTTTGCGAGTGCCGCGACCGGAGTGACCATCAGCCTGCTGGTGACGGCTGCGCAAAATTCGGTCGGCGCGGGCATCGATACCTTCGCGAGCATCGAGAATCTGGTGGGTTCGGCGCAGGCCGATACGTTGACCGGCAACGCGCAGAACAATGCGATCACCGGCGGTGTCGGCGACGATGTGATCGATGGCGGCAGCGGCGCCGATATGCTCGACGGTGGCAATGGCAATGACGTGCTGAAGGGCGCGGGCGGCGACGACGTGCTGGTGGGCGGCGCTGGGCGCGACATGCTGACCGGCGGGGCGGGCAATGATCGCTTCGTCTATCTGGCGACGGGCAACAGCCCGGCCAGCACCAATGCCGATCGGATTCTGGACTTCGCGGCGGGCGACGTGCTGGATCTGTCGGCGATCGACGCCATAGCGGGGACGGTTGGAACCAACGAGGCTTTCGTGCGGGTGGCGAGCTTCTCGGGCGTGGCCGGGCAGTTGACGCTGGCGTTCGCTTCGGGAACCGGCACGACGACATTGCTCGGCGACACCGACGGCAATGGCGTGGCGGATTTCTCGATCCTGTTCAGTGGTGACGTCACGGCGCTGACGGGAAGCTGGGTCCTTTGAACAAATTGCCGGCCACCGGGCCTGCAAGATTTTGACGGTAAGAAATGGAGGACGGCATGGCAGTCATCAATGGAACCAGCGCTTCGGAAACGCTTGATGGAACCACAGTGTCGGATACGATCAACGGCCTTGGGGGCAATGACACACTCAATGGCCTTGCCGGAAACGATGCGCTGAATGGCGGCGATGGTGACGATAGTGTGCATGGTGGGCTTGGCGCCAATATCCTGAATGGCGGCGCCAACAATGATGTCATCTTCAGTGAGGGTGTCGATGACGTCATCGATGGCGGCACGGGCGATGACGTCGTCAGACTCAACGTCGGTTCGCTGATCGGTGCGGCCGTTCAGGGCGGAGACGGGAATGACAGCCTCATTTTCGAAGGTGCGTTGATCGATGGAACATCGGGTAGCGCCAGTTTCGCGGGCTTTGAAACCGTAAGCGGCTACATCACCGGCAGTGCCGGCGATGATGTCCTGAATCTTACGACCCTAACTGCGCAGTCCGCATCGAATGGAGAACTGCTTTCGGTCGATGGCAATGGAGGGTCAGATCACCTTGTCGGCGTGGACGGCACCGAGTCGCTGAGTGGCGGTGACGGAAACGATACGCTTTCGGCTCGGGGCGGCGCCGATTTCGTCAATGGCGGCGACGGCGACGACATCATCGATGGTGGCGCAGGAGCCGATCGCATTCACGCCGGCACCGGAAACGATAGCATTGTCGGCGGCACTGGCGATGACCAGATCGACGGCGGGGGAGGCAATGATTCGATCGATGGTGGCGACGGCAATGACTTACTCTTCGGTTCCCAGTCCGGCGGCAGCGGAATCAATGCGATCAATGGTGGTAATGGCGACGACCTGATCGAGAGCCACGGGTTGCGCGACGAAATCAGTGGCGGCGCAGGAGACGATAACGTCTACCTGTCGTCGCTGGCAACAATCGGATCTTTGGATGGTGGCGCTGGAATCGACACGCTCTTTCTTGAGTATGCCAACTTCGCCGGAACAGAATTGCCTCCGCAGATTGCGCGCTTCGAATCTGTCGGCGGTTTCCTGACGGGGAGTGCGGGCGACGATCTCCTCGACCTGAGCTTCTTGACGGCCGCTGGAACGCTTCAGATTGACGGCGGCGCGGGGAAGGACGGGATATCTGGTGGGTCGGAGAGGGACCGGATCGACGGCAATGATGGCGACGATCTAGTCAATGGCGGGACTGGTAACGACGAACTCTACGGTCAGGCAGGAAGTGACACACTCGATGGCGGCGCCGGCGATGATTATCTGGCGAGTGGTGCGGGCATCAACAAACTGATCGGCGGACCGGGCAACGATCGCATTCTCAGTGAGGGGTTTTACGACGAAGTTAATGGGGACGGTGGCGACGATTACATTGAAGCTCGAGGAAATATTGACGATTCTGGTTTGATCAATGGCCTATTCGAAGGGGGCGCGGGCTTTGACACGCTATACGTGAGTGCTGCATTCGATGGTCAAATCAGCAACTTTGTCATTAGCGGTATCGAGCGCATTGATGGATCGTTGTTTGGTAGATCTGGAGATGACGTCGTTGACCTGAGTTATGTTACGGTATTGGCGGGCGAAGGCGATCAATTTGGTATATCGGGAAACGACGGAAATGACCGGCTGAGCGGTGGTGCCGCGAACGAAGAAATCCTCGGCGGTGAAGGCGACGATGTCCTGACAGGTGGCGGTGGTGACGACACTCTGGGCGGTGGACGGGGCGAGAACATGCTGAACGGCGGGATTGGCAACGATATTATCCACGCAACCGGCACCGACAGCGTCGATGGCGGAACCGGCGATGACGCGGTCGATTTCTGGTTCAACGCGTCCGGTACCGTCTTCTTGTCCGGAACGATCGATGGTGGAGCCGGATTCGACAGCTTCGATGCCGGCAGCCTCGGAGTTCATCTTCGTGATCGGAGTACGACCGTCATTCGTGGCTTCGAATATGTGACCGGGGATCTGATCGGCAGCACGGGTGACGACATACTCGATCTCGGTGGCTTGAGTGCAGCATCGCTTGCAGACGATTTCATCACGATCACGGCAGGTGACGGAGCGGATATCATCATTGGAGGAAATGAGCAGGACGTCATCCGTGGCGGAGCGGGCGATGATATTCTGGCTGGAGGTGGCAGTTTCGACTATCTCGATGGCGCAGCGGGAATCGATACGGCCAGCTTTGGTACCGCCACGGGATCGGTTACGGTCAAGCTCGCTTTGGAGACTGCAACGGGCGCTGCCGGTTCAGACACGCTGGTCGATATCGAGAATGTCGTCGGCTCGGGGTTCGCGGATTTGATCGTCGGCGACGATAACGGAAACGCGATCGAAGGTGGCGCGGGGAACGATACGCTGGATGGCGGGGAAGGTATGGACACCGCTTCCTACGCCGGCGCGGCAGGTGGCGTGACGGTCAGTCTCGCAATCACAACCGCGCAAGCGACGGGGGGAGCAGGCTCCGACATACTGGCCGGCTTCGAAAATCTGATTGGTTCCACCTTCGCCGACACGCTGACCGGCGACGGCAGTGCCAACCGCCTGGCCGGTGCCGCGGGCAACGATCTGCTCGCTGGCGGTGCTGGCGATGATGTGATCGAGGGTGGCGTGGGCAGCAACCGGCTCGACGGCGGCGCGGGAATCGATGCCGCGAGTTATGCCGCCGCGGCCTCGGGCGTGCGTGTCGGCCTGGCCATCGCCACGGCGCAGAACACGGTCGGCGCTGGCACCGATACGTTGTCGAGCATCGAGGTGCTGATCGGCTCGGCCTTTGGCGACACGCTGACCGGCGCCGCCGGCGCGGATCGCCTGTTCGGTGGCGCTGGCGACGATGTGCTCGCCGGCGGGGCGGGCGACGACATGATCGATGGCGGGGCCGGCCTCGACAGCCTGTCGTTCGCGGCCGCGAACGCCGCGGTCACCGCAAACTTCGCGACCGGATCGCTGCCGGGCGGCGGCGGGACGGACACCTTGATCTCGATCGAGGGGGCGGTCGGTAGCAATTACAACGACAGCCTGACTGGTAACGGCGGTGCCAACATTTTCAACGGCGGCGCCGGTAACGACCTGATCGACGGCGGTGCGGGCGATGATGCGATCGACGGTGGCGCCGGCCTGGGCGCCGACCGGCTCGGCGGCGGGCTGGGACTCGATACCGTCAGCTATGCCTCCACTGCCGCGCGGGTCATCGTCAATCTGGGGCTGACGGCATCGCAGAACACGATCGGCGCCGGCCTCGACACACTGAGCGGCTTCGAGAACGCGATCGGCAGCGGCTTCGACGACACGCTGACGGGCACGGCGGACGCCAATGTGCTGACCGGCGGCGCGGGACTCGACAAGCTGTACGGACTGGCCGGCAACGACCTGCTCGGCGGTGGCGATGGCAACGACACGCTCACCGGGGGTGACGGCAATGACAGTCTCGACGGCGGCGCGGGCAGCGACATTGCCTCCTACGGAACGGCGACTGCGGGCGTTACGGTCAGTCTGCTGGTTGCGGGCGCCCAGGCCACCGGCGGCGCGGGCAGCGACTCGCTGACCGGTATCGAAGGGCTGATTGGTTCGGCGTTCAACGACACGCTGATCGGCGATACCGGTGCGAACAACCTGTCCGGAGGGACCGGCAACGACCTGATCCGCGGCGATCTCGGCAACGATCTGATCGATGGCGGTTCGGGCAACGACACGCTCGATTATGCGCTGATCGGCGCCGGCGTGACGGTGAACCTGATCAGCCAGTCGGCCCAGAACACCGGTGGCGCTGGCACCGATACGATCCGCGGGATCGAGAATGTCATCGGCTCCGCGTTCAACGACGTGATCACCGGCAATGAATTCGGCAACCTGCTCACCGGCGGCGGCGGTGACGATGCACTGGTCGGCGGTCTCGGCAACGACACGCTGAACGGCGGGGCGGGGATCGACACCGCCAGCTATGCGTCCGCGACGGCGGGCGTGAAGGTCAATCTGACGCTGGCGACCGCGCAGAGTACGATCGGTGCGGGCGGCGATACGTTGGTTGGCATCGAGACTCTAGTCGGTTCCGCGTTCGACGATGTCTTTACGGGCGATGCCGCCAATAATGTGCTGACCGGGAATGCCGGCAACGATGTTTTGCTGGGCGGTCTCGGCAACGACACCTTGTCGGGCGGGGCGGGGATCGACACTGCGAGCTATGCCGGCGCGACCGCGGGCGCGACGGTCAACCTCGCACTGACCGCTGCGCAGGACACGATCGGTGCGGGCATCGACACGCTGGCGAGCATCGAAAATGTGATCGGCTCCGCGCTGGCCGATACGCTGACCGGCAGTGCGCAGAACAATGTCATCACCGGCGGCAATGGCGACGATCTGATCGATGGCGGCAGCGGCGCCGATACGATCGACGGCGGCGCCAACAACGACACAATGAAGGGCGGGGCGGGTGACGATCTGCTGATCGGCGGTGCCGGGCGCGACACGCTGACGGGCGGGGCAGGCGTCGATCGCTTCGTCTATCTGGCGAAAACGGACAGCGCGGTCGGCGTCAATGCCGACCGGATCACCGATTTCGCCGCGGGCGACATGCTCGATCTGTCGGCGATCGACGCCAATGCAAATACGGCGGGGACGAATGAGGCGTTCGTGCGGGTGGCGAGCTTCACCGGCGTTGCCGGGCAGTTCACGCTCGCTTTCGCGGCGGGGACCGGCACGACCACCCTTCTCGGCGACACCGACGGAAATGGCGTGGCGGATTTCTCGATCCTGTTCACTGGCGACGTCACCGCGCTGACGGGAGCGTGGATACTCTGAAACAACGACGCTCCGCAAATGGCGGGCGCGATATTCCGACGCGGAAAGGGGGACCAGATGGCGATCATCAACGGTACGAACGGGCCAGAGACACTCGCCGGGACGGCGGTGGCCGATACGATCAACGGGTTTGGCGGTGACGACATACTCGACGGCGGTGCTGGCGACGACATCGTCGATGGCGGCGTCGGCGACGACATCGTCATCGGCGGTGGGGGCAATGATACGCTCGATGGCGATGCCGGCACCGATAGCTTGAGCTATGCTGGCGCGGCCGGGGGCGTGGTGGTTAACCTGGGTGTGACGACCGCGCAAACCACGGGCGCTGGCACCGACACCGTCACCGGCTTCGAGAACCTGACCGGATCGGCGTTCGCAGACGTGCTGACCGGCGGTGCGGGCAGCATCCGCAACATCATCGACGGCGGCGCCGGCAACGATCTGATCGGCGGCGGCGGCGGCACCGGGCCCGATACGATGATCGGCGGCGCGGGCAGCGATACCGTCACCTATGCCGGGGCGGCGGGGCGGGTGATCGTCAATCTGGGTTTGACGACGCAGCAGAACAGTCTGGGGGGCGGCCTCGATACGTTGTCGGGATTCGAGCATGCCACCGGTTCCGCGTTCAACGACGTGCTGACGGGAAGCGAAATCGCCAACATCCTGACCGGGGGCGCCGGCATCGACATCTTGAACGGCCTCGCCGGCAACGACAATCTGTTCGGTGGCGACGGCAACGACACGCTGGCCGGCGGCGATGGCGACGACCGAATCGACGGCGGCACCGGCAGCGATGTCGCCAGCTATGCCGGCGCCGGCGCGGCGGTCACAGTCAGCCTGCGTGTAACGACGGCGCAGGCGACGGGCGGGGGCGGGTCCGACACATTGATTGCGGTCGAGGGGCTGATCGGATCGTCCTTCGACGACGTTCTGATCGGCGATGGCGGCAACAACAGCCTCGTCGGCGGTCTCGGCAACGACGTGATCCGCGACGAGGCGGGCACCGATCTGATCGATGGCGGATCGGGCATCGATACGCTCGACCATGGCGCATATAACGGCGCGTTGACGATCAATCTGATCAGCCAGTCGTCACAGGACACCGGTGCGGCAGGATCGGACACGATCCGCGGGATCGAGAACGTCATCGGTGGATCGGGCGGCGACACGCTGACGGGCAACGGTTTCGCCAATGTGCTGAACGGCGCCGGCGGCGATGATGTTCTCGCCGGCGGCGCGGGCAACGACACGTTGATCGGCGGCGCGGGGATCGACACGGCGAACTATGCGGCCGCGACGGCCGGCGCGCGCGTCAACCTGACGATCGCGACCGCGCAGACGACCGTGGCGGCCGGCGGCGATACGCTGTCGGGCATCGAGAATCTCAACGGCACCGGCTTCGCCGACATCTTCATCGGCGATGCCGGCAACAACGTCCTGATCGGCAATGGCGGAGACGATGTTCTGGTCGGCGGCGCCGGCAGCGACCTTCTGAGCGGCGGCCAGGGCACTGATACAGTCAGCTATGCCGCCGCGACCGGCAATGTGTCGATCAACCTCGACCGGACCGATGCGCAGTTCGCCGACGGCAACGGCAGCGATACCTTGTCGTCGATCGAAAATCTGATCGGTGGGTCCGGCTTCGACACGCTGGAAGGCAATGGCGCCGTCAACCTCATTGCCGGTGGCGCCGGGAACGACGCTCTGGGCGGGGCGGGCGGCAACGACACGCTGACCGGCGACGCCGGCAACGATCAACTCGATGGCGGATCGGGCGACGATAGGCTCGATGGCGGCGTGGGTAACGACATCGCCGCTTATCGTTCCGCGACTTCCGGCGTCAGCGTCAGCCTGCTGATCGCCGGTGCGCAGGTGACGGGCGGCAGCGGCACCGATACGCTCGTCTCGATCGAATGGTTGACCGGGTCCTTCCACGACGACGTATTGACCGGCAATTCCGGCGCGAACACGCTGTCGGGACTGTCAGGGGACGACCTGCTCGTCGGCGGCGGCGGAAATGATTTCATCCAAGGCGGGGATGGCCGCGATACCGCCGGCTATGCCGCCGCCGGATCGGGCGTCGTGATCGATCTCGGCACCGGCCTGGCGCAGAACACCAGCGGTGCGGGCACCGACACGCTGACGAGCGTCGAGAATGTGATCGGATCGGCATTCGCCGACGCGCTTTTCGGTAATGTCGATCCCAACATATTGATGGGTGGCGCGGGCGACGATTATCTGATTGGCGGACAGGGCGCCAGCGGCCTGTTCGGCGCTTTCCGCTTCGATACGTTCGATGGTGGCGCGGGTGACGATGTGCTGAGCTTCGCTGCGGCAACGCAGGGCTCTAGCGTCAACCTGGCGATCACGACCGAGCAGACGAGCTTTGCTGGCGGCGCCGGCGTGATCGTCGTCAAGGACATCGAAAACGTGATCGGTTCGGCGTTCGGCGACGGCCTGTCGGGTAATGCCGGCGACAACCGGCTGGTCGGCGGCGATGGCGACGACGTCCTTTCGGGCGGCGGCGGCAACGATCTGCTGGACGGCGGAGCGGGCGCCGATTCAGTCAACTATTTCAGTGCGACGTCGGGCGTCAGCGTCGATCTCCGGATCGCCAGCGCGCAGAACACGATCGGCGCCGGCATCGACACGCTCGTCTCGATCGAACATGCATTGGGTTCCAACCGGAACGACAACATCACCGGTTCGGAAGCGAGCAATGGCCTGGCGGGCTATGGCGGCAACGACCGGCTCGATGGACTGGGCGGAAACGATAGTCTCGACGGAGGCAGTGGCAACGATATCGTCGCTGGCGGGGGCGGCGACGATTTCATCCTGGCAAGTGCCGGAAATGACAGCATCGATGGCGGGGATGGCGTTGATCTGTTGTTCTTCGCAATCGCGGAGACCGGCGGTATTACCGTCGATCTCGGACTCGCCGGTCCGCAGGCCATCAGCTTCAATCTGGGTTCCTATGCGATCACGAGCATCGAGCGGGTCGTCGGCACACGGTATGATGACGTCCTGATCGCCGGCGCGGCCGATACGTTGTTCGACGGCTTCGACGGGAATGATCTGCTGCGCGGTGGCGCCGGCGCCGATCTGTTGATCGGCGGGAGAGGCGATGATGGCATCGACGGCGGCGCCGGCGTCGATACCGTCAGCTATGCGGGCGTCACCGCCGGCATCGTCGCCGATCTCGCGCTGACCACCGAACAATCGACCGGCGCTGGCGGGTTCGACACGATCGTCAATGTCGAGAATCTCACTGGTTCCAGCTTCGATGACGTGCTGAAGGGCGATGGCGGTGCGAACGTGCTGACCGGCGCTGGCGGCAAGGACATGTTGACCGGTCGCGCGGGCGCCGATCTTTTCGTCTATCTCGCAGCCGGCGACAGTGTGGCTGGCGCAAACGCGGATCGGATCACCGATTTTGCAGCCGGTGACGTGCTCGATCTGTCGGCGATCGATGCGAACGTGAATTCGGCGGAGTCCAACGACGCGTTCGCGCGAGTGGCGAGCTTCACCGGCGTCGCGGGCCAGTTCACGCTGGCGTTCGCCGGGGGCACGACCACGCTGCTCGGCGATACCGATGGCAACGGCGTGGCGGATTTCTCGATCCTGTTCACGGGAGACGTCACCGCGCTGACGGGAAATTGGGTGCTTTGAAGCGAACGGCCGGCTGATGGGGATGTCACGCCGGGCGGCGATGATTGTGGGAAGGCCTCGCAACGAGGTCAAGTTGAAGGGATTGAGATGGGCTTTTATCAACCCGATGGCGGCGAGTTCGTGGTCAATACGGTCACCGCGGGATTCCAGGCATCGCCCGACAGCGTTGGGCTGACCGGCGGCGGTTTCGTCGAGATATGGTACAGCGAGACCAACAACGTCGTCACCGGCCATTTGCAGGTGTTCGCCGCCGACGGCAGCCGCATCGGCGGCGAGCGCCCGATCGCCTATAGCGACGGCCTGGCCGCGTTGCCGAACGGCGGTTTCATCGTCACCGGCAGCGCCAACGAGCGACCGGTCGCGCAGATGTACGGCGCGACCGGCCAGGCAGTGGGCGGCCAGATCAGCGTCGACACACCTCTGTCGATCCCTACCTTCTATTCGGGTTCTGACGTGAGCGTGTTGCAATCGGGCGGCTTCGTCGTGACCTGGGTCGAGCGTTTTTTTAGTGGCGGCTTCCAGCCGTCGTACGGCGTTCGCGCGCAACTGTTCGACGCGGCGGGGCAGGCAGTCGCCGCACCGATCTACGTCAGCAATTTTTCCGAGTCTTTCGGCAAGCAGGCGCAGGTCATCACCTTGGCGAACGGCAATTTCATGACGCTGGTCAATGCCGGTGACACGGGACTCGTCGGGCAGATTTTCGGGCCGGCCGGTGATCGGCTCGGGTCGTCAATCCGCTTCGCCAACGAAGCGCGTTCGTTCTACACCGAAGCACATGCAACGCCGCTGGCGGACGGCGGCTTCGTGCTCACCTGGTGCCGCAATCTCAGCAGCGGTGGGTTCGTGGTAATCGACGATCTACGTGCGCAGCGATTCGACGACGCCGGCAACGAGGTGGGCGCCGAAATCTCGATCGACCCCAACGGTCCCGGCCAGGTCGGTTCGACCGACACGATTGCGCTATCGACCGGTGGCTTCGTCGTGACCTGGGCTGCGTTCGGGTACGAGACGGGTCCCGAACCTCTCCGGACCGGGATCGTCGCGCAAGCGTTCGATGCGGCCGGGGATCGTCTGGGCGACACGTTTCTCGTCAATACGCAGATGGTGCGTCTTCAGGCCAGCGCCACAGCTGCGGTCCTTGGCGGCGGCTTCGTAATCACCTGGGCCGATTTCGGTTCCGGTGGTGGCGACATCAAGGCGCAACTCTATCTCGCGCCGATCACCGGCACCAACGAGGGCGAGACGCTGACCGGGACCTCCGGCGGCGACCTGATCCTGGCACTCGGCGGCGACGATGTCGTCGCCGGCCTGGCAGGCGACGACCGGCTCGAGGGCGGCGCGGGCGCGGATACCGCCAGCTATGCGGCCGCGACCGCGGGCGTGACGGTGAGCCTGGCTGCGGCCGGCCCGCAAAACACGCGCGGGGCCGGCATCGATACGCTGATCGAGTTCGAGGCGATCGTCGGATCGGCGTTCGACGACGTGCTGACGGGCAACCGCGGCGCCAATCTGCTGTTGGGCGGCGCCGGCAACGACGTGCTGAACGGCGGTGTCGGGATCGACACGGCGAGCTATGCCGACGCAGTGGCGGGCGTGACGGTCCGCCTCGCCACATCGGTTCGCCAGATGACCGGCGGGGCCGGCGCCGACCGGCTGATCGCGATTGAAAATGTCGTCGGCAGCGCCTTCGACGACATGCTGTCCGGTAGTGCCGGCGCGAATGTGCTTGAGGGTGGCGCCGGCATCGACACGGTCGACTATGCGCGCGCCGGCGGCGGCGTGCACGTGAACCTGGCGATCACGGGGCGCCAGGGCACCGGCGGCGACGGCGTCGATACGCTGGCCGGGTTCGAGATCATCAACGGATCGCGGTTCGACGATCAGCTGGCCGGCGATGCGGGCCATAATGTGCTTACCGGCAATGCTGGCGACGACTTGCTGCGCGGCGACCTCGGCAATGACGTGCTGAGCGGCGGCGCCGGCAGCGACACGATCAGCTATGCCGGACTGGCCGCCGGCGTGACGGTCGACCTCCGCCTGACGAGCGCGCAGGATACGCACGGTGCCGGCATCGACACGCTGTCGAGCATCGAATCGCTGGTCGGCACGGCGCAGGGCGACATGCTGACGGGCAGCGTCCACGCCAACCGGATCGACGGCGGCGCGGGCGACGATGTGATCGACGCGGGCGGCGGCAGCGCTAGCGACACGCTGGATGGCGGGACCGGCAACGACGTGCTGAACGGCGGGGCCGGAGCCGACATACTGACCGGCGGTGCCGGGCGCGATGTGCTGGCTGGCGGCGGCGGCGGCGACCGCTTCGTCTATCAGGCGGCGACCGACAGCCGGCCGGGCGGCAGTGCCGACCGGATCCTGGATTTCGCGGCGGGCGACGTGCTCGATCTATCGGCGATCGATGCCAATGCCAGCACGACCGGAACCAACGATGCGTTCGCGCGGGTCGCGAGTTTCTCGGGCGTGGCCGGCCAATTCACGCTCGCATTCGCGGCGGCAACCAACATCACGACTTTGCTGGCCGACACCGACGGCAACGGCGCGGCCGATTTCTCGATCCTGTTCACCGGCGACGTCACCGCGCTGACCGGGACATGGGTGCTATAGCCCCAAAACCGGGCTTGCCGCCCGCCCGTTTCGGGTTCATCCTGCCGCCGGGTCGTGCAATCCGGCGGGGCGAAGCCGCGCCGCAATCGAGTCTCGTGTGGGGACCTTCCGGGATGAGGATGATGTGACCGCCTGAGCGCGGTCGCGCCGGCGGCATGTTTGGGGCGCCGCCACGCTCTGCCATCGCGGAAGCTGTGGAGGCGGATATGGCGACGATCACTGGCGACGAGAATGGCAATGTGCTCGATGGCACCGCGGTGGCCGACACGATCAGCGGGCTCGGCGGCAATGACCAGCTGAGCGGGCTGGCCGGCAACGACACGATCGACGGCGGGACCGGCGACGATTTCATCAATGGCGGCGTCGGGACCAATGTCCTGATCGGCGGCGACGGCAACGACAATATCGCCAGCGTCGGCAGCGACGACGCGATCGACGGCGGAGCCGGCAACGATTCGATCGGGTTCGGCGCGGGCGCGATCGTCGGCGGGGCGGTCCAGGGCGGCGCGGGCAGCGACAATCTCGGGTTCGGCGGTGCGACCTTCGACGGCGGATCGGGCAGCGCCAGCTTTTCGGGCATCGAGACGATCACCAACGGCGACTCGCTGGTGGGGACGACGGGCAATGACGTGCTCGATCTGACGTCGCTGAACGCGGCGACGATCGCGGGCCTCGGCCTGTCGATCTTCGGCGGCGACGGCGCCGATACCGTCACCGGCGGCATCGAGAATGATTTCATCTCCGGCGGGGCCGGCAACGACACGCTGAACGGCGGACTCGGCAATGATACGCTGTCCGGCGGCGCCGGCACCAACATCCTCAATGGCGGCGACGGCAATGACGCGATGTCGAGCGCGGGCGTCGACGATGCGATCGACGGCGGGGCCGGCGACGATTCGATCTCGCTGAGCAATGTCGCGGTGCTGGGCGGTGCGCTGCAGGGCGGTGCGGGCAACGATTTTCTGTTCTTCAATGGCGCGAATTTCGACGCGAGTTCGGGCAGCGCGACCTTCGCCGGCATCGAGAATATCGGCAATGGCGATGCGCTGTATGGAACGGCCGCCAACGACATCCTCAATCTCTCCGGCCTCGCCGCAGCGACGATCGCCGGCTTCAGCCTGAGCATCCACGGCGGCGGCGGCGCCGACACCGTGACCGGCGGGATCGAGAATGACGCGATCTTCGGCGAGGCGGGCAACGATACGCTGAACGGCGGGTTGGGCAACGACTCGCTGTTTGGCGGCGCCGGCACCAACAGCCTCAGCGGCGGCGATGGCAATGACGGTTTTTCGCTCGACGGGATCGACGACGCCGTCGACGGCGGCATCGGCGACGATTCGATTTCGTTCACCAATATCGCGGTGCTGGGCGGCGCGATCCAGGGCGGCGCCGGCAACGATTTTCTGTTCTTCAACGGCGCGACGTTCGACGCGAGTTCGGGCAGCGCGACCTTCTCGGGCATCGAAAATATCGGCAATGGCGATTTCCTGGTCGGGACGGCCGGGGCCGACACGCTCAATCTCTCCAGCCTGAACGCGGCGACGATCGCGGGCTTCAGCCTGTCGATCTACACCGGCGACGGCGCCGATATCGTCACCGGCGGCAACGAGAACGACACACTCTACGGCGAAGGCGGCAACGACACGCTGAACGGCGGACTGGGCAACGATCAGTTCCATGGCGGCGCCGGCAACAACATCATGAACGGCGGTGACGGCAACGACAATTTCACGATCACCGGCAGCAGCGAAACCGTCAATGGCGGCGACGGCAATGATGCGATCGGGTTCAACAATACGGGGATCCTCGGTGGCAGCTTCGATGGCGGCGCGGGCGACGACTTCGTTGGGTTCAACGGCGTCATCTTCAACGCCACTTCGGGCGGCACCAGCTTTGCCGGCATCGATTTCATCGCCAATGGCGATGTGCTGGTGGGGACGACCGGCAACGACGTGCTCGATCTGTCCGATCTCGTCGCCGCGACGATCGCCGGTTTCTCGCTCAACATCTTCGCCGGCGACGGCAATGACCTGATCACCGGCGGCATCGAGAATGATGCCGTCCAGGGCGGCAACGGCAACGATACGATCAACGGCGGCACCGGGAACGACTTCCTGCAAGGCAATGCCGGCACCAACATCCTGGGCGGCGGCGACGGCAATGACAGCCTCTCCAGCGTCGGCAATGACGATGCGCTCGACGGCGGCGCCGGCGACGACAGCATCGGTTTCGGCGTCGGCACGATCCTGGGCGGGGTGGTGCAGGGCGGTGCCGGCAACGACTTCGTCGGCTTCAACGGCGTCACCTTCGACGCCGGATCGGCCAGCGCGACTTTCTCCGGCATCGAGTTCATCGCCAATGGCGATCTGATCAACGGCACCGTCGGCAATGATCTGCTCGACCTGTCGGGGCTGGTCGCCGGCACGCTGGCCGGCTTCTCGCTCAATATCTATGGCGGCGACGGCAATGACGGCGTCACCGGCGGGATCGAGAATGATGCGGTCCGTGGCGAAGGCGGCGACGACACGCTGAACGGCGGCACCGGCAACGACATCCTCGAAGGCGGCATCGGCAATGACGGGCTCACCGGCGGGGCCGGCGACGACCAACTGCTCGGCGGCGCGGGCACCAACACGCTCAATGGCGGCGACGGCGCCGACACGCTGACGATCGAGGGCGTCAACGATGCCGCCGATGGGGGCGCCGGCAACGACGTTCTGCGCTTCGCCGGCGGCGCGATCATCAGCGGCGCGCTGCAGGGCGGCACCGGTGACGACACCTTGTTTTTCGGCAGCGCGACGTTCAATGCCACCTCGGGCAGCGCGAGCTTCACCGGGTTCGAGGCGCTGGTCAACGGCGACACGCTGACCGGCACGACCGGCAACGATGTGCTCAACCTGTCGGGACTGACCGCGGCGACGATCGCCGGCACCGGGCTGACCATCGTCGGCGGAGACGGCGCCGACAGCGTCACCGGCGGCATCGAGACCGATTATCTCTATGGCGAGGGCGGCAACGACAGTCTCAACGGCGGCGGCGGCAACGACTATATCGTCGGCGGCGTCGGCGGCGATACTGTCAATGGCGGCGACGGCGCGGACACGATCATCGTCGAGGGCGTGGGCGACATCGTCGATGGCGGCGCCGGCATCGACGCGATCCAATATGGCGGCGGCGCGGTGATCAGCGGTTCGCTGCAGGGCGGAGCGGGCGACGATCTCCTGAATTTCGCGGGCGCGACGTTCAACGCTGCGTCGGGCAGCGCGAGCTTCGCGGGGTTCGAATCCCTGGCCAATGGCGACACGCTGACCGGCACGGCTGGCAATGACGCGCTCAACCTGTCCGGCCTGACGGCGGCGACGATCATCGGCACCGGGCTGACGATCCGGGCCGGCGACGGCATCGATGTCGTCACCGGCGGCGTCGAGACCGATTTCATGTTTGGCGAGGGCGGCAACGACACGCTCAACGGCGGCATCGGCAACGACTCCCTCGTCGGCGGCGCCGGCAACGATACGCTCCGTGGCGGCGACGGCGCCGATACGATCACCGTCGAAGGCGTCGACACTGTCGATGGCGGCGCGGGCGACGATGTTATCCAATATGCCGCCGGTGCGATCCTCGCCGGCACGCTGCAGGGCGGCGCGGGCAATGATCTGCTGGTCTTCAACGGCGCGATCTTCAACGCGGCGTCGGGCGGTGTCGGGCTGGCCGGCTTCGAATTGCTCGTCAATGGCGACACGCTCGTCGGCACCACGGGCGATGATGTGCTCGACCTGACCGCATTGACTGCCGCGACGATCGCCGGCGTGGGGCTGAACATCCATGCCGGCGACGGCAGCGATACGCTCACCGGTGGGATCGAGAACGATAGTCAGCACGGTCAGGGCGGCGATGATGTGCTCGATGGCGGCCTGGGCAATGATTCACTGTTCGGTGAAGCCGGCGCAGACCTTCTCTTCGGCGGCCTGGGCAATGATTATCTCGACGGCGGAGATGGTTATGACAGGGTCAGCTATGCGAGCGCAGCCGCCGGTATCGTCGCCACCCTGTCGAACTCCAGCGTGACCGGTGGCGCGGGCAGCGACACCGTCCTCAACATCGAGGAACTGACTGGCTCCGCCTTTGGCGATTCGCTGACCGGCGATGCGGCCGCGAATGTGCTGTTCGGCGCGGCGGGCGACGACGTGATCGACGGCGGCGCCGGCAATGATCAACTCGACGGTGGCGCCGGCGTCGACCGGCTGTCCTTCGCCAGCGCGGGCGCGGGCGTGACCTTCAGCCTCGCGGTGACTGGCGCGCAGAACAGCATCGGCGCGGGCATCGACACCGTCACCGGCTTCGAGGCGCTGAGCGGATCGGCGTTCAACGACGTGCTGACGGGTGCGAACACGACGATGCGCAACATCATCGACGGCGCCGGCGGCAACGACCTGATCGACGGCGGCACCGGCACCGGCGCCGATACGCTGAGCGGCGGCGACGGCATCGATACCGTGACCTATGCCACGGTCGCCTCGCGTGTGACAGTCAACCTCGGCGTGACGGCGCAGCAGAACACCGTCGGCGGCGGGCTTGATACGCTGACGGGCTTCGAAAATGCGATTGGTACGGCGTTCAAGGACACGCTGACCGGCAATGCCGAGGCCAATGCGCTGACCGGCGGCGCGGGAATCGACACGCTGAGCGGGCTGGGCGGCAACGATACGCTGGCAGGCGGCGACGGCGATGATCTGCTGACCGGCGGCGATGGCGACGATCTGATCGACGGTGGCGCCGGCAGCGACGTCGCCAGTTTCGCGAGCGCGGCGACGGCGGTGACGGTGAACCTCGCTTTGGCGGGCGCACAGGCGACCGGCGGCGGCGGGAGCGACTCGCTGACCGGAATCGAGGGCATCGACGGTTCGGCGTTCAACGACACGCTGGCGGGCAATGCCGGCGCCAACAGCCTCGACGGCGGCGCCGGCAACGACCTGATCGTCGGCGATCTCGGCAATGATGCGATCGACGGCGGATCGGGCACCGACACGCTCGACTATTCGGCGGTTGCCGCCGGGATCACGCTCAACCTGATCAGCCAGTCGGCGCAGAACACCGGCGGCGCCGGCACCGACACGGTCCGCGGCATCGAGAATGTCATCGGCACGGCCTTTGCCGACATCATCACGGGCAATGAGTTCGGCAATGTCCTGACCGGCGGCAATGGCGACGATGCACTGGTCGGCGGGCTCGGCAACGATGTGCTGGTGGGCGGTGCCGGCATCGACACCGCCAATTATACCGCCGCGACCGCCGGCGTGAAGGTCAATTTGACGATCGTCATCGCGCAGTCGACGATCGGCGCCGGCAGCGACACGCTGACGGGAATCGAGATTCTCAACGGATCGGGCTTCGACGATCAATTCACCGGCGATGCCGCCAACAACGTGCTGACCGGCAATGGCGGCAACGACACGCTGCTGGGCGGCCTCGGCAACGACACGCTGTCGGGTGGGGCGGCCGTCGATACGGCGAGTTATGCCAATGCGGGCAGTGCGGTGACGGTCAATCTGTCGCTGGTTGCGGCGCAGGATACGCTGGGCGCCGGGATCGACACGCTCTCGTCGATCGAGAATCTGACCGGCTCGGCGCAGGGCGACACGCTGACCGGCAGCGTGCAGGCCAATGCCATCGGCGGCGGTGCCGGCGACGACCTGATCGACGGCGCCAGCGCCAACGACCTGCTCGACGGCGGCACCGGCAACGACAGTCTGAAGGGCGGCAATGGCGACGATGTGCTGACCGGTGGCGCGGGCCGCGACATGCTGACCGGCGGCGCGGGCATCGACCGCTTCGTCTATCTGGCGAAGACCGAAAGCGCGGTCGGTGCGAATGCGGACCGGATCCTCGACCTGGTGGCGGGCGACGTGCTCGATCTGTCGGCGATCGATGCCAATGCGAACACTGCCGGGGTAGACGATGCGTTCGTGCAGGTCGCAGCGTTTTCGGGCGTGGCGGGCCAGTTCACGCTGGCCTTCGCGGCCGGCACGAACACGACGACTTTGCTCGGCGACACCGACGGCAACAGCGTGGCGGATTTTTCGGTGCTGTTTACCGGCGACGTGACTGCGCTGACCGGAAGCTGGGTGCTCTGACGCGGGCGCCCTCGGGGCATTTGTCGCGGCCTCGATCGAGATGACGGTGCCGACCTGCCAAATGACGAGTAACATTCTTGCACCTTACAAATGTATAAGGTCGAGGATTTCTCGTGCGTCCAAGCAAAAAATTTAACAAGACTGACCAACGTTCGCTGCTATCGCACGAATCAGTCGGGTGGGAGTTTTATCATGGTTGCCAGCATCACGGTCGGCGATGTCATCGTCGGCGAGTCGGATCAATATGCGATTTTCTTCGTCCGGCTCGATGCGCCGGCAACGGGAACGGTGACGGTTGACTATACGACGTCGAACGGTCAGGCATCTGGCTTCGGCAATGATTATTCCGGGTTTTCGGGCACGCTGACCTTCGCTGCCGGCGAGAGCGTCAAGATGGTCCGGGTTCCGATCGTCAACGACAACTTTCTGGAAGCGGCCGAACTGTTCTTCCTCGAACTGTCCGATGCCACCAACGCGAACATCACCCGGCAATATGCGACCGCGACGATCATCGACAATGACGCGGCGTCGGGAACGCCGGTGGTCACGGTCGGCGATCTCGTGGTCGACGAGGCGAGCGGCCAGGCGAGCTTCGCGATCATCCTCAACCGGCCGAGTACGTCGACCGTGTCCTTGAGCTATGCGACGCAGAACGGCAGCGCGGTGGCGGGATCGGATTATGTCGCGACGAGCGGATCGCTGAACTTCGCGGCGGGCGAGACGGTCAAGATCGTCACCGTCGCGCTGACCAACGACGGGGTCGCCGAGGCCAATGAAGCCTTCAGTCTGGTGGTGTCGAACCTGGTCGGTGCGACGACGTTCGATGCATCGGCGACGGCGATCATCGGTGCCAATGACGCGACCGCGGTCGCCAATCCGAACCTGCTGGTCGACGACATCATCGTCGGCGAGCGCGACGGCTATGTCGATTTCGTCGTGCGGCTCGACGCGCCGGCAACGAGCGTGGTGACGGTCGAT
>Ga0105249_10000124_pt1 | contig 104120 bp, 83 predicted proteins | sample KBSS44metaG_FD_81522 | JGI IMG/M metagenome (GOLD analysis project Ga0105249, IMG submission 81522) | Switchgrass rhizosphere microbial communities from Kellogg Biological Station, Michigan, USA - KBS S4-4 metaG | ecosystem: Host-associated > Plants > Roots > Rhizosphere > Soil | place... | reverse complement strand
GAGCGTAGGATTCGACTCGTCGCGCCTGTTGACGATGCAAGTGCAGCAGTCGGCGCATGTCGGAGCCGATAGCTCCGCGGCGGCGCGAGGCGACAGCGCACGGTTTCTCAAATGGACCGACGCTCTCGAAGCCGTGCGCCGCGTTCCGGGGGTGTCGGCGGCATCATTCGCAAGTTTGCTCCCCCTCAGCGGTGACATGGACACGTACGGTGTGCATTTCGAAGGCGACAATGACACCAAGGATGACGGCGAAGCGCTCCGGTACGCAGTAATGCCGGGCTACTTCGAGGCGATGAGAATCCCGCTACGGCACGGACGCCTGCTCGATGTGCGCGACGTAGCAGGCGCGCCGAGGGCGGCGGTAATCAACGAGTCTCTGGCGAAGCGGAAGTTCCCGGGCACGGACGCCATCGGGAAACGACTCCGCTTCGGTCCGCAGGAAGGAGATTGGTACACGGTCGTCGGCGTGGTCGGCGACGTGAAGCAGTCATCGCTCAACGTGGGCGACGACGATGCCATCTACATGTCGGCCGCGCAGTGGCACTGGGTTGACAACACGATGTCGCTCATCGTGCGCGCGCGCGGAAACGCGACCTCGCTCACACCGGCGATCCGCGACGCGATCTGGTCGATCGACAAGGACCTTCCGATCTCACGAATCGCGACGATGCGTGACCTCGTCGATCGATCGCTGTCCGACCGCCGCTTCGCGATGATTCTCTTCGTCGCCTTCGGTGTGACGGCGCTGATCCTCGCGGCTGTCGGGATTCACGGCGTGCTCTCCGGAAGCGTCACGGAGCGCATCCGCGAAATCGGTGTCCGCGCCGCACTTGGCGCCACGCCCGCGGATGTCGTTCGTATGGTGCTTCGGAAGGGGATGACGCTCACGGGCGTGGGCATCGTCCTCGGCCTGATCGCCTCGGGGCTCGCAAGTCGTGTGGTGGTCTCGATGCTCTTCGGGGTCTCGCGTCTCGACCCCGCGACGTATCTCTCGGTGGCCGCGCTCCTCTGTTGCGTTGCCGGCGTGGCGTGCGTACTCCCCGCGTTGCGCGCCGCACGCGTCGATCCGTCAAGCACGCTCAAGGCAACGTAGGCGAGGCGCCCTTGCGTGGCCGAACCGACGCGCACGACGCGCTCACTGCAATCGAAACACGCTTACCTGCGGGTGAAGATCGCTATTGAATGTGCCACCACTCGGAGGAGCGAATCGCACTGTCGTGTTGGGCTTGCTCGACGACGTGAAAATCTCGTAGTACGACACCGCACCGGGCACCATCGACGCGGTGATCTTCCCCGAGAGCGTTTTGACCGCGATTGGAAAAGGGCTCGAGCTCCCGCTGCCGCCCGCATTGAACACGGCCTGCCAGATCGTGCGAAGCGTTCGCGTGGTGAACTGGTCGCGCTGCGGAATCGATGACTTCGGAACGCCGGGAATCGAATCGGTATAGAGCGCGAGACCGAAGTCGCCGAACAGGGACTGGAAGGGCTCGCCAGCCTGCGCCGCGATGTTCGCGGTGCCGGTGAGCGTACTCTGCTCGAGATTTTTGTAGAACGACGCGCCTTTCTGGTCGCCGAGCCAGTGCAGGAAGAGCCAATCGCCCGCGCGCCACGTCAACCCGCCATCGGCGTCGGAGTGAAGCGTGAGCGAGCTGGTGTCCGGCCGCTGTGCATACGCGAACGATTCTTCGAACTGGTCCGCGATGAATCCCTCGGCCGAGTCGGGGAGAAGCTGCGCGGGATTCGTTCGACCGGTGGGCGACGGGAATTTTTGCTCGTAGTAGAGCGATCCCAACTCCTGGGCGAAGATGCTCATTCCTTCGTCGAGCCACCCCTCCTCTGCCGCTGCGCCGTGCACGATCACATGCTGCGAGTACGAGATCATGTGCTGCAACTCGTGGAGAAACGTGCCCGCCGCAATGCTCTCGACCGATGACACCGAGTGGGCGCAGCTGAACTTGCCGGTGGGATCGGGAACGAGACCATAATAGATCTCTCCCTGGTTCGAGTTCGAGCTGTTGCTCGACAGGTCGAAGCCGTAGAAGAAACCGGCGACATAGCCGTCCGTAGCACATTGGGATGCCGGTGTGATCGCATTCACCACCGGCGAAAGCAGCACGATCACTCGGCCATTGCCATCGATGTCGGACGGCGGTCCGAACTCGTTGACATCGATCGTATAGAACGTCTGATCGATCATCTGCCCGAACGCGTTAAGCTGCGTCGACGTAAATCCATTCGGCGGCGACAGCGTATCGAGATAGACGAGCGTGTTCGCGCCCACGTATTGCAGCTTCGCGTTGACGGTCGTGTACGCCGGGTTCTGCACGGAAAAGGTGCTGATCACACGAAAGGTGCGAATGCTGCCTTCCGGCGGGACCACCGCGGGCTGCGGAGTGACTGACGCGCGCATGCTGGAACGCGGAGCATTCGTGCCGTGCGCCCAACTTCCTTTGGCTACGGCCTCACGTTCCACGGCGCGCAGTGCTCGATCGAAGCGAAGCTGGAGCATGCCCGCACCGCGCACGGATTGCGTGGGAAGCGCCGCACCGAAGTTTGCGGTGGGCACCCGCGCAGCCACGACCCCCGAAGCCGGCGCAGAGAGGGCATCGCTGTCACTGAGCACGTAGCTCGTCGAAACATCGGAGACATCGCCCGCCGCGAATTCCGGAACGATCAGGTATTGCGCCCCACCTCCTGCGAGCTGGATTTCACCGCCGCTCGAGCAGTCGAACGTCGTCGCCTGCAGAACACTGAGCTGCACGACACTCGCGCTTCCGCACGGCTGGCTGCTGGTGACAGCGGTCGACGCCGAATCGCTGCACGCGCTCAGCCCTGTGGCGAGCAGTGCCAACGTCGACGTCGTTCGAATCCAACCGTGTAGGTCACTCAAGTCCCGCCCTCCTTGAAGAAGCCGGCTCATCGACGAAACGCTGCAGTCAGGACTTACACCATGCCGCGAGAGAAAGCGCCCCCGCGCCGAACAAGATTTGCTTTGTGCTTGCGTAGGGTGCGCGTGCAGGACCAGGAGGCACGCCGGCGAGGCGTGCGTTGCGCGGAGACACACTCGCCCGCACATTGATGTGATCGCCCGCTCGCCATCGTGCGCGGGCCCACACCTGCAGGAGTTGCGATGTCCGATGAAGATCTTCGCGCCGAGCTCGCGCGGTTGCAGCAAGAAAACGCCGCGCTCAAGATGGGCGCGGCGAAGGGAATCTCGATGAAAGTGAGCGAGAAGGGCGGTCTGTCGATCTATGGACTCGGCCGCTTTCCCGTGACGCTTTACAAAGAGCAGTGGACGCGGCTTCTCGACATGGCGGACGAGATCCGGAGGTTCATTGCCGCCAACGACTCGGTGCTCAAGTCGAAATAGGAGCGCTCGAGCGACGCTGAGCCTTCAGCGTCGCTCGAACACATCCTCGCCGAAGGTAGCGAGGCCACTCGCCGCGGCGTAACCGAGGTGTGGAACGCCGAATTGGTCTTCCACCCAGCGCAGCGTTGAATAGTGGTTGTAGGGCACTTCGGAGATCGTGTTCGGCTTCACGAATGGCGAGAGAATCACCGCGCCGGTGCGGCCGCCGCCGGGTCCGCTGCCGCCCGGCTGCGGGCCACCCGGAAGGCCCTTCTCGCCACAGCACGCCGAAGAGTCCATCCCCGGCGGGCCACTCGCCTCATCGAAGGTGATGATGAGTACGCCGTCGGCCTTGAACGCCGGCGAGTCCATGATCTTCGGCACCCATTTCCGCAAGAATCCATCGGCCTGTACGAGCCCGCCAGGCGCCTTGTCTACGCACGGCGCGTCGTGGCCGTCGTCGCACAAATTGGGCGTGATGAACGAATAGTTCGGCGTCGTCGCAATCGACTTCAGATCATCAGAGAGTCGATTCAGGTTCACGACGCGCTGAACGCAGCGATCGTGATTGTCGATGAGGTTGTGAAAATAGTAGAAAGGGTTGTGCTTGGTCGCGTATTGATCAGCTGGCGTGCGATTGAGCGTCGGATCTCGCTCGCCGATCGGCGGGTGGCCGCATTCCTCGACTGCTTTCGACTTGTCGTTGCCGAGATCCTGCATGTAGCCGCGCCAGCTCTTCCCCGCCGCCTCAAGCTGATCGCCGAGCATCGGCACGTTCGTGGGATAGACGCAGCCACTCCCGATCGCCTGACCATTTTCATCGAGCGTTGGCTGATCGAGCTTGAACTCCACGAACTTCGTGCAGTCGCGCTGCGTGGCCACGTTCGGCGCCTGGCCGCTCACGAGCGCGATGTAGTTGTCGAGGCTGTTGTGCCCGATGCCGTAATAGTTGCGCAGCAGCGCGCCCTTCGCCGGAAGCTCGTGCGCGAGATACGGCGCGGGCGAGTTCGGAGAAAAGGTGCGAGAGAACGACTGGTTCTCGAGAATGAGAATGAAAATGTGCCCGGGCTTCACGGGCGGGCTCTGACGGGGCGTCCCGCGCGCCGAAGTGGCCGCCGAGAGGCCGATCATGAGCAGTGCAGCGCACGCGATCGCGGCGCGGTAAAGCTGGCGATGTCGATTCATCTCTAGTGATACTGGGAAAGTGTGCGCGCGTTCCGTTCGTGCCTCAGTGCCAAGCGCCGAGAATGGCGCCCATGACGAGGAGATAGACGAGCTGGTAGCCGGCGTCGATCACGAACACAGCGAATTTCTTGCCGCTGTAGACATTCGCCATCAGCCCGATCGTGAGCGCAAAGCCGAGCCAAATGTGGGCGCCCCACAGCGCGCCGCTCATCCAGTCGTGCGCGCCGATGTGATTGAGCAGCATCTGGAGAATCGCGGCCATTATCAGAAATGCCACGAACGAGATTCCATACGCCCTGGGCGCGTCCGCCTTGAGCCTGGCGACGTCCTCCGGCGTGTGCGCGTGCGCGGCCATCCACTGCTTCGCAAAGAGAAGTGGCGAATACCAAAGTCCGCCGATCAGAAAAGCGACGACGGCAGATACGAGAATGGCGAGATAGTTGTGCGCGTGCACGCGAGTCTCTCCGGAAAGAGGTCAGAGACAGCTCGAGATCCGGAGAGAACGTACGCGGCGCGCATCGGCGGCGGAAGATCGCCAGAATCGGTCAAGCAGACCGAGCGCTCCCCCGAAAAAAATATCTTGAATTCAAGATATTTTTCTAGAAGTGCTTCGATTCCCCCGGCGTCATGATCACGACGCGTGAGTCACCGCCCATGCCTGCTCGTACGTCCGCTTCGGTGGCCAACACCGGGAACGTTGCATAGTGCATCGGCACGATCACGCTCGGCTTGAAGAACTTCTTCATCGCGAGCGCCGCGACCTTTGGATTCTGCGTGTACGGCCCGCCACCCGCGCACGTCAGGATGATGTCCGGGTGGTGCACTTCCTCGATGAGCGCCATGTCGCTCATGATCCACGTGTCGCCCGTGTGGTAGAGCGTACGCCCGCCGGCAAACTCGATTACGAATCCGATCGGCGAGCCGCTCTCGGACGAGTGCGTCGCCGGGACGAGATGGACGCTCACATCGCCGACGCGAATCTCGCCACCGATGTTTCCGCCCTTCGACTGCTCGGACGGCAGCGCGAGCGAGGCCACCAACTCGACCATCCCGATCACCGGCGCAGCACTGAGCTTCGCGATCTCCTTCGCATCGGCGGAGTGATCACCGTGCGAGTGCGACACGCAAATGGCGGCCGGCCGATCGGCATCCTTGTAGCGATCGAGCTTCTTGAGCGGCGCCGGTGTGGCCGGATTGTCCTTGATGTACGGATCGATGACGAGCTTCGTCCCGCCGGGAGATTCGATCTCGAACGCGGCGTGGCCGAGCCAGCGCACCTTCACATCGCCGGAGCTGCGCGCACCGCTCTTTCCGGACTGATCGGGCATTTGTTGACCTCGTCGTGCGTGAAGAAGTTATCGATATCGAGACGCTAGCCCTTCACCCACTCGTCGGGCGCCATCACCTTCCCTACCCAGAATTCGCCGAAGTCGACGTAGCGCGCGGACGCCTCGTCGAAGCGCATCTCGGTGACGAGCTTCTTGAAGTCGAGCGGATCCTTCGCGAAGAGCGTCACGCCCCACTCCCACGCGTCGAAGCCAATCGCCCCGGTGATGATCTGCTGCACCCTGCCGTGGTATTTGCGGCCGGTGGTACCGTGCTCGTACATCATCCGGCTCCGCTCATCGAGTGTGAGCGTGTACCAGTTCTGCCCTGCCTCGCGCTTCTTCGTCATCGGATAGAAGCACACGTACGGCATCTCGGCCGGAAACGGCGGCTCCAGGCGGCGCGCGACCATCGGCGAGTTGCGCTCCGCCTCGACGCGCGCGCGGACCGCCTTGTTGTACTCCTCGTCGCCGACCTTGCCCCCTCGCGCAACCGCATCGCGCGCGAGCTCCGCCGTGATGTGGTAGAGCCCGGCCTCGGTAATGCTCAAAAAGGTGTACGTCGACACGAGACGCTGGATGTACGGATCCTTGTTGAGCTCGCGCTGCGCTTCGCCGATCGCATCGAGCGTCGGGCGGAAGTGCACGATCATCGTGTCGGACACCGAGCCGATCACGCGCGCAACGGTGCTCCAGCCGCCGCCCTCGGGCTTGGCCAGCTTGTTCAGGAGCGCCGCGGTCTTCGCCTGTTCCTTCTCATTCGGCGACAACCCGACGGGATGCGCGAACAGCTGGTGCAGCACGTACCACCCTTCGAGAGTCTCGGGCGGATGGATTTTCTTCTCGTCGCTCATGCGTGCAATTTATCAGTGAGGCGCAACCGGAGCGCTACCCTCTCGCGCTCATGAGTCGCCCGATCTGCGACCCCGACCGCAGCTTGTCCGTGCGGCCGCTGAAGTAGCGCGCATCGATCTCCGCGCTGCCAAGATCCTCGATGTGCGAGTAGCCCATCTCGCGCATCTTCGCGATCAGCACCGCCGGAGCGAAGAAGCCGCGGAACGGTTCGCCGGCCTTCTTCACACGCCGGCTCACGGCATCGAGCGCGAGCCGGCCGACCAGGCTGAGCGTCTCGCGCGGAACGGCATAGTCGAAGGCGACGCCGTTCGCCGCATTCATCTCGCGAATCGCGCGAAAGGTCGAGTACACAATCTCGTTGTCGAGATACATCGTGACGCCGAGCCATGAGAAAAACGTCGGCGCACTTTCCTTGAAGCCCGCGCGCCGCAGCCCGGCGTCGAACGTCTCACGCTCGAAGTCCACCGGCGCGAAGGTCATCGACGATGGCACCGGGATCCCCACCTGCGCGAGCCGCTTGCGCTTCCACGCCTGCGTCGCGGGATGATCCACCTCGAAAACCTTGAGGTCGGGAAGCGAATTTCGATAGGCAAAAGTATCGAGCCCCGCGCCCAGCACCACGTACTGGCGCACCCCGCGCGCGACGGCGGCGCGGAGCTCGTCTTCCGCGAAACGGCTGCGCGCCGCCATGTACGCGCGAAAGCGCGCGGCCACGAAGTTCTTCGGTTGCTCAGGAAGATTGGCCTCAGCGCGTGCGCCGATGATGCGCACCGCAAGCGGGTCGTCGAAGACGAGCGGCTTGTCGAGCAGCTGATGCGCCGCGCGCCGTTCGGCCACGCGCTGGGCCGTCCTGCTCGGCTTTTCCGGGTGCAGCGACTAACCCGCGGCGCTCAGCGCGCCGAACCGGCGGTCGCGCTTCTGGAAATATTCCACCGCCGCGTCGAGATCCTTCGGGCCGAAGTCGGGCCACATCAGGTCCGTGAAATACAGCTCGGCGTAGGCGCACTCCCACAGCAGAAAGTCGCTGAGCCGTCGCTCTCCGCCCGTGCGGATGACGAGATCGACATCGGGCGCGGGGCGCGAGTCGTGCTCGCTGCCGAGCGCGCGACCGAACTCCTCGCGAGTGACTTCGTCGCCGGCGGCGGCGAGCCGCTGCGCCGCGCGGAGAATCTCATCGCGTGCGGAGTAGTCGATCGCGAGGCGCATGTGCAGCGTCGTTCCCTTCGCCGTCTTCTCCTCGGCCTCACCGAGCGAATCGGCGAGCGCGAGCGGAAGACGATCGCGACGGCCGATGGCGGTGAGGCGCACTCCGTTCTCGAGGAGGCGCGGCACTTCGCTCACGAGGCGCGAGCGGAAGAGACGCATGAGCGTCGACACCTCAGCCGCCGGACGCCGCCAGTTGTCGCTGCTGAACGCGTAGAGCGTGAGCGTCGAGATGCCGAGCGAAGGCGCATGCTCGACGACCTTGCGCACGACTTCGACGCCCACGCGATGTCCGGCGACGCGCGGCATCGCGCGATGCGTAGCCCATCGCCCGTTTCCATCCATGATGATCGCGACGTGCAGCGGCTGCGAATCCGGGTAGAGTCGTCTCGACATGAGGTCAGTGTGCGAAATGAGCGCGAATGCCGTGGCGGCGGGAGATGTACACTATCAACGCTCCAGCGTGTCGCGGGTCACCTGAATGATCGATTCCATGTGGGACAGGTAGCGTTGCAACGCCCGCCGGCCGGCGGGGGCGAGTCTGTACGTGGTGAGGGGCCTGCGCCCCTCGAACGTCTTCGTGACGGTGACATAGCTCGCGTCCTCGAGCTTGCGCGCATGCACGCTGAGGTTGCCGTCGGTGGTGCGCAGCAGCGATTTGAGCTCGCTGAAGGAGAGCGCCTCATTGGCCGCGAGCGCGCTCACCATGCCGAGGCGCAGGCGATGGTGAATGAGCTCATCGAGCTCGCGCGATCCCTTCGCGGCGTCCTTTCCCACGGCGGAGTCTAGGGCGCGCGCGATGGGCGGCTCGCTGCGACGGCGCGCCGCCGATGAGGATCTAGCCACCGTAGCGCCACGCGATGAGGGCGCCGAACACAATCGGGAGCGCGCCGAAGCCGGCGGCGAGCAGTACCACGCTCCACGTGGCAGGAGCGATCACCGCAACGGCGCCGAGCGCCATGAAGCAGATCCCCATCACCGGAACGGAGCGCACGGAGAACATTCCGCCGGTCATGATTCCCGCGCCGTAGAGGAGCAGCCACATCGCGGGGAGCAGTGCGTACATCCCGAGTCGCGCGAGATAAAAGGTGAGGACGACGCCTGCCGAGATGGGCGGAAAGAAGCCGAGCACGAACTTGCGCAGGGGGGCGAACATGAAGGGCTCCTGCGCGCGCCGCCCCTTCCAAATGCTCGTCGTCACGCCAATTACGACGGCGACCGCCGCGGCAACGAGCCACTCGCCGAGCCACATGGGGCCCGGCGCCAGCTCGCGGCTGACGATGGCCGCCGCGAACGCGACGATTCCGATGGCGATTTGCCCCCAGCCGGAAACCGCGGTGAAGGCGGACGCGCTCTCCATGGTCTCGCGGATGTACCGGAGATCGTCGAGGGCGCGGTTGTGAAGAGTGGAGGTCGACATGTCCCGCATCATGCGAGGAGGAGGCCGCTTTTGCAAGTACTTTGCGACACAAAGACAAATTGGTACATCTTCGTACCGACGGTCAGGGAGCGTCGATCGCGTGGAACTGGTCGCGGACGCGCAGGAGCATCTCCTCCAGACGGGCGAGCTCGAAGGGCTTCTCGATGACAGGGCGCTCGGACTCGGCCAGGAAGTTCGCGGCATCCGCGGAGGCGACGTCGCCGGTGGAGAAGACGAGGCGCTGCACGAAATCCGGCCGCCTGCGAAGGAGCTCGCGGTGCAGCTCGGCGCCCGACAGATGCGGCATGCGCAGATCGCACATCACCACGTCGTAGCGGTTCTGGTCGCAATGGAGCAGCGTTTCGAGCGCGGTCCGACCATCCTCCGCCTCATCCACTTCCCATCCGCGACGCGTGAGAAAGCGCCTGATGGCCGCACGAATGCTCGGCTCATCATCAATGACGTACAGGCGTGAGTGCGGAGGGGTTGTGGACGAACCGTGCGGAGGACTTTCCATTATTGCTCCTGCGCGAGGGAGGAAGCTCTCCCGCACGCCGATATTTCACTTGAATTCAGACCATTTGTCCAGAGGCAGTCGGACAAATCATGACTAGCAGATTACATACCGAACGCGGCGCGCAAAAAGAAGTTCACACGATTCTTCCAATTAGAAATCGCTCATGCTTTCTGCGGCGATGGAAGTCGCAACGTGAACGTGCTCCCCTCTCCCAATTTGGAGTCGACGGTGAGCTCACCGTTCATCAGACGAGCGAGCCGCCGCGATACACTCAGCCCGAGGCCCGTGCCGCCGACCTTTCGCGTCGACTTCTGCTCGACCTGCCAGAAGGTGTCGAACACCCGATCGTGATCGGAGGGGGCGATGCCGATCCCCGTGTCGCGAACGATGATCTCGACGTGGCCATTGCTCGCCCTGCTCTCGAGCACCACGGTGCCGGTGTCGGTGAACTTGATGGCGTTGGTGAGGAGATTGAGAAGGATCTGCCTGAGCTTCGTCGCATCGGCCCACACCTCGAACTCGCGCGGCGCGCGTTTCACCTGGAGCTCGAGTCCCTTCTCCAACGCGAGCGGCTCGGTGAGCATCGATGCCTCGTGCAACGCCGCGAAGACGGGAATGCGCTCGGGGTGCGTCACCTCACGTCCCGCCTCGACGCGTGAGAGGGTGAGCACCTCGTCGATGAGGCTGAGCAGGTGCGTCGCGCTCGCCTTGATGCGGCCGAGCTGCGTGCGCTGGCCTTCGTTGACGGGGCCGGTGATGCCGTCGTACAGCAATTCCTCGTAGCCGATGATCGCGGAGAGCGGCGTGCGAAGCTCGTGCGACATGACCGCGAGGAACTCGCTTTTCGCGCGACTCGCTGTCTCCGCCTCGAGGCGGGCGCCACGCAACTCCTCCTCCGCCTTGTGCTGCTCCGTCACATCCCAGAAGATCGCGACGCCCGCGTCGACGTTTCCCTCCGGATCGCGCACCGGCGCGCTGTTGAAGCAGATGCGCCGGCGGGTGCCATCGAGGCGCTCGATCTCGATGATCTCATCGATGATCACCTGTCCGCCATTCATCGCGCGCGCGAGCGGCCATTCAGCGCGGTCGAGCGCCGAACCGTCGAGATGGTATCCCTTGAGCAGCGTCGTCGTTTCCGCGAGCGACGACGAGAGCGGGATGCCGAAGACCCGTTCGGCCGCATGGTTCGAGAGGATCCGCCGACCGGACGGGGCCTCGACGATGGAGATCGCGAGCGGCGACTGCTCGACGACCGTGATCAGCCGGCTGTGCTCCGCCTGCGCGCGCTCGATCAGCTGCTCGCGCTCCACGCGCGCTCGGCGCTGCGCGGTGATGTCGCGAAAAAAGATCGCGAGGCCATCGGCCGTTCCGTTCATCCGTATATCGAACCAGTAGTTCGGCGCGACTTCGAACTCGAACACATCCACCGTCTCGCCGCGCATCCCCGCGCGCAACTTTTCCTCGAGCTCCGGCGCGACCCACCGCCCCCACAGATCCCAGAGCTTGCTCCCGACGATCGTGGGACCATTGCCCGTGGTGAGTCGCACACCTTCGCGGTTGACCTGACGAATCGTCCAGTCGTGATCGAAGGCGATGAACGCATCGCTCATCGTGTCGAGCACGTTGACGACGCGCTCGCTCGCGCGCTCGGCGGCCGAGGTCTGCCGCGCGAGATCGTCCGAGACTGCGCGCAGGTCCTCGTTCGCTTGTTCGAGCTCGACGGTTTGCGCCTCCATCTCCGAGGCCTGTTCGCCGAGCTCGCGATTCACCGCTTCGAGCTCCGTGAGCACCTCCTGGCGGTGCTTGTCGGCGATCTCGCGCGCCGTGAGTGCGCGACCGAGCATCGTGTTCACGAGGAGCGAGAGCAGGGCCGCGAGCAGGATCGCTGCGAAGATGAGCGAGGTGGTGATGATTCTGAGTCGCGCTTCGTGCGCCTCGCGCGTCGCGAGGCGCTCGCGCTCCTGATCGACGATGCTTCCGATGAGCGTCCGCGCGCTGCGCATGAGCTCCTGCCCGTGATCCGATCGCACGATGACCGCCGCGGCGGCGAGCCCGCTCGAATCGTACGCCACTCGCGCGCGTTGCAGCTCCGCGAGCTTGTCTGCGATCACGGAGGAGAGCGTGTCGAGGCGCCGCTGTTCGGTGCTGTCCGTGATGAGGCGATGCGCGTGCGCGAGCTCGCGGTGCACGTCCGCGGCTGCGCCCGCGCCGGGATCCAGATAGAGACGCGAGCCCGTGAGCAGATAGCCGCGCTGCGACGTCTCGGCGTCCGTGAGGCGCGCGAGCACCGTCTGTAACGACTCGGCCACATCTCGCGAGCGCGCGACGCCCTCGCGCGCGGTTGCGAGCCGAGTGACCCCGACCAGCGCGAAGGTGCCGATCGCCAGCGACAGGAGTGCGGGTCCGATCGTAGCTGCAAAACGGAGAGCGCGGCGAGAGTCCATCAGCGGAGTTTGAGCCCTCGTTGCGGGATTTGCGAAGTCGTGAGTTGCATGCCTCGGACAGGACCGAAAAATAAACTACCGAGCCGTCATGTTCGTGTGCTAGGCTCCCTGATATCTGGCGATGGCGCGCCGCAGCACGGCGAGCTGAGCGCGCAGCCGCTCGATCTGCGCATCCTGCAGCGTGCGCGTGCCCACGTCGATCGTCGACTCCGGCTGCGGCGCTCCCGACGTCGTCTCGAGCTGAAGCGGCTCAGCGGATCCCTCGAGCGACGCAATCATGGCGTCGAGCTGCGCGAAGAGATCTTTCGCCACGCCCGGCGGAATCGCGAGCGAGTTGCGAGCGCGCGCCTCCGCGATCGCGGCGAGCGTAGAGACCATGCGCCGGCCGTAGGTGGTCACCGTCATCGCGGCCTCCACGCGATGCGGACTCGCCGAGTCCTCGGTGATGAGGCGTTGCATCGTGGCCTCGGCGTTCGTGACGGCAAGGCCGAATCGCCGGCGCGCCGCGTCCACCACGCGACGCCACTCGGGTGACGCAGGGTCCGAGTCGCTCGTAACGACAGCAAACATCGCGCGAAGCTCACGCAGCACGCCCGCGAGCTGAGCCGGATACGTCGTGAGCTCGCGCACAGGCCAGAGCAGCTGCGATGCGGCGAGCGCGATGATGCCGCCGAGGATCGTGTTGGCGACGCGGAGCCCGGCGATGCCCCAGTCGCCCGGATGCGGCTCGGCGAGCAGCACGAACACCGGCGTGAGGAGAAGCACAAAGACGCCGTAGTTCAGCGGAAGCACCGCGACCGACGCCACCGTGAACGGCACCATGACGCCGACGATTGCGAGCTTCGTGCGCGCCACCACCGCGAGCGCGGCTGCGATGATTCCTCCGAGCACGGTTCCGCCCACGCGCTGCAGCGTCTTGTGCAGCGTCGCACCCGCGTAGGGCTGGAGCACGATCAGGGTAGTGAACGTCGCCCAGTAGCTGCGCGTGATGTCGAGCGCGAAGGAGAGCCACACCGCTGCCGCGGCTGCGACGCCCATGCGCAGCCCATGGCGCAACGGAAGCGAGCGAGGCGTGAGCGCGTCCCGCAGCGGTCCAAGCCACGCGAAGGGAACGGGCTTGGCCACGGAAATGACCGGATGCTCGGCCGTTTTGGAAACGACCGATGACGCGCGCACATCGATGTTGGCGGCAGTGTCGACGAGCACCTGCACGTCGCTCGCGATGCGCGATAGCAGCGCCGCCGCCGCACGAAGATGCACGTTTGGCCACTCCTGCCGCACTCTGAGGTGTGCGACCGCCGGCTGCCCCTCGGCCTCGAGACGGCGCGCAGCGACGGTGTCATCGACGGCATTGGCGAGCAGCGAGAGCGTCTGACCGAGCGTGTGGAGCGCGCTCGCGAACTCAACGTCGCCGCCCGCGCCGCCGGCGCCGCTCTCGTGCGCGGCCTCGAGCTCCGCATCGAGGGCGACAACGGTGCCGAAGAGCTGCTCTGCATTCTCGGTGAGCACCAGCAGCTGCTCCCCACGCGGACTGCGCCCCTGCTTGGGCCTGCGCACGTCCGAGAGCGCAAGACGCGCCTCCTCGAGCGCGCTCCGCACCTCGGCGTGAAACGAGCGCGCGCGCTCGCGCGTCGCGATCGCTTCGGCGCTGCCGAGCGTCTTCGTCATTTCTTCCAGCGCGTACGCAAACTCGGCGAGCGCGCGATAGCTCCGTGCGACCGCCCGGCGCGCGGGGCGGAAGGGATGCAGCGGCCAGAGTACGAGCGCCAGCACCATCGCCCACGCGACGCCGCCGAGGAACATCTCGGCGCGGAGTGCGGCGGCGTGCGGCGCCGTCGTGGGGGAGCCAGTCGCGACGGCGAGGATCACCGCGATGAACAGCCCGACGGTGGATCCCTCGTCGCCGTACACGCGCGCGAGACCGGCGAGGACGCCGACGATGAACATCGCGAGCACCGCCAGCGCGACGGAGTGCGCGGTCTCGGTGCCGATGTAAACGCACGCCGAGCCGAGAATGGCGAGCGCGCCCATCGTTGCCGCTCGCATGCGGTACGATCCACCCTTGTCGGCGAGTGAGCCCAACCAGCCGCCGAGCGCAGCCCACGAGAGGAGCGGCTGATTGAGCAGATCGCCCGCGAGCACGGGAATGAGCAACGCGAATGCGGTGCGAACGCCGCGACCGATGGCGAGCTTCCCTGCGCCCATGCCGAAGAGGCGGCGAGCCATGTCGTTCGCGCGCCGCCTCATGTTCACTGAATTGTCCTCGGCGATGGTTAGTGCGTGGCCCCGATCTTCCGTGCCGCACCGATCTGATCGAGGAGCGTCTTCACGGCCGCGTCGAGCTGCGAGTCACGACCTGCGTAGCTCTCACCCATCGGCCGCGTGACGGCGACATCCACGGGACGCGGATGCATCTCCATGTCGGTGTTGTCCGCGCCTCTGATGCGCACGAACGGAATGCGCACGGTCGACCCATCGAAGAGCACATCGTTCGACGTGTAGATGATCCACCCGGCAGTCGGCTCGCCGACGATCTTGCCGAGCTTCATCGTGCGATAGCCTTCGGAGAAGTCCTCGGCGTCGCTGAGCGAGTGCATGTTGGTCACGAGCACGGTCGGGAGCTCGAGCGAGCGCTGGCCGAGCAGCGTGCGCGCCGGCGCGGTGGCCATGCCGCGGATCTGCATCGTGAGATAGGGCGCGCGCGTGAGCACGTCGAGCGCGTAGGCGTTCACGAAGCCGCCGTTGTTGTTGCGAATGTCGATGACGACGCCCTCGTTCGCCTGATTCTGTGAATCGAGATCGGCGTAGAGCCGCTGCAGCGACTCCTCGCTCATGTCCGGCATGTGCACGTAGCCGAGCCGCCCGCCGCTCACCTTCGCGACGTACGCGCGCGATTGCTCGACCCACGAGCGATAGAGCAGCCCCTTCTCGATATTCGTGCTCACGGGGAGCACGGTCACGATGCGCGGCTTCGCATCCGTCGCAGCGGCGATGCCGAGCGGCGTCTGCTTGCCGATGCGGTACGCGAGGAGCGCGTCGATGTTGGTGTGCGGGCCCACGGGCGTTCCGCTGACCGACACGACGAGATCGCCGACAGAGATCTTTCCGGAGAGCGCGGCAGGACCGAGCGGGAGGATCTCGGCCACGCGCAGCCTGCCGGTGCGCTCGTACTCCGGCCCGTCCCAGCGAACGCCGAGACGACCCGTGAACGGCGAGCCGGACGCCGGACCGCGTGCGCCCGAGTGCGAGGCGTTGAGTTCCCCGACCATCTGGTTCATCAACCGCATCAACTCGTCCGACGTTTGCGCGCCCTGCGCGAGCGGAGCGTACTCTTCGTGCACCGCATTCCAGTCGACGCCGTTCATCTTCTCGTCGAAGAAGTTGTCGCGCAGCTCGCGCCACATGAGGGTGAAGATCTCACCGCGGTCGGCGGCGAAGTCGATGTCCATCTCGGCGCTCACGGCAACGGGGCGCACCGCACGCGAGGCGACATCGATCGAGGAGATGCGTCCCGACTCGATGTAGTAGATCTCCTTGCCGTCGGGCGACCACTGGATGCTGCTCTTGGGGCCGGGCGTGGAGGTGAGCTGCTTCGCGATGGGCTCTTCCTTCGCCAACTCGTCGAGCGGAAAGAGATAGAGATTCGCCTGTCCCGCGGCGACGGCCGTTACGGCGACGGACTTTCCATCGGGCGCGAGCGCCTCGCTCACGACATCGAGTCCGATGGGGAGGAACGAGAGACGCGAGCGCAGCCCTTCAAAAACGACAGGCGTGTGGCGCATCGCGTCGCGGTGCGAGGAGTCCGTGGCGCGCGCGGTGCTGTCGGTGGCGGCGGAGGCGGTGTCGCGCTTCGCGGCACTGTCGCGCGGGGCGGGCGCGCGATCGCGGACTTCGTGCGCGGGCGCGGGCTGCGTGCGCGGCGGCGTTTTCGGCGCTGGCGCGTCGGTGCTGAAGAGATCGCGGAACTGATCCTCGCGAAAGCGCGGCGTGCGCGGCACGAGGTCGACGCGCGCGAGTACTCCCGCCTCGGTGCGCTGCGAGGACACGAGGAGCAGGAAGGCACCGTCGGGGCTCCACGCGAGCGCGTCGGCGTTCGTGTTGGAGAGAAAGCTCACAGGGTGCGAGTCGCCGCCGGAAGCGCTCACCATGTATGCGTTGGCGAACAGCTTGCTCCCTTCGCGCGTGGCGTACGCGATCCACTTGCTGTCGGGCGACCACACGATCGCTCGCTCCGAAAGAAAGGGGGCACGGTCGAGCGGCGCGCGGGCAACGATGCGATCCATGGGAAGATCGCCCTTCGCGGCCTTCGTGGTTGGAAGCACGACGTGGAGCTCGTTGCCGCCGCGCACGTACGAGAGCGACTTGCCATCGGGCGACCACACCGGCGCGACGTCGTTCTCGCTCCCGGAGCTGAGCTTCCGCTCCTCGTGCGTCACGAAATCGTAGACGTAGATGTTGTAGTGTCCGTCGCGGTCGTCTCCGAACGCGAGGTGGCGACTGTCGGGCGCCCAGGCGGGCTGCTGCTGGGTGAGCCCCGCGGGCGATACGCGTTGCGCGTTCCCGCCGTCCCTGCTCGATGCCGCGAAGATCTTTCCACGCACCGTGAACGCGACCTTCTTGCCGTCGGGCGACAACGCCAGCTCCTGCAGTCCGCTCGAGAGCGAGCGATGCTCGACGAGCGCGCCGGAGGCCGAGCCGCGCAGCTCGATCGCGACGGGCTTGGCGGCACCGGAGGCGATGTCGTAGCTCCAGATGCCGAAGTCGCGCTCGAAGACGATTCCCTTCCCGTCAGCCGACATCGTGGGCCAGAGCACGCGGCCATCGGTGAACTTCGTGAGCTGTCGCTCCGCTCCACCACTCGCTGCACGCTGCCAGAAGTTCGGTGCGCCGCTGCGATCGCTGACGAAGTAGATGGTCTTTCCATCGGCGGAGAACATCGGCCACTCGCTCTTCGCTCCCGACGCGCTCACCTGCTCATAGCTCGGCGTGCCCTTCGCGCCGGGCGCCACGCCGTGCACGAGCCAGATCTCACTCTCGTCGATGTGGCTGTGTCCCTTGCGCCACCACTGCGACTGGCTGAGTCCCCGCGCCGTGATCGCGATCGTCGACGTGTCCGGGCCAGTCGCCGCCCAGTACTCCGCCGCGTAGCGGTCCGCCGCGACCGCGCTCGGCGTTCCACCGTCGGCGCTTACGCGATAGACATCGCTCATCCCCGAGATGTCGTTCGCCGTGGTTGAGAAGTAGATCCACTTGCCGTCGCGCGACCAGGAGTCGAGCTGATCGCCGCCGTCGCCGTAGGTGAGGCGACGCAGCGCGCCAGTCGCGAAGGTGAGCACGTAGATGTTCGTGCCGCCGTTGCGATTCGAGATGAATGCGAGCTCGGATCCGTCCGGCGAGTAGAGCGGGCGATGGTCGTTGGACGCATCGGAGACGAGCAGACGCGCATCGCCGCCGGCGGCTGGCACGGACCAGATGTCTCCGCCGGAGACGAAGGCGATCTCCCGACGGTCCGGAGAGTAGTCGGGCTCGGAGAACGAGCGACGCGCCGCGAGTGGCGGCGCGTGCTCGTGTGCGGACACCGGGATGGCGACGGATGCGGCGAAGAGCGCAGCGGCGGCCGAGCGGAGGATCATCATGGTAGATAAAGCTAGATGCCCGCCCGGCGCACTGCGAGCGCCCCCGTTCGTGCTAGTGCGCGTCCACGGGCGCTCCCATCGGCTGTGGCTTGCGAAGCACCAACACCGCCGGTGCGACGATCAGGAACGAGAGCAGAATCAGCAGCCACGAGTCGTTGTACGCGAGCATTGCGGCCTGCTTCTGCAGCGTCAGATCGAGCAGCGCATACGCTGTCTTCTGCGCCTGGAGCAGCGAGCTGCCGTGCGCCATGAGACTCGCCACCGCGCCGGAGTACCGTTGGTCGAACGCGGGGTTCCCGGCAAAAAAGTTCGAAGCGAGATCGGCGCGGTGATACTGGACGTGCCTCGTGAGATATGTGCTCAACACCGCGATGCCGAACGATCCTCCGAGCTGACGCGAGAGATTGATCAGCCCCGACGCCTGCTGTGCCTCGCTCGGCTTGAGACTTCCGAACGCCGCGTTGTTGATCGGCGTAAAGAGCAGCCCCATCGCCGCCCCGCGCACGATGAGCGCGATACGTGCGTCGCCCTCGCCGGCGACGGTCGTGAGGTGGCCGAGGAGCCACATCGCGATGCTGAAGCCAATCACGCCTGCGATGATGAGATAGCGCGCGTCGACCATCGGCGTTTTGCCGCTGAGCATACGACCGCACACTACAGCCATCACGCCGGTAGCAATTCCGCCGGGAAGCATCGTGAGCCCCGTCTCGGTTGGCGTGAAGCCGAGAATTCCCTGGGTGAAGAGCGGGAAGAGGAAGGTCCCGCCGTACAGGCCGAAGCCCAGCACCACGAAGAGAAAGATCGATGCCGACAGATCGCGATTGTGCAGCACGCGGAAGTTGATCACCGGATGCTTATTCCGTTGGGACATCTCCCACCAGACCATCGTGATCAGACTAACGGCAGATACGAGGGACAGCCGCAGGATCAATGCGTCGTTGAACCAGTCCTTGCGATTCCCTTCCTCGAGCACGTACTGGAGCGAGCCGACGCCGAGGATGAGCAGCGAAATGCCGGTCCAGTCGATCGGATTGATTCGACGCGCGCCCGGAGGATCGTGCAGGAACGTCGTCACCAGGAAGGTCGACAGGATACCGATCGGGATGTTGATGAAGAAGCACCAGTTCCACGTGTAGTTGTCGGTGATCCATCCACCGAGTGTGGGACCGAGTGTCGGCGCGACGATGATGCCGAGGAGGAAGATTGCCTGCACCATCCCCTGCTGCTCGCGCGGAAAGATCTGGCGGATCGTGGCCTGCGCGGTGGAGAGCAGCGCGGCGCCGCCGGCACCCTGAAGCAGGCGCCAGATCACCAACTCGCTCAAGCTGTGCGAAGTGCCGCACAGAAAGGACGCGATGATGAAGAGGAGGATCGAGAATGTCAGGTAGTTGCGGCGTCCGAAGCGCTCGGTGAAGAACGCGGTCATCGGGAGCACGACGACGTTGGCGAGGATGTACGAGGTACTCACCCACGCGATCTCCTCGGTGGTGGCGCCGAGATTCCCGGCCATCTGTGGGAGGGAGACGTTGATGATCGTGGTGTCGAGCACCTCCATCACGGCTGCCGTGATCAGGCCGAGGAGGATGATCCAGCGGTAGGGGACGCGTTCTTCGGCGTCGAGCTGAGCAGGGGCTACTTGTGAGGCCACGTAAGTCGATAGGCTAGGGTGTTTGGGGTCAACGCGTTGGGGCCGCCAATATGTTCCTGACCGGCCAGTACTGGGCTGGAAGTGCTCCTCTAACTTTCGCCCTCCCGCTGAGGCCTCTCACCCCCCGTTTGTAGCCTCCCACCGCTCAGAGGTTCACGACGGGCGTAACGGCGCCTAACGTCACGCCGTGCGCACTTATCCCGTAGTTCTCGTCGCGTTGGCCGGTGCCGCCTTCCCCGCCGCGCAAGCCCAGTGTCGTCCCGGGGCTAACAGTAACGAGGCCAAGCTTTTGGCCTTCTATTCCGCCCCCATCGCCTTCTCGGCACTCGACGCGCCAAAACGGGCCTCGGCGTGGCACCTCGAGCTCCAGGGTGAGGTGTCCCCCGTTCCAACAGCCGATCCCGCCATCGAGCACGCAACCGAATGCTACACGGCAAGCGCCGAGCAGCACTCGCGACTGACGAGCGTGTTCGCGCGACCGCGCGTGATCCTCACGCTTCCGCTCGGACTTGCAATCGAGGCCAGCTACATCCCGCCCATTCAGGTCGGGGACGCACATCCGCATTTGGGGAGTGCGGCGATCTCGGAAACGGCACCCCTCTCGGGGTTCGGCCCCTTCGGCTCGAGCGCGCTCACGCTCCGCGCGCACGGCACGATCGGGCACGTCAACGGCCCGATCACCTGCCCGGAATCGTCGCTGCAACAGACCAACCCCGACGATCCGTGTTACGGCAACCGACCGTCGGATGACACGTTCAAACCGAACATGTACGGCCTCGAGGGAGTCTACGGCGTCTCGAGCCGCGGAGGCCGCTTCGACTTTTTCGCCGGCACCGGCGTGACGTGGCTGCGGCCGCGCTTCGAAGTCGGCTTCACGGATCTCAACGGCTTCACCGACAACACGCAGGTCGAGGTGAATCTCCAGCGCTGGTCGCTACTCGGCGGCGCGACGCTGCATCTCCCGGCCTCCTTCGCGATCACCACCGAGGTCTACTCGGTTCCCAAGGACGTGACGACCTGGCGATTCGCCGCCAGCTATCGGCTCCCCTGATGGACGCGCCTTGGCGGACCCGACTCGGATGGGTACGCGTGGCGGAGCTGGGGCTCGGCCTGCTGTTCGTGTGCGCGGGTACGGTGAAGCTCGCGGGAATGCCGTTCATGGTTCAGCTCTTCTATTCCCTGGGATTTGGGCAGTGGCTGCGATACGTCACGGCGCTCGTCGAGCTGAGCGGCGGCGTGTTGCTGATTGCAGGGCGCATGGAGTATGTCGCGGCGCTCGCACTCGCCGTCATCATGGTGGGTGCGACAGTGGCCAGCGTCGTCGTCTTCAATCGATCGCCCATACCTCCGCTGCTCACATTCATCCTGCTTCTCGTCCTCGCGTGGAAGAAGCACCCTTCCGATGAGGGCATCTCTGGGCGATGATTTTGGCCATGGATATGGCACGTCCCGCGATCGAGGTGCAGCGCGAGCGCGCGGAGCGCCTGTTGAACGGTGTGCGCGCCGCCGTTCTCGTCACGCTGGCGCTGGCGGCGCTCGCGTATGCGCCGCACATCCCGCTCTCCGTTCAGCGCGCGAACTGGGCGGTGCTTATCCCGACGCTCGCGTGGTCGCTCGCGCAGTTCTGGCTCGACGCACACCGGCATCTTCGCGACAAACCGCTGCCGCAGTGGGTTGCGCTCGTGAACCCACTCGTGGACATCACGGCGGTAACAGCCATCCTCGCCGGATACAGCTACGCACACACCGGTGCACTGGCGCTCAAGTCGCCGATCTTTCTCGCGTACTTCGTGATTCTCGCCGCGCGGCCGATCGCGTCGTCCACGCGCAAGGCCGCAGCGGCGGCGATGCTCGTCGTGGTGGAGTACAGCACGCTGGTCGCGGTGCTCTTCCTGGGCGGCCGAGTGCCGATGACCGACAGCCCGATCATCGCGAGCGGCACGGCGGCGGTGTCGTTCCTGGACGAGGGCGCGAAAATTCTGCTGCTCATTGTCGCGGGTGCGATCGCGACGTATGCGACGTCGTGGCACGAGCGTCTCGCGGAGACCTACTATCGCGAATCGCAGGAGCGCGAGGATCTGCGCGTCGCGCTCGCGCAGGCACAGTTGCGGAGCCTGCGACTGCAGCTCAATCCGCACTTTCTTTTCAACACGATGAACGGGATCGTCGCGCTCATCTCCAGCGATGCACGCTCCGCCGAGCGGATGCTCACGGGGCTGAGCGACTTCCTGCGCCTGTCGCTGCACAACGCGGGCGAGCAGGAGGTGCCGATCGAGCGGGAGATTCAGCTGCTCGAGCGCTACGTGATGATTCAGCAGTTGCGCTTCCAGGACCGGCTCAAGATCTCGATTGCGATCGATCCCGCGGCGAATGGCGCGCTCGTACCGAATCTGCTGCTCCAGCCGCTGGCCGAAAACTCCATTCGACACGGATTGAGCCCGCGCGCGTGCGGCGGCAAACTCGAGATTCGCGCGCACCGCGACGGCGACATGGTGAATCTGGCGGTGATCGATGATGGCGTGGGGTGCGAGCTCACAGCGCCGAATGAACTGCCGAGGGGCATTGGCTTGAGCAACATTCGAGAGCAGCTGGATCGCCTGTATGGCGACCTCCACACCTTCGCGGTCACGACGGCGCCGAATGCCGGCTTCGCGGTACGAATCTCGATTCCGTATCACACTGGGGAGGAGCTGTCGTGAGCGCCGCAACGGAGAAGCAAACGTCAGCGATGATTCGCACGCTCGTTGTCGATGATGAGCCGCTCGCGCGCGCCCGCATGCGCACGCTGATCGCGGATCATCCGGACATCGAGATCGTCGCCGAGTGCGGGAATGGCGCCGACGCGATCCTCGCCATCGAGAAGCACGCGCCCGATATCGTCTTCCTCGACATCCAGATGCCCGAGCTCGATGGCTTCGGCGTGATCGAAGCGGTGGGCGCGGAGCGGATGCCGCTCGTCATCTTCGTCACGGCGTACGACGAGTATGCGGTGCAGGCGTTCGAGGTGCACGCGCTCGACTACTTGCTCAAGCCAGTCGAGCGCGAGCGCTTCGCGGCGGCGCTCGGACGCGCGAAGGCGCGGCTGCTCGACCCCGGCGCATCGCGCGCGGACGCGGGGCCGGACAAGCAGCAGCTGCAAGCGCTGCTCGAGCATCTGGGACGGCGGCAGCGGCGCGACCTTCGGCTCGCGATCAAAGTGGATGGACGGCTGCTCCTCATTCGCACCGCGGACATCGACTGGATCGAGGCGGTGGACAACCACGCGAAGATCCACGTGGGCGCCGACACGCATCTCGTGCGCGACACGCTCACTCGCCTCGAGTCGCGGCTGCCCGCTGCCCGCTTTCTACGCATTCACCGCTCGACGATCGTGAACACGGATCGGGTGAAGGAGCTGCAGCCCTGGTTTCAGGGCGACTTCGTCGTCATTCTGCACGATGGCTCCCGCCACACGAGCGGCAGGAGTTACCGGCAGCGGTTGCAGGCGTTCATTCGGGACGCGCTCTAGGCACAAAGGTGAAAGGGCTCCCGCCACTTTCGTGACGGAAGCCCTCCACTGCACTCGCGCCCTGCCAAGTGGCTACTGCACGATCACAGTGCCGTTCATGTTGGCGTGGATCGAGCAGTGATAGGTGTACGTCCCGGCAACCGTGAAGTTGCGCGATACATTCGCGCTTTGAGTCTGGTCGATATCGGTCACGCTCGCGCCCGCGGGCTGATTATTCCACGTGACGGTGTGGGCCACACTCTGAAAGGCCCATGTCACGGAGCCCGTACCCCCCGATCGCGCGATCGTCACCGTACTCGGGTCAAATGCGAGACTCGTCGTCGCCGTGACGCTGGCCGTAGAGGACGGCGTGCTGACCACGATCGTTTGCGATCCAGTGTGGGTAACGCTTCCAACGGTAATCGACGCCGTGATCGTCGACGATCCGTTGGCGACTCCTGACACCACACCGGTCGCAGCGTCGACGGTGGCTACTACCGTATTGGAAGACGTCCATGTCGCCGCCGGCGCACCCGAGAAAATCGCCCCGGACTGATCTTTGGCAGTAGCTGTCAGCGTCGTCGTGAGACCGACAGAAACCGTAGGCGATGCCGGCGTTACCGCGACGGAGGTGAAGACCGGGGTGGGGCCGGTTGACCCACCGCCGCTCCCCCCACATGCGAAAATCGCCGCCGCCACAGTTCCGGCGGCGAAGGAACGCACTGCACTTCGTAGCATGGCCACAGCTCCCAGAGAAAGGTTCCTAGACTGACACCGTCAGTCTAGAAGCCCTCGCACGGGGCTAAAACCAATCCGGGGTGAACTGTCTCTACGGCTGGGCCAACGACGTGCTACGCGATGTCAACGTGCAGCGGCAGCCTCGCCCCACGCGCCCCCGAGCGCCTTGTACAGCTGCACTCCGGACACGAGCTCCTGCCGCTGCGCCTGCGTCAACGCCAGCTCGCTCGTAAACAGATTACGTTGGGCATCGAGCACCTCGAGGTAGCTCGACACTCCGTTCTGATAGCGCCGGTTCGCAAGATCAAAGGCGCGACGCAGCGCATCGACCTGCCTCTGCTGCGCAACCGCCTGATCGCGCGACGTGCGTACGCCCACGAACGCATCTTCGGCCTCGCGTCGCGCGACGAGCACGGCTTGCTCGTACGCAAAGCGCGCCTGCTCACTCCGCGCGCGCGCCGCCGAGAGCTCGCTGCGCAACGCGCCGCCGCGGAAGAGCGGGATCGAGAGCCCGCCAAAGATCTGGTAGATCTCGCCGTTCGAATTGAACGTGTTGGTGAACTTGTCCCCCTGTCGGCCGTACTGCCCCGACAACGACACCGTGGGAAGGAGCGCAGCCTCCGCCGCGCCAATACGCGCATTGGCCGCGACGTACGCCTCCTCCGCCTGCCGCACGTCTGGACGACGCGCGATGAGCTCTGCGGGAAGCTCCGTTGGCAGCACGAATGTTCCGAGCACGCTCGTGAGCGACTGCCCGCGCGCCACCGGCCCCGGCGTGTGCCCAACGAGCACGCTCAGCGCATTCTCCTGCTGCGCGATCTGCCGTTGGAAGTCCGCGATGGCCACGGCCGAGTTGTCGACCTCGGACTCGAACTGCCTCACGTCGAGCTCGGAGATGAGTCCCTGTTGATAGCGGCGCAACGCCAGCTTGAGTGTCTCCTGCCGCGACGCGAGCGTGCGCTGCGAGATCTCGAGATCGAGATCGAGCTCGCGCAGCTGCAGATACCCCGTCGCGACGTCGCTCACCAGAGTGAGAATGACAGAGCGCCGTCCTTCCTCGCTCGCCAGATACTCCGCGCGTGCGGCCTGCGTGTTTCGGCGCAGGCGTCCCCAGAAATCGAGCTCCCACTGCAGATTGGCCGTAGCCTGAATCGCGTTGAATGCCTCGGTCTGGCCGGGCACGATCACGATCTTCTCACGCCCCGCATTCACGGCACCGTTGATCTGCGGATAGAACGCGCCTTTCGAGACGCCGTACTCAGCGCGGAACTCGTTGATCGTCGCGATCGCGACGCGCACATCGCGATTGTTTTGCACGGCCGTGTCGATGAGCGCCTGCAGGGCGGAATCCTTGATCAGCTCGGCCCAGCTGAGCCCCGTCCGCGCATCGAGCGCGCGCGACTCGTACGTCGCGCGCCAATCAGGACGTCGCACCGTCGCGATGCCGGACGGCGTGTCGGCGGCGGCCGCAGTTGGCGGCGCGATGAGATTCGTTCCCCGCGCGAGCGAGTCGAAGAAGGTGCGCGCGGAGTCCTCCGACTTCGATGGCGCGCGCCACTCGGGCGCCGCCTCGACGTTCGGGCGCTTGTAGCTCGGTCCGATCGCGCATCCAGCGACGAGCACCAGCGACAGCAATTGCGGTGCGACCTTGCGTAGTACCGGCATGCTCAGTCGTCCCCCGCCACGGAGCCCGCAGCAGACGGTGCCGCCGCGTGCCTCCGCTTGAACAGTCCACGCTCACTCAGCATTCGAATCTCGGCAAAGAACGATGGGATGAAGAAGATTCCGACGGTCGTGGCGACGAGCATTCCGAAGAACACGCCAGTACCGATCGAGTGTCGGCTTCCTGCGCCGGCGCCGCTCGCAACGAGCAGCGGCACGACGCCGAGGATGAACGCGAACGACGTCATGAGGATCGGGCGCAGTCGCTCGCGCGCCGCCTCGACGGCAGCCTCGCGAATCGATAGCCCCGTCGCACGAAGCTCGTTCGCGAATTCGACGATCAGAATCGCATTCTTCGCTGCGAGTCCGACGACGACGATCAGTCCGATCTGGAAGTAGATGTCGTTCGGCATGCGGCGAACCCACACACCAAGGAGCGCGCCGAGCAGTCCGAATGGAACGCCGAAGAGTACGGCGAACGGGATGGACCACGACTCGTAGAGCGCCGCGAGCACGAGAAACACCATGATGATGCCCATGGTGAACACGAGCGACGCCGTTCCGCCCTGCACCTCTTCATACGACTGCCCGCTGAAGGCGTAGCCCATTCCGAGCGGCGCGTACTTCGTGTCAGCCAGGTTTCGCACGGCCTTGAGCAGCTCACCGGAGCTCTTGCCCGGCGCCGGCGTACCGTTCACGACTGCCGCCGTGAAGCCATTGAAGCGCGTGACGATGTTCGGCGCCGCCTTGAACTCCGTGGTCACGAGCGACGACACCGGAATCATTTGCGCATTTGGTCCGCGCACGTACAGGCGTCCCACGTCTTCGGGGCGCTCGCGGAACTGCGGCTGCGCCTCGATCTGCACGCGGAACGTCTTGCCGTAGATGTTGAAGTCGTTGACGTACAGCGTCGACAGCATCGCCTGCTGCGTCTCGAAGAGATCCGTGAGCGAGATGCCCAGCGACTTCACCTTCTCGCGATCGACGTGCACGAAGAGCTGCGGGAAGTTGACGTTGATGTTCGTCGACAGCCCCTGCGCCTCGGGGAGCTTGTTCGCGTCAGCCACGAATTCCTGCGCCATCGCCGCGAACTTCGTGACGTCGTTCACGCTTCGGTCCTGCAGATCCATTTCGAGCCCTGCCGTCACGCCAAGTCCGGGAATTTCGGGGAAGTTGAACCCGAAAATGACTGCATCCTTGATCTGCGAGAATGCGCCGTTCGCCTTGCCGAGAATGGCGTCGAGCTGCGTGTCCGGCGTTTTGCGCTCGTCCCACGGCTTGAGCCCGGCAAACACCGTCGCGGAGCTCGTTTGCGCCGCACCACCCTGCAGCAGGCTCAGTCCCGTGAGCGCGACCGTGCGCGCCACACCGGGCTGCGCGAGCAGGTACTTCTGCACCTCCGCGACTACCTTGTCGGTGCGCTGCCGAGATGCGCCCGAGGGCAGCTCGATCGCGATCGCGAAGAAGCCCTTGTCCTCCGTCGGAAGGAATCCGCCCGGCACGGCGCGAACGAGCACAATCACGAGCGCGACGACCACCGCAAACGACGCGAACACCGCCTTCGGAGAGCCGAGCATCCGGCCGAGCGATCCCAGATAGCCATTTCGCGACCGCTCGAAGGTGCGATTGAACCACGCGAATGGTCCCGTTTCCGGCGGGTGATCGCCCGGGCGCAGCAGCACGGAGCAGAGCGCCGGCGTGAGCGTCAACGCGACGATACCCGAGATCACCACCGACAGCACGATCGTCACCGCGAACTGCTTGTACATCTCGCCCGTGATTCCGCCCACCAGGGCGACGGGAATGAATACGGCGCAGAGCACGGCGACGATGGCGACGAGCGCGCCCGTCACCTGCTTCATCGCCCGGTCCGCGGCCACGCGCGGCGAAACCTTGTCCTTCGCCATGATGCGCTCGACGTTCTCGATCACGACGATCGCATCATCGACGACGATTCCGATCGCGAGCGTGAGGCCGAACAGCGTGAGCAGATTGATGGTGAAGCCCAGCACCCAGAGCCCGAGGAAAGTGCCGATGATCGACACCGGGACCGCGAGCAACGGGATGACCGTCGATCGCCAGTTCTGGAGAAAGACGAAGACCACGAGCGTCACGAGCGCCATCGCGATGAGCAGCGTGTTCACGACTTCGTGGATCGACGTCGTCACGAACGGCGTGGTGTCGAAACCAACCTCGTGCTGCACACCGGCGGGAAAGGTCTTTTCGAGCTCCGCCATCCGCTTGATGTACGCGTTCCGCACCGCGAGCGCGTTCGCGCCCGGGCGGAGATAGACGATGATCGGGGCGACCGGCTTGTTGTTGTACATGCCGATGAGCCCATAGTCGCGCGCACCGAGGCGCACGGTGCCGACATCGGAGATGCGAAGCACCGACCCATCGGGACGCGCACGGATGATGATGTTCTCGAATTCCTTGGGCGTGCTCAATCGCCCGAGCGTCGTAACGGGGAGCGTGAGCTGCGTGCCCGCGGGCGCTGGCTCACGTCCAACCGCACCCGCCGGATTCGTGTTGTTTTGTTCGTTGACCGCGTCGCTGACGTCCGAGACCGTGACCCCGAGCTGCGCCATCTTGTCGGGATCGAGCTCGATGTTCATCGCGAAGTTCAGATTGCCGAACGTCGTCGCATTGCCGACGCCCGGAATGCGCTTGATCTCGTCCTCGAGATAGATCTTCGAGTAGTTGCTCAGGAACTCGCCGTCGTAGCGCGGATCGGTTGCGGTGAGCACGCCCACGAGCAGAATGTCCGGCTGCGACTTCTGCACGACCACGCCGTTTCGCCGCACTGCATCGGGAAGCTGCGGCGACGCCAGCGCGACCTGATTCTGCACGTCGACTGCCGCGAGATCCTGATCGCGCGTGATGTCGAACGAAACCTGGAGGCTCATCGAGCCGTCGCCGGAGCTCGTGGACTTATAGTAGAGAAGTCCCGGAATACCCGCGAGCTGCTGCTCGATCGGCGCGGCCACTGTCGTCGCGACATCGAGCGCGGTGGCGCCCGGATAGTTCGCGCTCACCTGCACCACCGGCGGCGTCACATTCGGATAGCGCGCGACCGGAAGCTTCACGAGCGCGAAGAGTCCGAGCAGCACGATGACGATCGAGATCACCCCCGCGAAGATCGGGCGGCGAATGAACAGATTCCTGATCTGCGCAGCTTCGGCGTCCAGCTCCTTTTTCGCAGCCGGCTCGTCGAGAGGATCGGGCCCCGTTTTCATTGCCCCACCTTCACCTTCGCCGTCGTGTCTCCCATCTGCTTGAGCGTGGAGTCCTTGGCCGGATCGTACGGCGTTGGCTTCACGGGACGGCCGGGACCGACCTTGAGCGTGCCATCCACGATCACCTGGTCGCCCGCCTTCAGTCCGTCCTCGATGAGCCAGCGGCCATCATCCCACGACGTCGCAGACACGTCCTTCGGCGTCGCCGTGTTGTTCGCGCCGAGCAGATACACGAAGGTCCCGGCGAGCCCCTGCTGCACCGCGCGCTGCGGCACGAGCACGGCGCTGTCGCGCGTGATGCCGAGCGGCTTCACGCGCACGAACTGGCCGGGGAGCAGTACGTGCTCGGGATTCGGCACCGACGCGCGGAGGAGCAACGTGCCGGTGTTGTACTGCAGCGACTGATCGACGAACGTCACCGTCCCCTGGTGCGGGAAGACGCTCTTGTCCGACAGCGTGATCGCCACCTTGAGCTTGCCGCCCGCGATCATCTTGCGCGTCGCCGCATTGTGGCGCCACGCCAGCACGTCACGATCGGAAGGATTGAAGCTCACATAGATCGGGTCCACCTGCTCCACCGTCGTGAGCAAGTCGCTCGGCCCCGTCACCCGCGCGCCGAGCACGAGCAGGGCGCGTCCCGCGCGACCGCCGATCTGTGCACGCACGAACGTGTCGTCGAAGTTCTTCTTCGCCTCGTCCACCGCCCCGCGCGCCTGATCGACGCCGGCGCGTGCCTGCTGAAGCTCGGTCTCCGCGTTGTCGACGTCGACCTGCGCCACCGCATGCTCGGCGAGCAGCGGCTGCACCCGATTCACATTCCGCTCCGCGTTGGCGAGCCTCGCCTGCGCGTTCGCGAGCGTGCCCTGCGCGCTGCGAAGCGCGGCCTCGTACGTCGTGGGATCGATGCGGTAGAGCACCGTTCCCTGGGCGACGTCCGTGCCTTCAGTGTAGGGCCGAGAGACGATGACGCCTGTGATTTGCGAGCGCACCTCGACAGCCTTCGACGCCTCGGCCTGTCCGACGTAGTCGAGCTTGGCCTCGACCTGCTCGGGCTTGACGGTGAGCACGGTGACATCGGGGGGTGGATACGCTGGAGGCGCGGCTTGCTTGCAGGCGGCCAGCGCAACGCAGGCAACGAGCACTGCGCGAGTCGAAAAAAGAGTCGCAGATTTCATTTGAGACGAGCTGGATTATCGTGGTGAACGATCGAGGCCGGCGGCAGGTCAAGGGAGCTCATACGGGAACGAGCGCACGCCGCCTTGATTTAGTTCCTGCAAATACACTCAACCGTGGGGCGCACGACACGTGGAGACACGACGGATCGGCAATTTGGAAGTTTCAGTCATCGGCTTGGGCTGCAACAACTTCGGATGGAAGATCGATGAGAACGCCACTCGTGACGTCATCGATGCAGCCATCTCCGTCGGGATCAACTTCCTCGACACGGCAGACACGTACGGCAAGACGACGAGCGAGGAGTTCATCGGCCGTGCGCTCGAGGGGCGTCGTGAGAGCGTGATCATCGCCACGAAATTCGGGAAGCCGGTGGATGCGATGCGAACCGGTGCGAAGCCCGCGTACGTGCACCAGGCGTGTAACGACAGCCTCCGACGGCTCCGCACCGATTACATCGATCTCTACCAGCTGCACGCGCCCGACCGCACCGTGCCCATCGCGGACACGCTCGGCGCACTGAACGAGCTCGTCGTCGCCGGCAAGGTGCGCGAGATCGGCTGCTCGAACTTCTCGGCGGCGCAGCTGCGCGAGGCTGAGGAGGCGAGCAAGAGCGACGGACTCGCGCGATTCGTGAGCGTGCAGAATCACTACAATCTGCTCCGGCGCGACGATGAGGCATACGTCATCCCCGAGTGCGACCGGCTCGGTCTCGCGTATCTCCCTTACTTCCCGCTCGAGAGCGGATTGCTCACGGGCAAATTCCGGATGGGGAAAGACGCGCCGAAGGGCACGCGAATCGCGGAAGGTGGATGGCTGGCGGAGCGGTACACGGAGGAAAATCTGGCCTCGATCGAGCGGCTGATCGCCTATGCTGAGTCGAGACAGCACACGATGCTCGAGCTCGCGATGTCGTGGCTGCTCCGCCTGCCCCTGGTGGCATCGGTGATCGCTGGCGCGACGTCGGTGGATCAAGTGCGAGCGAATGCGGCGTCGCCAAACTGGGAGCTCTCATCCGCTGACATCGAGGCGATCGACGAAATTCTGAATGGCGCCTGAACGGGCCTCGGTGCTGAAGAGCTCGTTGCCGGAACGAAGTGAGCGTGACGGCGTTGATCGCAGACACCCCCCAACGCATTCGACAGGACATCACCAATGACACAGACCGCCGGGTACGAAGGCACGCAGACCAAGTCGCCGCGCGCGACCAGGACAGCGGCGTACGCCGCCGCGAGCGCCACGTCGCCGATCGAGCCGTTCGAGATCGAGCGCCGCGCTCCCCGGCCGAACGATGTCGCGATTGAAATTCTCTACTGCGGCGTCTGTCACTCCGACATTCACCAGGCACGCGACGAGTGGGGCGGCTCGATCTTCCCCATGGTCCCGGGCCACGAGATCGTGGGACGCGTGACGAGCGTCGGCTCCGCGGTGACCAAGTTCAAGGCCGGCGAGCTCGCCGGCGTCGGCTGCATGGTCGACTCGTGCCGCACGTGCGCGAATTGCCTCGACGGCGAGGAGCAGTACTGCAACAATCCTCGCGCAGTCTACACGTACAATGGGCGCGACAAGAATGGTGAGGTCACGTATGGCGGCTACTCCACGTCGATCGTCGTCGATGAGAACTACGTGCTCCACATCTCCGACAAGCTCGACCTCGCAGCCACCGCTCCTCTGCTCTGCGCGGGCATCACGACGTATTCGCCGCTTCGCCACTGGAATGTTGGCAAGGGGAAGAAGCTCGGCGTGATGGGGCTCGGCGGCCTTGGACACATGGGGCTCAAGTTCGGCCATGCGTTCGGCGCGCACGTCGTGCAGTTCACCACCTCGCAGAACAAGGTTGCCGACGCGAAAAAGCTCGGCGCGGATGAAGTCGTGATTTCCACGAACGCCGAGCAGATGGCTGAGCACGCCGGAAGCTTCGATTTCATTCTCGACACGATTTCGGCACCGCACGACATCGCCGCATACCTCAATCTGCTCAAGCGCGACGGCGTGCTGTGCATGGTCGGTGCGCCCGACGCACCGCTTTCGGTCCCCGTGTTCTCGCTGCTCGGCCGACGCGCGTCGCTTGCCGGCTCGGGAATCGGAGGCATCCGGGAGACACAGGAGATGCTCGATTTCTGCGCCGAGCACGGCATCGTCTCGGACATCGAGATGATTCCAATTCAGAAGATCAACGAGGCGTACACGCGCATGCTCAGGAACGACGTGAAATACCGCTTCGTCATCGATATCGCGTCGTTCGAGGGGAGCGCGAAGCGGGCGTAGGTCGTGGTTGTAATGAACCGAACATTGTGATCTGTCGCACCAAATTTGCCGTGAGAGCGACTGTCATCGACGGTCGCTTTCATGCGTTTGGACGCCTATATTCGCCTCTCTCCGAGCACCGGTGGCAAGTCATTGAGCCCGCGATCCCACTCCGAAGGATCCGGCGTCGATCACGTCTTCGAAGACGCGACGCCCGCGACACCGTCAACCCCTGGGGCGATGTCCCCGGCGCCCGGCAGTTCGGATGTCGAGCGCATGATGCCGCTGGTGTACGAGGAGCTGCGCCGGATCGCGCGGAGGCAGCTGCGCCACGAGGGGGTCGGCCATACGCTCAACACGACGGCACTCGTGCACGAGGCCTACCTCCGGCTCGCTGCCCCGTCGCATCTGGATGTCGGCGGGCGCGCGGAATTTCTCGCCATCGCGGCAATGGCCATGCGCCGCGTGCTCATCGACTATGCGCGGCAGCGAACCGCGCAGAAGCGCGGCGGCGTGCAGATGCGCGTTGAGCTCGATGACATCGAGGTGGCGGCGGATGATCGCGCAGAACAGCTCGTGGCACTCGACGAGGCGCTGACGGCGCTCGCGGCGTCGAATCCTCGACTCGCGCGCGTGGTGGACTGCCGATTCTTCGGAGGAATGAGCCAGGAGGAAACGGCGATCGCACTGCAGCTCACGCCACGCACCGTGCGCCGCGACTGGACGAAAGCGCGCATGTGGCTGGCCGTCGCAATGGACGCGGAGGAGTCGTGAGTCGCGCGGCGGTGGCCGAGCTCTGGGAGCGCATCGAGCCGATCCTCGATACGGCACTCGAGATGCCACCGGACTCGTGGCCCGCCTATCTCGACACGGCGTGCGGCCGCGATACGCCGCTTCGCGCAGCGGTCGAGAGACTCCTGCTATCCACCGGGGAGACGGAAAGTGCGGCGACGACCAGCGCCGGCGCCGTCGCGTGGGCGCAGCCGCTGCTCGTGGAGCGCGAGCTCGCCGCCCCATCGCGCATCGGTCCGTACGTCATCGACCACGTGCTCGGCCGCGGCGGCATGGGCTCCGTCTATCTCGCGGCGCGCGACGACGCGGAATTCGCGCGGCGAGTCGCGCTCAAGGTCATGCGCAACGGGCTCGATCAGGATCGCGTGCTGCTGCGGCGGTTCACCGAGGAGCGACAGATCCTCGCGACGCTCGAGCACCCCGGCGTCGCGCGTCTGCTCGAGGGAGGCGTCACGACCGATGGGCACCCGTGGTTCGCCATGGAGTACGTCGACGGGATGCCGCTCAATCGATACGTCGAGGCTCACGAGCTCACGCTCAACGAGAAGCTCGGGCTCTTTCTGCAGATCGTCGACGCGGTCTCGTATGCGCATCGCAACCTGATCGTCCATCGCGACCTCAAGCCGTCGAACATCCTCGTCACGGCGGACGGCCACATCAAACTGCTGGACTTCGGGATCGCGAAACTGCTCTCGCCCAGCGTGGCAGCGGATGCGCCAATCACGCGCACCGGCTTCCAGCCGTTCACGCCGGAATACGCGAGCCCCGAGCAAGTGCTCGGCGAGCCCGTTACTACCGCTGCCGACGTGTACGCGCTTGGTGTCGTGCTCTACGAGCTGCTCACGGGTGAGCGCCCGCTTTATCTCGCACGCTCGAATCCCGCGGATTGGGCGCGCATCGTTCGCGAAGCGGAGCCCAAGCCGCCGTCGACCGTCGCGACAGATGGCCGCGCGCTACGTGGCGATCTCGACACGATCGTGCTCATGGCGCTGCGGCGAGAGCCCGCGCGCCGCTACGCATCCGTCGACCGGCTGGGCGATGATGTGCGCCGCCATCTCGAGCAGCGTCCCGTACTCGCGCGCGTGGACAGCACGCTCTATCGCACGCGCAAGTTCATTCGGCGGCAACGCGTGGCGGTGTCGATGGTCTCGATCGTCGCCGTCGGCCTTGCAACCTTCGGTATCATCGACCGCGAGCAAAATGCAAGGCTGCAGCGAGAGGCGGCACGCACGGCCGCGCAGCGCGATCAAGCGAGCGCGGTGACGCACACCCTCTGGTCGCTGCTCGCGGAGCTCACCGACTCGCTCGGAAGGCCGCTCTCCGTGGCCGAGGTGCTCGATCACGCCGAGCCGACGATCGCGCGGCAGTATGCCAAGCAGCCGAACGTTCGCGCGACGATGCAGTCCGCCCTCGGCGAGATCTATCTCAGCAACGGCGAGCAGGCGCGCGCCGAGCAGTTGCTGCGGGAGGCGGTGGCGAGCCAGCGGGCGTACGGCCGCGACTCGGCGGATCTCGCCACGCGGCTCGAAACGCTCGGACGATTGCTGCTCGGCCTGCAGCAGTTCGCGGGAGCGGAGTCGGCAGGCGTAGAGGCGCGGGCGATTCGTGCGAAGGTCACGCCGGGGGTGATCGACGCAGAGGCATCGAAGACCCTCGGCAGCGCGCTCATGGGAATGGAGAAGTACGCGGAGGCGGAGACGATCTTCCGAGAGCTCGTCGCGGTGGAGCGACGACAGTCGAAAGAATCGATCGGCACGAGTGCGCTGGTTTTGCTCGGCGAAGATCTGCGCAGACAGGGGCGCAACGAGGAGGCGTCGTCGCTCTTTCGCGAGGAGCTCTCGCGGCTCGAGTCCAAGCAGGACGTGGATTCGGCGGGACTTGCTTCCGTCTATTCGTATCTCGGGGCCGCGGAGCTCATGATGGGACACGCACCGCTTGCCGATTCGCTCATGCGGAGGGCGTACGATCTGTACGCGACTGTGCAACCGCTGCAGTACCAGCGCGTGGGGCGCGGGACGATGCTCGCCAATCGCGCGGAGCTCGCGGCGCGCGCGGGCGACGACGTGAAAGCGACGCCCCTCGCCGACAGCGCGCGCGCGATGTGGAAGGGCGCGCTCCCGGCTGGCGATGCCCGCTGGGCAGCGCTCGCTCGCGTCGATGCGCTGCTCCTGCGCGATCGTCATCAGCCGGCCGCCGCGGTGGCGCGGCTCGTCGCGATGCTCGATACGCTTCGCTCGAAGCCGCACGCGAATCTCTACGCGTACCGGCGCACGGAGGCGACGCTCGCCGATGTCTTCGACCGGTGGGGACAGCCGGACAGCGCCGCCGCGCATCGTGCACGCGCGCGCCCCGGTACGCCGATCGCGCTCACGACGTTGGCGGGGAAGTCAGAATGACGCTGCGCGCTGGAGTCGGAGCGATGGCCCTCGTCGCCATGGCGTCGGTGACGTCGGCGCCCCGGGCGCTCGCCGCCGCGCCGCTCACGCGCGCGCAGGTCGTAGCGCGGCTCGACTCGTCCTCCGCCGATCGGCCGCCGAGCTTCACCGGCGAGGATCTGTCGGGACTCGATCTCTCCGGGCTCGACTTCAAGCGCGCCAACCTTTCGCACGCAAAGCTCGTCGGCACGAAGATGATGAACGCGAAGATGTTCTCCGTGAACTTCGACAGCGCGATGGCGCGCGATGCGGACCTTTCGCGGGCGACGCTCGACATCAGCACGATGCGCGGCGCCGACTTCACGCGCGCGAAGCTCGTTGGCGCCAGCATGTACGCCGTGATCATTCAGGGCGTGAACTTTACCGATGCGGATCTCTCGAGCGTGCGCATCATCGGCGCGGCGCAGGGCGCGATCTTCGTGCGCGCGAAGCTCGATCACGCGGATCTGGGTGCGGACCCGCGCAATCAGCCGATGGGTGTCATGCGCTCCGATCTCACGTCGGCGGATTTGAGTGGTGCCGATCTGACGGGCGCCAATCTGCGCAAGGCAAAGCTCGTGCGCGCGAACCTCTCCGGCGCGAATCTCACCGAATGCGATCTTTCGCTGGCCGAGCTGTCGGGAGCGGACTTCCGGAAGATCGTGGGGCGCCAATCGATCAAGGGGCTCGATCAGGCGAAAGCCCGCGACGAGGCGGCGTTCGACCCTCAGTGATGTCGCGCACCGCCGCAGTGCACCGTTGCTCGTGGGCACAGAGCGATCCTCTGATGCAGGAATATCACGACACCGAGTGGGGCGTTCCGGAGCACGACGGCCGCGCGCTCTGGGAGGCGCTGGTGCTCGACGGTTTTCAGGCGGGGCTCTCCTGGATCACGATCCTGCGCAAGCGCGACGCCTTCCGCGAGGAATTTCGTGGCTTCGTGCCGAAGGTCGTAGCGGGCTTCAGCGAGAAGGACATTACGCGCGCGCTCGCGAATTCGGGAATCGTGCGTTCGCGCGCGAAAATCGAGGCGACGATCGCGAGCGCGCGCGCCTACCTGAAGATGCAGGAAGACGGCGAAGATTTTTCCGCGTTCGCGTGGTCGTTCGTGGGGAGCGCTCCCGCCAAGATTCGTGGCGACGTCCCTGCGAAGACAGCGCTCTCGGAAACGATCTCGATCGCGCTCAAGAAGCGCGGATTCAAGTTCGTCGGCCCGACCATTGTCTATGCGTGGATGCAGGCGAAGGGACTCGTGAACGATCACGTCTCGGGGTGCTTCCGGCGGAACGAAGTCTAGCGCGGCCCTCAGCGGCGCGGCGCGACGTGAACGGTGGCAGTCACGAAGTCGCTCTCCCACACCGTGGTCCCGGTCGTCGACCGGCGCAGGCTCGTGCCGTTGAGCAGCCACCGCCCGTCGGCATCGACAACGACGCCCGCGCGACCGGCCGCGTTCGTCCTGAAGAAGATCGCCTTGCTCCGCCCCTCGCGGATCGCGCCGACCGAAAATCCCGCGAGCGGCACGCCCTTTCGAAGGACGCGCACGATCAGCGTGTCTCCCGCATGCAGCGCGGTCGGATCGCGCTCGGGCACGAGCTCGAGGCCGAGCCCCAACGGCCGCGTCCAACTCTTGTCCGCAGTCCACGCGCTGTCCTTGTTCACAGGCGCAATCCGCACGAAGGTCATCGCGTGCTTGGTGTACGCCTCCGACCATTTCTGCCCGGGGCCCAGCGACTTCCAGGTGGCGCGGATCTCGTCGCCGGCATTGATCTCGCCGAGGTACTCGTCGATCAACTTGGGCTCGAGCACGAGCGTCGTCGGATGCAGCTCGACTCCGACGGTTGCGACCCCCGCGAACTTCGGCGTCCACCGATACTCGAGCGCGAGCGCCGCTGTCGTCGGACGTGCGAGCGCGCGGGTGAAGCTGGCCTCGCGCACGAGCGCGCGCGCGACGCGCGTGGGGACGATCGCGAAGTCATCGATGGGGAAGGTTTCGCCGCTCGTGAGATCGAACTGGACGGGCGCGCCGACGCGGCCGTAATTGTTGGCGGCGATGAGCCAGGTGTCGTGCGCCGAGGCGACGGCGGCGACCAGGAGCGTGAGCGCGACGGCGATGCCAGTGACGGCAACGCGGCGCCGGCCCGGACGTGAGGTATGCGCTGATCGATGTCTCATTGGCACCATAGTAGCCTCGCCTCGCGCCTCGCGCCCGGGGCTCGTAGCTTCTTGAAGTGTCTCCACCCATTGCATGCCGGAGGAGCGTGTGCAGGAAGTAACCAATCCGTTCTCAGCCTGGGAAAACTTCTACGTCATCGTGGGCTCAGCCGGTGGCGCGCTCACGGGACTCCAGTTCGTCGTCATCGCGCTGCTTACGGAGCTACGCAAGAAGCGGACGCTCGATCAGCTCGATGCATTCGCGACGCCGACCATCGTGCACTTCTGCGCCGTGCTCCTGATCGGCTCGCTGCTCAGCGCCCCCTGGGAGTCGCTCACCAGCGCCGCCATTGCGCTCGGCCTCGTCGGGGGCGTCGGGATCATCTACACCGCGCTCGTAGCGCGGCGAGTGAGACATCAAACGGATTACGCACTGGTCTTCGAGGACTGGCTCTTTCACACGTCGCTCCCGTTCGTTGCCTACGCTGCGGTCCTCGCGGCGGGACTCACATTGGTGCACCACACCGTCGATGCCCTGTTCGGGGTCGCCGGAGCGTCGCTGATGCTGCTCTTCATCGGCGTGCACAACGCGTGGGACACGGTGACGTTCATTGCGACGGAAAAGAGCACCTTGGGCGAGGCGGAGCGAGTGAGCGCAAACGAGGACCCGTAGCCGCTTCTCCCGCAACTGACTGGCGGTCGTACAACGCACGTGGATCGCGAAACCCTTTGTAACGATTTGAGTCCAGCGATTCGACGCATATTGATACTTATGCGCGCCTAGCAGCGCTCGCGTGGACGATCCACGGCTGGCGTTAGCGCATCCTAACGTACGCCTCGAACCCTCGCTGACGTCGCTCTGACGCAGCGCTGATTCTGCTGCTACCCTGTGATTCTCGGACAACGGGATGATGTAGTCAACCGAGCAGAGACAAGAGTCACTCCTGTTCGTTCGACGCACGACCCACTTGCGCGGGGGGAGTATCATGCTGGCAGCGCTCCCGGACATCAGCGCGGAATTCATCGTCGACAATGTCGCCGATTCGCTGATCGCCGTGACCCTCAGCGGACAGATCATCTTCTGGAATCGCGGCGCTGAGAGAATGTTCGGCTTCGCTCGCGACGCCGCGCTCGGCCAGTCACTCGCGGAGTTGATCATTCCTCTCGAGCTTCGGGACGAGGCACAACGCCTGATCGCCATGGCGGAGCGAGAAGGTTCGGAGACTTTCGAATCGACGCGAACGCGCAAGGATGGCACAACGATTTATGTCGACGTCTCATTGCGCGTATCGAACACGGCCGGCTCGCCTCGATGCGTCACCATCTGCCAGAAGGACGTCACGCATCTCAAGTTCCTTCGCGAAGCTGCACTGCTCGAGGCGAAGTTCCGCGGGCTGCTCGAAGCCTCGCCGGATGCGATGGTGATGGTCAATCGGGATGGGAGGATCGTTCTTCTCAACAGCCAGACCGAAAAGCTCTTCGGATACGATCGCCGCGAGCTACTCGGGCAATCGATGGAGATACTCGTGCCCGAGCGCTATCGGCACAGACATCCCACCCATCGGCAGAATTTCTTCCACGATCCCAAAGTGCGTGCGATGGGCTCGGGGCTGGAGCTGTTCGGCATGCGCAAGGACCATTCGGAATTTCCGGTCGAGATCAGTTTGAGTCCGCTGGAGACCGATGAGGGCATCCTCGTGACGAGCGCGATTCGTGACACCACCGAGCGCCGCGCAACCGAGACAGCGCTCAAGCTCGCGAATCGCGAGCTCGAAGCGTTCAGCTATTCGGTGGCGCATGACCTGCGCGCCCCACTTCGTGGTATGAGCGGCTTCGCTCAGATCCTGCTCGAAGACTATTCCAGCAAGCTCGACGCAGAGGGCGTCGCCAACCTGCGGGAGATTCACGACAACTCGCTTCGCATGGGTGCGTTGATCGATGCGCTGTTGTCACTCGCGCGCGTCACACGCAGTGAGCCGAGCCCAGAGTGGATCGATCTTGCCGCGATCGCCGCCGAAGCGAGTGCGCGACTCGCTGTCATCTATCCCGCGCGTGAACTGCAACTGATCCTCCCCCCGGAAATGCACGCCTACGCGGACCTGAACTTGATGCGAACGCTCCTCGCGAACCTCGTCGAGAACGCCTGGAAGTTCACGGCTGCCCGCGCGCGTGCGGCCATCGAGTGCGGCATGGAAGATCACGATGGCCACGCCGTCTTCTTCGTTCGCGACAATGGCGTCGGGTTCGACATGGCGCACGCGGACAAGCTGTTCGTTCCATTCCAGCGACTGCATTCCGTCGGAGAGTTTCCGGGCACGGGTATTGGGCTCGCCACCGCCCAACGCATCGTCAATCGTCATGGCGGGCGAATCTGGGCGACGGGAATCGTCAATGAAGGAGCGACCGTCTACTTCACGCTGCCCGGCCGGCCGGTCGCCGTGACGAAGTGAAGCCGACCATTCTGCTCGTCGAGGACAACCCCAGCGATGAGAAGCTCACCTTGCGGGCATTCGGCAAGTGCGAGGTCGAAAACACGATCGTCGTCGCGCACGACGGCGCGGAGGCACTCGACTATCTCCTCGGTCGCGGCCGCTTCGAGGAGCCGAATCGTCCGGAGCTACCGTCCATGGTGCTGCTCGACCTGAAGCTGCCGCGCGTCGATGGCCTCGAAGTGGTGCGTCAGGCGCGCGCCGACGAACGCGCCAGGGTGGTGCCCATCGTCATTCTCACCGCGTCGCGCGAAGAGGAGGACATCGCGCAGGGATTTCGACTCGGGGCAAACGCCTACGTCCGAAAGCCGGTCGACTTTACGCAATTCGTCGCCGCGGCGAATATCATCGGGACGTTCTGGCTGCGTTTGAACGAGCCAGCGCCCGCACTGCGCAAGCTGCCATGAAGGGCCCGCTGCGCGTACTCCTCGTCGAGGATTCGCCAACTGACGCCAAGCTCGTGCTCCGCGAGCTCGAGCGCGGTGGGCGGCACGTCGAATCGCTGCGCGTGGAAACCGCGCCGGACATGCGTGATGCGCTGTCGTCTGCCAATTGGGACATCGTCATTAGCGACTGGTCGATGCCACAGTTCAGCGCGCTCGCGGCGCTCGCCTTGCTCAGGACTTTCGACAAGGAGAAACCCTTCATCATTGTTTCCGGCACCGTCGGCGAGGAGTCGGCTGTCGAGGGAATGCGGCATGGCGCCCAGGATTATCTCCTCAAGGATCGCCTTGCCCGACTCGGCCCTGCGATCGATCGCGAGCTCGCGGAGCGAGATACGCGCGAAGCGCGGCGGCACGCCGAAAACTCTCTCCGCAAGAGCGAGGCTCGCTTCGCACGCCTCGCGGAGTCCGGCATCATTGCCATTTCGATCGCGGACGTATTTGGACGGGTGCACGAGGCCAACGACGCGTATCTCGCGATGGTGGGACACACGCGCGTGGAGCTCGACGATGGGGTTGTCTCGTGGACGCGAAACGTTGCTCCGGAGTCGATCGAAGGTGACGGGGACGCGCTCGAAGCCTTGAAAACCACGGGCGTTGCTTCGCCACGTGAGCGCGTCATCTCTCGAAAGGACGGCACGCGCGTGCACACGCTGGCCGGCGGCGCGATGCTCGACTACCCCATGTGCATCGCCTTCCACGTGGACTTGTCGGATCGAGTGCGCGTCGAGGAGGAGCTGCATCGCACGCAGCAACAACTCCTGCACGCACAGAAGATGGAGGCGATCGGAAGCCTCGCCGGCGGTGTCGCGCACGACTTCAACAATCTGCTCTCGGTCATTCTGAGCTACGCCACCATGCTCAAGGACGACCTGCTAGCCGGCGATCCAATGGAAGAGTCGTTGGAGGAGATCCGTCTCGCCGGGTTGCACGCCGCGGGTCTCACGCGCCAGCTGCTCGCCTTCAGCCGCCGCCAACGCATGCGCCCGACGCTCGTGAACGTGAACGAAGTCGTCGCGCAAACGGAGAACATGCTGCGCCGCCTGATCGGCGAAGACGTGGAGCTCGTGAGAATCGCTGAGCCCGCACTGCCTTCGATATTCGTCGATGCAGATCAACTATCCCAGGTCATCATGAACCTGGCCGTCAACTCGCGCGACGCCATGCCTGCCGGCGGCAAGCTCACGATCGAGACCAGCATGGTCGTGTTCGACAGCGAGTTCGTCGCACAGCACGTCGACTCACGCCCAGGCCCGCACGTCATGCTCGCGATCACCGACACGGGCACAGGCATGGACAAGGCAACGCAAGCGCGGGTGTTCGAGCCGTTTTTCACCACGAAGGAAGTGGGCGAGGGAACGGGACTCGGGCTCTCGACCGTATTCGGAATCGTGAAGCAAAGCGGTGGGACCATTTGGCTCTACAGTGAGCCCGGCGAAGGCACCGCCTTTCGAATCTACTTTCCGGTGGCAGCGGATGACGTAATTGCGGAATTAGAGGTCGAAGTGACGACCGCAAGCTTCGAGGGCTCCGAAACCGTTCTGCTCGTAGAGGATGAGCCGCGTGTCAGGAGCCTCGCCACGATGATCTTGCGCAGATTGGGCTACAACGTTCTCGAAGCAGCGGGCGGCGGTGATGCGCTGCTCATCTGCGAGCAGCACCCCGCGACGATTCATCTGCTTCTGACGGATGTCGTCATGCCGCGCATGAGCGGGAAACAATTGGCTGAGCGGCTCGAGTCGATTCGAGTCGGCATGCGGGTGCTGTATATGTCCGGCTACACTGCAAACGCCATGGTGAGGCACGGCATCGTGGACTCCGACGTCGCGTTACTTCAAAAGCCGTTCACTCCGGAGACGCTCGGACGAGCGGTGCGCAATACGATGGATGCCCCGCTTCGACCGTCGCCGTCGAGCTCGCAGCTCGTGGCGGAGGCTGACGCCTAGCTCTCGGACTCGCGCTCGCTCCTCCTCTAGAACTGTCTTGCGGCAGCGTGGAGAACCAGGGTAACGCATGAGCCCGCCTGTTGCTTTTCGTACGGCTCAGTACATTACAGTCCTGCGGGTGACACACCAGCGCAGGACGAAATCCTCGAAGGGGGTCTCGCCGCACGAACGGCGCTTCTGGCGACGCCTCATTGGAGGAGCCCATGCGTCCCACCCCAGACGACACTCCCCGTGTCGCGTCGCATCGCCCCTCGGCGCGTTCAGGGTATCCCCCGCCCTTCAGTGACGTCGAGATCGATATGGCTCTCACCGCGAGCCATCGGCTGCGCGCCCTCGCGTCGCTGAGCGGATCGCTCACCGACGCCCTCACCCCCGCTGCGGCGGCGAACTTCATTGAGCAGCAGGCGCTCGTCGTCCTTTCGGCGACGAGCGCGGTCGTCGTCACGCTCGGCGCCTTTCCATCCGGGCACCCTTCGCCGGTAGCAACGCCTGCTGTGACGGAGCCGGTCACTGCGCAATCGCTGCACCTGGTGCACGCGAGCGGCATCCCGGCCGAAGTTCGCGCGACGATGATGACGCTGCCACTCGACGCGCCGATGCCACTCGCCGAGGTTGCGCGCGTGGGCGACCCGCTGTTCCTGCAGTCGAAGGAGGAGCTGCTGCGGTATCCCGACTGGGGCGCCGCAATGATCGCCGTGGGTGCGCGGGCCGCCGCGATCGTTCCCGTGTGGGCCAACGGCGAGTTGCGCGGCGTGCTCGGACTCACCTGGGGCGCGCCGCGCGTGTTCGATGGAGACGAGCGCGCCTTCGTCATCACCCTCGGCGTGATGTGCGCGCAGGCGATCATGCGCTCACACCTGCGCGCGGCCGAGCACCTCGCACGCGAGGACGCGGAGCGCGCGAACAGCTCCAAGGCTCATTTTCTCGCGACGATCAGCCACGAGCTGCGCACGCCGATCAATGCAGTGATGGGCTACACGCAGCTGTTGGCCGAGGAGATCTACGGTCCCGTAAGCGCATTGCAGAAAGATCATCTCGACCGCGTGCGCGCGTCGGGCACGCATCTGCTCGAGCTCGTGGAGGAGCTCTTGAGCTACGCGCGCATCGAAGCCGGCGTCGAGGTGGTGCACACCGAGAAGGTGCTCGCGTCGGACGTCATTGAGCAAAGCCTAGTGCTCGTGCGACCGATGGCGGAGGCGAAGGCGCTCCATCTTCGAGTGGAAGGGCACGCAGAGCCGATCGAGCTGTTCACCGATGCTCGCAAGTTGCGGCAGATTCTCGTAAACCTGCTCGCGAACGCGGTGAAGTTCACCGCGACCGGCGACATCGTGTTGATCGTGCACGCCGGCGGCATCAGCGATGAGGGTCGCATCGCATTCGAGGTGACCGACACCGGCCGAGGAATCGCCGTCGAGCATTTTGAGCACGTGTTCGATGCGTTTTGGCAGGAAGACCAGGGGCAACCGCACAACGCCGGGAGCACGGGGCTCGGCCTCTCCGTCGCGCGTCAGCTCGCCCGGCTACTGGGCGGCGACGTGCTGCTCGCGCAGAGCAGGCTCGGACGCGGGAGCACGTTTGTGGCTACGCTGCCGATCGCGTATGCTCAGCCGTGAATACCGTTCAGTCCCTTCATAACCGCGGCGCGACGAGCGCGGCTGACGGGCACGCGAGTCCCGTCCGACATCTGCAGCACGATCTGATCCGGCTTCGCGCGTTCGACGCTTCGCACCGCACCCACGCATACGATCGTCGAGCGATGCGCGCGTTGAAATTTGGCGGGATCGAGCCGCTCCTCCAGCGTCTGCAATGATTCGCGAAGGACGTAACGCCCGCTCGCCGCAAACACGATGACGTGATAGCCGTCCGCTTGCAGCAGCGTGACGTCGTCGATGGGGACGATGACGCTGCGCGAGCCGATCGACACCACCAATCGCTCGGCGTACGACGTACTCGATGCCCCATGTTCGGCGACAGGCTGCATGCGACTTGACGTGGCTCGCTCGCCGAGCGCCTCGAGCAGCCGCTCGTGCGCCATCGTGACGCGGCGCTCTCGAATGCGAGAGATTGCGCGATCGATTGCGACGGAGAGCCGCTCGACGGTGTACGGCTTGACGACGTAGTCGACGGCGGCCAGCTCGAAGGCTCGCACTGCGAACTCATCGAACGCCGTAATGAACACGACGCACGGCATCTCGTGCGCACCGATCGTTCGCACGACATCGAGGCCGTCGAGCCCCGGCATCTGCACGTCGAGCAACACGAGATCCGGACGCTCCTTCTTTATCGCCGCGACCGCCTCCTTGCCGTTGCGGCACTCGGCGACGGCCTCGACGTCACTTCTCGTCGCGAGAAATGAAAGGAGCCCGCGACGGGCGATCGGCTCGTCGTCGACGATGATCGCGCGAATGAGACTCACCGCGAGTCTCCCGCGAATATCGGCGTCGCGTGCGGCAGGGGCGCTTCGCTGGCGGCTCCCGCCCACCGGCGGTGCGGCAACGTCACGCACGCCCGTGCGCCACCGCCGGCCTCTCGCTCGAGTGTGAGGCGCGCCCGCGCCGGGTATAGCTGCTCGAGTCGCTTCCGCGTGTTCGACAGCCCAAGCCCGGAGCCAGAGTCTCGCGTCGCGCTGTCGAGGCGCGAGGCGTCGCCGTCTGTGGAGCCACTTCCGGTGTCGTGCACCCACAGCTCCATCTCGCCCGACGCCTGCCGCGCACCGATCTCGACGACCCCGCCCTCCTCCGAGCGCGCGATGCCGTGGCGAAGTGCATTTTCGACGAGCGGCTGCAGCAGCAGCACCGGTACCGTCGCCTCGAGCAGCTCCTCATCGATGCGCCAGTGCACGGCGAGCCGATCGCCGAAACGTACCTGCTCGATCTCGAGATAGGTGCGCAGAAAGGCGAGCTCCTCACGGAGCGACGTCTCGTTCGCGTGCGAGGTGCGCAGCACCTGCCTGAGCACATCTCCCAGCTGGGTGACGAGTCGTTCCGCGATCGCCGTATCGTGCTCGCGAATGAGAATCGCGATCGTATTCAGCGTATTGAAGAGAAAGTGCGGATGCAACTGCATGCGCAGCGCCATCAGCTGCGCCTGCGCGAGCTGCCCGATCATGAGCTCCTGCTCGCGCTCGTGCTGTCGAATGCGCCGCATCGACAGCAGCCACTGCGCGACGCCGGCCGTGGCGAAATAGAGCACGAGTGTGCTCGGAATCCAGAGCAGGAATGCGTGCCCGAAGTACGTGGCGAACGACTCCTTGTTCTCGGGCTCGAAGAGCAGATTCATACCCGTCGAGAGCGCGTGCAGCGCAAGGCACACCATCCAGGTTGCGACGTGTGCGAATACCGACCGAGCGGGCATGCGAGGCTGCGCCGGAAAGCGTGCGGACACCGCGAAGATGAGCGGTGTGAGCAGCGCCCACACGTACATCCGCGGCATCGTAGCGGCGATGATGTGCCACCACGTGATCGCATGATTTTCGAAGGCGTAGTCGAGGCGCGCCTCGAGGCAGTAGATGACGCCGAGCAGCGTCCACACCGCGAGCACATAGCTCGCACGAGGGCGCACCGAATCTGGATCTCGCGAAAAAGCCATGCGACAAGTTTTCGCGAGGGAGGCGAACGAGCAAGTTCGTCGGCATCATTTTGCGATCTTTGGACGGCAGCTCATCGCTCGGGAACGCCACTCGATTCCGATATCCGGCCGTTCACAGCATCGCCGCGCTCGGGCTCGCGCTCGATCACTATGCTTGTCGTCGAAGTCTCCAGGCTACCGTCGACGTTCTTCATGGTGAGGGACCATGCGCGCGCATTTTCCTGTCCTCGTGATCGCCAGCAGCATCTCCTTTCTCTCTGCCGGCGCGGCGCGCGTGATCGCGCTCCCCGCCGCGGCAGCGGATTCAACTCCGCGCGTGTTCGCGCCCGGCGTCATCTCGGGACCAGCGAGCGAGGCCTCGCCCGCATTCACTCCCGACGGCCGCACCGTCTTCTTCACGCGCTCCAATTCGAGTCAGGCGGCGATTCTCGTCTCCCAACTCCGGAACGGAAGCTGGAGCACACCGACGATCGCGTCGTTCTCCGGCGAGTGGCGCGACATCGAGCCGACGATGGCGCCGGATGGCTCGTATCTCATCTTTGCGTCGAACCGGCCCGCGACGCCGAACGGCAAGGCGCTCGACGGCTTCTGGAATGGCAGTGCGCAGCCGGGGAACGGCGGAAACCTGTGGCGCGTGAATCGCACGCGCACGGGCTGGGGAGAACCACAGCGCTTGCCAGACATCGTCAACAGCCACGTGGCGACGTACTCGCCGAGCATCGCGGCAGACGGAAGTCTGTACTTCATGCAGCCGGCGGGCGCTTCGACGAAGTTTCATCTCTTCCGCGCACAGTACAAAAACGGAAGCTACGAAACCCCGGTGCAGCTCTCGTTCAGCACCGATGACGCATACGGCGACTACGATCCCGCCGTCGCCGCGGATGAATCGTTCATCGTCTTTTCCTCCGGGCGCCCGCCGGCCAAGACGACCTCGTTGTTCATCGCCTTCCGTAATCAGGACGGATCGTGGAGCTCGCCCGAATACATGGGCGATTCAGTGAACGCCCTCGCGCCGATCATCGAGGCACGGCTGAGCCCCGACAATCGAACGCTCTACTTTTCCAGCTCGTGGGTAGCGTCCACGTCGCAGCCTCAGACTCGCGCACAGACGACGCGTGCGTTCGCGGCGATGGAATCGTGGAATAATGGACTGAAGAACATCTGGTCGGTCCCCGTGCACGCGCATCGCTCGGCGAGCGCGACGAGTACGACCGGCCTCGGCTCCGAGGTGCATCTCTCCGCCGCGCCACAGCTCATCGCCCCAGGAGTCATCTCCACCGCCGCCGAGGAGTTCAAGGCGACCGTCGCCCCTGACGGGAAGACAATGCTCTATACCGTCACCGACCATCAATTCCGCCACATGACCGTCGTGCAGTCGCGACGGAGCGGCAGCGAGTGGGGCGCGCCGGAAGTCGCGTCGTTCTCGGGCGTGTGGCGCGATGGCGATCCGTCGTTCACGCCGGATGGACGCAGCGCGCTGTTCATCTCGAACCGCCCACTCCCCGGCGACAGCGCCGGCACGATTCGCCGGGACTTCAACATCTGGCGTGTCGAGCGTCAGCCCGACGGCAGCTGGAGCGAGCCGGTCGCACTCGCGCGAGAGATCAACACCGACGCCGCCGAGTTTGCGCCCTCGCTCACGCAGAGCGGCGACCTCTATTTCTCGCGCGGCGACTCGATCTACGTCGCGCGGCGAAGCGCGAACGGATTCGAGACGCCGTCGGCACTGCCCTTCGAGGGCGGCGATCCCGCCGTCGCATCGGATGGAAGCTTTCTCGTGTTCGATCGCGAGCACACGCCCGGGGACGCCGACCTCTACGTGAGCTGCCTGGCCGCCGGAAAATGGTCGACGCCGAGCCACTTCGCCGATCCGGTGAACTCCTCGGCGGAAGAGGGAGATCCCTCGATCTCGGCTGACGGCAAGACGCTGTACTTCTTCAGCACGCGATTCGCGACGGCATCGGTGCGAGCGCCGAGGGCCGCGCGCGCGACGTACCGCGAGCTGCAGCAGGAGGCGGCGGAGGTCGCGCTCAACGGATCGCGGAATCTGTATCAGGTCGACATTTCGTCGATGCACTGCCGGGGCAACTAGACAGGACGGATGGCCCTCCACTTGGCGAAGGTCATTCCTTCGCCAGGTATTCGTCCTCGCTCACCTTCTCCAGCCAATCGACGGCCTTTCCGTCGAGTGCTTCCTGAATTGCGATGTGCGTCATCGCCATTGTCGGTGATGCGCCATGCCAGTGCTTCTCGCCGGGCGCGAACCAGACGACGTCTCCGGGGTGGATCTCTTCCATCGGTTCGCCCTCGCGCTGCACGCGGCCGGACCCGAAGATGACGATCAGCGTCTGCCCCAGCGGATGCGTGTGCCACGCCGTGCGTGCGCCGGGCTCGAAGGTGACGGCGTTGCCCGCCGCGCGCGCCGGCGCGATCGGGGCGAACAGCGGGTCGATGCGTACCGTGCCGGTGAACCACTCCGCTGGTCCTTTGGCAGAGGGCTGAGAGCCGCTTCGCGTAACGTTCACAGTCATGCTCCTTGGCGATGTCGGTGGTGTCAGACCAAAAAGGTACTTGCCTACGACTTTCGTCGGCGCTCGCCAACCGCTCTCGCACGCGGACGCGGCGATTTCACCTCGCCGGCCGGCTTGTCGATCAGCGCGAGGAATGTCTGGGCCGGAACACTCGGCCGACGACGGTGCAATTCCAATCGGTTGAATGGGCGCGCGATGCGCAGGCCGGCCACATCCAACGTCGTGAGCGTTCCGGCATTCAGCTGATCGGCGACGGCGAACCGCGATACGACCGCGACGCCAAGACCTTCAGCGACCACTCGCCGAATCACCTCGGTTCCGTCAATTGACATGATCCGCGAGACGTTCACGCCTGCGTTTCTGAGCGCACCGAGCACGATCGTCCGCGATCCGGACTCCGGCTCACGCAGCACGAACAATTCGGCATCCAGCTGTCCCGGAGGAATCGCGCGACGACCAGCCAGGCGGTGGCCCGGAGCCGCGATGACTACCATTTCGTCGATACGCCATGGGATGACGCGAATCGATGGATCATCCACGGGCGCCTCGGCGAGCGCGACATCGAGCTCGTAGTTCGCGAGTCGCTCCACGAGCACACGCGTGTGCGCGGCACCGAGACGTAATTCAACATTCGGATGAAGGCGCGCGAACGCGCCGATGTATTTGGGAAGAACGTACGTCGCTATCGTCGTACTCGCGCCGATGCGGAGCACTCCTTGCCGGAGCCCTTTCAGCCCGGCGAGCGTGTCTTCGACGGCACGCTCCGTCGCCGAGATGTTTTGCGCTTGTAAATAAATCTCTGTGCCTTCGGTCGTGAGGCGCAGGCGCCGCCCAGCCTTCTCGAACAGGGGGACGCCGAGCTGCGCCTCGAGATGGCGCACGGCTCGCGAGATGCCCGGTTGGCTCTTGTAGAGCGCCTTCGCCGCTTGCGCCACGCCCCCTTCGTCGACGACTGCGACGAAGATCCGCAGGAGATGCAGATTCATCATACATAACAATAGCGCTCGGAATGCGGCAAAGAAGGTATTTGATGTATCAGATGAAGGCACGTGATTTTTCGCGGAGAAATCGCGCGCGGACGGTCGTCAGCGAACGCCAGCCGCCGCGAATACCTCCCCTCGAATCGGATCTCCGATCATGTGGATCGTCAGGCTGGCCCTCCGCCAGCCATACACGGTTGCGGTAATCGCCGCCGTCATTTTGCTCGCCGGAGCTCTGTCGATGCGCAGCATGCTCGTCGACATCTTCCCCTCGATCGACATTCCCGTCGTGGCGATCGTCTGGACATACCCGGGACTCTCCGCGGAAGACATGGAGAAACGGGTCGTGCTGCTGAGTGAGCGCGGCCTGTCCTCCGTCGTCGATGGCATCCAGCGCATCGAATCGCAGTCGATCCCCGGCATCGGCATGCTCAAGGTGTATTTCCAGCCGGGCACGGATGTCGGCAACGCGATAGCGCAGATCACTTCCTCGTCTTCCACGTCGCTTCGACGAATGCCGCGCGGCATCCAGCCGCCCTACATTCTGCAGTCGAACGCGTCGAACGTTCCGGTTGCGCAGCTCACGATGACGAGCGCGACGATGCCGGAAGAGAAGATCTCGGACTACGGCCAGAACTTTCTTCGCCTGCGTCTCTTCACGGTGCCGGGGCTGTCGACGCCCGCTCCGTACGGCGGCAAGACGCGCGAGATCACGATCGATGTCGATCCGAAGCGGTTGACGGAAAAGGGGCTGTCCGCGACAGATGTCCTCACCGCGGTGAACAATTCGAACGTCTTCATCCCCGCGGGCACCGCGCGCGTCGGCGACCGCGAGTACAACGTGAGCCTCAATTCGAGCCCGTCGGCGGTCTCGGAATTTTCGGCGATCCCGATCAAGGTGATGAACGGCGTCCCGATCCTCGTGGGCGATGTGGCGCAGGTCTCGGACGGCTTTGCCGATCAGACGAACATCGTTCGAGTGAACGGTCAACGGGCGGCGTATCTATCGATTCTCAAGAAGTCCGATGCGTCGACGCTGAGTGTCGTCGACGCAACCAAGGAGTTGCTCCCGAGCATCCGCGCGATTGCCCCCGAGGGGCTCGACTTGCGCCTCGACTTCGACCAGTCGGTCTTCGTGCGCGCCGCCATCTCGAGCGTCGTCCGCGAGGCATTCATCTCGGCGGTTCTCGTCTCCTTGATGATTCTCGTGTTCCTGGGGAGCTGGCGCAGCGTGATCATCGCGATCGTCTCGATCCCGCTCGCCATCGCGTGCGCCATCGTCGGCCTCCGGCTCACCGGGAACACCTTCAACATCATGACACTGGGCGGGCTGTCGCTCTCGATCGGATTGCTCGTCGACAACGCGACGATCACCGTCGAGAACATTCATCGCAATCGAAGCATGGGGAAACCGGTCACGGTCGCGATCCTCGACGGTGCGGCGCAAATCTCCCTGCCCGTGATCATGGCGACACTGGCGATCTGCATCGTGTTCTTCCCCGTGCTGCTGCTGACTGGCCCCGCGCGATTCCTCTTCGTCCCGATGGCGCTCGCGGTCGTCGTTGCGATGCTGGCGTCGTACCTCCTGTCGCGCACGCTCGTGAAGACGCTCTCGCGGATGTTGCTCGCCGGCGAGCGGGCGCACGGCCATGGGCACGATGTCGACGCCGATCCGCGTCACGCGAGCGCGCTGTCGCGCTTCTCGTTTTCCTTCAATGCGCGGCGCGATGCGGCGTTCGAGCGATTTCAAAATGCCTACACTCGAGTGCTCGCCACACTCGTGCACAACCCGGGATTGACGCTCGCCAGCGCGGGCGGGCTGGCGATCGTCAGCTTCGCGCTATTGACGGTCATTGGGCAGGATTTCTTCCCGACGACGGATGCCGGCCTGATGAAGCTGCACTTTCGGGCTCCATCGGGAACGCGCATCGAGACGACGGAGAAGTACGTCGCGCAGGTGGAAGAGCACATCCGACGCATCGTTCCACCCGCGGAATTGGGAACGATCAATTCGATGCTCGGCGTGCCGTCGTCGTTGAGCATTGCGTTCGTGCCGACGGACAATGCCAGCGGCATGGACGCGGAGATTCTCATCGCGCTCAAACCGGGGCACAAGCCGACGCAGGAATACATCACGAAGATTCGCGATGATCTCGGCCGGTCGTTTCCGGGCGCAACGTCGTACTTCCAGACGGCTGACATCGTGAGCCAGGTGTTGAATTTCGGCTTGTCCTCGCCGATCGACGTGCAGATCCAGGACTCCAAGCTCGATGAGGGATATGCGTACGCGGCGCGGCTTCGTGACATGATCGGCGCCGTGCCGGGTGCGGCAGACGTTCACATCAAGCAGGTGCTTGACTACCCGACCCTTCGTCTGGATGTCGACCGTCAGCGCGCATCGCAATTGGGACTCAGCCAAAGCGACGTCGCCAACAGCGTTCTCGTCTCGCTCTCGTCGAGTGCGCTCGTTTCACCGTCCTTCTACATCAACCCCACCAACGACGTGAACTATCTCGTCGCGGTGAAGGAGCCGATGGAGGACCTGTCATCGGTGTCGAGCCTCATGAGCATGCCGATGACGGCCTCCTCATCGCTGCTGCAAGCCTCACAGGGCGGGTCACCAGCTGAGCTTCCACACGCGCCGACGCAGACACTCGGCAACATCGCGCAGCTCTCGAGCCGCGCCGTTCCGAACGAAATCGATCACTACACGGTCCAGCGCGTGCTCGACGTCGACGCCAACGTCGAAGGGAGAGACTTGGGATCGGTCGTGCGCGGCATTCAGGACAAAGTCACCTCGCTTGGCAAGCTCCCGGCCGGCATGTCGATCAGCATCCGTGGACAGGGAGAGGTGATGCATGATGCCTTCGCCAGTCTGGGGCTCGGGCTCGTCGTCGCGATCTTCCTCGTGTATCTCCTGATGGTCGTGATGTTTCAGTCGTGGGTCGATCCGTTGATCATCATGGTCGCGGTTCCAGGCGCCTTCATGGGAATTCTCTGGGCGCTCGCGATCACGGGCACGACGATCAACGTCGTATCGCTCATGGGATCGATCATGGCGGTAGGCATCGCCGTCTCGAATTCGATTCTGCTCGTGAACTACGCCAACGATCAGCGAATCGAGCAAGGCCTGGACTCCGTTGCTGCGGCGATCGACGCAGGTCGCGTACGCTTGCGGCCAGTGCTCATGACAGCGCTCGCAATGGTACTCGGAATGATCCCGATGGCGATCGGAAGCGGCGAGGGAGGCGAGCAGAATGCGCCGCTCGGCCGTGCTGTGATCGGCGGTCTCGTGATGGCGACGATCATCACGCTGTTGGTCGTTCCGGCAGCGTACGCGGTGCTCCGCCGTTCACCGCCACAAAAGCATCTCCTCGAGCGACGCTTCCAGGCAGAGGCCGAGGGGCGCGAATTCATCGACACGATGGAGCCTACCACTCTTACCGCACCCGCCCATGTCTGAACCGCACCGGCATTCGCCACTCGAACTGTCGCCTCCGGCCGCCGCGCCACGTCCCGTCGGTCATCGGCGAACAATCACGATCGCCGCGGCGCTACTCATTGCCGTCGCCATTGGCGCCGTGTGGATGCTCGCCTCGAGACGAACGGCCATGGCCTCCGCCGAGACGTCGCGACTTTCGCGCGTGGCAAAATCCGGGATTGAAGTGCGCACCGCAGTGGTCGCGGCATCGCCGGCGCATCGGCATCTCGACCTGCTCGGGGAAGCGAAGCCGTATGCGTCAGTCACGCTCTACGCAAAGGTGGGCGGATATCTCAAGACCGTGCGCGTCGACGTTGGTGATCACGTGGATCGCGGGGCGGTTCTCGCGACCATCGAGTCGCCCGAGACGGATCGCGCGCTGTCCTCGGCAAATGCGGACTATCAGAACAAGGAAGTCCTCTCGGGGCGTATCGCCGAGCTGTTGCAGAAAAAACTGGTGTCGCCGCAGGAGGCCGATCAGGCGCGCACCGAAGCCGCAATGGCGGGCGAACGGCTCGAGGAACTGAAGGAGCAGCAGGCGTATGAAACGCTTCGTGCGCCATTCCCGGGAACCGTCACGGCGCGCTATGCCGATCCGGGCGCGCTCGTGCAAAGCGCTGCCACGTCGCAAACGAGCGCGCTCCCGGTCGTCACGGTCTCTGAAACGGAGCGCCTTCGCGTGTTCGTCTACCTCGATCAGGATGACGCGTCCGCCGCTCGCCCCGGAACCCCGGTGTTGATCACGCTCACGAATGGAGCGGACCTTCGGATTCCTGGAAGGATCGCGAGGGTGAGCGGTGAGCTGGATCCGAAAACGCGAAAGATGCTGGCCGAAGTCGAGCTCGATAACCGATCCCATTCGATCGTGGCCGGAAGTTTTGTGCAGGTGGAAGTCGACCTCGCCCGCGCGACGCAGCCGCAGGCGCCCGCGGAGGCGCTGCTGATTCGTGCCGGCAAATCCTTCGTGGGAACGGTGGATGCTCAGTCGCGCGTACACCTGATCCCCGTCGTCGTGTCGGCGAACGATGGCAAGTTGATCAGCTTCGCCAGTGGCGTGTCCGACGGTGACCGGGTTGCGTTGAATCTCGGAAGCGCGGTGGCGGACGGTGATCGCGTACAGGTCGCACCGGACTCGATCCGATGAACATGTCGCTCGGCCGTCGCGCCGCACCGTATGTGTTGGTCTGTCTGAGCGCGCTCGTTCCGGGGCGCGCGTCGTCTCAGGCGCCGAACGACACGCTGCGACTCGATCTCTCACGCAGCATTGCCCTCGCGCTGACGAATGCGACACCGATTCAATTGGGCAGCGACACCGTGCGGTTGTCCGGCATCGCACTGCTCGAATCGTACGGGCGGTTTCTTCCGAATCTGACAACTGCCGCAGGGGCGTTCGGTGAACGCGGCCTGACTCTTCTCTCGAGTACATCACTCGCACCCGCAGACGCGCAATTCTACGGGCTGAGCTACCAACTGTCCGCGTCGCTGAACCTGTTCAACGGCTTTCGCGATCGCGAGCACCTGCGTGCTTCGTTGCAGACGCGTGACGCAGCCTTGAACTCGCTGGATCGCGCGCGCCAACAGGTTGCATTCGATGTGTCGCAAGCCTACTACCAAGTGGCGCTCGATCGCCGGCTGGCGTCAGTGGCAGTCGCGAATCTGCAGCTGTCGACGGCGCGTGAAGCGCAGCTCTCGGAAGAGGTGCGCATAGGCACAAAGGCGCCACCGGATCTCTATCGACAGCAGGCGCAAGCGCGCGCGGACCAGGTTGCTGTCATCGATGCAAACAATCGCGTGCAAACCGACCAGACCGCGCTGCTGAATCGGCTGCGGCTCGACGCAACGAAGCCGTACGCGATCGTCGAGTCGACGGTCGACACGACGCGGCTGACGGACGTTGCCGTGCAGTTCGACGCAGTCCTCGACAATGCGCTTCGGCGCCGCCCCGACCTGGCCGCCGCGCAGCACAAGTCGATCGCGGATCAACACGCGATGCAGGAGGCGCGGGGGGAGCTCCTGCCGCAGCTCGCCTTGCGCTTCGACTATGTGGGAAGTGGTCGTGTATTCGGGCGTGAAATCGTGGACGGCAAAGATCAACTCACCGTCGCTCAGGGCGCGATCGGCGAACAGCTAGCGAATCAACGCTATGCACAGCTGTCGCTCGGTCTCTCGTGGAGCTTGTTCGACGGTTTTCGCGAGCGCCTGGACATGGAACGTGCAACGGTGGCAACAGATCGCGATCGACTCAACGTTGAAGATCTGCGCTTACGCATCGGGAGCGAAGTGCAAACGGCGATCGGCAACTACCGCGCGGCAGAAGAGAAGCTCGTCGCATCGGCGGCGGCGCTCGATGCAGCGCAGCAAGCGTTCGACGCGGTTCAGGGGCGTTTCGACGTGGGGCTCGCGTCGGTCGTCGATGTGCTCACTGCCCAGACCGCGTTGACGCAGGCTCGGGCGCTCCGCGAACAGTCACTCGAGAACATGGCCCTGCAGAAGGCTGTTCTTCGCTACGCATCCGGGGAATTACCGGTGCGCTGATCGCAGGATGGCCGTGTGGCGGGCATTTCGCCAAGGCATGTCTACCTTGACAGGCATATACGTTGATAAGTATATATAAGTCATGGAGTCTGCCTTCGACGTCATCGCGGAACCGAACCGCCGGGCCATCCTGAGCCTGCTTGCCTCGTCGGAGCGATCCGTCAGCGAGATCGAGCACCAGCTTCGAATGCCGCAGCCCTCCGTCTCCAAGCATCTCAGGGTGCTTCGAGAGGCCGGCTTCGTCGAGGCACGCGTCGACGCGCAGCGGCGCGTCTATCGCATCAGAGCGGAGCCGCTCATGGACGTCGATGAGTGGCTCGCTCCCTTCCGGCGCTTTTGGTCCGCGCACGTCGACGCACTCGAGCGTCACCTCGATCGCATGGAAAATGCGCCGCCGCCCGGGAAAAAGAGGAAACGATGAGCACTCGCGAGAAATATTTGCCGGGCGCCGCCACCGGCGCCGACGTGCGCAAGGATGGGGACACGTGGACGCTCATTCTCGTCCGAGAGTTGCGTCATCCGCCCGCGAAGGTGTGGCACGCCCTGACGGATCCCGCGCAGCTGCGCGAGTGGGCACCGTTCGACGTCGATCGCAACCTTGGCATCACCGGACCGGTGAAGCTCACGACGGTGGGCGCGCCTTCCCTGCTCGTTTCAGACTCGAACGTGAAGCGTGCCGAGGCGCCGAGGGTGCTCGAGTACGATTGGGGCGGGAATGAGCTCCGGTGGGAGCTCGAGCCGCTGTCCACCGGCACGCGCCTCACGCTCTGGCACAACATCAACCGCAAGTTCGTGGCGATGGGCGCAGCTGGCTGGCACATCTGCTTCGACGTGCTCGACCATCTCCTGACAGGCCAGCCCCTCGGCCGCATGGTCGGTGGCGAGGCGATGAAATTCGATTGGAAACGACTGAATGCCGAGTACGCCAAGCAGTTCGGCGTCGAAGCGATAAACCCACCCACCACGAAGTGACCGGAGAAATCGCAGTGAAGATCAAACTCACGACCATCTACGTGAACGACCAGGAGAAAGCGCTGCGCTTTTACACCGAAGCGTTGGGCTTCGTGAAGAAGGCGGACTTCACTCAAGGGCCGTTCCGCTGGCTCACGGTTGCCTCAGCCGAAGAGCCCGACGGCACCGAATTGCAGCTGGCGCTCAACAACAATCCCGCCGCTCAGAGCTATCAAAAGGCGATGTTCGAGCAGGGACAGCCCGCAGCCATCTTCTATGTCGATGACGTGACGCGCGAGTACGATCGTATCAAATCGCGTGGGGCGGAGTTCACCATGCCGCCTACCAAGGTGACCGGCTCGACGATTGCGATGCTCAACGACACGTGCGGCAATCTCATTCAGATCGTTGCCCTCGACCGCAGATAGAGATCAGCTGAGGATGCGAACATGAAGAAATCGAGCGCAAGCCAGGGCCAGCCGGCATCGGAGCTCATCTCGAATCGAATCGCCGAGCTCGCGGATTGGCGCGGGGCAACTCTCGGCAAAATGCGCAACCTCATCAAGAGAGCAGATCCGGATGTCGTCGAGGAGTGGAAGTGGATGGGCACTCCCGTCTGGTCGCACGACGGCATCATCTGCACCGGCGAATCCTACAAGACGGTCGTGAAGCTGACCTTCGCCAAGGGCGCGTCGCTGAAGGATCCGGTCGGTCTCTTCAACTCGAGTCTCGACGGAAATACGCGCCGCGCAATCGACATCCACGAAGAAGACGAGGTCGACGAGTCCGCGTTCACGGCGCTCGTCCGCCAGGCGGTCGCGCTCAACAGCTCCGGCAAATCGAAAGGTTCGAAGAGGACGAAAAGCTAGACACTCGCGAGCTCCCTCTCGAGCAATGCGCTTGAATCGTCTTCGTAGCTGATCCGCATTGCCTCAGGTTCAAGCGCGGCGAGAAACGATCGTGCGTCGAACACGTCCCCAAGCGAGCGGACGCCTGTGCTTTCTCCGGCCTGTTTGGCCAAGACACGCTGAGCCGCCTCCACAATGATGCTCGCGCTGACATGATAAATGTCGCGCCCGCGGGCCGTGGCCCGGCGACGCACCCCGCCAACGACAACAGTGACGTCGAGGACGAAGTGCTGGGACGACCGCCCGCTCTCGTCGGCGGGCCTCGGTGGAGGCGTTCCCGGATCGCGAATGTCGCGGATCGCTTCGACATTGATCCAGGATTCAATCGTCTCCGCGTTCAGATGGCTGGCAAGCGTGATGGTCTCGCTAAAGGGCAGCATGAGTACATCGCGCGGGCCGATCGGATCAGGATAGTTCCATCGGCCGGCCGGGGCCGGCGCCGGGAAGGTTTGCAGACGGCCCTGACGCTGCACGAGCCGCGGCGCCGTGTTGCGCTGACCGGTGAGGCGAGTGCCCTGGGTCGGGTGCCAGCTGTCGAGGCCGACCGCGATGTCGATCGCCTCGATCGGTCGAGCGCTCCCCGCGGCGGCCGTGGCGAGCAAATCAGCGAGCCCCCCATAGAAGGCGGCTGACGGCAGGATCAGCACCTTGGACTCCCTGGCCACATCGCTGCGCGTGTGGAAGAGCGACTGGACCGCTGCCTGCTCGGCGGCGACGTCGAGATACGGAATTCCCGCGCGAATTGCCGCGTCGGCGATCGGTATTGCGGTGTCGAGAAATGGCCCCGCGCAGTTGATGACCACATCCGCCCCGGACAGTGCGGCATCCAGCGATGCGGGGTCGTCGACCTGGGCCACTCGCGCCGGTTCGCGATGTGGCGCGTCTGCTGCCGCGAGCGTGCGGCGATCGCGCCCAATTCGAATCGGGCGAAAGCCGCGGCGTTCGATCTCCGAGACGACGAATTTCCCCGTGTGGCCCGCGGCCCCGAAGACCGCTATCCTTGCATCAGTCACCTGTCGCTCCAATACAGACCTGTCTGTAACGATGATACAGATCTGTAGCGTTGGCAAGTGGGATGCGCCAAGTCATCCGGTCATTCGGCGAGGAGGGAGCATTGCGAAAGGATTCGACGAAAAAGCGCGAGGTCGTCGCGGACGTGCGCGAACGCATTCTGCGGACGGCAAGCAAGCTTTTCTATCGAGAGGGCACGCGAGCGGTGGGCGTCGATCTGATCGTTGAACGCTCGGGCGTGGCCAAAACCAGTCTCTACCGGCACTTCTCCGCGAAAGATGATCTGATTGAGGCCTTTCTTCGACGCGAGGACGAGGACTTCTGGCGTCACTGGGACGAGACGTCCGCCGCCCATCCCGATTCTCCCGAACGAGAGCTCGACGCGCAGCTTCAGTGGATCGGAGACCGCATCGATCGAGCCGGCTATCGTGGGTGTCCGCAGATCAACATCGCGGCCGAGTACTCCGACGAAAACCATCCGGCCAGGAAGGTCGCCGTCGCGCACAAGGCCGAGTTGCGCAGACGTCTAGCGCTGATCGCGCACGCGATGAAAGTTGCGGACCCCGATCACGTTGCGCTGGCCATGGCGATCGTCATCGATGGAGCGTTGAGCAGCGGCCGCACGCTTCATAAGGAAGGGCCCGCCCGTTTTCTCCAGTCGATCGCGCACACGCTCCTCACGGTGGAACGCTCGGCCCACGTCAGTCGGGCCGGCCGCGCGACCTCGTGATGACCGCGTCACCGTAGGATTTGCCGAGCTGTCCGGCGCGTGCGAAGTCGCGCATCATCGCGAAGTAGCCCGTGGAGTAGCGTGTCGAGATCCGTTCGCCGTTGGGCCCCTGCTCGAACTCGGTCATGCCATGCTCGGCCTTCGGGTAGATCGCCAGCGTGATCGGATGTTCCTGCGCGATGAGCCCCTCGAGCAAGCGACTGGTCTCGCCACTCGGCGTCTCGAGATCGTTGCCGCCCAACACCCAGAGCTGCGGCACTGACAGCGCGGTGATCGTTGGCATCGGATCGTAGCGGAACGGCGTGCCGTTGACGCGCAACTCAGCCGCCCTCGCCTTCATATCCTGCGAGCTGAGCGGCAGAATCATGTACGTGTAATTGCCGTGCACGTCCTTGTACCACGGCTCGTGCTCGTACTTCGATCGGAGTGAGTCAAGCCGCTCGAATCCCTTCGTGAAGCCGCTTTCGAACACGGCTTCGGCGGCGGATGCCACCTCCAGCCCCTTCGCGATTTCCTCCGGACCGTGCCCCTTGAGCTTCATCTCGAGAGCGGCCTCCTCCTGATCCTCGTCGATGACGGACACTGCGAGGCCGAAACTCACGATGACGAAATCGACCGGCGCGCGGCCGGCTGCGATGGGTGCCACCCAGCCGCCCTGGCTTCCTCCCTGATAGCCTACGCGACCGGCCCGGGCACCCGCGATTCGCCGAGCTTCTTTCATCGCAGCTACTGCGTCGTCCGCGAGGAGATCGAAGTCCTGCGTGTATGTGCCACCCGAGGCACCGGTACCACGCTTGTCGTAGACGAACGCGCCAACGCCCTCGGACGGCAGCATGCGCTGCAACGAGTAGAAGGTGCGCGCGGAAATCCACTCCGCGCCATGTACCAACACGACGATCGGCACGCGATCGGCATCGGTGCCCGGCCGTCGCTGTTTCGGCAGCACGAGCCTGCCGACGAGCGTCGTGCCATGCGATACGAAGCGCGTTTCGGTGACATCGAACGGAATGCGCTGACCGCGCACCCCGCCAAAGCGGATGGCACCGCGTGCACAATCCGGCCACTCGACGCGAACGTGATCCGGACGATCCGTCCACCCGTAGGAGCTCACCCACTTGCCGCCGGACGCACGTGCGAGCGCGCCCGTCGTGCCATCGAATCGGCGCCACCGCAGCGTGTCGCCCACAGCGGGCGCCACATCCACGAATGATCCGTCAGCGAGTCGATATGCGCCGACGTGACAGTCGGGGATCGTGTCGGTGCGCATGGTACTGGCATGCAGCAGAACGGGCGTTGCACTAATGCCAACAATGAACGCGAGCACGGTCGCGCACGTCCCCAGTAGCCCTCGAATGTCGACCGACCCGAACCGTGTCACACTATTCATGGCAACTCCTCGATAGGTGTCCGAATCTCGACGTAGCCAGGCGCGGAGTTCGGCAAGAGATGCAAATCCTGGCAATGTCGATGAGCACAGTACGAGCGCGCCCGCAATCCGGTTTCTCGCATTGCCGCCTTCATCAACACGCACCTCGGCGGGTAGCAAGCGCTCGGCGCTTCGCGATCCCCGAGAGATTGCGTCCCCTGACGTGCGGTGACCACAAAAAAGCGGCTGGTCACCGTCGGTGAGCAGCCGCTTTCAAATTCTCGATAATGAACTGGAACATGCCAGCCGTGCGGCATGCAATCTCACAGATGACACGGAGTCATCGTCGTTGCTTCACCCGCGGGAGCTCACGCGATTCTCGCAGAAGTGCCCGCTCGTCCCGGAATGTTGGAATCGCCGACAGCAAGGCGCGCGTTTCAGCGACGACGCGGTCTTGGAACGTCGGGTCCTGTACGAGCGCGGAGCCGAGCATCGGGTGACCGGTTTCGTCGTAGTAAATACCGGTCTGACCGGAAGCGTTCGTCAGAATCTTCGTCTCCAAACGCGCGGCTCTCGTTGGAGTGCTCCATGACTTGATGTAGGGAGCGATCAGGGGAAGTACGTAGTTCGCCAACAGGCGGAGGAAGGCGTTGGCATCCCGCCCAAGGCCGGTGTTCGGCGTGAACCCCGGTTCGATCGCGTTGATGCGCAATCGTGGAGTCTCACGGGCGAATGCCATCGCCGCAGCAAGGACGCATTGTTTGGACGTGGCGTACGCGTCTGCACCCGGCATTTTGGAGCCGTCTGGAATCCACTGGCCCCGCGCGCTTGCCTCCACGGAGATGAAACGGCCGCCGCGGAACCCATCAACTCCTCTCCTCGGCAATGCCTGCATCCACGGAAGGCTGCTGAGCGCTCTCGAGCGCTCCTTGGACGCGCGTCTGGACGGCGCTTTCGACCCACGGTGGACCTTGTGAACATCCGCTGCCGGGCAGGGCGTCTACTTTCGCTTCCGGCCCAAAGCGGACTTCAGGGTTAATGCGCCTGAAGCGTGTTTCGAACCTATCGCCAGAATGAGGCAACACGCTCGCCTGCGGAGCGTTGACCTTGCAGGCGTCCCGCAATCGCTGCAGGTCTCCCGGATGCTGGGTTCATTTGACCACCAGTTGAGGCCAGTGCCGCAAGCGTGTCCTCATCGGGATGTACCACCTCCACCTGCGCACCGGCGGCTCGCAATGTCTCTACTCCGGACTCGATGGGCACCAGGCGCATGGCTTGAGGAGGTGAGCGAAGCGCGAGGATCAGCACCCGTTCGTAGCCGATTGCCAGATCCGCATTGTCGGACGAGTGGTATCCGCCATCGATGTAATGGTGGCCGCCAAAGAGCATTGGAGGCGAGCCGAAGGAAGCAGTGGTGGCAATGACAGCATCGACCAGATCGATGCCACTATCGTGGTCGAAGGCGCGCCTCTCCCCGGTCTCCGCATTTACGGCGGCGATAAGCAGTCTTTGCTTTGGCCACGCCTGCAGGGAAAGTTGGGTGGCGACAATTTTCCGCCGATCCGATCCCATCCCTACCGCGGCCGTCATCGCCAGCGCGCCGTATCGCCGGAGAATTTCAGCGAGACTGCCGCCCACCTGCTTTGCATCGTCCACACCTGCCCTGATCCGGGCCCAGTCGACCATGGGAGGCGGCGCTGTAGGCGGTCCGCCTGGTCCTGCTCGCCGCTGATATATCTCTTCGAGCGCCTTGCCGCTCGCAAGGTCCAGCGCGACTCTTGCGCCCGCAGAGGTGCCCACGAACAGGTCCGCGTCCCGGACATCAAGACCCGCATCGGCCATGCCCGTGATGAGCCCGATCTCCCATGAGCTCGCAACGTATCCGCCGCCTGCTAGAACCAAAGCGCGTCGCTTCGGACTCAGTTTGTTATCTCCATCAACACAAGTTCCAGACCAATATATGCCATGCGACGACCGACATGGAGGCCGCTATTGGCCCGAAAACTGTCATCGTACGCGTACGCGCACCGGCACTGCAGGAACAAGGCAAATCCCCTCACCGTCGCGATTTCCTGAGGAACATACTACTACGACTTCGGCGGCGACTACAGCTCGAACATGATTGTATTTCGGTGCGTGTCGGCCCGCGGCGCCCAGCCTCCGCAATTGGACGTTGCGAGACATTGGTGTGACGCACTTTGATTTCTGCAAATCTCTAAACACTGATTTTGAATGCACTTGCGGGGCTGGAGCATATTCGTCCTGTCACAACGGTCCCCAGCCTGGGGACCGTACTGGGGACCATTGGCGACGCAAAAAAAGGCCTGCCGCGTTCGGCAGGCCGTCAATTAAGCCGTCATTTGTTGAGTTAAAGAGCGGGCGACCGGACTCGAACCGGCGACGTCCAGCTTGGGAAGCTGGCATTCTACCAACTGAATTACGCCCGCAAGGACTCGGCGCGGTGACGCAAGCACCGTCGTCCGCAAGCGATCGAACTGCTCGCGGACGTCGGTGAAGATTTAGCGGACGCGGAATCGGGCGTCAACTGCTTGCGCGCAGTGCCTACGGGGTTCTGGTGAAGACGAAGTCCAGGTTTCCGTCGGTGAAACTGAGGTTGGGGAGCGCGGTGGTCGCGACCACCGAGTCGCCGTTCGCGCTGTTGTGAATCACCACCTGGGTTCCGTTCACCGTGTAAGTGCCTGTGCTCCCCGAGCTGTCCGCGACCGTGCCGCTGCTGGTCGTCGACGTGCTGTGAAAGAGCAGCTTGTACGACATGTCGTTGTTGAGCGACAGCGTGCCGTCGAGGAAGACGACGATCACACTGCTCGTGTGCACGACCGTATCCGGCGGCGCCTTTCCGTCGATCGTTTGCAAGGTGTAGTCGCCGACGACCGAGGGCGTCGCGGCCGTGACGGTCACTGTCGCCGACCCCGTGATACTCCCACTCGTCGCCGTGACGGCGTTCGTGAACGTCCCCGCGGTGGATCCTGCGGTGAACATTCCGTTGTCGTCGATCGTGCCGGCGGCTCCCGAGACGCTCCACGTTGGCGTGATCGACACGACGTTGCCATTTGCGTCCTTCCCCACTGCCGTGAACTGTTGCGTGTTCCCCGCGGTGAGCGTAGGGCTGGCTGGGGTGACCGTTATCGTCGCGAGTGTGCGCGGCGCCGTGGAGTTGTCGCTCCCGCAGGCGGCGAGCATAGCAAGCATCGCCGCGCCCGCCATCGCCCCGAGAAAATTGCGCGAGGCACGCGGTGCGCGCGACGAATGACGTTGCGCCGAAGCGCGAGTGTGCAACACGTGAAACCTCCCGTTCGATCGACGTGGCCGCTCAGAAACCGAGACGTGCAGTAATTGCACGTTCCGCGCCGCCAACCGGACGCGTGCGGGCGCAGCTAGGCCGAGATCTGCCCGGAGCTGTCGCGCGCGCGCTCGGTGTGCACCGGCGCGCCCGCAGTCGAGGTGCCTCGCGGGAGCGTAAGCACGAAGGTCGTGCCGACACCCGGCTCACTATCGGCCACAAGCTCGCCCGACATGCTCCGCGCGAGATCGCGCGAGATCGCGAGGCCGAGCCCGACGCCCTGCTGGCTGACACCTGTGAGATGTCGATCGATCTGCACGAACGGCTCGAAGATCTCCTCGAGCTTGTCGTTCGCGATCCCGCGCCCGGTATCGCGAATCGAGATCGAGACCGTCGGCTCCCTGTCGGCTATCGTCTCGTCGGCTGCAACGCATTCGATGCTCACACGTCCGCCCGCGTCGGTGAATTTGCACGCGTTCGAGAGGACGTTGAGCAGCACCTGCTGCAGCTTCTCGCCGTCCGCACGCACATGGAGCGTGGGATCGCACTTCGGATCGACAAAGGTGATGCCCTTCGCCTCGAACTGCGGTGCAACAAGCGCATCCACATTGTCGAGGACCGTCACGAGCGATACGTCCCGAATGTGCAAATCCACCCGCCCGCTCTCGATCCTCGCAAAATTCAAAATGTCGTTGATCAGCGAGAGCAGATGCTGCCCGCTCTTCTTGATGCGCCGCAGATCCTCACGCTGCATCTCGACGAGCGGCCCGCGGATCTCGAGCGCCAGCAGGTCGACATAGCCACCGATTGCATTGAGCGGCGTCCGCAGCTCGTGCGACATCGTCGTGAGGAAGAGCGACTTCGCGCGATTCGCCTCCTCGGCCCGCGCCGACGCTTCCTCCGCGATCGCGCGCGCTTCCTCCGACATTGCCGTTTGATGACGCAGCTCCTCCACCGACGACGTGAGCTCTTCGGACTGCATCTCGAGCTCGCTTGCCTGCTCTTCGAGTCGTTCCTGCTTCGTCTCGAGCTCGACCGCCTGATCCTGCAGCTGCTGGTTCCGCATCTCGAGCTCGACCGCCTGCTCGCCGAGCAGCCGGTTGGCGTCGTAGAGCTCGTCATTTTTCACGCCGAGCCGGTGGGCGGCATTGGCCTGCGCGTTCGCGTAGCGCATGAGCAGCGTATTCAGCACGAGCGCGATGAGTACCGCGGTGATGGTCCCCGCGATGACAATGATCACGACGATTCTATCGTGTCGGTCGGATTCGGCGATGCGCGCGTCGAGCAGCGCTTGCTGTCGCGATGCGATGTCCTTCAGCACGCCGCGGATGTCGTCCATGGCGACCCTGCCGCGCCCCGATTCGATGACCGCACGCGCACCAGCGGGGTTGCCTGCGCGATTGAGCGCAATCGTTTCGGCGATCTCTCCGAGCTTCGTGTCGATTCTCCTGCCGAGCGAATCGAGCAGTCGGTTCTGCACGTCATCCGTGCCGACGAACCTTCGCAAACGGGCGGTGTCCGCAGCGACAGCGATCAGAGCCGCCTGATAGGGCGCGAGGGCGCGCTCCTCATTCGTCAGCAGAAATCCGCGCTGCCCCGTCTCGGCGTTCGTGATGTCCTGGAGCGTCGACTGCGTCGCCTCGATGGCGTGATGGGTGTGGATGACACCGGCGCGCGCAGCGCGGATCTTCCTCATGCCGTCGAAGGTGAGGACTCCGAGCAGCAGCACGATTGAGGCGAGGCCCCCTGTCGCGGCGATGCGCTCGGCGCTCGTGAGGCGCACACGGAGGTGCGGGGGCTCCCGATGCGTGCTCGATGCGCGCCTGTCCGCAGATCTCGAATGCAGATCAGTCATGGCGTCGCCTGGCCAAGTGTTCGAATCGAGACACGGCGGATGCGATTCGGACCCCTCGGATGGGAGGGGCCGGCGACCGCAGAGGGGACGAGCAACAGATTATAGTTCCCGCGCGCCGACCGCAACGAAGACCTGGGTCACAATGCGCACTGCCGGCGCGAAAGTCGAGTTTTAATGCGTTATTTCATGGTATGGGCGGTGTTGTAATTCGTGTTCGCGGCTTGCCGAGTCCGTTTCTCCAACCCCTCTGACGTCGATGATCACGCTCGCTCCAGTCACGCTTGAAGGCCACGGCGTTCGCCTCGAGCCCCTCACTGTCTCTCACGTGGACGCTCTCGTTACAGCTTCCAGCGACGGAAAGCTCTGGGATCTTTGGTTCACTTCGGTACCGGAGCCGGAGAAGATGGGTGACTACGTCGACACGGCGCTGCGGGGGCAACGCGAGGGGCACATGCATCCGTGGGTGGTGCGCGAGATCGCGAGCGGGCGCATCGTCGGCACGACGCGCTACCACGATATTGTGGCGGAGATCGATCGCGTCGAGATCGGATATACCTGGTACGCACGCAGCATGCAGCGCACGCACGTGAACAGCGCGTGCAAGCTGCTCCTGATGCGCCACGCGTTCGACACGCTCGGATGTCAGGTAGTTGGCCTGCGCACGGACAATTTCAATTTCGCGTCGCAGAAGGCGATCGCGGCGCTGGGAGCGAAGAGAGATGGCGTGATTCGCCATCATTTGAAGCGGCGAGACGGCTCGGTGCGCGACTCGGTGATGTTCAGCATCCTCGCGGCGGAGTGGCCGGATGTGCAGAAGCATTTGGAGTGGCGGGTGGCGCGGCTCAAGGGCGGAGCTGGCGAGTAGCAATGAGAACTGCTCTGCTCGCAGACATTCATGGAAATGCGATTGCCCTTGAAGCCGTGTTGGCAGACATCTCTCGTAACGGCGGCGTCGACTCGTATTGGATTCTAGGCGATCTCGTTGCGCTGGGGCCTGACCCTATCGGAGTGCTCCAACAGCTCGTCGGTCTTCCCGACGCGCGATTCGTGAGGGGGAATACCGATCGCTATGTGGTGAGCGGAGACAGACCATCTCCGACTTTGGACGAGGCTCGTGCAGACTCCGGTCTTCTGGACTCGCTCGTTGAAGTAGCGAGTACGTTCGCATGGACGCTGGGGACGATCACTGCTGGCGGGTGGTTGCAGTGGCTGAAGGAGCTGCCCGTGGAATTCAAGACTTCGCTCCCCGATGGCACGCGGTTTTTGGGCGTGCATGCATCTCCGGGGTGTGATGACGGACCAGGCGTGTCTCCGGGAATGAACGACAACGTCGTTCAGGAATTAGTGGGTAGCTGCGACGCCGATCTGGTATGCATGGGGCATACGCATTTGCCAATGGAGAGACGGTGGCATGGGATTCACCTGGTGAATCCAGGTGCGGTGAGCCTGTCGCATACTCCGAGTCGATGCGCATGCTACGCTGTGCTCGAGACTACCAAGGATGGCTACACGATCCGCCATCATCAGGTTGCATTCGATCGTCAGCGCGTGATTGACCAACTGAATGAGCTTGGGCATCCGGGGCGCGCGTTTCTGATCGAGCAGTTGTCAGGCAGTCACTAGTACACCCCAGGGATGAACCGCCGCGTCTTCGCCGAGTAATCCCGATATTCCTCGCCGAACGATTCGCGCAGCACACCTTCCTCTACGCGCGCGCGCACGTCGCTGCCAATGAGCATGAGCGCGACGGCGATCCAGAGTGTGGGCGTTGGCACCCAGATCGCGGATCCGAGCGCGAGCAGATTCAGCGCCATGTAGATGGGATTGCGCAAATACCGAAAGGGTCCGCCGGTCGCGAGCTGATGCTCGGCGTCGATCTGCGCACGAAGTCTCCACGAGCGAAAGTACAGGAGCGCGGAAGCGGCGAGCGCGGCACCTGCGACGATGAGGAGCGCTCCGACGATGCGCTGGCCCGTGAACCACTCGGGCACGCGATGGCGGACGACGGCGCTTTCGATCCCGATGTAGAGAATCGCGAACGCGATGAGGTGCGGAACGAATGCGAGGCGCGAGAATCGGGCGGTCGCGACGGCCGTCGGCACGGCGGGCGGCATCGTGTTGGTCGTGAGGGGCGACGGCGGAGCGACGCCGCGACTGCGAGCGATCAGGCGCGTGAGCACGAACGTCGCCCAGAAGGCGGCGTGGAGTGCGTAGAGGTAGACGTCGGGTGCAGATGCGTGCACGGGTATCCGCCTGCTCGAGAGGGGCTGCGCACCGCTATGTGACAACGTACGCGGGAATGCGCGCGAATGTGTCAGTCGCCGATCATAGCCACTCGGGCTCGTCTCGCGTGCGAATTCCCAACGCCGCGACCTCTCCGTGCTCGACGTCGGTGAGCGAGAGCATTCCCTCACGCTCGTGCGTCACGATTCCGAACATGATCTCGCCTTCGCGATAGAAAATCGGATCCTCGAGGCATCCAACATCCCATGTGCCGGCTGGATACATGAAGAGTCCGTCCGTGAAATAGCGGTGAAGCACGTCGACGCTCGCGTCGTCGAGCGTCCACAGTGCCGTCATCCGCGTGAAGTCTTCCAACGAGGTCCCACTGAGGTGCGGGCGGAGCTGGTGCGCCCTCGCGTGCCCGGCCATGTCGGCGGCAAAGCGATCGATGAATGTCGTGGGGCCTCCCTGTAACGAGAGCTGCACGACGGTCAATTCCGTGGCGCCACGCGCCTGGCAGAAGCGCAGCAGCTGCCAGCTCTGATCGGGAGTGAGATCATCCGCGACGAGGAATCGGTTCACTTTCCTCCAGAGTACCTGTATCACTGAGCAGGCTCGACCTCTCGCTGAGGAGCGTCTTCGAGCCTTTCGAAGTGCGCGCGCAATTCGTCAAGAACCACTTGATATCCCACGGCTTCCCCGGCGTACATCAAGGGCTCGCGTGTAAGCGGATAGTTGTCGATGAAGCGAAGCGCCGGATCGACGTAAATACCGCACGCCTTGAAGACGGCTTCCGTACGACCCGGCAAGTTCGTCCACACCTGGAGGTATTTCGCCGATTTCACGAACACCTCCTCGGTGTGGCCCCCGCGCTGGAAGATGCAGCCAAATTCCAGGAACCCGTCGTGAGCGAGCATGTCTGCATACGGCTCGAGCACCTTCAGAGCCGAATCGCGCGTCGTGTATTTCCCAAGTATCGGCTCCTCGTCAAACTCTCCCACGATCGGCGCCGCGACTACGGGGAGCAGCGCTTCCACGAGTGCGGTGAACACTTTCCAGATATCCGGCGCGTGAACGTTTGCCTCGAAAATCACGGTGTATCCCGCGCCGTCCGGCCGATTCGTGCGTACATAGCCCTGCGTCACCGGTGAGCGACGAGCCTCCGCGACCCTGAGGGCCGCCTTGGAGGACTCTCCTCCCGGCATCTCGTCGACGATTGGGTAGCGAATGCCTCGCGGGAAAATCAGTTCCTTCTGCATCGGGAGAGGTTCCGAGTATTGGATAGGGCTGCGTCGGGGGCGCGACGTCGACAGCATAGAATACGAGAAGGGCATCGCGATCAGCGATACACAAACAAAAACGCCCCCGCATCGCGGAGGCGCTCCCACTCACTCATCTATATCCCACTGAGAGCCAGCGGTCAGGATTGAACTGACGACCGCTCGATTACGAATCGAGTGCTCTACCACTGAGCTACGCTGGCGTTCTTCGTTGCTATCACCCATGCCCTGGCGCGGACTCGAACCGCGACGCCTTACGGCACCACCCCCTCAAGATGGCGTGTCTACCAATTTCACCACCAGGGCCCTGCATTCCCTTCCTATCCCTGCAGTCCTGCCTTCAACGCGTCACCAACTCGAAACGGGGCTGACGGGGCTCGAACCCGCGACCTCCGGTGTGACAGACCGGCACTCTAACCAAGCTGAGCTACAGCCCCTCGTAACGACCACCACCTGCTACCTCATCTCCCTTCCCAACCACCAACTCCCCATAGCCCCAAGGGGAATCGAACCCCTCTCTGCACCGTGAAAGGGTGCCGTCCTAACCGATAGACGATGGGGCCGCCCTGAATCCGCGTAGTCGCTCCCAATAGCGGTAACGGGATTCGAACCCGTGTTTGAGCCTTGAGAGGGCTCCGTCCTAGTCCCCTAGACGATACCGCCAAACTCTTTCGACCTTCCCACCCCCACCACTCACCAGTACACAGGCCCGGAGGGAATTGAACCCCCAACCCCCGGTTTTGGAGACCGGTGCTCTACCAATTGAGCTACGGACCTACAAACCGTTCTCACACCGCATCAGGGTGACCGATGGGAATTGAACCCACAACCCCCGGAGCCACAGTCCGGTGCTCTAACCAATTGAGCTACGGCCACCAGAGCGCCACCAAAAGTGCTGGCGGCAAGACCGGAATTGTAATCGGCGCTCGACCTCGAATCAACGCCGCACAACTCACTTTCTCGACGAGCTACTTCGCGCGGTCGAGATATTCTCCGGTGTTCGGATTCACGCGGATGCGCTCGCCCGAGCTGATGAATTCCGGCACGTTCACGACCACACCGTTCTCGAGCGTCGCGGGCTTCGACGACGCATTCTTCGTCGCACTCTTCATCACCGGCGCCGTCTCCACGATCGTCAGCTCCATCGCATTGGGAAGATCGATCGCGATCGGCCGGCCATCATAATACTCGGCCACGATCTTCATCCCCTGCTGCATCCACTGCGCGCCATCGCCCAGCGTCTCGGCATCCATCTCGAGCTGATCGTAATTCTCGGTGTTCATGAAGTGGTACGTGTCGCCGCCCTGATAGAGAAACTCGAGGTTGTGCGTTTCCAGCGATGCCTTCGTGATCGTGTCCGCCGCGCGGAAGCGATGCTCGAAGTTCGAGCCCGACCGAAGATTCTTGAGCTTCGCCTGCACCATCGCGCGCAGGTTGCCCGGCGTGTGATGACGGAACTCGGTAATGCGACACGGATCGCCCTCGAAGACGATTACCATCCCGCGGCGAATTTGCGTTGCCGGAATAGCCATGGGTCGATAGCAGAGATAATGAATGCGATCAGCTGGACGTCCCAGCCGATCGCGGGATGACGCAAAACCTTTCAGCCTTTGAATTTACGATCGTGGAAAGGAGAGGTCAAGCGCGACGCTTCTCTCCCTTCTCCAGGAGCCCCTCGAGCGCGCCCCACACCGTCTCCGCGATGATCGACGCCCCACGCGGATTCGGGTGTACCATGTCCCGCTGATTCAGCGTGTCGATTCCCGCCACGCCCTTCAGCAGGAACGGCAGATAGGCGACCCGATTCTTCGCCGCGAGCTGCCCGTACACGTCGTGAAAGCCGTGCACGTACTCGCCACCCATGTTCGGCAGCGCCTCCATCCCCACGAGGAGAATCTTCGCCTCGGGGTGCGTGCGCTTCACGTCGCCCAGAATCTCCTGGATGTTCGCGCGCAGCGAGTCGATCGGCAGCCCGCGCAGCCCATCGTTCGCGCCGGTCTCGAGCACGAAGACGTCGAACGGCTGCTTCATCAGCCAATCCATGCGACGCAGCGCCCCCGCCGAGGTCTCCCCGCTCACGCCGGCGTTCACGGCCTCGTAGTCGTAGCCCAGCGAGTCCAACTTTCGCTGGATCAGCGCCGGATACGCCTGCTGCGGATCGATCCCGTAGCCCGCCGTGAGGCTCGTTCCCACAAAGAGGATGGTTTTCCGCGCATCTTTCTCCGGCGCACGAGCGCCCGCGCTGCTGGTGTCACTCGAGGGCTGGAGCGTATCTCGCATTCCCTGACCACTCTCCTGCCGCGACGCATCGCGGCGACACGCCGTCGCGAACATCGCGAGCGTCACCCACGCCAAGACCGTTCTTCCCTTCACTCCCACTCTGGCCGACATGCTCGTTGCTCGTGAGTTGACGAAGACCTTCCCCAGCGGCGATCGGACGATCACAGTACTGCGCGACGTGTCCTTCACGATCGCGAACGGTGCCTTCGTCGCCATCGTCGGTCCGTCGGGCAGCGGCAAGACGACCTTGCTCGGCCTGCTCGCCGGACTCGACACGCCCAGCGCAGGATCCGTGCTTCTGGATGACGTCGACCTCGCCGCGCTCGATGAAGATGCGCGCGCCAAGCTTCGCGGCGAGAAAGTTGGGTTCGTGTTCCAGAGCTTTCAACTAATTCCGACGCTCACCGCGCTCGAGAACGTGCGCGTGCCCCTCGATCTGCGCGGCAATGGCAACGCACTCGCGCGCGCCACCGACCTGCTCGGTCGCGTGGGGCTCGCGGACCGCCTGCACCATTATCCCGTGCGCCTCTCCGGCGGCGAGCAGCAGCGCGTCGCCATCGCGCGCGCCTTCGTCAACTCGCCGCGCGTGCTCTTCGCCGACGAGCCCACCGGCAATCTCGATCATGCGACCGGCGTGCGCATCGTCGAGCTTCTCGAGCAGCTCAATCGCGACCAGAACACAACCGTCATCATCGTCACGCACGACACGGAGCTCGCCTCGCGCGCGCGCCGCGTCATCCGCCTCGCCGACGGCCTCGTCGTCGAGGACACCGCGCGCACCGCATGAGTCTCCGCTGGCGCTCCCTCGCCGCCCTCTCCTGGCGCGACACGCGCACGACGCGCCGGCGCCTCGTGCTCTCGATGTCGTCGATCGCGATTGGCGTGGCCGCGTTGGTCGCCGTCGACTCCTACTCCGCCGACGTCGTCCGCTCGATCCACGTGCAGGCGCGCTCGCTGCTCGGCGCGGATCTCTCGATCAGCGCGCGCCGCCCGCTCCCTGCGCCCGCGCTCGCCTTTCTCGACTCGCTGCGCACGCGCGGCGCCCGCGACACGCGCGTCACGACCTTCTCGACGATGGCGCTCGGCGGCACGCTCGCGGGCGGCGGCAAGGGCACGCGACTCGTGCAGGTGCGCGCGATGGGCCCCGGCGCGCCCTACTACGGAACGATCGAGACGTCGCCCGCCGACAAATGGAAGGAGCTCCAGAGCGGACCATACGCCGTCGTCGACACCTCGCTGCTCATCGCGCTCGACGCGAAGATCGGCGACACGCTCTCGCTCGGCTACGCGCGATTCACGATCCTCGCCACGCTGCGCAACGTTCCGGGCGACGTCGGTGTCGCCTCCGCGCTCGGTCCTCGCGTCTACATCCCCGACCGCTACCTCGCAGAAACCCAACTGCTGGGTTTTGGCAGCCGAGCGGAGTACGAGGCACTCATCGCGCTTCCGGCGACGATCGATGCCGACGCGCTCGCCAAATCGCATCGCGACGTGTTCGACTCGCTGCAGATGCGCGCGCGATCGGTGGCCGACACCGAGCGCTCGCTCACGCGCTCGATCGAGCAGCTCGGACGTTTCCTCGGCCTCGTCGGTCTCATCGCGCTCCTCCTTGGCGGCACCGGCGTCGCGAGTGCCCTGCGAGCGTACATGGCCGAGAAGATCGATACGATCGCGGTGTTGCGATGCCTTGGCGCGAGCGGAGGCCAGGTGGTGTGGCTGTTCGTGATCGAAGCGGCCGGGCTCGGGCTCGCGGGCGCGCTGCTCGGCGTCGTGCTCGGCATCGCCGCGCAACTCGTGCTGCCGCACGTGCTCGGCGCCTTCATTCCGGTGGATGTGGTGCCGCAACTCGAGTGGGCTGCTGCGCTGCGCGGGCTCGCGCTCGGCACGTGGGTGGGGGTCCTCTTCGCGCTTGGCCCGGTGCTCGGCGTGCGGAACATCGCGCCACTGCAGGTACTCCGCCGCGACGACGACAGCGCCGATCAGGGCGCGCCGCGCTCGGCGTGGCGCGATCCAGTGCGTCTCGCGGCGGGTGCGTTGCTCGCGGCAAGCGTCATCGCCGTGTGCGTCGCGCGTGCGGATAGCGCGATCATCGGGCTCTGGATGAGTCTCGGAATTGGCGCGGCGATCGGTGCGACGTGGCTCGCGGCGATGCTGTGCACGCGCGTGGCGCGCCGGCTCACGCGGCTGCCGTGGACGTTCGTCGTGCGACACGGCATCGCGAACGTCGACCGGCCCGGCAATCAGACGCGCGCCGTGGTGCTCGCGCTCGGCTTCGGCGCCTTTCTGCTCGGCACACTCGCGCTCGTGCAGGGGAATTTGCTTCGGCAGCTCGCGTCGACTGCGGATGCGTCGGCGGCGAATCTCGCGTTCTTCGATGTGCAGACGGACCAGGTCTCGCGACTCGACAGCCTGATTCACTCGGACTCGGTGTCCGTGCTCTCACGCGCGCCGATCGTGCCAATGCGGATCGCCGCGTATCACAGCCGGAAGCCCGTCGTGCGCGCGCCCGAACGGCGCAGTGATTCCGGCAGTGGCGATCCCGATGTGAATCGCCCATCATGGGCGGTGCGTCACGAGTATCGGTCGAGCTATCGCGAGTCCCCTTCCTCGAGCGAGAAGATCGTCGCCGGGAAGTGGTGGACGAGTGATGGCCCCGATGCAGACGGCGCGTTCGAGATCTCTCTCGAGCAGAGCCTGGCGGAGGAGCTGGGGGTCGTGGTGGGAGACACGATCACGTGGGATGTGCAGGGTGTGCGCATCCGGACCCGGATCACCAGCCTGCGCGAGGTGCAATGGGCCCGTTTCGAGCCTAACTTCTTCGTCGTCTTTCAACCTGCGGCGCTGCGTGAGGCGCCGCAGTCATACGTCCTGCTCACACGGGTGAACGATGATGCGTCCCGAGCGCGCCTCCAGCGCGATGCGGTGCAGCGATTCCCGAACGTCTCGACGATCGATCTCTCGCTCATCCAGGATGCGGTGGCGCGGATCCTCGATCGCGTCTCGCTCGCGGTGCGCTTCATGGCGCTCTTCAGCGTCGTGACCGGCGTGCTGGTGCTCGTGAGCGCGGTCGCGGCATCGCGCCGCCAGCGCGTGCGCGAAAGCGTGCTGCTCAAGACGCTCGGCGCCACGCGCGCGCAGATCGTGCGGATGCTCTTCACGGAGTATGCGCTGCTCGGAGCCATCGGAAGTGCTGCCGGAATTCTCCTTGCTGTCGGCGGCGGGTGGGCGGCCATGCACTTCATCTTCAAGACGCCGTTCACCGTCGCGCCCCTCGCACTCGCGATCGTCGCTGCTACGACGATGGTGCTCACGATCGTCACCGGACTGTTCGCGGCGCGCGATGTGTTCGCCGCCACGCCGATGGCGGCGCTGCGCGAGGTGTAGGGCGACGCGATGCAGCACCACGCGCACCTCGCGGCACTGGCGCCAACGGTGCTCAGCATGTTCTCGCGCCTCTGGGTGTACGTCACCCTCGGCGCGACGAGCATCATCACCGAAGAGGCGGCGCCGGTGCTCGCGGGATTCGCCGCGCACCAGCATCACCTGGGCGTCGTGCAAGCCGTGGTCGCGTGCGCGATCGGCAGCTGGGCGGCGGACATCGCGCTCTACGCACTCGGACGCTGGCGCGCCGTGAAGCTCACGACGCGCTGGCCCAAGCTCATGAAGCCCATCGAGAAGCTGCTCGGCTCCGTGCGCCGCCATCCCTGGCGCGCGTCGCTCGCGGTGCGATACGCGTACGGAGCTCGGATTCCGCTGCCGATCGCGTGCGGCGCGGCCGAGATTCCGTTCACGAACTATCTGATCGGAAGCGGCATCAGCTGTTGGAGCTGGAGCGCGCTGTTCACCGCGATCGGCTGGGTGTTCGGAAGCACGGCAGTGCTGGTGCTGGGGCGCATTCGCAGGCATGAGGACGTGCTCGCGATCTCGCTCGTCGCGGCGATAGCGGTCATCGTCGCCGTCATCGCGCTGCGCAATCGTGAGAGGGTGCCGGTGGAGATCGATGCTGGGCTGCTCGCGTTCACGCGCGGCGAGGACGCGAAGCGCGACCGCTGACGCGCAGGGCGTTGTTGGTGGACAGTCCGCGCGCTCGCCCGTAAACTCTGATGGTGCCGCCGCACCCCGCGCCGCCACTCATCTCCGACCCGCATCACATGCGCCTCGCCGCCCTCCTCCCGCTCACCCTGCTCGCCATTGGTTGCTCAAAGTCCGCTCAGAGCTCCGCAACCGCGTCGACTTCTTCGCCGACGGCGGCAGCGCCCCCGACGTCATGGCCGTTGGCGAAGCCCGATCTAACGGTCACTGCCGCGCATGGGATGGTGTCGACGGACGCTCCGCTTGCGACGCACGTCGGCGCGGTGGTGCTGCGTAACGGCGGCAATGCGGTCGACGCGGCGGTCGCGACCGCGTTCGCGCTGGCCGTCGTCTTCCCCGGCGCGGGCAATTTGGGTGGCGGAGGATTCTTCGTCGTGCACATGAGCGATGGGCGCGAGGGAGCGCTCGACTTTCGCGAGACCGCGCCGGGCGCCGCAACGCGCAACATGTATCTTGGCGCGAATGGACACGCCGACGATCGTTCGATCACGGGCGAACTATCTGCGGGCGTTCCAGGATCGGTGGCGGGGCTGTGGGAGGCGCACAAGAAGTTCGGGTCGCGTCCGTGGGCGGAGCTCGTCGCACCGGCGATCGAGCTCGCCGACAAGGGATTCGTGCTCGACTCGGAATTCGTAGGCGCGATTCGCGGCGACAGCGCGCGACTCGTGCGCTTCGCGGCATCGAAGGCGCTCTTTCTTCCCAACGGGAAAGTGCCCTTGGCGGGCGATCACTGGCGCAATCCGGATCTCGCCGCGGTGCTGCGTCGCGTCGCCGCCGATGGACCGAAGGGCTTTTACGAAGGACCTACTGCAGCGCTCATCGAGGCCGAGATGCATCGCGGCGGCGGGATCATCACGAAGAAGGATCTCGCGGGCTACCAGGCAAAGTGGCGCGATCCGATCGCCTTCGACTACCGCGGTCACCGCGTGATCTCGATGCCGCCACCGTCGTCCGGCGGCATCACGATGGCGATTGCCGCGCACGAGCTGTCGCGCTACGACATGCGCGCGAGTGGATGGCACTCTCCCCAGCAACTCAACCTGTTCGCGGAAGCATTTCGCAGAGGATTCGCCGTGCGAAACGAGATTCTGGGCGATCCGGATTTCGTGAAGATCCCGACGACGCAGCTCCTGTCGCAGGCGTACGCCGATACGCTCTCGTCATCGATCGTGCTCGACCACGCGACGCCGTCATCCGCGATTCGCGTGAGCAGCGGCGCCTCGAGCGAGGGACATCAGACGACGCACTTCTCGGTGATCGATGGAAAGGGCGGCGCGGTCGGAGTCACGACCACCCTCAACGGACTGTTCGGATCGGCGGTCGTAGTCACCGGCGCCGGCTTTTTTCTCAACGATGAAATGGACGACTTCGCGGCCGAGCCGGGGAAGCCGAACATGTTCGGGCTCGTGCAGGGAGAGGCAAACGCCATCGCGCCGGGCAAGCGCATGCTCTCCTCGATGACCCCCACGATCGTGCTCGGCGCCGACGGTACGCCGCTGCTCGTGACGGGCGCCAGCGGCGGTCCGACGATCATCAGCAGCGCCTTTCAGGTGATGTCGAACGTCCTCGATTTCGGTATGGACATCGGGCCGGCGGTGAGCGATCCGCGCGTGCACATGCAGCACTTGCCCGATACGCTCTTCTACGAGAAGGACGGCCTCACGAAGGAGACCGTCGATGCCCTCACCGCGATGGGCTACGCGACGAAGGCACTCTCACCCGGCGACATCGGCATTGGCGCGTCGATCATGCGCCGCGGGGGTGTCGTGAAGGGGACGCCGGATCCGCGCGTGCATGGATCTGCGGAGGGATATTAGCGTCGAGAAGCGTCGGGCGGAAAACCAGCGGTAACTGCGTTGGTGGGACCACACTGACGGACACAGATTGACACAGACGAAAAGTGCGAGGGCGCGCTTTTACCGTTAGTGTCTGTTTTTCTCCGTCTTTGTGGTCTCACCAATGCCGCTCGCTCTAACCCTAACTCCTCCCCACCGACGCCGCCGTACGCGCATTCGCCGTCTCCAGCTCCACCGTCGCCTTTCGCTCGAGCTTGCCCCAGCCCACGAGGCGGCCGCGCAGCGCTGCAAACACCGAGCGAACCACGACCCAGTACATCACCTGGCGGTACGCGAAGCGCTGCAAGAAGACCAGCCACGTGAGCGACTTGTCCTCGTCCGGCTCGAGCATGAACGCGACGATGGACGCGACCCAGTCGACGATGAGGAAGACGGCGTAGTAGGTCAGCACCTGCTCCACCGACGTCATGGCGTACGTTGCGCCGTGTGCCTCGCGAATCGCCCATGCCGACCAGAGGCTGAGCACGAACATCAGATCAGCGATCGGTGACAAGAATGGGTAGATGATCTGAAAGAGCAGCACGTTCGGCAGCGCGACGAAGCCGAGCAAGCCATAGCGCGTATGGAAAAAAGTCCGGCGATGCTTCCACAGGCATTGCAGGGTGCCGAACGACCAACGAAAGCGCTGCTTTGCGAGGCCGCGGAGAGTGTCTGGCGCTTCCGTGTAGCCAATCGCCTCGTCGGCGTATGCGATCGAGAAGCCGCGCCGGCGAATCGAGAGCGTGAGATCCTGATCTTCGGCCAGCGTGTCCTCGCTGAAGCCGCCGGCCTTCTGCACGAGAGACTTGCGCCACGCGCCGACGGCGCCCGGCACCACCGTGATGCAGTTGAGGAGCGAGAATGCGCGGCGGTCGAGATTCTGGCTCGTCACGTACTCGATCGCCTGCCATCGCGTGACGAGATTGATGCGGTTGCCCACCTTCGCATTGCCCGCCACCGCACCGACCGTCGGATCGTGCAGCGGCTCGACGAGCTCGGCGACGGTGTCGGGCGCGAAGAGCGTATCGGCATCGAGACAGATCACGATCTCGCCGCTCGCGTACGCAAGTCCGTAGTTCAGCGCACTCGCCTTCCCTCCATTCGCCTTGCGGTACACACGCACCTTCGGATGATCGCCGTACGCCGCTCGCGCGACTTCGTACGTGTCGTCCGGCGACCCGTCGTCCACTACTACGACCTCGAGCTCGCCCGGATACTCCTGCGCGATCAGCGTCTCGATCGTGCGCAGGATGACCTTCTCCTCGCGGTACGCCGGCACAATGACGCTCACCGATGGCGCGAAGGTGATCGGCGCATCGCGGTTTTGGTGATTCTTGATGTGCTGGATGATCGCAAGCACCGTCATGAAGACCAGTCGCGCGAAGCCGAGGAAAATCGCGAGGAAGAAAATCCAGTAGAGCAGCCACTGCACGGCGCTCAACGTCCCCCACCCGATGAGCTCTCCCGCGCGCGCGAGCCGATTGCGCGGCGGAAGTCCCGGCATCGCCTGATCACGCGTGAGGCCGATGAGCTGCGACAGCGGCACCACTGTGTCGCCGGCAGCGCGCAGCTTGTCGATGAGCGGCCCGAGCGCCGCGACGGTCTGGCTGCGATCACCGCCGCCGTCGTGCAGCAGCACCACGTTGCCGCGATTCCGCTGCGCCATCACCGTGTCGATGATCGTCTTCACACCCGGCGACTGCCAATCCTCGGCGTCGATGTGCAGACCGATGATGAGATAGCCCCGCTCCTTCGCGATCTGCGCCGGCACCAGCTCGTCGAGCGTCGTCGGCTCGGCGTCGCCGAAGTACGGCGGGCGGAAAAATGCCGTGCGCCGCCCGAGCACTGCCTCGAACAGCCGCTCCGTGGCGTCCAGCTCGAGCTTCGTGCGCTTGTCGCTCGTGAAGGCGAGATTCGGATGCAGGAAAGTGTGATTCCCGATCAGATGCCCCTCGTTCACGATGCGTCTGAGCAGCGGAAGATGCCGCTCCGCGTTCTCACCGATGAGGAAAAAGGTCCCCGTCACGCCACGCGACTTGAGCGTGTCGAGAATCATCGGCGTCCACTTTCCGTCGGGACCGTCATCGAAGGTGAGCGCGATGAGATGCGGATCGCTGCTCCCGTATCGATTCACGATGTACGGAGTGCCCACCTTGTGTATCACCTCATCGACGACGAGCTGCGTCACGGGGTCGATGCGCACCGTGCGATTGCCCGAATCCGGCGACGCAAACAAGTCGAGGATCTCTCCGTTCCCCTCCATCTCGGCGTCATAGCCCGGAGGGATGACGCTCAGCAGCGTCGCCGACGAATCGATGCCCGCCTTGCCGATCACACGCCAGATGGCGGGATCCTCGGAGCCCATGCGCCAGATGCCCATGCCGGCGGTGCCGAGCGCCTGCGACGCGAGCGTCTGGTTGTAGGCGGTGATCGCGTCGAGATACCACGCGAGATGTTCGGTGGAGTCGCGATCCGTCCACGTGGCGTACGGATTGAGCGTCGTCGAATCGAAGTGCAGCGCCTTCTTGTCCGCCTTTCGTACGGCGGACATGATCTCCTGGAAGGTGAGCTGCTGCCCGTTCGTCGTGCTGTCGCCGTCGTTCCAGTCGTAGCCGTACGCGCCGACGATGGGAATGGCCTTCTGCGCCGGAACGAATCGCAGCATGTGCCGCATGCGCTCCACGAACCATTGCTGGCTCGCGATCGGCCCCGGATCGCCGGTCTTCCCGAAGTGCTCGTCGTAGAGCATCAGGAAGAGGTAGTCGTTCACCTCGCCAAAGCGCGTGAGCTGATGATCGCTGTCGTTCACCGACGCGGCCTGCGTGACGAGCTTTTTCATCGGCGCGAGCTTTCGTCTCAAGTCGCTGATGAAAGACGCGATGGGCTCGGTGAACTCCTGGGGCTCCTCCTCGAAGTCGATGGTGACGCCGCCCAATCCGTAGTAGGCGACGCTGTCCGTCAGCTGCTTGAGCGCGAGGGCCCGCGACGCCGGATCGAAGAGCAGGTGGCGCAACCCCTCTGGATCCCAGCGCTTGGTGGCCGAGTCGAAGTTGCTGACCATGAGGAAGATCTGCGGACGCTGCTTCACATCGGGAACGGCGCTCGCGATCGTGATCGCCACGCGCCGATCGATGCGCATGCGCAGTCCGCGACCGTTCGCGCCGAGCCACGCGCACTCGCAGACGACCCAATCGAGATCGTCGGCGTGGTGCAGCAGCGCGTCGAGTGAGTTGTCGTCCCACGTGACGTAGAAGCCCGCGACGATCGGCGCGCCGGGTGTGCGCACACGTCCGGGCACTGAGCGCCCGCGCACGGGGAGCACGTTCGCGCGCACGCCGGGGACGCGATTTTTCCGCAGCGTGAAGTAGAGCTGCAGCTTCTTCGAGAGTCGCTCGCGCTCGATCTTGCTCGTCGCGAGCCCAGGCGAGCGCGCGAACGGCTCTCCCGTGAGAGGAATCTCAGGAAGGAGTGGCGGGATGATCACCATCGTGATTGTGATGGCCGCCACAATCGTGGTGATGACGCCGAGAACAACTGCAGCGCGACGCAGACGGCGCCAACGGCGGCCTGTCTCGTCGAGAAAAATCGGGGAACGGCGGGGCGATCGTGTGCTGTGATCCACTGAGGTCAACCTGGCCGGGTCGAGCGTGAGGTGAACATGAAGCTGATCTAAGAATGAAGTGCGCGCAAAAACTATGAGCCGCTTTTAATTGCTTTTCTCGTTAATGAAGAGACCAGATCTCCGATAATCAAAGGTGCAGAGCATGAGACAGAGATACCGAAGAACACGCTGCTAACCCCGACTACCGCGAGAGGATCAGCCAATGCGTCAGATTTCACGTCAGTTGCGCAACGAGACGATGGTCGCTTCGAAGTTCAGTGCTCGCTCGCTGAGCCGAGCGTTCGTCGCTTTCGCCGCGATCGGCGCGTTGGCCGCATGCTCCGCCGATCAGCAGCTCGCTAGCGCGCCCGAGATGAAGAAGAGCCCGCCCAATAATGCTTCGAAGCCGAAGCCGACGACGACGACGCCTGCACTCGTCTACGTCTCCGATTCGAGCGGCGTGCAGCAGCTCTGGAAGGTCGCAGCTGGCGTGACGTCGCGCCTGACGTTCTCCAACTCCGTCGACAAGGACCCGCATAGTGCAGCGGGACACCTCGTGTTCGCATCCTATCGGGACGGAGATGAAGAAATTTATATGGCCAAGAACGACCTCTCCGGGCTCAAGCGCCTCACCACGAGCGCCAAGGAAGACGAGCAGCCGAACCTGAGCCCCAATGCCTCGCGCATCGTCTTCGTCAGCTATCGCTCGGGCACGCCGCGCCTGTGGACCATGGACTCGACTGGCGCGAATCAGACGGCGCTCGCCACGGGGTCGGAAAGCTACGTCCCCGAAATGGCACCCGCCTGGAGCCCCGACGGTACCCAAATAGTTTATACATCCACACGGTCGGGTTTGTCCCAGGTGTTCGTGATCTCGGCGAACGGCGGAACGCCAGTCCAGCTGAGCAACGAAATGAACGGCGCGTTCAATCCGGTCTGGAGCGCTGACGGTACGCAGATATACTTCGTGAGCGTCGTCGGGGCACCGTCGCTTCGCGTCGTGACGGTCGCGACTGGCCAGACGTCAGACTGGGTATACGACGGATACGGCATTGGGCAGCCCGCATGCGCCCAGACCGGTTGCGTCGCCGTCGAGGGCGCGTACGGCAGCAACGGAGATATCGTAGCGATCGGAGCGGACCGGTCGATCACGAAGGTCGTAGCGACGGCGGCAAACGAGACCAGCCCCACGATCCTCGTTCCGTAATTACCGAGTCATGATTTCCGCCCCTCTTTCGAAAAGCGCCATCGTGACTGCACCAGAGCTTATGCTGACCGATCGTCGAATGGTGCGCGTGCTACTCGTGGACGATGAGGAGTCGATCAGGCTGTCGCTGAGCACCTTCCTCACTCGTTCCGGCTACGAGGTTGAAACCGCCTCCTCGGCCACGCAGGCGCTCGAGATGCTCGACAACGGTCGATTCTCGCTCATGCTCAGCGACATCCGCATGCCGGGGATGACGGGCGTGGAGCTCGTGCCCAAGGCGCTCGCCTCGAGCCCGGACCTCGCGATCGTGATGCTGACGGCCGTGAACGATGCGCCAACGGCCACCGAGGCGCTCTCGCGCGGCGCGATGGGCTATCTCACGAAGCCCGTCGAGCTCCCGCATCTCCACGAGTCGATTCTCAAGGCCCTGCACCGCCGCGAGATGCTGTTGCAGCAGCGCGAGATCGACAATGTGATCCGCGAGGAAGTGACGCTGCGCACGGCGGAGATCGAGCGCGAGAAGTCGGCGCTACGCGATCTCACGATCCAGGTCGCCGAGTCGCTCGTGATCGCGATGGAGGCGAAGAATCCCTACATGCGCGGGCGCTCCCTCCGCATCGGGGAAATGGCCGCCGCCATCGCCGATGAGATGCAGCTCGACGTCGACACCGTTGAGGCCGTGCGGCTCGCCGCGCGCCTGATGGACGTCGGCAAGATCGGCATTCGCGAAGAGATTCTGAACAAGCCGGGGTCGCTCACCCCCGAGGAATTCGCGCACGTGAAGCAGCACGTCGAGATGGGGATCAACATTCTCGCCCCGATGAAGCATCTCGGACCGGTGCTCGACTACGTCCGCGATCACCACGAGCACTTCGACGGCACGGGCTACCCGCGCCAGCTCTGCGACAATCAGATCTCCATCGGTGGCCGCATCCTCGCCGCTGCCGACGCGTACGACGCGCTCACCTCCGGCCGCTCGTACCAGGATCCGCTGGCGCCGAACACCACGCTCGACTATCTCTCCGATCGCGTCGGGACGCTCATCGATCCCGAAGTGTACGAGGCGCTGGCCACGGTCGTGCGGCGCCGCCGCTCGCTCACATTCATCACGGGGCTCCCGAACTGACCCTCGGCGAGCGGCGAGACGACGCGCTCGGGTGGTGCAGAGGGCGCAATTGGATATGGCGAGCGATGTTGCTCGCCTATCTTGCGTTTATAGCCGTGCGTTCGCTCAACGACTACGAGTACTGGACGATCTTCAGCGGACTCACGCTCGTCGTCCACGAGGCCGGACACGTGATCTTCAGTCCGTTCGGCGAGATGCTCGAGGTCGCCGGAGGAAGCATCGCGCAGATCGCGATCCCCGTCATCGTCGCGCTGCTCTTTCTTCGCCAACGCGAATACTTCGGCATTTCCGTCGCCCTCGCCTGGCTCTCGATGAGTCTCACGAATCTCGCCACCTACATCGGCGACGCGCGCGATCAGATACTCGCCCTCGTGAGCGTCGGTAGCGGCGACCCGATCCACGATTGGCATTTCATACTCGCGCGCTACGCGATGCTCGGAGACGACAAAGCGCTCGCGCGATTCGCGAACACGATGTCGGTGCTCGCGCTCATCACCGCGGTGGTGCTCGGCGCGTGGCTGTGCAAGGCGATGCACGCGTCCGCGGGCGTTGCGCCGCCCGCGGATGAGCAGATTGTGAGCGAGTAGTGCGGTCTTACGGTGATACGTCGCGTTCGGGACGCATGGGATGTACTAACGATCAGATACGGATTTAACGGAGAACTGCACGGATCTAACGGAGAACTTCCTTTCCTGACCAGAACTAGTGGACCTAGCTTGGCAGCTATCCGTTTTTTGTCCGTTTGATCCGTTAAATCCGTATCTGGTTGTTAACGCTTGTGTTCTGCGAGTACGGCATCAAACCCACAAAGCGCTCTCCTACAACAGCGTGCCGCGCAGGATGACGAACGCGACGCTGAAGTAAATGATCAACCCCGTGACGTCGACGAGCGTGGCGACGAACGGCGCGGATGCGCTCGCCGGATCGAAGTTCAATCGCCGCAGCACGAACGGCAGCATCGAGCCCGCGAGCGAGCCGAAGGTCACCACGCCGACGAGCGCGGCCGCGACCGTCGTGGCGACGAGCGTGTGGTGGATGCCGTAGTCGTACCAACCGAAGCGCTGCCAGAGCATGATGCGGATGAAGCCGATCACGCCGAGGATGGCCCCGAGCACGATCCCTGACGGCAGCTCGCGCGACGCGACGCGCCACCAGTCGCGCAGCGTCACCTCCCGCAGCGCCATCGCGCGAATGATCAACGACGTCGCCTGCGATCCGGAGTTGCCGCCCGAGCTGATGATGAGTGGAATGAACAGCGCGAGCACCACCGCCTTGCTGATCTCGCCCTCGAAGTACCCCATCGCTGTCGCCGTGAGCATCTCGCCGAGGAAGAGCGCGCACAGCCACCCCGCGCGCTTCTTGATCATCGACCACATGCTGATTTCCATGTACGGCTCGTCGAGCGCCTCCATACCGCCGAACTTCTGCACGTCCTCCGTCGTCTCGCTCACGATGGCGTCGATGACGTCGTCGACGGTGACGATGCCGAGAAGGTGCCCGCCTTCATCCACGACGGGAACCGCGAGCAGATTGTACTTCGAAAGCAGCCGCGCGACGTCTTCGCGATCGGTTGTGGGCTTCACCGTGAGCGGCATGCGCTGCGGCCCCACCTCCAGCACCTTCTGGTTGCGGTCGGCAAGCATGAGCTGGCGAAGCGAGACCACGTGCACCATGCGCTGCTGGGCGTCGAGCACGTAGACCGTGTAGACCGTTTCCTTCGCTCCGCCCACGCTCACGATGTACTGCAGCGTCTTCTCCACCGACCAGTCGCTCGGCACGGTGACCGCTTCCGTCGTCATGATTCCGCCCGCGACCTCGGGCGGATAGCGGAGGAGCAGCGCCAGCGACTGGCGCGTGGGCGCGTCGAGCGGCTTCGCGAGCCGGTCGCGCTCACTCGGCGAGAGCTCGCGAAAGAGATCGGCCTGTTGATCCGCGGACATTGCCTCGAGCAGCGGCGCGGCGCTCGCGGCATCCATTTTCTGGAAGATTTCCGCGCGCCCCTCGAGCTCCGGTTCGTCGAACACCTGCACGACGAGATCGAACGGAAGCGCCTTGATCAGCTGCGCCGCGGCGTCCGGCTGCAATCGGCTCAGCGCCTCCGCGACGTCCACCGATCGCATCGAGGACAGCATCTCCGCCAGCTCGGCAGGGTCGCCGGAGAGCAGATAGAGGAGCTCGGGGGAATGCGCTTCGATCATCTCAGGCCTCGACGACTGCTGCGGTTGAGAGACGGCTACCGCGCCATGCGGCCAGCACCCATATCACCCCGCTCACGACGACCGCAACGGGGATCACCAGTACACCCTGCTGTATCGAGCTTCGATCCGAAATCCAGCCGATGAGCGTGGGCGAAGGGACATCGCCCAGCAAGTGAATCGTGCACATGCACAGCGCCATCGCCGCCGCGCGCATTCCCGGGGGGACCATGTCGATCAGCTTGGAATTGATCGGCGCGGTGCAGGTAAAGATCAAAAGCTCCGCCGCGAATAACGTAACCAGATACACATCGATGTTTGAAGTCGTAAAAGCGATCCATGCGAGCGGCGCCGCGAGCAGCGTCGTCACGGAGGAGAGCCAGAGGTAGGCCTCGCGCCGCCGGCGGAGCAGCCGGTCGCCGATCCAGCCGCCCCCGAGCGAGCCCACGATCCCGGTCACGACGAGCATGATCGCGAGTTGGCTATTGGCCACCGCACTGCTCAGTCCATGCGCCCGCTGGACGAACACCGGCATCCACGCCGCGATGCCACCAACCGCGAAGGTGTACGCAGCGTAGCCGAGCACCGTGAGGCGATACTGGGTGTCGCGCAGCAGATAACCGTAGTTGCGCATGGCGCTCCCCTGCGAGCTCGGCTTCATCGCAGTCTTCGTCGGCGCGCGGAGTCCGAGGAGCAACCACGCCACCACCAGGCCAGGCGCGCCGGTGACGAAGAACGCCTCGCGCCACCCCCAGTGCGCGTCGACGAAACCGCCGATCCCGTAGCCGAGCGCCGCGCCCACCGGCGCGGCCGCGAAGAAGATCGCGAAGGCGCGTCCGCGCGATTTCTCCGAGAAGTAGTCGGCGAGGATCGCCGGGGCGATCGCCGTATACGCCGCCTCGCCGATCCCGACGAGCGAGCGCGCGGCGATCAACTCGGGCATCGTGCGCGCGAGGCCGCCGAGCGCAGTGGCCGCGCTCCAGAGAAAGATTCCGCCAGCGACCCAGCGCAGACGATTGGGCCGATCCCCCACGGCACCGAAGAACGGCGCGACGAGAAGATAGACGGCGAGAAAGGCAGTCGAGCCGAGGCCGATTTGCGTGTCCGTCGGCGCCAACGGCGAATGCTTGATGCTCTCCGACACCGCCGGGAAGACGAACCGGTCGATGTAGTTGAGGAGATTGATCGCGGTGAGGACCGCGAGCACGCCCCACCTGCCGCGGTGCTCGCCCTCGTGCGTGTCGATTACCTGCGCCATCACACTCCCGGGAATGCGCACCACAATCTGGCGTGTCGCGGCGACAACGGAAAGCGACGCGTTGCTGGCCGCGAACGCGCCCCGTACACTTATCGCACTTCAGACGCCGAGGCGGATGCACGTTCTCACCTTCACACTCCTGACGCTCGCGGGCGCCCTGCTCGCTGGACTCGTCGGCGCGCTCACCGGACTCGGTGGCGGCGTGGTGCTCGTCCCGCTGCTCACGCTCGGACTCGGCGTCGATATCCGTTACGCGATCGGTGCCTCACTGGTGTGCGTCATCGCGACGTCGTCGGGCGCCGCGGCGGCCTTCGTGCGGGAGGGGTTCACGAACATCCGCGTCGGGATGTTCCTCGAGATCGCGACCACCGTGGGGGCGCTGATCGGAACCGTGGTCGCGGTATACGTCTCGTCGTCGACACTTGCCGTGATCTTCGGCCTGGTCCTGCTCTTCTCCGCCGGCCAGTCCATGCGGCACCGCGTGGAGCACATCACCGTCACGAAGCCCGGGAGCCTCGGGGATCGCCTGCGCCTGGCTTCAACGTATCCGCACGAAGGCGAGATCGTGAGTTACGGCGTTGAGCACGTGCCCGCCGGCTTCGCGATGATGTTCGTGGCGGGCATTCTCTCCGCACTGCTCGGCATCGGATCGGGCGTGGTGAAGGTTCTCGCGATGGATCGGGCGATGCACCTGCCCTACAAGGTCTCGACGACCACGAGCAACTTCATGATCGGCGTGACGGCTGCAGCAAGCGCCGGCGTCTACCTCCATCGCGGCTACATCGACCCCGCGCTCGTGATGCCGGTCGTACTCGGCGTACTCGCCGGGGCCACGATCGGCGCGCGCCTCCTCGCGCGCGTGCGCGTGAAGCCGCTTCGCATGCTCTTCACCGCCGTGATGGTGATTCTCGCGTGCGAGATGCTCTACCAGGGACTCACGAAGCGCATATGAGCACGCCTCCAGCGTCGAATCCGCACGAAGACTTCGAGCTCGAGCAGCGGCTCGGGATCCTCCTGCGCGCGGGCGTGATTCTCTCCGCGGCGGTAACACTGATCGGCGGGATCATGTATCTCGCGTCGCACGGCGGCGATCCGGCGAGCTATCACGTATTCGCGGGCGAACCGGCTGGGCTGCGTACGGTGGGCGGCGTGATCGCCGGAGTTGCGCGCGGCGACAGCGCCTCGATCATACAGCTGGGCGTGCTCCTGCTGATCGCGACGCCGGTCGCGCGCGTGTTCATCTCGGTGATCGGCTTCGCCCGCGAGCGCGACTGGATGTATGTCGGGTGTTCGTTGATGGTGCTGGCGTTGCTAGTGTATAGCCTGGCGCATGGGGGGTAGAGTGGGCGTCGCCTGAGCGAGTAGGAACTGCCAACTGCGGACACGAATCAGACCAATTAAAACGAATCGAATCACGTAAGAACTGCCCTCATCTCGGCGGGCCGACCTCGCGCCGCGCAAGGTTCGATTCGTCTTCATTGGTTTGATTCGTGTCCGCCGTTAGCAGTTACTACCCGCTCAGACGACGCCCATCCATCCCCTAATGCCCGAACGCCGCCGTGAGCTGCACGTACACCGTGCGCCCCGGCGAAGTCTCGTAATACTTCCCTGCCGCGGCGTTGATCGCGACTGAGCCGACATAGTGCTTGTCGAAGACGTTCTGCACGCCGATCGACGGCGCCAGCCACGGGCGACCGAAGAGCGCAGTTCCCCCCGCGCGCAGATTCATGATGCCGTAGCCGGACGCCTTGGCTGAATTCTCGTCGTCGACGAACTGCGCCGACTTTCCCAGCCCCTCGAAAGTCGCATAGAGCGTGCGATAGTTGTAAGTCGCACTTGCCTGAATCTGATGGACGGGGATGCCGGGGATCGTGTTCCCTGCGTAATTCACACTGTCCACCACATCGTCGCGGAAGCGGAAGCGCGAATAGGTATATGACGCCGCGAATGTAAACGCGCTTAGATCAGTGATCAGCGCTGCTTCGATCCCCTGGCGCCGCGTGCGGCCTGCGTTCCGATAGTAGGTGCGGCCGTTGCCATCCGGCACCTCGAACGCGATCAGCTCGTCGCGCACCTCGGTGTCGAAGCCTGCGACGTCGTACTGCACGCGACTGAGCACGACCCCCTTGAGCCCGACCTCGTAAGTGGTCGAGATCTGCGGCTGCAGATCCGGATTGAAGCCCCCCGATCCATTCGCCTGGTTCCCAAGCTCCGTCGTGGTCGGCGTTTCGAAGGCGCGCGAAACGTTCGCGTAGACCGAATGCACCGGCGTGATCTTCGCCACGAGCCCGACCATCGGGCTCCACGCGTGCAGCGTGCGATCGCCCGAGTCGTCGGGATTGTCCGCTGACACCGGAAAATTGTCGTCGACTTCGAACTTCACGTAGTCGGCGCGAAGGCCCGCGCTCAAGGTGTAGCGTTCCGCGAAGGTGAGCTCGTCGCGCAGATACGGGCCTACGCTCGAGACTTTCTCCTGCTGATCGAGTGAGCGCGCCCCCTGCTCGTTGCTCAGATCTGTGCACGACGGCGTAGGCGTCGTCACACCATTGCAGTTCGCCCAGTTGAAGCGATGATCGCTCACACCCTGCACATCGACGCCGATGCTGCCGCGGTTGTCGAGCCCAAGCACTTTGAACGGCACCGTCGCGCGCGCGCCGCCGCCCCACTGTCCGCGCTCGACTTTCACGATCGCGAAGGTAAGGGGATTATACAGCGATCTTCCGCCACCATAGACTTGCGCGAAGAGCTCGCCCGAGCCCATGAGCGCGTGGCGCGCCGAAAACCCCATTTGCACCATCGATACTTCCTTGCGCGCCTTCTTCCGCACCTGCGACGGATCGGCCATCCACGGCGCGCTGTCGGCCTGCGTCTTCGTGAGCGCTCCCGGATTCTGCGCCGTCGGCTCGTCCATCCCCATCGCCTGCACCTCGAAGTCCGTTCCGCCCGAGGTGAACGTCGTGCGCGCGTAGCCGTTCGTGAGGCGCAGCGCCGAGTACTCGCGATAGTTGTTCGTCGACGTGTGACCGACGTTCGCCTCGTACGTTCCGTTGCTGAAGGTGCCGCCGAGCACTCCCGTGAAGCGCGACGTCTCGTTGGATCCACCCGTCGCGCGAAGCTGCGCGGCAAAGGGATCGGTGGGGGCGTCGGCGCTCCGAATGTCGATGACGCCGCCCGACGCGTTGCCGTAGAGCGATGCGGCGGTGCCGCGAATGACCTCGATGCGGCCGACGCTCTCGAGATCGAGATAGTCGAGCGGCGTCTGTCCGTCCGCGTTGGTGAGCGGCATGCCGTCGCGCAAAATGCGAACGCTGCGCACGCCGAACGATGAGCGCGAGCCGAAGCCGCGCACCGAGATGCGCACGTCCTGCGATGGATTCGTTCGATTGGCGACGACGACGCCGGGGAGCCCGAAGAGCGTCTGGTCTGCGGCGAGGTGCTGTTGCCCAGGACGCTGGCTATCGGGACGCACGCTCGTGATCGCATACGGCAGATCGAGCACGGACCGCCCCACATCTCGGCTCACCGTCACGACGGGCGCGAGCCGCTGGATTCTCCGCGCCATCGAGTCCTGACGCTGGCGCGACGCCGAGTCCGCCATGCGCATCGTCGTGTCCTGCGCATGTGTTGTCGTGTCCTGTCCCCGCGCCATGCTCGGCGCCAACATCGCGAGGGCGAGAAAAGTCGAGCTCACGCAAAGGCGCGTCGCGAAGCGCATCATGTCGGGACCATCCACAGTGCAGGAAGTCGTCGCGAGCCCCACCAACGACCGTAATGTCACAATTATGGTCGGTTGGAGCAAATGAACGCTCGTGCGGAGTGCCTACCCGCTCAGGGCAAGCCGCGCAGGACCGCCAGCGAGTAAGGCGGGAGAACGATCAGCTCATTACGCGTGGAGCGGTGCAGCGGCGGCCGATCGAGCGCGGGGTGTCCGTTCTCGCCGTCTGCGTGCCATCGGTACTGCGCGCGCGAGAAAACCCACTCGTCGTGCACTCCTTTGATCGGAGAGGCGTGCGAATCGCCCGCGAGCTGCAGCCGAACCGTTCGCGAGTGCGCGCTGTCGCGGTTGACGAGCAGCACGCTCCATTGCCCGTCGGGGCGCTTCACCGCGAACGCTGAGAGCAGTGTGTCCGGCTTGCCGGCAATGTTCGGCTCCGCGTGAAAAATCTCGTGCGTCGCCGTTCCCTGCGCGAGCCACTCGTGCGTGAGCAGATGGATCGCGTGGAAGGCCGCCACCGGATTCCGAATGTCTCGCCGATTCGTCGCGAGAAAGAGAGCGTTGTCTCCCCACGCGTCGCATCGCGGATCGTGATCGAGATACGTCGGCTCGTAGCCATACAAAAACGCGGTGGTGCCGCCGAGCGAAAGGAAATGACCCACGAGGTCGGCATCGAAGAGCGCGGCCTCGATATCCACTTCCGCTCGACTCGCGAATGCCGAGTAGCCGAATTCGGCGATGATGAGCGGGAAGGTGCGTGGGACGCCTTGGTCATGGAGGCGCTGCAATGCCTCCCTGAGTCGGCCGGGAGCGGACGCGAGTTGCGGGGCCGTGGGCGAGCAGACGTCGTCGAACGGATACCACTCGAAGGAGAGGAAGCCGAAGTCGTCGAGGCGGTTGCGAGACTTCAGCACTGCGAGGAAGCGAGTCATCCATGGAGCGGCCGCGGAGTCCTCTGGCCACGCCATCATGTTCTGACTTTCGGGACTCTGGAAGCTCGGACCTCCGAGCGTGGCGTTGGGGGCGATGCCGCGAAGCGCTCGCGCCCAGCGGAGATAGAGCGATGCGTAGTCTTCCGGCGTGACGTACTGGCCGTCGGGCTCCTCGCCGAGCTCGATGCGATCGAAGGCATAGCCGCGATGGACGAGGAAGCGAAGCTCGTTCGCGCCGTCTTCCGGGGTTGAGAAGAGGACGGGAACCGGGATCATCATCGGCAGTCCGTTCGCCAGGCCGCTGTGTGCGACGCGGTCGAAGCCTGCCTGCTCGAGGTCGAGATCGATGTCCGACGCGCGGTGCCACGGATCGGTGGACGAGGCGTAGGTGATGGACTGCGTGTGCCGCGATGTGCCGTGACGCAGCGCGTCGGTGAATGCGCTTGCCGAGCCGCGACCGATCCAGAGCTCACGAATGGCGTAGCCGACGGAGTCGCGCGGGTCGCGTGTTCCTGCGGGAGCCGTATGCGAACTGGAGGTGAGCACGAGTCGCACGAAGCGTGTCGACACCGGCGTGTCCGCGAGTGCGATGCGCTGATCGCCACCCGTGCTCGCGCGCACATCGCCCTGTGCGAAGGTGACCCAGCGGCCGGGAGGGCTCTCGTCGATCTCGTTTGCGGCGTCACCTCGCCAGTACTGCACACGGAAGTCAGTCGCGAACGGATTCGCCCACGCGATGCGGATCGCGTTCACGGCGGTAGTGGTGCCGAGATCGGCGATGACCCACTGCGGGTGGGGGAGCGAGTCTTCGGGGTCGAGAGTGGGATCGAGGTACGGGTTGCTCTTCCAGTATGTGCGGGTGTCGCCGTCGTCGAGTCGGGAGTAGCCCGTGTTGTCGGCCTGATCGATGGTGTTGCCTCGCCGGGGGAGGCGGTAGCCATGGGTCGTCGAAATGGGCGCGGTCGAAGTGGAGTCCGACGTCCAGTAGCCCTGGGCGTGCGTGGAATCGCTCCAACGTCCACGCGGGTTCCAGTGCCAGGCCTCGACCCCGAGCTCGGTGCGGAGGCGGTAGATGAGACGGCTGAGCCCGGCTGAGCGCATTGCCGCTATGTTTTGCGGAGTGTAGATGTCGCGAAGCGTACCCTTTCCATGCCCGTCGACGCCGGCGCCGAGGGCGGCGGCTGGGGAGAAGGAGGCGAGGGGGCGGTCGCTATCTATGGTTACGGTGGTCGTTTCCGTGCCCGAGTTGCGCCGGGACTGGGCGAGGAGGGTGCGAGCGCCCAGCCCCGAAGTGAGCAGTAGGGGCAGCAGGAGGGCCTCAAATGACCGGCGAAATCGCGCGGGCAGAACTCTTGCTCGTGAACGGACCCGGCGGTGGCACAAACGCATCAGTTTGGCCGCATGTAAATAATTGATACTCGCCATACGGTCATCGAACGCGATGGCCGCGCGCACACTTTCGGAGGAAATTCCATGCGGGTACGTCTCGTTTTGCCTTTGGTGGCGATTGCGTTCGCGGCGGCTTGCGGCAGCGACAGCACGGGTCCCAAGCCGCCGGATCACACAGCGGCCATCTCGATCACTGATGCCGGATTCGCTCCGGAATCGCTCGATGTGCAGCTCAATACGCTGGTGACGTGGACGGTGACATCCGGCAGTCTGTCGCACGTGATTCAGTTTGTCGGCAACGATCTACCCGGCGGTAATCCGAACAGCAATACGCTCGTGAACGGTCAGACCGCGAGCACGACGTTTCTGACGGCGGGCACGTACCACTATCGCGACACGTTGAATACGTCGTTCACCGGCCTGGTGTACGCGCACCCGTAACGCTGTCGGCGACCGCGCCACACGCTGTCGCTTCGCTGCGTCACCGTCCGAGAAAGTCCTGATACGTTAGTCGCTGATATGCCTCCCCGGCGCGGACCGCTCGATCGTCCGCGTTCGGGGTGTGCTGCATGACCTCGCGCGTGTTGTAGCCGTAGACCAACCGTCCGCGCGCGTCCACCCAGCCAAAGCCATCGAGATACGAGAAGAAGGCGAACGGCTGCACATCCGCCGCGAGCAGATTCTTCCCCCACTTGTACTGCGAGTGCGCGAGCGCGAGCTGCGCGAGCAGCGTCGGCGGGATATCCACCTGTGAGCCCACCACGCTGACCACGGTGTCGCGCACGGCGAGTGCGCCGCCAAGCCAGAGCATCGGAATGTGATAGAGCTGCGATGCCGATTCGCCGGCGGGTGCGGGCAGCTTGGGAAGCGGATGCCCGTGATCGGCGATGATCACGACGAGCGTACTATCCCACCACGGCTCGTGCGACGCGGCAGCGATGAAGTTGCCGATGCTGCGATCGGCGTAGACGTGCGCGTTCAGGAAGTGCGACTGCTCGCTCGAGCCGGGGATCACGGGCTGCATCGGCACGTCGTACGGCTCGTGGCTGCTGAGCGTGAAGAGCGTCGTGAAGAACGGGCGGCGAAAGGTTCGCGCGTCGGAGAGCAGACGCGTAAGCACGACGTGGTCGTGCGCTCCCCACTTGGAGCTCCAATCCTTACGATCGAAGTCCTGCTCGCCGACGATGCGATCGAAGCCGTGCGCCACGAGATACGACTTGAAGTCCGCGAACTCGAGCTCGCCGCCATAATAAAACGCCGTGAAGTATCCGGCGCGCGCCATATCCTCGGCCAACCCCGGCAGTCGAGCTGCGCGCGCGGGGGAGCTCAGGATCGGCGCGTTGGCCTGTGCGGGCCAGCCGCTCAGGATCGCCGCGAGTCCCTTCGCACTACGATTGCCCGACGCATACATCGCATCGAAGAGCACGCCGCTATGCGACAGCGAATCGAAATGCGGCGTGATGTTGGGGAGCCCGCCGAGGCGCTGAATCACTTTGGCGGTGGCGCTTTCCCAAATGATGATGATGACGTTGGGCCGCGCGATGCGAAGCAGGTGCCGTGTGGTGGCGTCGCTCGTGTGCAGCAGACTGTCGACGAGCTGCCGCGCCTCGGGCTCGGTGATCGCGGCCGCGTACGGATTCGAGGTGCGATAGTCGCGGATGGTGAGCGAGTGAAGAAAATTCCACGCGACGTTGAGCCCAGCCTGATTCGCGAAATCGCTGCGTGAGAAGTAAGTGCTGCTCGGATTGAGCGGCGTCCATTGCAGCCCGCCGCGAATCGGCACGAGCAGGAGCAGCCCGGTGAGCAGAAGGGGGAGCGTCGTGCGCGTGATCCGCCCGCCCGGCGCTTCGCCAGCGTGTCGCTCGACGATGCGCCGATAGCCCCACACACTGAGGGCGAGGAGCACGAGGAGCAGGAACGCGAGCAGCGCGACGGGCGACGACTCTGCGCTCGCCGCTGCCTCGCGCGGCGTGCGCAGATACGGGAGAAGCGTCGCATCTACGCGCGCGCCCCACTTCGAGAAGAGCTCGAAGTCCGTCGCGGCCAGTATCGACGCGATGGCGATTGCGAGATAGCTGTACGCGCGCAGTACGAGCCCGTGCACGCGCGCCGGGAAGAGTGGCGCGAAGGCGAGGAGGAGCGTCGGTACGAGCGCGAGGTAGCTCGCGGCGGAGATGTCCATCCGCGCACCGCGCGCGAGAAGTCCAGCCACCGTGCCGGCGCTCAGCGCCGAGGCTTCCTGCGCGTGATAGGCGAGGAAGGCGAGACGCAGCAGTGTGAAGAAGAGAAACCAGAACGCGATGTAGCGCGCGAGGAAGCGCAGCTTGGGGAGCGGCTCGCCTGGCGCGTTGATGAGCTCGTGGTGCGTCGCGGAAGCGCGAGAAGTGGTCATCGCGCAGGGGCCGGAGCGTACGATTGGAGGGAGATCTGAACGGGCACGCCCCAATCTACGACGCGCGTGGGGCGGGACGTACCCTGGCATAAATCGTTGCTTGCGGAATATTACTTTGTGTTATAAAGTACTTGAAACACTTCACGAGCCTCGTATGACCCACGTTGCCACCGCTGACCGGACCCACGCCGACACCTCCTCCCTCGCCGTCTGGGGATTCGCCGTCTCGCTGGCCACACTCGGCACGGCCATCCTCTTCAACGTCAGCATTGGAATCAACTGGGGCGTGTGGACCGCCTGCGTCGTCATCGCCCTCTTCGCCGTGCTTCGCGACCGAGTGGGTTCGGTCGGTGCTCCCACGATCGCCGCGGGCTCGTGGGCGGTCGTGCTGGCCTTTGGCGCCGCCGTCACCAGCGACGAAGGCCGGGTCGCCTTATTGATAGCGGCCACGCTCGTACTGCTCGCGCTCGCGCTCGTCACCGCCGGCGACTCCTCGCTCGATGCGCTGCGCCCGCTGGTCGCCTTACAGGCTCCCTTCGTCGCGATCGGAGTCGTCTTCTCCGGCCTCGCCACGGAAGCCAGCGACAGCGCTCGCACGGCGCGCTCCCCCGCGGTCAGATCGCTCGTGCGCACGACGCTGATCACAGTGCCGCTCGTCGTCCTCCTGATCCTGCTTTTGGCCGAGGCGGATCCCATTTTCGCTGCGGCGCGCGACGCGCTCCAACATTTGGTTCCCGACGATTTCATCGCGCGAACGTGCTTCTTCACCGTACTTCTTTGCGTCACCGTGGGCGCGTATGGGAGCGCCCAGCGCGGCTCGGTCGCAGCACATCAACCCGCGCGCGAGTACGGAGTTCTGCTCGGCCCACTCGAGCGCCGAGTGCTGATGACCGCGCTCGCAACGATAATGTGGATTTTCGTTTGCGACGCCACACTCTCGTTGATGAAGAATCCCGCCGCGGTCGCCGGAAGCGGCATTACCTACGCCGAGTACGTGCATCGCGGCTTCGCCGAGCTGTCAGTCGCGGCGACGATCGTCATTAGCGCCACGTTGGTTACGCGACGCTCGTGGATCGCCACCGATGCGTGGGCGCGACGACTCGCGTTCGCAGCGATCGCCGGTGAGTGCGGCATGATTGCGATCGCCTTCATGCGTGTGGTGCGCTACGAACAGGCGTACGGTTTCACCACGCTTCGCCTTCACGCGCAAGCTTATATGATCGTGCTCGCATGCATGAGCGTGTTCCTCCTGTTGGAGATTGCGCGACGCGCGCAGTCCAGTCGATTCGCGTACCGCAGCACGAGCGCGGCGCTCGCCGTGCTCAGCGTATGCGTATTCTTCAACACGGATGCATGGGTCCTTCGACAGAACGTCGATCGCTATGCGACGACGGGATCGTTGGATGTTCGGTATCTGCTTTATCAACTCTCGGATGATGCGACTCCCGCACTCGTCGAGAGCGTGCCGCGTCTACACGAGCCCGAGCGGAGCGCCGTGGTTGAATATTTGCGCGGTAGGGACGCGAACGGTCGCAACGAACGGAGCTCCGCCTGGTACTCGTGGAACTATCGGGCGCGTCAAAGCGAGGAGGCCGTGCGCAAATTCCACGGCAACGACATCGGCGGCGCGAGCAGTCCGACGAGCAAGTCTACCTCGAGCACTAATGACTCGAATTGATCGTCGTAAAAGTGGAACCCGAGGCGCTCACCGCGATTCTGGCGGGCGGGTTGCCCCCTGGGGTCCCGTGCTTCGCAGCACGAGCCATCCCATGATCGCTGCGGCGCACGACGCGAGCAGCACTCCCATCTTCGCGGAGTCGAGGAGCGCAGCGTCGGTGAACGCGAGCGCGCCGATAAAGAGCGACATCGTGAAGCCAATGCCGCCAAGCCAACTCACTCCCTGCAGGAGGCGCCAGCTCACGCCGTCGGGGAGTGCGGCGATGCGGAAGCGAACCGCGAGCCACGATGCGGCGGTGATGCCGAGCGGCTTGCCGAGGACGAGCCCGAGAGCGACCCCGCCCATGATTGCCATCGAATGCGATCCCGCCGATGCGCCGCCGAGTCGCACGCCGGCATTGGCGAGCGCGAACAGCGGGACGATGAGAAAGGCCACGGGCGCGTGCAGCGCGCGCTCGAGTCGCTCGAGAAGTGGCGTCTCGTCGGGACGGACTGCGCGCGCTGGAATCGTCATCGCGAGCATTACTCCGGCGATCGAGGCGTGAATGCCGGAGAGAAGCACGGCGAGCCAAAGCACGAGGCCAAGCAAGATGTACGGGACCGGATTCCGAACGCCGCTCCAGTTGAGCGCGATCAGAGTCGCGAGCAGCACCCCGGCCAGCGCGAGACCGATCGAAGAGAGCGACGCGGTATAGAAGAGCGCGATGACGAGCACGGCGCCGATGTCGTCGACGATGGCGACCGCGGCGAGAAAGACTCGAAGGGCGAGCGGGATGCGCGGGCCGAGCAGCGCGAGGACGCCGAGCGCGAAGGCGATGTCGGTGGCCATGGGAATTCCCCACCCTCTCGCACCGGGCCCGCCGGCATTCAGCGCGGCGTAAATGAGCGCGGGGACGATCATCCCGCCGATTGCGCCGGCGATCGGGAGCGATGCCTGCCGAATGGACGCGAGCTCGCCGACGAGCATCTCCCGTTTGATCTCGAGTGCGACGACGAAGAAGAACACGGCCATGAGACCGTCGTTGATCCACTCGTGAACGCTCAACTCGAGCATGAGCTGCGTGCCGCCTACATAGAGCGATCGATGGAGGATGGCTTCGTACGCGCCGCCCCATGGCGAGTTGGCCCATGCGAGCGCGACGGCCGTGCACGCGAGGAGCACGATGCCGCCTGCGGCCTCACTGCCTGCAAATCGCTCGAAGGGCTGGTACCACCGAGCGACCTCGCTTTGCGGCGCACGCATGGTCACCGCCGAACTACGCCGAAATCGTGGTCACGCGGCCGATGTGGTGGAGTCGGCGTTGGCGCCTGCACCATGCACGACCGTCAGCAGAAATGCGCCGCCCTTCGCCGACTTCGCCGAGTGCTCGACGTTTGCAGAGATCACGAGCAGGTCGTGCATTGCGAGTTGATACTCCTTTCCCGCGGCGGTGAACGTGATGTCGCCCTCGAGGAGCCGCACCGAGATCGGGCCGACGGTACTGTGCGCCGGCAACGTTCCGTTCGCGGAGAGCGCGATCATGGTGATGCGAAGCGGTCCTTCCTTGACGAGCGTCCGAGCGCTGCGGCCATGCTGCTCCACGAGCCCTCGATCGATGAGCATCGCGTCTTCGGTCAGATGCTGGACGAGCACTTCGCCGCTGATCGTTCGGTGCATTGAAGACATCGCAGGAGTCTCCCGGTCTGGCGTGGGCATCACCGCAGGGCGATTCAAGCTAGCGCAAAGGCGAGACGCTAGCGCCCGCTCATCACACGATCGGCAGCCGCAGCAGCGCCTCGCACCCTTCGCGGTCGCCGCGATTCTCCAGCGTCAACGTGCCGCCGTGCGCTTCCGCGATCTGTCGGCTCAGCGCGAGCCCGATCCCCGAACCGTCGGGCTTCGTCGTGAAAAACGGGACGAAGAGATTCGAGCTGTCCGCGATCCCGTACCCCTCATCGCGCACCCACAGGTGCAGCCACGCGCCGCACTGCTCCCAGCCCACCGCAACGCCGCCTCCCGTCTCGAGCGACGCATCCGCCGCATTGCGCACGAGGTTGATGAGCAGCTGATCCAGCTGATCGCCGTCGCCGACGATGCTGATGGGCTGCGCCTCCTGCACCTGCACTTGCAGCCGCGTCTCGAGCTTCGCCGTCCTGCTCACCCACGTCGAAACCTCGACCGTGGCGTGCCGCGGGCCGGGGAGGCGTGCGAGAATCGCGTACGAGGTCATGAAGCGGCTCAGCGACCCAGCCCGATTCGAGATGACGGCGAGTCCCTGCCTCACATCCTCCTCGGATTCCGCATCGCGTACCGGCGCATCGACCACCATCTGCAAACTCTCGGCGATCGACTTGATCGGCGCCAGCGAGTTGTTGATCTCGTGGCCGAGCACGCGGATGATGCGCTGCCACGCCAGCCGCTCTTCGTCGCGCAGCGCCTTGCTCAGATCCGACAGCACCACCAGCTGGTGCGGCTGGCCACTCTGCCGGAAGGTCGTGCGCCGCAGCTGCCAGCGTCCGGCACCGCCGGGAAACATTGTGTCGACAGTGCGCGTCTCATCGCCGCTCAGGCACTCCTCGAGGCCGAGCTCGGCGCCCGTGCGGCCGAGCAGGCGCTCGCCGGGCTGTGCGAGCAGCCGCTCACCGGCGCGATTGAGCAGCCGCAGCCGATGCGTGCCGTCGAAGGTGAAGATCGCGACGTCGATCTCCTCCATCACCGTGCGCAACAGCGCCGTCGCCTCGAGCGTGCTCAGTCGCTGCGAGCGCAGCGTCGCGGCAAGCATGTTCACCTCGAGCAGCGCGAGCCCGAGCGCGTCGCTGTCGCGCGCACCGCGCGCGCGCGTGGAGAAATCTCCCTCGCGAAGCGCGGCCAGCATGTTCGAGATCGTCTGCAGCGGACGAACGACGCGCTCCTGCGTCGCCAGCGCGAACGACAGCCAGCATACCAGCACGAAGAGCGTGAGCGTCCAGCGAACCTTGTCGTCGTAGTCGCCGAACCAGAGCAGCAGGAGCGCGGTGCCGCTTCCCGCGGCGCCCGCGAGCAGGGCCAGGCCGAAAACGTGCTTCTCGTGCGTCAGTCGCCTGCGGTGACGCCGACGATCAGAGGCCATGCGCGGCCAGGCGGCGATACAGCGCGCTGCGGCTGATACCGAGCGCCTTCGCGGCGTGACTCACGTTTCCATCGTACCGCGACAGTGCCTTCTGAATGAGCACGCGCTCCGCTTCCTCGAGCGTCACCTCTTCTGCCCGCGGCGCCGGCGTGGTGCCCGCGCGCAGCGCGAGATCGATCGCGCGCACCTGCTCGCCCTGCGCGAGCAACACCGCACGCTCGACCACGTGATCGAGCTCGCGAATGTTGCCGGGCCAGGGATGCTCGAGCAGCGCCTGCATGGCCGCATTGTCGAACGAGGTGAGCGGCTTTCCGTATCGCGTGGCGTGTTTCCGCAGGAAGAAGTTGGCGAGCGGTGCGACATCGTCCCGCCTGTCGCGAAGCGGAGGCAGCTGGATCTCGATCGTGTTCAGGCGAAAGAGAAGATCCTCGCGAAAGCGCCCCGCCGCAACCTCGGCGTGCAGATCCACGTTAGTCGCCGCGAGCACCCGCACGTTCACCTGGCGCGGCCGCGAGTCGCCCACGCGCTCGACCTCTCCCGCCTGCAGCACGCGCAGCAGCTTCGATTGCTGGTGCATGGGTAGATTCCCGATCTCGTCGAGAAAGAGCGTGCCGCGATCAGCCAACTCGAAGCGACCCATGCGGTCGCTCTTCGCATCGGTGAACGAGCCTTTCACATGCCCAAAGAGCTCGCTTTCGAACACGCCCTCCGACAGTCCGCCCATGTTTACCGCGACGAACGCGTGGTTGCGGCGCGGCGAGATCGCGTGCATCCAGCGCGCGGCGAGCTCCTTCCCCGTTCCGTGCTCGCCACCGATCAAAACGTTCGCATCCGACGGGCCCACGCGCGACATGAGCTCGAGCACCGGCCGCATGCGCGGCGAGTCGGCGATGATCTCCGGCGCGCCCTCGCCGCGGAGGATCTGATTCTCCCCTTCGAGGCGCTGCGTGCGCCGCAGCGCGCGCGAGAGCTCGAGCTGCGAATTGACGGTCGTCAACAGCCGCGCGTTGTCCCACGGCTTCTCGATGTAGTCCCACGCGCCGCGGCGCATCGCTTCCACGGCGCTGTCGACGCTCCCCCACGCCGTCATCACGATCACGGCCATCGTATGGTCGGCCGCCTGCAGGCGCGGAAGGATGTCGAGCCCCTCCGTTCCCGAGGTCGTGTCGCGCGAATAGTTGAGATCCATGAGCACGGCGTCGAGCGCGCGCGTTTCCACGGTGGACAGAATCTCCGCCACGGAGCGCGCAACCACGATCTCGAAGCCGCGCCCCTTGAGCATGAGGCGCAGCGCTTCGAGCACATCGGATTGATCGTCGGCGATGAGAATCCGCGACGGACGATCCTTTCCGCCATCGCCATTGGTTGCGATCACGAAAAACCACCCCCTGAATGCTGCCGCACGCGACTACTCCTCGCGCAGGGTAATGATGGGATCGAGCCGCGTCGCGCGTCGAGCCGGAATGTAGCACGCAAGGAGCGCCACCGCCGCAAGCAGCAGCGAGACGCCGAGCAGTGTCACGGGATCGCTCGCGCTCACATTGTAGAGCATTCCGGCCACTACGCGCGAGAGCGCGAAGGCGCCAAACAGTCCGATCACAATGCCGATGCCCGCGAGCGATGCGCCGTGCGACATCACGAGCTGCAACACCTTTCGCGGATGCGCGCCGAGCGCGAGCCGCACCGCAAGCTCGCGCGTGCGCTGAGTGACCATCGCCGTCATCACGCCGAAGATCCCGACCGCCGAGAGCGCGAGCGCGATCATCGCGAATATCCCGAGCAGCGAGGCGCTGAAGCGCTGTTGCGCGAGCGAGCTCTCGAGCACCACTTCCATCGGCCGGATCCTGCCGAAGGTTTGATCCGGGTCCAGCGAAGCGAGATCGCGGGTCAGCGCAGCAGGGACGTTCGTCGCATTGTCACGCGTCCGCAGCATGAGTGTGAGCGCGGGGTAGGATGCCTGGTGGTAGGCGAGGTACATCGCCGGCGCGGCCTCCTGGTCGAGCGCGATACGGCGCAGGTCTCCGACGACACCAACGACGGCGCGCAGAGTGTCGCTGTTGTAGCCCGCGGATATTCGTTTGCCGAGCGGATTCTGTCCCGGCCAGTACTTCTTCGCGAAGGCCTCGTTGACGATGATGACCGGCGGTGCCGCCGAATCGTCCGCCGCCGTGAACGCGCGGCCTGCCTTGACGGGAATCTTCATCACCGAGAAGAAATCGGTGGTGATGACGTCGAGCATCTCGCCGTGAGCCGGAGGCACACCTTCTCCACGCGGCTCGCCCTCGAGCGAGAAGCCGATCGCCATGTTGCTTCCGTCAAGCGGAAGTATGCTGACACCGGCGGCCCCCTCGACACCGGGAATCGCCCGCACCTTGTCGAGCAGCAAGTCGTAGAACGAAGCCTGTTGCGCGTCAGTCTTGTACTTCTGGTAGGGCAGCGATGTCTCCGCAGTTAGCACGTTGTGCGAGTCGAATCCGGGGTCGACCCGCTGCAATTTCAGCAGGGTCGCGCTCAGAAGTCCCGCGCCCGCGAGCAATACCAGCGAGAGCGCGACCTCCGCGATCACGAGCGCGGACCTCGTGCGATTGCCGCCCCCCGATCCGGTGACCGATCGCCCGCCATCCTTCAGCGTGCCGTTCAAGTCTGAAGAACTCAGCTGAATCGCAGGCATGAGGCCGAACAGCAGCCCCGTGCCGATCGTGACGAATGTCGTGAACGTCACGACGCGCCAATCGAGCGTGATGTCGTGCACGCGCGGAAGCGCGCGGGGCGCGATCGCGAGCAGTAAATCGGTTCCCCACACTGCCAGCAGAAGTCCCGCGATGCCGCCCACGAACGCCAACAGCACGCTTTCCGTGAGCACCTGGCGCAAGATCACCGCGCGGCTCGCGCCGATCGCGGTGCGCACCGCAACCTCCTTCGACCGCAGCGAGGAGCGCGCGAGCATCAGGTTGGCCACATTCGCGCACGCGATCAGCAGCAGACAACACACCGCTCCGGCGAGCAGCATCAGCGAGCTCCGCGAGCCGCCGACGATAGACTCCTGCAGATCCTTCACCGCCGCGAAGCGGTTGCTATTCGAGCCGGGATACAGCCCCGCGAGACGGTTCGTGATCATCTGCTGCTCCGACTTCGCCTCGCTCATGCTTGCACCGGCCTTGAGCCGCGCGACCCCAGTCAGATAGTGCGCTCCGCGCGAGTCGGCGAAGGCCGAGTCGCCCGCCAGCGTCAGCGGTGTCCAGGCATCGATGTCCACCGAGCGACTCGGGAACGAGAATCCCTTGGGCATCACGCCAATGACGGAGTAGTCGTTGGCGTCGAGCCGAAGCTGCCGGCCGATGATCTTGCGATCGCCACTGAAGAGCCGCTGCCACGCCCCGTAGCTCAAGATGACGACGTGTCCTTGCTTCGGAATCTCCTCTTCGAGCGTAGGGCTCCGTCCGAGAATCGGGGCCACGCCGAGCACGTGAAAGAGGTTCGATGAGATTCGGGCCCCGCGCATCTGCACCGCGACATCATTGTTTCTGAGACTGAATGCGTCGTCGTTGTAAACGGCGAGATCGGCTTTCGTCGACCCGGCGCGCAGGTCGACGAAGTCCGGCGCCGAGAGCAGGCCGACAGCCTCTTTCCCCCGTTGCGAGCCGTAGGAAACAAGCCTCTCCGACTCCGGATACGGCAACGGCTTGAGCAGCACTCCGTTCACGACGCTGAAAATCGCGGCGCTCGCGCCGATGCCGAGCGCGAGGCAGACGACGGCGAGCACGGTGAATCCCGGGCGCGCGAGCAACATGCGCGTCGCAAAGCGCAGGTCGCGAACGAAGGCTTCCATGATCAGCCCACCTCGAAGCCGGACTCGCGCAGCTGAATCTCATCGCGGGCGGCCTGCTCCTGATTTAGATCCTCGACGATCAAGCCATCGAATAGATGGATCGAGCGGTCGGCATGGCGCGCGTAGCGCGGATCGTGCGTGACCATGATGATCGTCGCCCCCTGCCGGTGGAGATCGCGCAGCAGCTCCATCACCGCCTCGCCGTTCGTCGAGTCGAGATTTCCCGTCGGCTCATCGGCGAGCAGAATCAGCGGCTCGCCCGCGACGGCGCGTGCGACGGCGACGCGCTGCTGCTGACCGCCCGAGAGCTGCGACGGATAGTGCTTCATGCGGTGCGACATCCCCACCTTCTCCAACGCGTCGTGCACGCGCTTCTTGCGCTCGCTCCCTTCCATGCCGCGAT